>Ga0066256_1003844_pt1 | contig 13530 bp, 19 predicted proteins | sample ThiBio_1000_biof_FD_87107 | JGI IMG/M metagenome (GOLD analysis project Ga0066256, IMG submission 87107) | Wastewater bioreactor microbial communities from Cape Town, South Africa - Thiocy_expt_1000_biof (version 2) | ecosystem: Engineered > Bioreactor > Thiocyanate-remediating >...
TTGCGACGCCCCACGCCCGCCCGCTTACCCTCCCCCCTGTTCGAGGCCGTCTCCGGGTTTTTTTCAGCGAACGCGCTTTTCTTTGACTCCATAGGCACACAACCAGGGGGAGCCTGTCTTTTTGCATTCCTCCCGGGCTGCATTGCCATTCCCCCTCGCGCTTTCCTCGTGCAGCCCTCCCGCACCCGAGAACCCCCCCCCTCCCTCTCTTCCCGCCGATCCGGCCATAACCGTCGAGATCCTGACCGAAGCGGCAGGGCAGCCACGAACCGACAGCGCGGAGGAGCAGACACCTTCGCGGGATTCGGCAGAAAATGACGTTGATGCGAACCGCGATCAGCCTGAACCCGAAACGCAGCATTCCACACTGCAGGATGAGGAGACAGCGCCTGCCATCCCCACACCTGTTCCCGAAGAACAGACTATGGTTGTCGCCCGGAGCTTCTATTCAGCGCAAATTCTGGACGATCCCCGCAGTCGCGGTGCGCGCGCGGCGCTGAAATCGCTGGAGACATCCGAAAAGATCATCCAGACCTGCAATCTCGAGGCCATGGCGCAGATCGAACACTGGAACCCGGCCTACCGCCCGGATCTGGTCGTTGCCTATACGTTCGCGGATCCGCACGTTTCCGGCCCGTCGATCGAAGCCAGGGGCGCCACGTTTCGCAGCCGCCACAGCTGGTACAATCTGCGTTACAGCTGCACGATGACCGCCGCGCTCGACAGTGTATCGCGCTTTTCATTTTCCGTCGGCGAGGCGATTGCGCCGGAAGAATGGGCGCAGAACAACCTCACAGACGAGGGTGGCGAAGAGGCAGCGGATTGAACGAAACGGTGATGGCGATCAGTTCTGCGCGTTGTCCGGCGGCGGAACTTCGGAGTTCTGCTTGCACTCTTTCAGCCAGACGTCATAGATCGGATGCTCGACGGCATTGAGGCCTGGGCTGTCGGCAAACATCCAGCCGGAAAAGATGCGGCGAATCTTGCGGTCGAGCGTGATCTCGTCGACCTCGACGAAAGCATCGATCTTCTGCGCTTCGGTCTCATCGCGGGAATAACAGACCTTCGGCGTTACCTGCAGGGCGCCGAACTGCACGGTTTCGTCAATGTAGACGTCGAAGGTGGTGATGCGGCCGGTGATCTTGTCGATACCGGAAAACACCGCGACCGTGTTGGAAATACGCGCCGCATGGCTGCTCGCTGCGGGAAGAAACAGACCCGAAGCGACCGTCATCACTGCAATCAATGACACACGCCAAGAACGATCTTGCGTGAAAAGACCCATATTCGCCCGTCTCCAGCATATGCCAACCCCAAACGATCGGCTTTGGAGCTAAACCCCAAATGTGGCCAAAACCGGGGTCAGTTCCCCGGGGTCCAGGCGTCGTAGTCGCCGGTAACGCGCGGCCGTTCGCCGGGGACGGCCAGCGAGCCCGGCGGACGGTTGGCCTGCGGCGTGCCTGTCAGATTGGCGCGGTGCTGCTTCTGCCTGTCGCGGGCGACATTGTTTTCCTTGCCCGGCTGAACGTCTGTGCGGTGTTGCATCCAGCCGTGCCAGCCCGGCGGGATCGCCGAGGCTTCGGCATAACCGTTGTAGATCACCCAGCGGCGCGTGCGGCCCTCGGAATCCTTGCCGCCCTGGTAATAGACATTGCCGAACTCGTCCTGGCCGACGCGCTCGCCGTGACGCCAGGTGTGGAACCGCGTGCCGATGGTCTGGCCGCTCCACCAGGTGAAAATCTGCAACAGGAGATTCTTCATGTCTTTTCCTTCGGCTTCGCAAAAACGCTTAAAGCGCGCGAAATCTGTTCCTTCGCTTATGCCGCCTGAGGCCGGAATTGTCTAGTGATTCCCGCCCTTGGTCCGCGTCATTTCTCCGCAACTGCGACGTCAAATCGCCGCGCCTCGGCCTACAATATCTTCCTTAAAATAGCGTGGCAGCCGCAAGCCTGGTCATGGAAAACAAGCGACGCGGGGCGCTGTCAAAGCCCAAGCGGCTTTTCGAGAACCACCGTCAGGGGAGCGGGATCGCCTGCAACCTCGATGCGGTCGATCTCGCGCATGCCATGCGCGTGGAAGAAAGCGATAGCGCCGGCATTGCGGGAATCGATCTCCAGCCGGAGGATTTCCGCATCGGGGAAGCAGGTCTCGATTTCCGCAAACAGGTCGCGCCCGACACCCTGCCGCTGGTGGGAGGGATGCACGTAAAGCTGGCGGATGACCGCCGTCTTGGCAAGTCGGTCGGACATTCCGGCAAACGCCATGCCGCCGATCTTGCGGCCGTCGTCGGCGACGAGGAACTCGCCGCCCTTTTCGCGCAGAGCAGCCCTCAGCGCAGCCGGCGAAGCGATGGCGGTTGCCATCGCCTCCACCTCGTCGGCGCTGTAGAGCGTGTTGTAGGTGGCGTGCAGCGTTTCCGTCAGCATCTTGCTCACCTGCGCAAGATCGCGCTCGCCACCGGTGCGGACGAAAAACACCGCTTACTCCTCGATGCCGAGCTTGGCCTTGACCAGTGCCTGCACCGCCTGCGGGTTGGCCTTGCCGCCGGTCGCCTTCATCACCTGGCCGACGAACCAGCCGGCAAGCGTCGGCTTGGCCTGGACCTTGGCGACCTGGTCCGGATTGGCGGCGATGATCTCGTCGACGGCCTTTTCGATGGCGCCGGTATCGGTGACCTGCTTCATGCCGCGGGCCTCGACGATTTCCGCCGGGTCGCCGCCTTCGGCGAGCACGATCTCGAACAGGTCCTTGGCGATCTTGCCGGAAATGGTCTCGGCCTTGATCAGATCGATGATGCCGCCAAGCTGGGCAGGAGAAACCGGAGTCTCTTCAATGTCTTTGCCGATTTTGTTCAAGGCGCCCAAGAGGTCGTTGATAACCCAGTTTGCGGCGATCTTGCCGTCGCGGCCTTCGGCAACGGCTTCGAAATAATCGGCAATCGCCTTTTCCGATACCAGCACCGAGGCGTCGTAGACCGAAAGACCGAGTTCGCGCACGAAACGCGTCTTCTTGTCGTCGGGCAGTTCCGGCAGATGCTTTTCCAGCTCGGCGACGAAGGTATCGTCGAATTCCAGCGGCAGCAGGTCGGGATCGGGGAAGTAGCGATAATCGTGCGCGTCTTCCTTGGAGCGCATCGACCGCGTCTCGCCCTTGTTGGGATCGAACAGGCGGGTTTCCTGGTCGATGCTGCCACCGTCCTCCAGGATTCCGATCTGGCGGCGCGCCTCGTATTCGATCGCCTGGCCGATGAAGCGGATCGAGTTGACGTTCTTGATTTCGCAGCGCGTGCCGAAGCCCTCGCCGGGGCGGCGCACCGAAACGTTGACGTCGGCGCGCACCCCGCCCTCATCCCTGTTGCCGTCGCAGGTGCCGAGGTAACGCACGATCGAGCGCAGCTTCGTCATGTAGGCCTTCGCCTCGTCGGACGAGCGCATGTCGGGCTTGGAGACGATTTCCATCAGCGCCACGCCGGACCGGTTCAGGTCGACGTAGGACATGGTGGCGTGCTGGTCGTGCATCGACTTGCCGGCATCCTGCTCCAGGTGCAGGCGTTCGATGCCGATTTCGATGTCCTCGAAATTGCCCTGGCGATCGGGGCCGAGCGAAATGACGATCTTGCCTTCGCCGACGATCGGATCCTTGAACTGCGAGATCTGGTAGCCCTGCGGCAGGTCGGGATAAAAATAGTTCTTGCGGTCGAAAACCGAACGCTTGTTGATCTGCGCCTTGAGGCCGAGACCGGTACGCACCGCCTGGCGGACACATTCCTCGTTGATCACCGGCAGCATGCCGGGCATGGCGGCATCGACGAGCGACACGTTGGAATTGGCAGGCTTGCCGAACTCGGTCGAGGCCCCGGAGAAGAGCTTGGACTTGCTCAGGACCTGCGCATGGACTTCCATGCCGATGATGACTTCCCAGTCGCCAGTGGCACCGGGAATAAAGCGCTTCGGATCGGGTGTGCGGACGTCAACAAGGGTCATCTTACGCTCGTGATAGGCTGTTTTTTCAGATCCGTGAGGTAGAGCAATTGCGTTGGCGGCGCAAGGCTTCTGACGGCAAACCGGGTGAGAAGGCAGTGGCGGAAGGCTCAGAACCCCGGCCCATAGGTATCAGGCTCCTCGACGGCGAAATATTTGACAAGGCCGACCGTCTCGACATCCCGGTCGAGTTTTGGGGAATAGACGAATGACAGCCATTGAACCGAATAACCGCGTGCGGTGAAAAAACGCACCGCCTGTTCGTTGCGCGCGTGCGTCTGCAGGCAGGCCTTGTCGAAACCCCTGCTGCGGATTTCTTCCTCGACCACCTCCAGCAGCGCCTTTCCCAGCCCCTGGCCTTCCTGGCTCGGGTCGATCCAGAAATCGGTGATGTTTTCGTCAAGCATTTCGCGGGCAGCCCAACCGACGGGGACGCCATGACGCTCGACGACGGTGATGGTGCGCCAGGAGCCGCGGGTGAAGTTGGTAAAGGCGCTCTCGGCGCCCTTCTCCATCGCCTCGATGTTCCCGACGCTCAGCATCGCCCTGCCCCACGCCCTGATACCGATCTCGGCCAGAAGGCTCGCTTCGTCGTCGTGTGCATGGCGAATGTTGATCATGAGCACCCCTTTGTTATTCCAGCATTAAACCATCCACATTTCGGTTTTTCCAGCATCGGCGCAGAATTTCGACAGTCCGCCGCTGCCGGCAACCGGCGCCATCAACGCGTGCTTGACCCGACACGGCCAAACTTCTAGAAAAACAGTCCATTCACGGAGCTTTGATGTTCTTGCCTGAGACCCGGTAAAGGCCCCTGCTCGCGGTATTCCGCGGGCACGGGCCCGAAAAACGAAATCCCTGACGTTTGCAAAACGCCAGATCGTTTTTCTGCGCCATTACGGCGCCTGTTCGGATCTCACATCAATGGATATTTCCCGCGCGGAACAGCGCATCCTGCATCTCATGGCCCAGGGCGGCCGAATCGAAATCGAACGCGACGACCGCAAGAAGGTCGAAACCGTCAGCTGCTTCACGCGTGACGGCTGGCTTTACCCGGGTTTCGACATGGCGCTGTTCAGGAAGTTGAAACGGCTGAAAGCGATCCGCTCGTCGGGCGGACAACCCTATCGCATCACCGACAAGGGTTTGCGGCTGGTACGTGCGCAACTCGACAATCGCTGAAGCGGCAAAGGCGCCGCCGGTTTCCCGGCGGCGCCCCGTTCATTCGCCGCGCAGCTTAACGATGTCGTTCATCAATCCGCCCGTACCGTTGTGGATGGTCAGGCGCTCGACCTTGCCGGCGATGGCTTCCAGAGCTTCCAGTTCCTTCAGCCGCAGCATCACCGGGTTCTCGGCCATCACCTTTGCCGTGTTGAGCAGCGAACGGGTGGCGTTCGTTTCCTCACGGCGGCGGATGACGTTGGCCTCGGCCTGCTTTTCGGCCGCGACCACCTGGTTGAGGATCTCACGCATCTCGCCCGGCAGGATCACGTCCTTGAGCTCGATGCCGAGGATCTCCAGGCCGATCTCCGCCATATCAGCGCGCACCTTGTCGGCCGCCTCGGCATGCACGGAAACGCTGCGCTCCAGGATCTGGTCGAGCGTCATCGTGCCCAGCGTCCGGCGGAAGGCGAATTGCAGGGCGCGGTAAAGCGCATCCGCAAAATCCTTCACCGACGTCACGGCCTTCACCGGATCGACCACACGGTATTCCGCCGTGATGTTGACGCGGATGGTCACGCGGTCACGGGTCAGCAACTCCTGCCCCGCGACATCGAGCGACTGCCGCTTCAGATCGACGGCCTTGACCTGGACGCTGCGACCGACGTTCCAGAAGCCGTGCAGCCCCGGCTGCAACAGGCGCTGGTAGATCCCGTCGATGAACAGCAGGCCGACCTGGCCGTCCTGCACGGTGCTATTGGTCAGCAGTTCCGCGCGGCGGGCGGCGACCAGCCGGCGCACCAGCGCCGGATCGACCGTAAGATCGCCGGTGACGTCGAAGCGCGTTTCCTTCCCCGGCCCGGCGTCGTTCCAGACGGTCATCTTCTGGTTCGGGGCAAACCCCGTGTAGATCTGGCCGTCGCGCTCCAGCACCATCACCTCACCGGTTCCGGTGCGGTATGCCGTCAGATGATGCGCCGCCACGTCCGGCAGCCTGTCGAACAATGCCTTTTCGTAGGCCGAGGTGAACGTGACGGAGGCAAGGTCGTGGCGGATCACCTCGAGGTCGCCGCCGCGCCGCGGCAGCATGTGCTCGCCCGGTCCGTAGATCCCGAGGATCCGGCCCTTGTGCAAGACAACAACCCGTTCGTTTTCCTTCACCAGGACGCGCTGGCGCCCCAAAATCAATTCAAGAATGCTCGTCATCGTTCCTACTCCTCGGCATGGCTCACGGCATGAACCGATCTTCCTTTCTTTCTCTTTTCCTGGTCCGGACGCATGTGATCCGGAAACCGGTGGCAGGACAAACCCGTGGGCCGGCGGGAGCGGATCGTACGGCGTCACGGCGGGCGCGGGAGAAAACTCCGTTGCCGGCCGTCACGCGGCTTGATCGTCACCGCCGGACGGCGGGCAGTCCCGGCATCGAGCTCCAGGTTCCGCCTTTCGGCTTTCCCAAAACTCTCCGCATGCCGGTTTCCGGACCGTATTGAACAGCGTGGTGGCTGGTGCTGGTGTTACCCAGCGTTGAGAAGGATTCGAACCTTCAACAATCAGATTAACAGTCTGATGCTCTCACCCATCGAGCTATCCTTGGAGCAGACAGTAGGAATCGAACCTACGACCTCCGGACAAGGTCCGGCGCTCTACCGCTGAGCTAGGTCCGCAAAGACGTCCGGTGCGTCATCCGTACACAGGACGGCAAAGCCGCCTGCGCGGGAGGAGGTTTTGATCTCATCCGTTGATGTGCGCACCCTGCCTATACGCAGCGCCACGCGGCTTTATTCTGGCTCCGGGAAAGATTTGTCGCGACATCGCGAATATGTTGCCGTTCGGCAACACTGGATCAACCGAACGGTCGCTCCAACAGGATGCGCCGGATGGGAAGGCCCAATGTCTCCGAAAAGGTGTCTCCGCGCCACATTTCCGCAAAGCCGCGCTTCAGGTAGAGGCGATGCGCCTTGTGATTGGCCTCGACGACCTCGATGGTCGCCGTCTCGATCGCTTCTGCGCGCATGCGCGACAGCAGTTCGTCAATGATGGCCGTACCGATACCTTTTCCCTGCCAGAGCGGGGCGGTCCAGAGATCGGAAATGTAGTTCCAGGGCTGCGAGCGGTCGCCCGGGTGATCGCGACTGTCGCGTGCGCCCCAGCCGGCAATCTCATCCGCGACCTGGCAGACGACGACGTCCGCCTGCGGATCATCGGCAAATTTGCGGAAGGCATCATGGACCCGGCGCTCGACGGCGGGCTCGAACCATTCGGGGTGGAACCGGTCCTCCACCCAGGATTCATAACCGATGCGGGCGACCGCATCGGCGTCTTCCGGCATCATGGTGCGAAGGAAAAACCCTTCGCTCACCACCACTTGTCCGGCGAGAAGCGGCCGGCGGCCTGCTCGATGACATGCGCGGTCCTGAACAGGGTCTCTTCCTCGAACGGCTTGCCGATGAGCTGCAGGCCGAGCGGCAGGCCCTTGTGATCGAGGCCGGCGGGAACGGCGATGCCCGGCAGGCCGGCCATGTTCACCGTCACGGTAAAAATGTCGTTCAGGTACATCTTCACCGGATCGGATGCGAGGTCCTCGTCGGCGACGCCGAATGCGGACGACGGTGTCGCCGGCGTCAGGATGGCATCGACGCCTGCATGGAAGGCCAGTTCGAAGTCGCGCTTGATCAGCGTGCGAACCTTCTGGGCGCGCAGGTAATAGGCGTCGTAATAACCGGCCGACAGCACGTAGGTGCCGATCATGATGCGGCGCTTGACTTCCTTGCCGAAACCGGCGGCGCGGGTCTTCTCATAGAGATCGACGATATCCTTGCCGTCGAGACGCAGGCCGTACCGCACGCCGTCGTAGCGCGCGAGATTCGACGAGGCTTCGGCGGGAGCGACGATATAATAGGCCGGCAGGGCATACTTGGTGTGCGGCAGCGAGATGTCGACGATCTCGGCGCCGGCGTCCTTCAGCCAGGCGATGCCCTGTTGCCAGAGCGTTTCGATTTCTTCCGGCATGCCGTCGACGCGATATTCATTGGGAATGCCGATCTTCATGCCCTTGAGCGACTGGCCGAGCGAGGCTTCGTAATCCGGCACCGGCAGGTCCACCGACGTGGTGTCCTTGGCATCGACGCTTGCCATCGACTTCAGCAGGATGGCGGCGTCACGCACGTCGCGGGCGATCGGGCCGGCCTGGTCGAGCGACGAGGCGAAGGCGACGACGCCCCAGCGCGAGCAGCGGCCATAGGTCGGCTTGATGCCGACTGTGCCGGTGAAGGCGGCCGGCTGGCGGATCGAGCCGCCGGTATCCGTGGCGGTGGCGCCGGCGCAGAGGAAGGCGGCGACGGCAGCGGCCGAACCGCCCGACGAGCCGCCCGGCACGAGCTGCTGGTTGGAACCCTTGGCGCGCCACGGGTTGATGACCGGGCCGTAGTAAGAGGTTTCGTTGGAGGAGCCCATGGCGAACTCGTCCATGTTCAGCTTGCCGAGCATGACGGCGCCGTCATTCCAGAGATTCTGGGTGACGGTCGATTCGTAATGCGGCTTGAAGCCGTCGAGGATGTGGCTGCAGGCCTGGGTGTGGATGCCTTCGGTGCCGAACAGGTCCTTGATGCCGAGCGGGATGCCTTCGAGAGCACCGGCCTTGCCGGAGGCGATGCGCGCGTCGGACGCTTCCGCCATCTGCAGCGCCTTTTCCGGCGTTACCTTGACATAGGCATTGATCTTGTCGTTTGCCGCCTCGATCGCCGAGACATAGGCTTCGGTCAGTTCGGTCGCTTTGATCTCCTTGGCAAGGAGCTTTTCGCGCGCTTCGGCAATGGTCAGGCGGATGAGGTCGGTCATGGGGGTCGAGCTTTCGGAGTAGCGGGCGTTTTTCGGCGGAACAGGTCGGCTTATTCGACCACTTTCGGCACCAGGAAGAAATTCTGGTCGGTGACCGGCGCATTGGCGACGATGTCGGCGGCCTTGTTGCCGTCGGTCACCGCGTCGATACGCTTCTTCATTGCCATCGGGGTTACCGAGGTCATGGCCTCGACGCCATCGACATCGACTTCGGACAACTGCTCCACAAAGCCCAGGATACCGTTCAGCTCGCCCACAATGCGGTCAGCCTCTTCTTCGCTGACGGCGATACGGGCAAGGCGCGCAACACGCTTCACGGTGGCGAGGTCTACGGACATCGATTTTCTCCGGTTCATAAGATGCCGCAAATTCCCAACGGCATCTTGTTTTCCCCCGCTATAAATGCCCAGCCGCGCCCGCGCAACGGGGATTTGTCAGAGAGACAGGCTCACACCGGCCTTCGGCGTCTCCACCTTCGTCTTGCCGCCATCCATGCCGGCGACGAATTTTTCCGGCGTCTGGTCGATGATGCCGAACGAGCCGTAGTGGCAGGGAATGGCCGTCTGGAACGAGAAGAAGCGCTGGCAGGCAAGCGCGGCCACGGCGCCGCCCATGGTGAACCGGTCGCCGATTGGCACAAGGCCGATCTCCGGCTGGTGCAACTCGTTGATCAGGCCCATGTCGGAGAAGATATCGGTATCGCCCATGTGGAACAGCGTCGGCTCGTCGTCGAAATGCAGCATCAGGCCGTTGGCGTTGCCGAGCGCATGCGAAACGCCGTCCTCGGTGATCTGCGCCGACGAATGCAGCGCATTGGTGAAGGTGACGGTAAAACCGCCGAAACCGATGGTGCCGCCGGTATTGCCCATCTCGATCTTCGAGACGCCCTTCGAGCCGAGCCAGGAAGCGAGGTCGGCATTGGCGAGCACCGTCGCACCGGTTTCACCGGCGAGTGTGATCGTATCGCCGACATGGTCGCCGTGGCCGTGGGTCAGGAGGATATGGGTGATGCCGGCAGCGGCCTCCTTGGCGTCAAGACCGCCGAAACCCGGATTGCCGCTGAAGAAGGGATCGATCAGAATACTTGCCTTGGCAATGTCGAGACGAAAGGCCGAATGGCCGAGCCATGTGATCTTCATGGGGGTACTCCTTTGGATTCTCTGGAAGAATATGACATAGGTGGATATACGCAAATGACAGTGGGTGTGAATTGGAAATGACCATGGCGACTGACGATGACGAATATGTGTATGACGAAGCGACCGGCGAATGGCGGCCGGCTTCCGAACTTGCCGCCGCGGCGGCGAAGGAGGCGCTTGTCTACGACAGCGCCGGCAACGTGCTCGCCGACGGCGATTCGGTGACGCTGATCAAGGATCTCAAGGTGAAGGGCGCCGGCACGACGCTGAAGCAGGGCACGGTGATCAAATCGATCCGCCTGACCGACAACAAGGACGAGATCGACTGCAAGCACGACGCCATCAAGGGCCTCGTCCTGCGCACCGAATTCGTGCGCAAGCGCTGAGCACGGGCGTATGGCGACACTGACCATCGAAGACCTGGCCGGCATTCTGTCCCGCGGCCAGGCCGTCGCCGGCCTCGACCTCGGCACCAAGACGATCGGGCTGGCGGTCTCGGACATCGGGCGGCGATTCGCCAGCCCGCGGCCGGTGATCAAGCGGGTGAAATTCACCCGGGATGCCGAGGTGCTGCTCGATTTCGCCGCCCGCGAAAAGATCGCGGCTTTCATCATCGGCCTGCCCGTCAACATGGACGGCAGTGCCGGGCCGCGCGTCCAGGCGACACGCGCCTTCGTTCGGTCGATGAGCGAAAAGACCGCCCTGCCCTTCGTCTACTGGGACGAGCGGCTCTCGACCGTCGCGGCCGAGCGGGCGCTTCTGGAAATGGACGTGTCACGCAAGAAGCGCGCCGAACGCATCGATTCGGCCGCCGCCAGTTTCATCCTTCAGGGCGCGCTCGACAGGCTGTCGTCCCTCGAAAGGGCTGCCTCAGACGACGCCGGATGACGGCGCCGCCACCAGGCGGCAATCGCCTTGCGGCGACGGAAGCCGATGATGGCGAAGACAACGAGGCTGTCGACGACGATGGCGCGGGCAACGAGCGGCGGAATGGTTTCCGGCGGAATCCCCAGTACATTGCCGTAGATCTGGAAGACGAGGTCATGTGCCTTTCGGGTCAGCATGAAGATGCCGAAGCTCATGTCGTAGTAGGATAGGCCGTACCAGCTGCCGAGCAGCAGGATCGGCCCGGCCCATAGGATCAGAAACCACTTCATGCGGTTTCCTCCTTCCATCCGCCCTCGCCGGACAACAAAAGCCCGTTGACCAGCGCCATGACGCCCAGAACCGTTGCCGGCACGGCGATATCGAGAGCGAGCGCTGCAAAAAACATCATCATGATGAACAGCAACGCAAATCTTGCCAAACGGCTCCGCATGGAATGTCCGGTCGTTAAAATTATCGTTAACCGGACCTTGGCGCGTTAACCCTTTTTTCGCAACGTAAACCCTTTGTTAAGGTTAACGGCGCGGCGGTGAGGCTGTGGATGGCTTGCGGGACACCGCCGATGTGTATATTTTTCCCAATTCATACACATCGGAGATGGTGATGCGTACGAATGTCGATATCGATGACGACCTGATGCGCGAGGCGATGGAAGCCAGCGGCCTGCCGACGAAAAAGGCAGCGATCGAGGCGGCGCTGAAGGAAATGATCCGCCGCCATGCCCAGCGCCAGGCCCTGGATGAGCTCTGGGGTATCGGCTGGGACGGAGATCTCGACGTGATGCGCGACGAGACAAAGCTCGGCAAGACGGGATGATCGTCGTCGACAGTTCCGTCTGGATCGCCTATTTCCGGGCGATGGATACGGCATCGACGCGATTTTTGCGGATGAGCGGCCAGGAACATCTGATCGTCGTCGGCGATCTCGTCCTTCTGGAGCTTCTGCAGGGTGCCCGTGACGATCAACATGCCCGCTTCATCGAAGCGCGATTGCGCCGGTTTTCGATCCAGCCGATGGTCGATGCATATCTAGCCGTCGCCGCTGCCCGCAACTATCGCCTGCTTCGCGAAAAAGGTTTGACCATCCGCAAGACGATCGACCTGATCATCGGCACCTACTGCATCCGCAATGGCTACGGCCTGTTGCACGACGACGGGGATTTTTCAGCGATGGCCCAGCACCTCGCCCTCCGGATCGTCACGCCGTAAATCGGCTCCTTAAGCCGCCGGCGGATACAACAGATCGACGATATGCCCGGCGTCGAAGCGGGAATCGAGCATGCCGTAGGTCGAGCGCCAGCCGGCCGCCAGCCGCGTTTCCAGGAAGGCATCGGCGATGCGGCCGGCGCCGAGGCGATAGAGTTCGGCAGCGGCGGCGGCCAGCGCCAGCTGTTCGATCAGCAGGCGCCCTGCCCCCTCGTCGCGCTCGCACAGCGCCATGGCGGCGCGCAGCACCTCGACTGTCTTGCGTCCCGACGGGCCGATGTCGCGGGCAATGCCGGCGAAAACCGTTTCGAAGAGATCGCGGCCGCGGCTCAGCACCCGCAGCACGTCGAGCGCCATGACATTGCCCGAGCCTTCCCAGATGGCGTTGACCGGGGCTTCGCGATAATGCCGGGCGATCGGCCGTTCCTCGATGTAGCCGCTGCCGCCGATGCATTCCATCGCCTCGTAGATCAATGCCGGCGCGATCTTGCAGCACCAGTATTTCGTCACCGGCGTCATGACGCGGGCATAGGCCGCATCCTCGGCGCTGTCGCGCGCCCGGTCGAAGGCGTCCGACAGGCGGAAGGCCAGCGCCGTGGCGGCGGCGACGTCGAGCGCCATGTCGGCCAGAACCCGGGTCATGATCGGCTGGCTGACCAGCATCTTGCCGAAAACGCTGCGGCCGCGGGTATGATGCACGGCCTCGGCCAGGGAGGCGCGCATGATGCCGGCGGAGGCCAGGGCGCAGTCGAGCCGCGTCAGCGTCACCATGTCGCGGAGGGTGCGCACGCCGGCATCCGGCGCGCCGAGCAGGAAACCGAAGGTATCGGTGAATTCCACCTCAGACGACGCATTGGAACGGTTGCCGATCTTGTCCTTGAGGCGCTGGAACTGCAGGCCGTTGCCCGATCCATCCTCCAGAAGCCGCGGCACCAGGAAGCAGCCGAGGCCCTCACGCGTCTTCGCCAGCATGACGAAGGCATCGCTCATCGGCGCCGACATGAACCATTTGTGGCCGGAAAGACGGTAAATGCCCTCGCCGACACGCTCGGCGACAGAGCGATTGGCGCGCACATCCGTGCCGCCCTGCTTTTCCGTCATGCCCATGCCGATGGTGACGGCGGTTTTCTGCATCGCCGGTTTGTTGGCCGAATCATATTTCCGCGACAGGATTTTCGGCGCCCATTCCTTCTGCACCGCCGGCGAGGCCATCAGCGCGGCGACGGAAGCGCTGGTCATCGTCAGCGGGCAGAGATGGCCGCATTCGGCCTGCGCCGTCAGGTAGAGGCGCGTGGCGCGCAGCTTGTGCGCCTTGCCCTTGGC
>Ga0066256_1003814_pt2 | contig 13529 bp, 11 predicted proteins | sample ThiBio_1000_biof_FD_87107 | JGI IMG/M metagenome (GOLD analysis project Ga0066256, IMG submission 87107) | Wastewater bioreactor microbial communities from Cape Town, South Africa - Thiocy_expt_1000_biof (version 2) | ecosystem: Engineered > Bioreactor > Thiocyanate-remediating >...
GGACTTGTCGGTCATGTCTGCCTCCTGCCGGGGTCAAGATCCGGAGAGAATCGCTTCGTGTACGGACGGCGATTTTGTCGCCGGAACGTTCGGACTGCTGCGCGCGGTCTGAAACAAATAACTGAAAAGACTTGTCTTTCAAGCGCGCCTTGCAGCCGGACTTGCCGCTATGCACACTATAGGTATGAAGGCATTGAGGCCGCGTCAATGGGCGGCGTGAATGCAGGTGACGAATGACGTTTGACAGACATGCGCTGGGTTTCGGCGCGGGGCAGCGCGCCATATACGCTTCCGACCCCTGGGCGACGCGCGGGCGGCTCTTTCCCGAGCCGGAAAGCCCGACGCGCTCGGATTTCCAGCGCGACCGGGACCGTATCGTCCACACGACGGCCTTTCGCCGCCTCAAGCACAAGACCCAGGTCTTCATCGCCGCCGACGGCGATCACTATCGCACCCGGCTCACCCACACGATCGAGGTGGCGCAGATCGCCCGCGCGCTCGCCCGTGCCCTCAAGCTCGACGAGGACCTCGCCGAGGGCGTCGCGCTGGTGCACGATTTCGGCCACACCCCGTTCGGCCATACCGGCGAGGACGCGCTGCATGCGGTGCTGGAGCCCTTCGGCGGCTTCGACCACAATGCCCAGTCGCTCCGTATCGTCACCAAGCTCGAACGGCGCTATGCCGATTTCGACGGGCTGAACCTCACCTGGGAGAGCCTTGAGGGCCTCGTCAAGCACAACGGTCCGCTGATCGGCCCGACCGGCGAGTGCACGCACGGTGACGACGTGCCGCGCCCGATCCTCGAATACTGCGCCGTGCACGACCTGGAACTCGGCAGCTTCGCCAGCCTGGAAGCGCAGGTGGCGGCGATCGCCGACGACATCGCCTACAACACCCATGACATCGACGACGGCCTGCGCTCCGGCTATCTCGACTTCGAGATGCTGGAGGAGGTGCCGTTTCTCGCGCGGCTGATGAAGGAAGTGCACGACCGCTACCCCGGCCTGGAAGCGCCGCGCTTCACCCACGAGATCATGCGCCGCCAGATCACCGCCATGGTCGAGGACGTGATCAGCTATGCCCAGCAGGCGATCCGCGTCGAGCGGCCGGAAAGCGCCGACGACGTGCGCAAGGCTCACCGGTGCCTGGCGACGTTCTCCGAGGAGATGGCGGTGACGGACAGGCAGATCAAGAAGCTGCTGTTCTCCCGCATCTACCGCCATCCTGACGTGATGCGGGCGCGGGCGAACGCCGCCTCCATCCTGACGGACCTCTATCACGCCTATATGGACGACCCGCAATTGATGCAGGGGCACTATTGGGTGGACCGCATCGCGACCATGCCGGAATCGGCGCGCGCCCGCCATGTCGGCGATTATCTCGCCGGAATGACCGACAATTACGCCATCAACACGCATCGCCGTCTGTTTGACCATACCCCCGAATTGCGATAGTCAGCCGCCACCTGAACTTCTTCGCAGGCCTGGCCCTCCGGGAGGCCGCTGCGCGCGGATGGATGAGATGAACCTTTTTACAGACTTCGACAGCAGAATCAAAAACGTACTCGAAGGACTTGAGATCGTCCGTGAAAAGCGCTCCGAACTCGATTTCGGCCGCGTCAGCGTCGAGCCGCCGCGCGACCAGAGCCACGGCGACGTCGCGACCAATGCGGCGATGGTTCTGGCCAAGCCGCTCGGCCTCAATCCGCGAGCGCTTGCCGACCTCATCGTCGCCGAGCTGAAGAACGACCCCGAGGTCGCCGATGTCAGCGTCGCCGGCCCGGGCTTCATCAACGTGCGCCTTTCCGTTCCCTACTGGCAGAAGCTGCTTGCCGCCGTGGTCACGGCCGGCACGGATTACGGCCGCGGCGCGCTGGGCGCCGGCCGCAAGGTCAATGTCGAATATGTCTCGGCCAACCCGACCGGCCCGATGCATGTCGGCCATTGCCGCGGCGCCGTGGTGGGCGATGCGCTTGCCAACCTGCTCGCCTTTGCCGGCTATGACGTGACCAAGGAATACTACATCAACGACGCCGGCTCGCAGATCGACGTGCTGGCCCGCTCGGCGTTCCTGCGCTACCGCGAGGCGCTGGGCGAGACGATCGGCGAGATTCCCTCCGGTCTCTATCCGGGCGACTATCTTGTCCCCGTCGGCGAGGCGCTCGCCGAGGAATTCGGCACGACCCTGCGCGCCATGCCCGAATACCAGTGGATGCCGATCGTCAAGGAGAAGACCATCACCGCGATGATGGCGATGATCCGCGAGGACCTCGCCGCCCTCAACGTCACGCATGACGTGTTCTTCTCCGAGCGCTCGCTGCACGCCGGCAACGGCGCGCCGATCCGCACCGCGATCAACGACCTCACCTTCAAGGGCCATGTCTACAAGGGCGTGCTGCCGCCGCCGAAAGGCCAGGTGCCGGAAGACTGGGAGGATCGCGAGCAGACGCTCTTCCGCTCGACGGAAGTCGGCGACGACATCGACCGTCCGCTGATCAAGTCGGACGGCTCCTATACCTACTTCGCTGCCGACGTCGCCTACTTCAAGGACAAGTTCGACCGCGGCTTCGACGAGATGATCTACGTGCTCGGCGCCGACCATGGCGGCTACGTCAAGCGCCTGGAGGCCGTCGCGCGCGCCGTCTCCGAGGGCAAGGCCAAGCTGACGGTCCTCCTCTGCCAGCTCGTCAAGCTTTACCGCAACGGCGAGCCGGTGAAGATGTCGAAGCGTTCGGGCGATTTCGTCACGCTGCGCGACGTCGTCGACGAGGTCGGCCGCGATCCGGTGCGCTTCATGATGCTGTACCGCAAGAACAGCGAGCCGCTCGACTTCGACTTCGCCAAGGTGACCGAGCAGTCCAAGGACAATCCGGTCTTCTACGTGCAGTATGCCCATGCGCGCTGCATGTCGGTGTTCCGGCAGGCCGCCGAGGCCTTCCCGGGGCTCGATGTCGCCGCGCTCGATCTGGCCGGCGCGATCGATGGAAATATCGCCGATCCGAGCGAGTTGCAGCTTCTTGCAAAACTGGCAGAATATCCCCGTGTGATCGAGGCCGCTGCACTGGCGCAGGAGCCTCATCGCATCGCGTTTTACCTCTATGATCTTGCCAGCGCGTTCCATGCGCACTGGAACAAAGGTAAGGAACAGCCGGAATTACGGTTTGTTAACGATAAGAATAGAGAATTGAGCATCGCCAGACTTGGGCTGGTGCACGCTGTCGCGTCTGTTCTTAAGTCGGGCCTGTCCATTACAGGCACCGCAGCACCGGACGAAATGCGATAACGTCACCATTTGCCCACAATAAGCTGGCAAACGCGTCTTTGTAGCTTACGAGTGGGAAGCAGTATGGCAGACAAGAACTTCGCGCGAAGCGGAACCGCCGACAGGGGACTCTTGGCAGAAGATGACCCGTTGAGCGAGCTTGCCCGCCTCGTCAGTCTCGAGCCGCGTCCTGTTCAGGATATCGACAGGTCCTTCTCCGACGCCGTCCAGGCGGCGCCGCGGCATGAAAATCCCGTCTTCGCTCTCGAGGACGAGCTCCTGCGCGCCTTCGAGCAGTACGATGCCCCGGCGCCCGCCGTGGACCCGGTCGTCGCCCAGCCGGCGGCGGCCCGCCATGTCGAGCCCGTTTTCGAGGAGCCGGCGCCGGTCGAGGAAGACCGTGCGTCCTTCATCGACGAGATCCCGACGCGGGGCGTTGCCCCCGGCGGGCCGGTGCACCAGGAGCCGTCCTTCCACGAGGCCGTCGAGCCCGCTTTCGCCGGGCAGTCGTTCGTGGAGCCCGGCCCGCAGGCCGATCCGGCCCTGCTTCTCGCCGACGAACTGGAGACGTCCGTCAGCGACGTGCCGCCGGTCGATGCCGGGCCGGACCTTCATGCGGGCCATCTCTTTGCCGACCGGTTCGAGCCCCGCTTCGAGGAGCCGGCGCGCCACGAGCCGGTTGCCGAGCCGCGTTTCGAGGAAGCGCCCCATGTCGAGGAGCAGCCCGTTTTCCTGGGGCTTCAGCCGCTGTCCGGCGACGACGCTGCCGCCGGCGACATCGGCCTCGATCTGGAGCACGAGCTGGAACTTTCGATCGGCGACGGCTTTGCCGACGAGCGCGTGGCGGATGGCCGCCCGGACGATGGCGCGGAAGCCGCGTTCGTCGCGCCGGTTCCGGTTGCTGTCGAGGCCGTCGCAACCAATATCGAGCCGAGCTTCGACGGCTGGATGCCGGTCGATTCCGGCGTCGAGCATGCCGAGCCGTTCCACGCCGAACCCGCCTATGCCGGCGAGGAGCCGCAATTCGTGGCGCAGATGCCGCTCGAGACGCGGGAAGACCGCGCCCGCGCCGCCGCCCGGATCGAGGCGCAGTGGCAGGCCGAGGCAACCGAGCCCGTCTTCGATGCGGAGCCCGCCTATCAGGTGGAGTCCGTCGAGGCCGGCGGCAATTACGATCGTGACGCGCTGCTGGCCGAGGTAGAGCGGTTCCCCGTGCCGGAATCCCGTTCGCCGCTGTCCGCCGAAACGGCCGCCGCGGCGGCCGCCGTCGTTGCCGCAGCCGCCGCGCGCAGCAACACGCCCGCCAATATCTCCGCCATCTTCGGCCGTGCGACGCCGACCGCGCACCGCGCACCCGTCGTCGAGAAGGCCGCAACGCCGTTCGTCGAGCCGGCGGCGGCGCCCGTCCAGCCCATCGAACCTCCTGTCGTCGAGGCCCGGCGCGAACCGGTCGCCACGCCTGCGCCGGCCGTTTCCGAGCCCGAGCTCGATTTCGAGAGCCTGGAGTTCGATCTTTCGGACATAGACCTCGACCTCTCCGATTTCTCGCTGGACGACGAGCCGTTGAAGCAGGAGGCCAGGCCCGCCGAGGTGAAGCCGGAGGTCGCACCGCCGGTAGCGGCCGCGCCGCCCGTCCGGCGCGAGCCGGCCGTCGCCATCCCCGTTTCCACCTATACCAGGCCGCAGCCGGTCGCCGCCGAGGCCAATGACGGCGTCCTGCCGTTCGACCCGGCGATGATCGCCGATACGGACGAGGGCGTCTCGCCGGTCACCGAACTCGACGTGCCGCATCTTCCCGTCGTCGAGAAGGAGAAGCCGCCGGCCTACCAGCCCGACTACGATCTCGACATCGACGCCGAGATGGCGCAGCTCTTCACCGAGCCTGCCGCCAGGCCGCGCAATGAGGACCTGCAGAGAGGCGCTGCCGCCAGTGCGGCTACCGCCGCCGCCCAGCCGGTAACGCAGATCAACGATGTGGACGATTTCGAGCGAGCGCTGGAAGAGGACTTCCGCCGCTCGCTGAACCAGCCGGAGCGCATGGCGATCCCGGTCGATCCGGGCCAGGCGACGGCGCTCTATTCCGGCGACGGCTACGATGACGAGACGGCCCGCCCGCGCCGCGGCATGCTGATCGCCGCCTCCGTCGCGGGCCTGCTGTTGATCGGCGGGGGCGCCGTCTACGCCTGGTCGGCCTTCACCGGCGGCTCGGTCGGCGGTTCCGGCGAGCCGCGCGTCATCCTTGCCGACAAGGAGCCGATCAAGATCGTGCCCGAGGAAAAGGGCGGCAAGACCGTTCCGAACCAGGACAAGGCCGTTTACGACCGCGTCGCGGGCGACACCACCAGCCGGCCGCAGCAGGAACAGCTCGTCACCTCCACGGAGGAGCCGGTCGATGTCGTGCAGCGCACGCTGACGCCCGAGACGCTGCCGTTCGACGGTCCGGAAGACGGTCCCGATCTCGCGGCATCCGAAGAGGACAACCGCCTCCTGCCGGGCGTCGACGAACCGGAGACGGCAGCAGCCGCGGCCGCGGCCAGCGACAAGCCGGTCGTTTCCCCGCGCAAGGTCAAGACGATGATCGTCAAGCCGGACGGCACGCTCGTCGCCCGCGAGGACACGGTCACCGAAACCGCGCAGCTCGACGCCAAGGCCACCGCCACGACCGGCGGCGCCTCCGGCGAGGCGGCCGCGACGGCAAACGCGGCGCTCGATGCGGACGCCTCGCTGCGCGCCGAGCAGACCGCGGCGGAAGCAAAGCCCCGTTCGGCGCTTGCGGAAGGCGCCGAAACCCAGGGCGACGGCGCGGCGCCGGTGCGCACCGTGGAGACGACGACCATCGGCGCCGCGGCAACGGCCACGGCCGGCGACAACGCGCCCGTTCCGGCAGCCCGCCCCGCCGACCAGCCGGTGAACGTCGTCGGCACGGTTACCGAGAACGGCAGGGTTTCGGCCACCGAGACCGCCTCGGCGACCCAGGTCCCGCAGGCGAGCGCCGAACAGGCCCAGGTCACGCCGGGCGGCTACGTCATCCAGATCGCCTCGCTCCCCTCGGAGGCCGAAGCGCAGAAGACCTACAACTCGCTGTCCTCCAAGTTCGGCAATGTGATCGGCGGCCGCGGCGTGGACATCAAGAAGGCGGAAATCCCCAACAAGGGCACCTTCTTCCGCGTCCGTATCCCGGCCGGCTCGCGCGAAGAGGCCAATCCCCTCTGCAGCCGCTACAAGAGCGCGGGCGGAAGCTGCCTCGTCACCCGCTGAGGCTGACCCCGATTCCTGACGAGGCGCGGCACGGTCCGCGCCTCTTCGATTCCCGGGCCATGCGCCCTTCGTCTTCCCCGAACCCCTAAGATTGCGGACATGAGCGAATCGAAATCCTTCATTTCGGGCTGCAAGGGCCTGAGCCTCACCGAAGACGAAAAGGCCTTCTTCCGCAACGAGCGTCCCTGGGGTTTCATCCTCTTCGGCCGCAATATCGGCGAGCCGGCACAGGTCGCGGACCTGACGGCCGAGATGCGCGCCTGCATCGGCGGCGGCGCGGACATTCCGGTGCTGATCGACCAGGAGGGCGGCCGCGTCCAGCGCATCAAGCCGCCGCATGTCCAGCAGTATCCGAACGCCGCCGCGCTCGGCGCCATCTACCGTGCGGACGAGGAGCGGGGCCTGCGCGCCGCCTGGCTGATGTCGCGCCTGCACGCCTTCGATCTGCTGCGCCTCGGCATCAATGTCGACTGCCTGCCGGTGCTCGACGTCGCCGTTCCGGGCGTGCACGACGTCATCGGCAACCGCGCCTACGGGCACGAGCCGGAGATCGTCTCGGCCATGGGCAAGGCGGCGTCGGACGGCCTCAAGGCCGGCGGCCTGCTGCCGATCATGAAGCACATGCCGGGCCATGGCCGCACCATGGTCGATTCGCACCACGACCTGCCGGTCGTCCACGCAAGCCGCAAGGAGCTGGAAGCCTGCGACTTCGTGCCCTTCCGGCGCATGAAGGACGAATTGATGGCGATGTCCGCCCATATCGTCTTCACCGCCATCGATGCCGACAATCCGGCGACCACCTCGGCGAAGGTGGTCGAGGAGATCATCCGCGGCCATATCGGTTTCGACGGGCTCCTGATGTCCGACGACGTGTCCATGAACGCCCTTCGCGGCGATATTGCCGAAAGAAGCCGGGGAATCATCGCTGCCGGGCTCGACATGGTGTTGCATTGCCATGGCATCATGGACGAAATGGTTGCGGTGACCGAAAACGTTCCCGCATTGGCCGGCGAGAGCCTGCGGCGGGCGAATGCGGTGCGCGCAGGCTTCCCGGCGCCCGACGGTGCGGACGAGGAGGCGCTGCGCGAGGAATTCAACGCCATGATCGCGGTCGCCTGACGGCCGCGGCAGGGGCAGCGGGGAGCGACGTGCAGGCAACGGGCTCGAAGCCACCGGGGAAGGGACGCGGCGCGCAGGCGCCGATGGCCGACCTGTGGCAGGACGATGCCGGGGAGCGGGGGCTTTCGGAAGAGAGCCTCGTCGTCGATCTTGCCGGCTTCGAAGGCCCGCTCGACCTTCTCCTGCATCTCGCGCGCACGCAGAAGGTGGACCTCACCCGCATTTCCGTGCTGGCGCTCGCCGAGCAGTATCTCGTCTTCATCGACAGGGCGCGGAAGATCCGCATCGAGCTTGCCGCCGACTATCTCGTCATGGCCGCCTGGCTCGCCTATCTGAAGTCCCGCCTGCTGATCCCCAAGCAGGCGAAGGACGACGGACCCTCGGGCGAGGAGATGGCGGCAAGCCTCGCCTTCCGCCTGAAGCGCCTGGAGGCGATGCGCGATGCCGCCACCCGACTCGTCAACCGCAACCGCCTCGGCCGCGACGTCTTCGCGCGCGGCATGCCGGAACATATCCCCACCGAGCGGCGCTCGGCCTTCGAGGCCTCGCTCTATGACCTGCTCAACGCCTATGCATCGCTGCGCCAGCGCCATGCCGTCACCCAGGTCACCATCGAGAAGCGCACCGTCTGGTCGCTCGCCGACGCGCGCGAGATCCTCTCCATGCTCGTCGGTGACGTGGACGACGACTGGACGGCGCTCGATCATTTCATGCTGCGCTACCTCAGCGATCCCGCCGAGCGCACGACGGCCATCGCCAGCGCCTTCGCCGCGACGCTGGAACTCGTCAGGGAAGGGCGCCTGGAACTGCGGCAGGACGGCGCGTTCCAGCCGCTCTACCTTCGCCGCGGTCCGAAGGCCGGCGAGCCCGAGGACGATGACGGGAGCGCCGGGCGTGATTGAAGAGGATGAGGACGGCGCACCGCACGGGGCGGAAGGCGGCATGGTGGTCGATCCGCGCCGGCTGCACGAAGCCGCGCGAATCGCCGAGGCGCTGGTCTTCGCCTCCGCCGGTCCGGTTTCCGAGGCCTATATCGCCGAGCGCCTGCCGCGCGGCGTGGACGTGGCGCATGTCCTGCGCGAGTTGAAGGCGCTCTACGCCGGCCGCGGCGTCAATCTCGTGCAGGTGGGCGATGCCTGGGCCTTCCGCACCGCGCCGGATCTGTCTTTCGTCATCCGCACGGACGAGACCGAGGTGCGCAAATTGTCGCGCGCCGCGCTCGAGGTGCTGTCGATCATCGCCTATCACCAGCCGGTCACCCGCGCCGAGATCGAGGACATCCGCGGCGTGCAGACGTCCAAGGGCACGCTCGACGTGCTGATGGAGGCCGGCTGGGTGCGCCTTCGCGGTCGCCGGCGCTCACCGGGTCGCCCCGAAACCTTCGGCACGACAAGGGATTTCCTCGACCATTTCGGCTTCGAGGACGTGCGCGACCTGCCGGGCCTGGAGGAACTGAAGGGCGCCGGCCTGCTTTCCGGCCGGATTCCCTCCAATTTCCAGGTGCCCCTGCCGCTCGGCGAGGAGGAAATGGCGGAGGACGAGGATCCGATCACCCAGTTCGACCTTGAGGAGCTCGGTCTCTTGACACCGGGCGGAAAAGAGGACGAATAGGCCGAGGCTTGTGAACGGCCGTTGTGTCGGCAGATGGCCGGCGGCAGGGAAAGACTTCGAAAATGGCTTCGGACCCGTCCGGTTCCACCGGCATCGAGACGAGACGGGTTTCGGCGGCGGCCTTCGCGGGGCGCTCGCCTTCGGGAGACACGGCCCTGCCGGGACGTGTCCACCACACACGGCCGGCTCGACAATCATCGCCCGGATTGCGTAATGTCATGCTTTCGGCTAACCACCGCGACATAGTGGTATTTGAAAAAGACGGCTGAACGGCTTACATCGGGTTCAGATTTCAACGGGAGTTAAGGGAATGGGTTCTTTCAGCATCTGGCATTGGCTGATCGTTCTGGTGGTGGTGCTGCTGCTGTTCGGCCGCGGCAAGATTCCGGAACTGATGGGTGACGTCGCCAAGGGCATCAAGAGTTTCAAGAAGGGCATGTCCGACGAGGAAAACAGCGCCGCCGACCAGTCGAAGACGGTCGATCACAAGGCTGACGAAGCCAAGTAACCGGCGTTCGGCTGCGGGCAACGGCCTGCGGCCTCTAAGGACAGTATCCCATGCTTGATGTCGGCTGGACCGAAATACTCGTCATCGCCATCGTCCTGATCGTCGTGGTGGGTCCGAAGGACCTGCCGCAGATGCTGAGGACCTTCGGCCGCATGATGAGCAAGATGCGCGGAGTGGCGAGCGACTTCCGCCAGCAGTTCGACGAGGCGCTGCGCGAGGCCGATCTCGAAGACGTGCGCAAGACGATCGGCGAGGCACAGAAGCTCAATCCGTTGAACACCATCCGGGACGCGGTCAATCCGCTGCGCCAGATGGGCGACGAGATCAAGGCCGATCTGCAGAAGTCGACCAGCGTCTCTCCGGCTCCGGCTTCCAGCCCGGCAGAGAGCGTTTCGAGCGCCCCGGTCGCCGTGCCCTCGGAGGCTGCAAAGCCGGCATCGGCAGAACCTGTCGCCGCCGTGCCGCTGAAGGCCGGCCCGACCAGCGCGACGGCGAAGAAGAAGCCGGCCGGGACCGCCGCCAAAGCCGCAAAGCCACGCAAGGCAGCCGCTAAGCCTGAAGGCGAGCCGAAGGCCGCTGCGGCCAGGGCGCCCGCGGCAAGGAGAACCGCCGCCACCAAGCCGAAGACGACGAAGACCAAGAAGGGCGACGCATGAGCGGCGATATCGAAGACAAGCCCCAGCCGCTGATCGAGCATCTGATAGAGCTTCGCCGGCGCTTGCTGTGGGCCGTCGGCGCGTTCTTCATTGCCTTCCTGGTCTGCTTCTATTTCGCCAAGCAGCTCTTCAACCTGCTCGTCCTGCCCTTCAAGTGGGCGGTGAGCTGGGCGGGCCTTTCCCATCGCCATGTCGAATTGATCTACACGGCGCCGCAGGAATTCTTCTTCACGCAGATCAAGGTCGCCATGTTCGGCGCGCTGGTCATCGCCTTCCCGGTGATCGCCCAGCAGATCTACAAATTCGTCGCGCCGGGCCTCTACAAGAACGAGCGGGCGGCCTTCCTGCCGTTCCTGATCGCGTCGCCCATCCTCTTCCTCATCGGCGCGGCGCTGGTCTATTTCTTCTTCACGCCCATGGTCATGTGGTTCTTCCTGGCCATGGAGCAGGGCGGCGGCGAGGGGCAGGTCTCGATCCAGCTCCTGCCGAAGGTTTCCGAATATCTCAGCCTGATCATGTCGCTGATCTTCGCCTTCGGCCTCGTCTTCCAGCTTCCGGTTGTCTCCTCGCTCCTGGTGCGCGCGGGCTTCATCGATACGCAGGCGCTGGTCAGCAAGCGCAAATACGCCATCGTCATCGCCTTCATCGTGGCCGCGGTGCTGACGCCCCCCGATCCGGTCTCCCAGATCGGTCTTGCGCTGCCGGCCATCCTTCTCTACGAGATTTCCATCTACACGGCCCGACTCATCGAACGGCAGCGGGCGCGCGCCTCGGAAGCGCAGAATGCGGAAAACGAGGTCGCGGCAACGCCGGGCGAGGCCGACTGAGGTCTCGCCTGCGGCATTGCCGCAGGTCGCTGCCGGGCGCCGTCGGGGTTCATCCACGGAAAACGCCTGGAACGACGATGCTTGATATAAAATGGATCCGCGACAACGCCGACGCCCTCGATGCCGCTCTCGCCAAGCGCGGTGCGAGCCCTCTCGCCCGGACGCTGATCGACCTCGACGAGAAGCGCCGCAGCGTCATTCAGAAGGCGCAGGACATGCAGTCGCGCCGCAACGCCGCCTCCAAGGAGATCGGCGCGGCGATGGCCGGCAAGAATACCGAGCTCGCCGAGAAGCTGAAGGCCGAGGTGTCGGCGATCAAGGACCAGCTCCCAGCCGCCGAGGAGGAGGAGCGCCAGGTCACGGCCGAGCTCAATGACGCCCTGTCGCGCATCCCGAACATCCCCCTCGACGACGTGCCGGTCGGCTCGGACGAGGCGGGCAATGTCGAGACGCGCAAATGGGGCAACAAGCCCGGATGGAACCACAAGGCGCTGGAGCACTTCGACATCGGCGAGGCGCTTGGCTGGATGGATTTCGAGGCGGCCGCAAGGATCGCCGGCTCGCGCTTCACGGTGCTGAAGGGCCAGCTCGCGCGCCTCGAACGCGCGCTCGGCCAGTTCATGATCGACATGCACACGCAGGAGCACGGCTATACGGAAGTCCACGCGCCGCTCCTCGTGCGTGACGACGCCATGTACGGCACCGGCCAGCTCCCGAAATTTTCCGAAGACCTCTTCCGCACCACGGACGGCCGCTGGCTGATCCCGACCGCGGAAGTCTCGCTCACCAATCTCGTGCGCGAGGAAATCCTCGACCAGGAGAAGCTGCCGCTGCGCTTCACCGCGCTGACGCCGTGCTTCCGTTCGGAAGCCGGCTCGTCGGGCCGCGACACGCGCGGCATGCTGCGCCAGCACCAGTTCATGAAATGCGAGATGGTCTCGATCACCGATGCGGACAGCTCGATCGACGAGCTGGAGCGCATGACGGCCTGCGCGGAGGAGGTGCTGAAGCGCCTCGGCCTGCACTACCGTGTCATGACGCTCTGCACCGGCGACATGGGCTTCGGCGCCCGCAAGACCTACGACCTCGAAGTCTGGCTGCCGGGACAGGACACGTTCCGCGAAATCTCCTCCTGCTCGGTCTGCGGCGATTTCCAGGCGCGCCGCATGAATGCGCGCTATCGCGGCAAGGACGAGAAGGCGACGCGCTTCGTCCATACGCTGAACGGCTCGGGCACGGCGGTCGGTCGCGCGCTGATCGCGGTGGTGGAGAATTACCTCAATGCCGACGGTTCGGTGACCGTGCCGGAGGTCCTGCTTCCCTATATGGGCGGGCTCACGAAGATCGAGAAGGCCGCCTGAGGCGGGGGAACGGAATGCGCATCCTTCTGACCAACGACGGCGGAATCCACGCCGGGGGCCTGGCGGTCCTCGAACGGATCGCGCGTGAACTCACCGACGACGGACCAGAGCGGCCTTGCGCATTCGCTGACGCTCTCCGAGCCGCTGCGCCTGCGCAGGATCGACGACAAGCGCTTCGCGCTGCGCGGCACGCCGACGGACTGCGTCATCATGGGCGTGCGCGAGGTGCTCGACAGGAAGCCGGACCTCGTTCTTTCGGGCGTCAATGCCGGCGCCAACATGGCCGACGACGTCACCTATTCCGGCACCATCGCCGGCGCCATCGAGGGGACGCTGCAGGGCATCAAGTCGATGGCGCTGAGCCAGGCCTACAACCATGCCGGCGGCCGCGTCGTGCCGTGGGAAGTGGCGGAGAGCTTTGCCCCGAACCTCATCCGCCAGTTGATGGACGTGGAACTGCCGGACTGGACGTTCTTCAACCTCAACTTCCCGAACTGCCCTCCCAAGGAGTTGCAGGGCGTCGAGGTGACGAGCCAGGGCAAGCTCGACTTCGGCCTGACGATCGAAGAGCGCGCCGACGGCCGCGGCTTTCCCTATTACTGGCTGCGCTTCGGCGAGCGCAAGGGCGACTTCCGCTCGGGCACCGACATCCATGCCGTGAAGAACCACAAGATCTCGGTCACGCCGCTCAAGCTCGACCTCACGGACTATACCGTGCTGGATCGCGTGAAGCGCGCACTCAGCGGAAAGGGCGACGATTGAGCACGGGCCGGGTGATCGAGAAGGAAGGTTTTGCCGCGCTGGCCCTGCGCCTGCGCGGCGAGGGCATCAACAATCTCGACCTTCTGACGGCTGTCGAACAGACGCCGCGCACGCTCTTCGTGCCGCCGCAGTTCGCGGGCGAGGCCTATTCCAGACGTCTCCTGCC
>Ga0066256_1004009_pt1 | contig 13529 bp, 13 predicted proteins | sample ThiBio_1000_biof_FD_87107 | JGI IMG/M metagenome (GOLD analysis project Ga0066256, IMG submission 87107) | Wastewater bioreactor microbial communities from Cape Town, South Africa - Thiocy_expt_1000_biof (version 2) | ecosystem: Engineered > Bioreactor > Thiocyanate-remediating >...
GTGCCCGGCGAGAAGCCGTAGGTGACGCACGCCTGCCGGTGTCGGGCCGCCATCTCCGCAGCGCTAATGCACCCGCTGAGCACGGCCGACAGCAGGGCGGCCGAGACGGTGACGGCGACGCGTTTTGGGGAGCGCCAAGTGCGATCCTGCTCACCCACCGCAGGGCCAGGGCCGATCTCGATCGGCGAGGGGACGGGTTCGGGCATGGGTAAGCCTCCAGACGCTGCGGCCTGCTCTAAAGAGCATACGTCCCAGCAGGGTCGGGCCCCTCAAAGGCCGTCCGTCGCCGCGCTAGGCTGGCGGCTCGCGCGGAACGCATCGGGCCCGGCGCGGGTTCTGTCTTCAGGACAGGCCACCATGGACCATCACACCCACACATCGGGGACCGGCAGCACAGCGGCGCTGGGCGGCCACCCGCTACACCCCATGCTCGTCGGATTTCCGATCACGCTGTTCATCGGCGCCTTCGTCACCGACGTCGTCTATCTCGCAACGAGCGGCGCGTTCTGGGCGCAGAGCTCGGTCTGGCTGCTTGCCGCAGGCGTCGCGATGGGGCTGCTCGCCGCCGTTCCGGGGGTGATCGACCTGCTCACGATCGAACATGCGCGGCGCTGGCGCCTGGCCTGGATCCATGGCTTGATGAACCTCGGCCTCGTGGCGCTGGCCGCGATCAACCTGGTCCTACGCTGGCGCGATCCGGAAGCCGCCGTCGCGCCCTTCGGCGTCCTCCTGTCGGCCATCTGCGTCGGATTGCTCGCCATCACCGGCTGGCTCGGCGGCGAGATGGTCTATCGGCATTGCGGCGGCGGCTCCCACGCGGGGGGGCCCGCCGAGGGGGCGGCGGCCCCCCCCCGCCCCCCCCCCCCCGCCCCGGCCCCGCCCCACCATTGCCGATGTGGCGGCCGAGGCCGGTGTGTCCAAGGCCACGGTGTCGCGCTACTTCAACCACCGAGAACGCCTGCTCAGCCCCGACATTGCGGCGCGGGTTGAGGCCGCCATCGCCAAGCTGGCCTATGTGCCCAGCCCCATGGCCCAGGCGCTGAGCCACGGCCGATCGCGGCTCATTGGCCTGGTGGTGGCCGACATCACCAACCCCTATTCGGTGGCCGTTTTGCGAGGCGCCGAGAAGGCCTGCCAGGACGCTGGCTACCTGGTCATGCTGTTCAACCTGGGCAACGACCGCGAGCGCGAGCGCGCGGCCATCGACGCGCTAGCCAGCTACCAGGTGGATGGGTTCATCCTCAACACGCTGGGGCAGGGCGAGGGGCAGGCGGATGTGAACCCCTTGCACGGCAAACCCGCCGTGCTGGTGGACCGGCGCCACGCCGGGCTGGCGGCAGACTTCGTCTCGCTGGACAACCAGGGCGCCATGCGCGAAGCCTGTGCCCACCTGCAGCAGCAAGGCTGGCAGCGTCTGCTCTACATCACCCAGCCCTTGCTGGGCGTGAGTTCCCGCATCGAGCGCACGGAGGCCTTTCGTACGCTGGTGTCGTCCAAACGCTCGGCGGTGAGCGGCACGGTGCTGGAGCTGGCGGCGGAGCAGGGCGATGAGGTGCTGGACCAGGCACTCACCGATCTGCTGCGGCAGGCCCGCCCCGGCGAGCGCTGCGCGGTGGTGGCGGGCAATTCGGTGGTCACGCTGCGGGTGGCTGCGGCCGTGTCGCGCATGGGGTGGACGTTTGGGCAACAGCTCGGCTTTGTGGGCTTTGACGACCCTGAGTGGGCGTCGCTGATCCGGCCCGGCCTGAGCGCCGTGGCACAGCCCACCGATGCCATCGGGCAACGCGCGGCGCAGTGCCTGCTGGAGCGCATCAACGGCCTGGAAGGCCCTGCACGCGAGAGCCTGCTGCCGGGCCTGCTGGTGGTGCGCGGATCTTCGTTGGGGCCTGCGGGCGCTTCATCCACAGACTGAACGCGCTGCATCCCCGGGGACCCTCTGCACGAATCTCGCTGGCCAAGTGGGCGCAGCGGATCGGGAAGGGCTGCAAGGCGCAAAACGCAGCAATAGCGGTAGCTATTGCGAGTATTTGCAACGCGGCAGACCGCCCGAGCCCGCTGATGCACACGGCGCGCTGATTTTTGCAGAGGGTCCATAGGGCCTGCGGTATGCTTTGCGGCCCTCGCCCCGGCGCATCACCGGGGCCTCTTTTTCGCCTTCATCCTTCAGGTGCGCCCTGTGCCAAATCCCTCTCTGGATACCTCCCGCATCCGTGCGATCTCCATCGACCTGGATGACACGCTCTGGCCCATCTGGCCCACCATCACGCGGGCCGAAAGTGTGCTGCTGGACTGGCTGACCCACCACGCGCCCGCCACGGCGGCATTGTTCTCGGACACCGAGGCGCTGCGCGCGATCCGTAACCAGATGGTGACCCTACGCCCCGACCTGAAGGGCGACCTGAGCGCGCTGCGGCGCGAGTCCATCCGGCTGGCGCTGACGCAGGCCGGTGACGAGCCCGCGCTGGCCGAACCAGCGTTTGATTTGTTCTTTGCCGAGCGGCAGCGGGTGGAGCTGTTTGACGATGCGCACGACACGCTGGCTTTCTTGTCAGCGCGCTACCCGGTGGTGGCGGTGTCCAACGGCAATGCCGATATCCACCGCATTGGCATCGGCCACTACTTTCGCCACAGCATCAGCGCGTCGGACTTTGGCATCGCCAAGCCCGATGTGCGCATCTTCCATGCGGCCGCCACGGCCGTGGATGTGCTGCCCCACGAGGTGCTGCACGTGGGCGACGACGCCACGCTGGATGCGCAGGGCGCGCTGAACGCGGGCATGCAGGCGGTGTGGATCAACAGTGCCAACCACCCCTGGCCGCACGACGACACACCGCCCCATGCCACGGTGGACAGCCTGACCGCGCTGTGCCGGCTGTTGGACTGACCGGTTCTGCTGGGTTCGGTTTCTTGCCTCAGGTCAAGGTTTGGGCGCGCGGCGGTTGAAGCTGCGGCCCGATCAGGTCACACTCCATCGTCGCTCAGCGACCCCTCTCACCATGCCCCGTACTCCCCCACCATTACCTGCCATCCGCACCATCGGCCTGATGCAGCCCATGACCTGGCTGGTGCTGGCCTGGCGCGACATGGCACGGGCGGGCTGGATCAGTTTTGCGCATGGCCTGGCGCTCACCCTGTTTGGCGCCGCCATCTTTGCGGTGGCACACCACCGCTTCTGGCTGCTGGCGGGTGCGCTGTCGGGGTTTCTGGTGGTGGCACCGGTGCTGGCCACCAGCCTGTATGCGCTGAGCCGCGCGCTGGAGCGTGGCGAGGCCGCCAACCTGGGCGTGGTGCTCAAGACCTGGCTCAACTGGCAGAACAGCCATGTGAACAAATGGGGCAGCGACTACTGGTGCATGCTGCAGTTCGGGGCCCTGCTGGCGCTGGCCGCCTCGGGGTGGGTCATGACCTCGGCGGCGCTCATCACCTTGCTCGCGCCCGTACCCATCGAGACGCCGCTCGATTTTCTGCGCCATGTGGTCATGGCGCGCGACGGTTGGTTGTTTGAAATCTGGCTGGCGCTGGGCAGCCTGATGGCTGCGCCCATTTTTGCGTCCAGCGTGGTGGCCATGCCGCTGCTGCTCGACCGCCGCGCCACACTGCTGCAAGCTGTGCTCACCGGCTGGCAGGCGGTCATCACCAACCCGCTGCCGATGGCGTTCTGGGCTGCCATCATCCTGGGCTTTACCTTGCTGGGCCTGGGCTCGCTGCTGCTGGGCCTGATTGCCGTGATGCCCATGCTGGGCCACGCCAGCTGGCACGCATACCGCGACCTGGTAGATGCATCCAGCTTGCCCGAGCGTGACCTGGTGGCCCCCGCTGTACCGAATGCCTCTGTGCGTCGGCCTGGAGGGACATCGTGATTTTCGGATTTACCGAGGCGCAGATCTCGGGCTTCTTCCTCACCTACGGTGTGGGGGCGTTCATTGCCTACATGCTGTTCATCATTGGGCAACTGGCTTGGGAATCGAAGGCCGGGCGCTTTGGCACGTTCGTGATCTTCTTGGGGCTGGGCGTGGGTTTTCTGGGGTTCCTGGCCAAGGTGGTGATCCAGTGGTGGCTGGAGCGATAGCCGCCTAGGCGGCCTGCTGCTCAATGCCCCGCGCTCTAGATTGCGTGCTTTGCGGGGCTTGGCACTGAGGCCTGCGCATTCATTTCTTTCCGTTGTGTTTTGTTTCATGTAGAAACTAATTGCAATGGCAGGAGGTGGTTGTGATGCTGCGTAACTCCCTGATCGTCGCCCTGCTGGGGCTGCTGGCCGAGGCTGCCGAAGCCCTGTCCCTGGGCGCGCCGCAAGGCAAGGTGTGGCTGGGGCAGCCCATCGACCTGGGCTTTGAAGTCCAGCTGGACCCTGGCATGTTGGTGGACGCCTTGTGCCCGCAAGTGCGGCTGGTGTCCGGCGATGTGGCGGTGCCGGCGGGGGGGGGGCCAGGGGGGGGGCGGCCCGGGGGCCCAGAACCGCAACCCGGGCCGCGGGGGGCAACCCCCCCCCTCCCCCGCCGAGCCCGGGGCGACCCCCCCGGCCCCCCCCCCTGCCCGCGGCGGCGGGCGCCGGGCACAAACATCTTCCGCGCCCCCCCCCCCCCCCCCCCCCCCGGGGTGGAGCCCCCGGTCGCGCCCCTCCGGGGTGCCCCTGGCAGATGTCTCCCCCTCGCGGGCGGGTGGGGTGGTTGCCGGAGAAGCGTCTTCTGCATCCGCAATGGGCTCCTCGCGGCCGCGCAAGGCGTCGGCCGCCAGCCGGTTAGCCCGCAAGAGCGCAAGAAGGGTGGCCACAAAGTCTGCTGGGGCTCCTGTAGCGCGCACCCCGTCCCCGGACACAGCGGCTGCGGCCGGTGCGACCAGCGTGACGCAGCCTTCGCCCCAGGAACCACCCAGCGCCGCGCCCAGCAGGGCGCCCGAGACCGCAGCAGTGCCCCCCGCACAAGCGTCGGCATCGTCCACCGCCTCGGTGGCTCCGGCTGCCGCACCTGCTGCGCCGGGTCCGGCCAAGCCCCGGCTGGTGATGGAGCCGTTGACGGCGCTGGTCACGCCGCCCGCCTCGGGCGAAGGGGCTCCATCCGACGGTGCGGCGCTGACGCCGCTAGCGGCTTCAAACCCAGAGGTCAACGCGCTGGACGGCGGGGGGACTGCCAGCGCGCGCATGCAGGCCTTGCAGGTGGAAGTGGATCGCATGCGCGCGCAGGCCGAGCAGGACCATCAGGCCACGCTCGCATTGCTGGCCCGCGTGGAGCAACTGAATGCAGGGCATTTCCCGGCGTCCCTGGTGTATGGGCTGCTGGCCATGCTGGCCTTGACGGTGGGTGCGGCCGGCTGGCTGCTGGCACGCATGCGGCGCGCCATGGACGCATCGAACGAAGAATGGCGCAACACCTTGACGGCCTATGTGGCGCAGTCCTCTTTGCCCGCAGCAGTAGATGCCGAGACCGAGCGCCGCACGGCGGTGCTGCCTGCAGACGACCGGCCTGCAGGGTTGCCGGGACTGCATGGTGCTGGCGTGTTGCCAGCGTAGAGTCGAGGTGGTGCGTGGCGCAGCTCAACGCGGCCAGGACCGCAGCCCCAAGTCTTGCGCCAGGCGGCGATAGTCGGCCAGGCTGCGCTGCACATAGTCATCCAGGGCGGCGCCACTGAGCGCAAAGGGGTACAGCCCATGGCGGGCGCACAGGGCGGCATAGCCGGGTGCCGCCTGCGCCTCCTGCAGGGCAGTCGTCCAGGCGTGGGCGACGGCGTCGGGCACGCTGGCGGCCATGTAGAGGCCGCGCACGGTGGTCCATTGCAGGTCAATGCCTTGCTCGCGTGCGGTGGGCAGAGCGGCCAGGGTGCCGGGCAACTGCGCGGGGGCCAGCACCGCCAGGATGCGCACCGGCAGGCCTTCTGCAGCGGCCCGGGTGGCCTCGGCCGCGTCGCCGGTGAAGATGTCGATGTGGCGGCCGCCCAGCGCCTTGAGCGCTTCGCCACCGCCCTCAAACGACACAAAGCGCATGCGCTTGTGGTCTTGCCCCGCTGCGCGCACCAGCAGCGCGGCCTTCACCCAGTCCTGGCTGCCCAGCGTGCCGCCGGCGCCAAACACCACACGGCCCGAATCTTTTTGCAATGCGGTGACCACGTCCTGCAAGCGCTGGTAGGGAGCGTCGCGGTGCACCGCCACCACGCCGTAGTCGTTGCCCAGCGTCGCTATCCAGCGCACGGCGCTCACCGGGTGCGGGCCGAAGCGGCCCTGCGCCAGGTTGAGCAGCGAGCCGCTGGAGAACGCCACCAGCGTGCCGGACCCTCCCAGGCGGCCCGTGGCCACCTGGTCAAACGCCACTGCACCAATGCCGCCGGGCAGGTAGCGGGTGCGCAGCGGCGTGCGGCCGGGGCGCACGGCCTGCAGCGCTTGCGATGCCAGGCCACAGGTCAGGTCGAATCCGCCGCCGGGGCGTGATGGTGCAATGCACTCTGCTGGTTCACGGGATGCGTCTGCCGCTGCTGATAAGGGGGCCAAGCCCGCGCCAGCACTGGCGGCGGCCGCGAGCGTCTGCAGCAGCTGGCGGCGGCTGCAAGGCGCGGTCAGCGGGCGGTGCGTGGCGGGCAAGGGCTGCGGCATGGGGCGTGGAGTTTCAGTGGTTCAGCGGGCTGCGTCAGGCGCGGGGCCACCAGAGTATCGCCAGGAGCCCCGGTCCTTCAGCGCGCGCCTGCAGCCGCAGGCTGCCCCGGTGCCGCTCGGCAATCGACCGCGCAATCGCCAGCCCCAGGCCCGACCCGCCCGCCGTGGCCTGCGAGCCGCGCCGGTAGCGCTGGCCCAGGGCGTCGCGCTCCTCGGCGGGCAGGCCGGGGCCGTTGTCCTCCACGCTGATGCTCCAGCCCAGGCTGTCACCCGCTGCCGACACGGTGACGGTGCCCTGCGCGGGGGTGTAGGCGATGGCGTTGGCGGCCAGATTGGTCAGGGCCTCGCGCAGCAGGCCACTGTCGCCCACGGCCTCGATGCCAGCGGCGGGCGTATGGATGCCGAAGTCGATCTGCTTGGCGCGCGCCTGGGGCAGCAGCTCCAGCGCCACCGTGCGCAGCAGCGCGGCCAGGTCGAACGGCGTCAGCTCCACCGCCGCCGTGTCGCTGCGGCCCAGTGCCAGCAGTTGCTGTGTGCTGCGCGTGGCGCGGGCGATTTCGCCCCCAATGGCGGCCAGCGTGTGCTGCACCTGCGTGCTGTCGCCCTCGCGGCGCGCGTAGTCGATCTGCATCTGCAGCGTGGTGAGGTGGGTGCGCAGCTGGTGCGAGGCGTCGTCCAGAAACTGCCGCTGCTGCGCCACCAGGTCTTGCGTGCGCGCCATCTGCTGGTTGACCGCGTCCACCAGCGGGCGGATGTCGGCGGGCAGGTCGCTCGATGCCAGCGGGGTCATGTCGTCGCTGCTGCGGGCCTGCACTTCGCGCGCCAGCCGCGCCAGTGGGCGCAGCGCCACGGCCAGCAATGCCGCAGTGCCCAGCACCATCAGGGCCAGCACCAGCGCATCGCGCTGCACCGCGCGGCGCACAAAGCGGTCGGTGAAGTCTTGGCGCGAGCGGGTGCTTTCGGCCACCTGCACCAGCACGGTGGATGCGGGTTCTGCGCGGTCCAGCGCGCGGCGGTAGGCGGCCAGCCGCACGGATTCGCCAAAGTAGGTGGCGTCATAAAAGCGCGGTACGCCGGGCTCCAGCTCGCCAGCGGGCAAGGGCAGGTCGGCATTGCCCAGCTCCACCAGCCCGTCGGACGACGCCACGCGAAAGTACACGTTGCCGCTGGCCGTGAGTTCAAAGAATTCGAGCATGCTGTACGGCAGCTCGGCCGACAGGCCGCCCGAGGCGGTGGAGATGTTGGCGTCGATGGACTTGAGCGCCCCGAGCAGCGAGCGGTCGTAGGCCGCGTTGGCGGCCTCCAGCGCATCGTGCCGGGTCATCCACAGCTCTACGCCCGTCACCAGGGCCAGCAGCGGCAGCAACAGCATGGCCAGCAGGCGCCACAGGCTGGCGCGGCGCAGGCGTGCGGTCAGGCCCATCGGTCAGTCAGCCTCTAGCGCGTAGCCCAGGCCGCGCAGCGTGGTGATGCGCACACCGCTGCCATCCAGCCGCTTGCGCAGGCGGTGCACAAACACCTCCACGGCTTCGGGGTGCACGTCGTCATCGTCGGTGAACACCCGGTCCAGGATCTGCTGCTTGGAAAACGGCTCGCCGCTGCGCTGCACCAGCACGCGCAGCACGGCATGTTCGCGCGGCGAGAGGGCCAGCGGCTCGCCGCGCAGCGTGAACTGCTTGCGGGCGCTGTCATACACCAGCGCCCCGCAGGCCTGGCGCTGGTGTTCGTTGCCGCGCGCGCGGCGCACCAGGGCGTGCAGGCGTGCCTCCAGCTCGGCCAGCTCAAAGGGCTTGGCCAGAAAGTCGTCGGCCCCCGCGTTGAGCGAGCGCACGCGCTCGTCCAGCGAGTCACGCGCCGTCAGGATCAGCGCGGGCAGGCGCTGGTCGCGGTCGCGCAGGCGTTGCAGCACTGCCTGCCCGTCCAGCCCGGGCAGGCCCAGGTCCAGCACCAGAGCGTCGTAATTGTCGTGCTGCTGCAGCGCGCGGTCGGCCAGGCGGCCATCATTCACCCATTCGACATGGATGCCCGCATGCTCCAGCGCGCGACTGAGCCAGGTGCCCAGGTTGTGGTCGTCTTCGGCCAGGAGGATGCGCATAGGGGAATGCTACCGTTTGTGCGGAAGGCGCAGGGCTTGCATTCAGCGTTGAGCCATTCAATGCGGAGCGGTGAGGGCGCGCAGGCGCCAGCAGCCACACTGTGCGCACGCGCTGCCCAGGCCAGGCAGCCGTGCAAGGGCCGCCCCGCCGCACTGGCTGCGTCCCCCTTCCCGGCCCGCGCAGCGGGGCGAGAGAAAGGGGGAAGATGCGAAGCGGCTCAGGGGGCTTCTTAGTCTGGCTTCACCTTCGCGCGCAGCAGCACCTTCTTCCAGCGCTCCTGTTCGGACGCAATGAACTGCGCAAACTGTGCGGGCGTGCCACCAATGGCTTCGGCAGCGTCCGCGTTCAGGCGCTCCAGCGAGCCGGGGGCCTTGACGGCCTTGGCGGTCTCGGCTGCCAGTTTTTCGAGGTTGGCCGGTGCCAGGTTGGCGGGGGCCAGCATGCCGTACCACTGCGTCATCTCAAAGCCCGGGAAGCCCTGTTCGGCCACCGTGGCCACGTCGGGCAGCTGGGGCAGGCGCTTGGCCGAGCCGGTGGCAATGCAGCGCACCTTGCCGGCCTTGATGAAAGGCAGCAGGGCGGCAGCGCCCACGGCAGCGGCATCAAGGCGGCCCGAGAGCAGGTCGGTCATCATGGGGCCGGTGCCACGGTAGGGCACGTGCAGCATGAAGATCTCGGCGGTCATCTTGAGGTATTCAAACGCCAGGTGGCCCGCGCTGCCGTTGCCCGCCGAGCCATAGCTGAGCTTGGCCGGGTTCTTCTTGGCGTAAGCGATGAACTCCTTGAGGTTCTTGGCGGGCACGTCGGGGTGCACCACGTACAGGCTGGGCACCTTGGCCAGCAGGCTCACGGGCTTGAAGTCCTTGTTGGCGTCGTAGGGCAGCTTGTCGAAGATGAAAGGGTTGACGGCCAGCGTGCCGATGTGGCCCAGGATCAGCGTGTGCTGGTCGTCCGAGCGTGCCACTTCACCCATGGCGATGTTGCCCGCGGCACCGGGCTTGTTGTCCACATACACGCTTTGGCCCAGCGTCTTGCCCAGCTCGGCAGCGGTGGAGCGGGCCACGATCTCCGAGCTGCCGCCGGGAGCGAACGGCACCACAAACCGCACTGACTTGGAGGGCCAGGCCGCCTGGGCCGAGGCACCTGCGGGCAGCAGGCCGCCCAGGGCCAAGGCGCCGCTGGCGCCCAGCAGATGGCGGCGGGTGGGGGACCAGAGGGCGGGGTGTTCGTGTGAAAGCATGGGGGTGTCTCCGTGAAAACGATAGGCCGAAAGGCCAAAGGGCCCAAAGGCGAACAAGGCGCATGCGGTATGCGTGTGGTGCCATGGTGCCCGGGCCGTGCTTTCGGAATGCTGTCAGCGGGCTTGGTAGTTACCCGGGGGTGGCCCGCAGGCCCTGGCGGCGTGGGGTCAGCTAGCTGCCGCGCAGGCCGCCACGGCGGTGCCACTGAGCACCGCGCCTTCCAGCGTCGCCGGGTAGGGGCCGTCCACATAGTCGCCGCAGGCCGTCAGCCCCGGCAGCACCTGCATGGCGGGCCGCTGCAGGCCGGGGGTGCACGCAAATGTGGCGCGCTTTTCGACCACGGTTTGCGCAGGGCGCAGGCCGGACAGGCCCAGCTGCGCGGCGGCTTGCTGCAGCACCTGTTGCTCGATGAGTGCCCGGTTGCCGTTGCTGGCGCTCACCACAAAGGCCAGCAAGCCCTGCTGGCCGTCAAGCTGGCCCCGGTCGAACACGAACTGCGCCGGGTGCTCGGCCGTGTTGCGCAGCGCCAGCATGGGCAGGGGCAAGCGCGCGCCACTGGCGTGGGCGTATACGGTGGTGATGGCCTCAAACCGCAGGGCATTGGCGGTGGCGCGCCAGCGGGCGGCAGCGGCCCGGCCCGCCGTGCTGGCAAAGCCCTCGACCAGACGCGCGGCCTCCCCCGAGGGGCAGGCCCGGGGGATGTGGGCGAAGGCATCGGGTACTTCTGAGCCTTGCGCCGCACCCCCAGTCCCCGCTAACTGCCAGCGGCCCCTGGGGAGGGGCCCGAGGCGCGGGGTGCGTGTGCCGGTGGCCACCTGGCCGCCTTGCTGCACTAGCCAGCGCATCGCGGCCTCGGGGAACAGCGCGCCCAGGTCGGTGCGGGGCAGCAGCAGGTTGGAGCCACCGCGCCCGCTGAACAGGCTGTCTTGCAGCACCCGCAAAAACACCTGGCCGCTGGCCTCGCGGGCGGGGGTGTTGAGTGCCGATACGCAAAGCGGGTCGATGAACTCGGCCATCAGCCGGGGCGTGAGCGGGGCACACAGGTCTGCCACCGAGGTGTGGGGTGCGCAGCGAAAGCCGCGCAGCTGCCAGGCGATGGCCGTGCGCAGCAGGGCGACCTTGTCTTGCCAGCCCCAGCCTTTGGCGCGCACGATGCCCAGCAGCGCATCGAGCGGCGGGGGCAGGTCGGGCAGTTGCAGGCCCTGGCCGTCGGGGAACTGCAGGGTCAGCGGCAGGCGCAGCAGCGCGGTGGTGGGGTCTATGCCCACCAGGCGCATCAGGCGCAGGCTCTCGGTGTAGGCGCCAATCAGGATGTGCTGGCCGTTGTCGAGCGTGGCCGCTGTGCCATCGGGCAGCACGCCCGGCACGGCCCGTGCGCGGCCGCCCACGGTGCGTGCGGCCTCGAACACGGTGACCTGGCGGCCTGCCTGCCGGTGGGCGATGGCTGCGGCCATGCCGGCCCAGCCAGCCCCGATGACGGCGACTTTCTGCGGTGCCACGCCGGGCTACATCCTGCCCAGGGCTTGCATCTTCCAGGCCAGCCAGAACTTGCGCAGCGGCGTGAGGCGGATGCGCTGGTGCAGCACCTGGAAGTTCTCGTGCTCGATCTCGCGCAGCAGGGTGCGGTAGATGCTGGCCATCATCAGGCCGGGCTTCTGGGTGCGGCGGTCTGCGTCGGGCAGTAGGGCAAAGGCCTCGTCATACAGCCGGTGGGCACGCTCGGCCTGAAAGCGCATGAGGGCGGTGAACCGGTCGGAGTACTGGCGCTTGAGGATCTCGTGCGCTTTCACGTCGAACTGCTGCAGTTCGCTGACCGGCAGGTAAATGCGGCCCAGCATGGCGTCTTCCCCCACGTCGCGGATGATGTTGGTGAGCTGGAACGCCAGGCCGAGCCGGTGGGCGTATTCGGTGGTGCGTGGGTCGGTCTGGCCGAAGATGCGCGCGGCCACTTCGCCCACGATGCCCGCCACCAGGTGGCAGTAGCCCTTGAGGCCTGCAAAGTCGAGGTAGCGGGTCTGCTCCAGGTCCATCTGACAGCCGTCGATCACGGCCTGCAGGTGGCGTTGTTCGATGCCGTAGTCGGCCGCCAGCGGCATCAGCGCCAGCATCACGGGGTGCGTGGGCTGGCCCGCGTAGGCTTTGGTCACTTCGGCCTGCCACCAGGCCAGCTTGGTGCGGGCCACGCCCGGGTCGCTCACTTCATCGACCACGTCGTCCACCTCGCGGCAAAACGCATAGAACGCCGTGATGGCCGCGCGGCGGGGCGCGGGCAGAAAGAGAAAGGCGTAATAGAAGCTGCTGCCCGAGGCCACGGCTTTTTGCTGTACGTACTGCTGCGGTGTCATGGGGCGAGATTGTCCCATGGCGCACTGGGGCGGGCCGGTTGTCGGGGTTTGAGGTGTTTTCGGGCGGATGCGCTAGTGCAGCATGCCCGGGTTGCTATTCAAATGATAGTTTTAGGGTGGTGTTGCAGAGGCGGCGGGTGCAGGGGCAGGCGCCTCGGGTTGCGACATCTCGCGCATCAGCGCGTCCAGGTCGTCGCCCTGGATCGACATCTCGGGCAGTGTGGCGGGTGTGCTGCGCAGCCACTGCGTGGTGGCGGGCACGGTCATCACCAGGGCAATCACGCCGGCCAGGCAGAGCAGGTAGGGCGCCAGCGCGCGCGCCACCGCGCCCATGGCGGGCCGGGGCGCCACCTGGGCGCGGGACAGCACCAGCGCGTAGCCCAGCGGCGGCAGCAGGAACCCCGCCTGCAGCACCAGCAAGGTGAGCGCGGCCACCCAGGCCGCGTCGTCCACCAGCGCCAGCAAAGGGGGCATGACGATGGGGATGATCAGGAAGATCAGCTCGAACGCATCGAGCACAAACGCCGAGCCCAGCAGCACGGACAGCACCACCCCCATGGCCAGCAGGGGCTGGCCCTGCAGGGCACGCATCCATTCGGCCACCAGCGCATCGGTGCCGTAGGCGCGCAGCACCAGCGAGAACGTGACGGCCGCCACCAGCAGCGCAAACAGCGCACCGGTGAGCGCCATGGCGTCGTCCAGCACCTGCGCCAGCCGCCGCAGCGTGAGCTGGCGCGACGCCACGCCCCACACCAGCAGCAGCACCCCGGCGGTGGCGGCTGCCTCCACCGCCCGCACGCGGCCGGTGGTGACCAGTGCCAGCAGGGCCACGATGAGCGTGGGCACCACGCCCAGCGTCCAGCGCTCGCCGCGGGTCAGCGGCACGGGTGCTGAGGATGCGGCCCCTTGATCTGCGATGCCGCCAGTGCGGCGCTGGGCCAGCCACCAGGTCACGCCCATCCACAGCACCAGCAGCAGTGCGCCCGGCGCCAGGGCGGCCTGCAGCACGTCCTGGGTATTGATGATGCGGGTGCCTGCGTGGGCGCTGGCCAGCCCCAGCTGCGTGGCCAGGGTCAGGCCCTCGGTGTGGGCGCGCAGCATGGCATCGCCCAGCAGCAACAGCACCAGTGACGGCGGCACGATGATGCCCAGCGTGCTGGCCACGGCGACCAGGGCGGTGCGGCGGGCGGGCCGCATGCCCTCGTGGGCCCACGCCCGCCCGGCGGGGTGCGGCAGGGGCACCCCGCTCGCCCCCACCCCGCCCCTC
>Ga0066256_1004010_pt1 | contig 13527 bp, 13 predicted proteins | sample ThiBio_1000_biof_FD_87107 | JGI IMG/M metagenome (GOLD analysis project Ga0066256, IMG submission 87107) | Wastewater bioreactor microbial communities from Cape Town, South Africa - Thiocy_expt_1000_biof (version 2) | ecosystem: Engineered > Bioreactor > Thiocyanate-remediating >...
CCGGCGGCTGGCCGCCCGGGTTCCCCGGGCGTCCCCGGTGACGGGGCATGGAGGGGGGGCCGCGGCGGAAAAAACAAGGGGGGGGCGGCGGCCCCGGGGGTCAAAAGGCAGCCGCATGATCGACGAGCCCCACAAACCCAACGCCCGCGCCTGGTTCGAGGACCGGCGCGATTCCATCGGGGCGGCTTTGGGGGCGCGGGAAGGGGGGGCGCCCGCCGATCTCTATCCGGGCCAGCCCGGCCGCTTCGTCCGCACCCCCTGGACGCGGGGGGCCCCCGCCGCCGAAGGCGGCGAAAAGGATAAGATCGCCTCAGACCAAACCACTCCAGACCATACCACCTCCGACCAGGGCGGCGGCGTCATGGGCATGATGCGCGGACGCCTGTTCGAAAAGGTGGGCGTGCATACCTCGACGGTATACGGCGAATTCTCGCCCGATTTCGCCAAGCAGATTCCGGGCGCGGACAAGGACCCGCGCTTCTGGGCCAGCGGCATCAGCCTGATCGCCCATATGGCCAATCCGCGCGTGCCCGCCGTGCACATGAACACCCGCATGATCGTGACCACCAAGGGCTGGTTCGGCGGCGGCGCCGACCTCAATCCCACGCTGGATGCCGACCGCCGCGCCGACCATCCCGACGCGGTGGATTTCCACGCCCGGCTGAAGGCGGCCTGCGACGGTTTCGACGAAGGCTGGTACGGCCGTTACAAAAAATGGGCCGACGACTATTTCTGGCTGCCCCATCGCGGCGAGCCGCGCGGCGTGGGCGGCATCTTCTACGATCCTCACGACAGCGGCGACTGGGACCGCGACTTCGCCTTCACGCAAGACGTCGGCAAGGCCTGCCTGGACATCCAGCCGGCGATCATCCGCCGCCGCATGGGCGAGAGCTGGACCGGGGCCGAGCGTCACGAGCAGGCCAAATGGCGCGGCCGCTATGTCGAGTTCAACCTGCTTTACGGCCGGGGCGCCCATTTCGGGCTGAAAACCGGCGGCAATGTCGAGAGCATCCTGTCCTCCATGCCGCCCATCGCAGAATGGAAATAGGAATGGATGTCTTGCTGAGAATCGGGTCGCGTGGATCGCCGCTGGCGCTCACCCAGACCCGGATGGTGGCGCAGATGCTGGCGACGCGCACCGGCGCGGACCTGGCCGCCTTCCCCGTCCAAGGCTTCATGACCAGCGGCGATGCCTTGAAAGGCCGCCTCCAGGACCAGGGCGGCAAGGGCCTGTTCACCCGCGAGCTGGATCAGGCGCTGCTGGACGGCAAGATCGACGCCGCCGTCCATTCCATGAAGGATGTGCCGACGCGGCTGCCGCCCGGCATCGTGCTGGCGGCGGTGCCGGACCGCGAAGACCCGCGCGACGGCTTCATCGCCCTGCGCGCCAAGACCCTGGCCGACCTGCCGCCGGGCGCGGTGGTGGGCACCGCCTCGCTGCGCCGCCAGGCACAGACCCTGAACCTGCGCCCCGACCTGAAGGTGGAGCTGCTGCGCGGCCGGGTGGAAACCCGGCTGGCCAGGATCGAGAGCGGCGATTTCGACGCCACCTATCTGGCGCTGGCGGGCCTGCGCCGCCTGGGGCTGGAGCGCCATGCCGCCAGCATCGTGGACAGCGATGTGATGCCTTCCGCCCCGGCGCAGGGCGCGCTGGCCATCACGGTGCGCGAAGGCGATGCGCGGGCGCTGGCGCTGACCGCGCCGCTGGATATTCCCGAGCATCGCATCTGCACCATCGCCGAGCGCGCCTTCCTGCAGGCGCTGGACGGCTCCTGCCGCACACCCATCGCCGCGCTGGCCACTATTTCAGATGACAGCCTGCATTTCCTGGGCGAGGTGCTGACGCCGGACGGCCGGCACCGCTGGCGGCGGAAAGACCGCGTTCCGCTGGGTGATGATCCGCGCGCGGCGGCAGAGGCGCTGGGGCTGCGGTTGGGCGCGGAAATCCGCGCCGAAGCCGGGCCACTCTATGCCGCCCCGTCCGCCGGCACCATCTGGTAGCGCGTCCCGTTTCAGACGCACAAAAGACGGTGGCAGGCTCCCTATGGAGCCTGTCGCCGCTTGCCGTCCTTTCAGGCGGGCTTGACCACTAGTTCGACACCACTAGTTCGACTTGGTGACTTGGCCCTCGGCCATGCCGGCCCGGCTGCCGGTCCCCGGATTCACCTCATGCTCGCCACCGGACGGCAGCGGCATCCACGGATTGACATAACCCGGCAACTCCGCCGCGGTATTCAAGGCGCCGCTGGGCACACCGTCGCGCAGATCGTGTTTTTTCGTTTCGTGGCCCATATCCGTACTCCCGTTTGAGTTCCGCGTTAATAACGCGCAAACCGCTTATTTGTTGCACAGCACCCAGTCCACCACGTCCTGGTCCACCACCGCGGCCTGCAAATCCCGCAGCAGCATGTGATAGCCGTTGGCATAGCGGCGAACCGTGACCCGGTTGCCCGGCCGGGCCGTCAGCTCCGCCACCACGGCTTTGGTCGGAGCGGGCGGAATCACCTGATCCTTCTCGCCATGCAGGAACAGGATCGGCGGCGCATCCGCCGTCAGGCGCTGCGGCGCGGTGCGGGCCTCATCCATCAGATTGACCAGGCCGTAGAGCGCGTCGGTGCGGGTGCGCTTCTGGAACAGGGGATCGCGGCCCAGCGCCTGCATCATGGGCACATTGTCGGACGGAACGATCCTGACGATCTCCTTGCCGGCATTGTTGGACAGGATCAGGCCCGGCATCAGATGGGCGGCGACGAACAGCGCCGCGCGATAGGGCAGCGGCATGTCGCCCCGCGACCAGACGGCGGGCGCCACCAGGATGACGCCATCGGCGCGCGGTGGCCGCGATGACGCCAGCGCCGTCAGCACCACCGCCCCGCCCATGCTCTCGCCCAGCGCATAGACCGGCACCCCCGGATAGGCGGCGCCCGCCCCGCCCCCCCCCCCCCTCCCGGCGGCGCGCCCCCGCCCGGCTCCCGCCCACAGGCCGGGTTTGGAACTCTGGCCGAAACCGCGCTGGTCATAGGCAAGAGTGGTGAGGCCGTGCCGGGCCCAATAGGCGCCGGGCATGGCGAAGGCGTTGGAATAATCGCTCATACCGTGCAGCGCCACGATCACCGCGCGGGGCGCGCCCTCGGCCTCCCAGCGGCGCAGCGGCAGCCGCGCCCCGTCGCGCGTCACCAGTTCTCCGGCGACCAGCATGGGCGGCGCCGCGTCGGGCCCCCGCGCCCCGAAACGGGGGGCGCAACCGGCCAGCAGAATCACAAGAAAGGCAATCCAGCGCATCCGGTGTCCTAGCCCAGCGGCAGCAGGCCGACCATCGCCCCGGACAGGCCGCTGGCCATCACCCCCGCCACCAGGGCCCGTAACGACAGCGCCACCACCTCGCCCCGGCGTTCGGGGATCAGCGCGCTCATCCCCGCGATCAGGATGCCGACGCTGGCGAAATTGGCGAAGCCGCACATGGCATAGACCGTGATCATGGCGGCGCGCGGGTCCAGCGACCCGGCGGGCAGCGCCGCCCTCCGCAGATAGGCCACCAGTTCGTTGAGGATCACCTTGACGCCCAACAACCCGCCCGCCGTCGCCGCCTGTTCCCAGGGCACGCCCAGCAGCCAGACCAGCGGCGCGAACAGCCAGCCCAACATGCGTTCCAGCGTCAGCGGCGCGCCCGCCACATCGGGCAGCACCCCCAGCACCAGATTGGCCAGCGCCACCAGCGCGGTGGTGACGATCAGCATGGCCAGGATCTGGAGATAGATCTTCAGCCCGTCCTCGGTTCCTTGCGCCATCGCATCCATGGTGGAGCGGTATTGCACCGTGCCCTCGCGCACCGTCACGTCGGTATCGGCGTCGCCCGGCACCATGATGCGGGCGATCAGGATGCCCGCCGGCAGCGACATCATCGAGGCGACCAGCAGATGCCCCAGCGCGCCGGGCAGGACATCGGCCAGGATGGTGGCATAGAGCACAAAGACGCTGCCCGCGATCACCGACAGCCCCACCGTCATCAGCACGAACAGTTCGGTGCGGGTCAGCCGCGCCAGATAGGGCCGGATCACCAGCTGGCCCTCGATATTGCCCAGGAACACCATCGCCGCCGAACTCAGCGTCACCGCCCCGCCCAGGCCCAGCGTCCGGCGCAGCACCACCGCCATGGCGTGGACGATGGCGGGCAGGACGCGCCAGTACCAGAGGATGGCCGACAACGCCCCCACCACCATCACCAGGGGCAGGATCGAAAAAGCCAGGTTGACCATGTTGCCGGGATGGGTGACGGCGAAGGGCGCGGGCCCGCCGCCCATATAGCCGAAGATGAAGCTGGTGCCCGCCTGGGTCGCGGCGGTCAGCGCCGTCACCACGCCGTTCAGGCCGTACAGCGCGTCGCGCGCCGGCGGCACCTTCAGCAGCAGCAGGGCGATGGCCGCCTGCAGCGCCAGCGTGCCCGCCGCCATGCGCCAGCGGAAGGCGCGCCGGTCCTCGGACAAAGCCCAGGCGGCGGCGATGATGACGAGGATTCCCAGCGCCGATTGCAGATGCCCCAACGGATCGTCCCTGCCAGATACCCGGCGGGACGCTACACGATTTTGCCGCCCCGTCCATGACAGCGGGCGCGGGCGCGGATACTGTCGCGCCGGGATGGAAGGGCGCATGGAAAACCGGAAAAACCAGACGATCCTGGCGCTGGCGGGCGCGCGCGCCATACCGCCGCTGATGATCGTGCTCTATCATTACAGCGAAGGCCATCATTACACCGGCCTGCAATGGCTGGACCGCATCACCACCCGCGGCTATCTGTGGGTGGAATTCTTCTTCGTGCTGTCGGGCTTCATCCTCACCCATGCCTATGCGGCGCGGCTGCCCGACCTGCTCAAGCCGCGCGGCTATCTGGATTTCCTGCGCGCCCGGCTGATCCGGCTGTATCCGCTGCACCTGTTCATGCTGCTGCTGGTGCTGGCGATGGTGATCGTCTTGCGCGCCCTGGCGGCGGCGGGCGGCTATGTCTCGATCTTCGACCTGCCCTGGCACCAGGATGTCAGCCCCAAGGGCTTCGTGCTGAGTCTGCTGCTGGTGCAGGGCTGGAACACGATGGACCGGCTGACCTGGAACGGCCTGTCCTGGTTCGTCAGCGCCGAATTCGCGCTGTGCCTGCTGTTTCCCGCCCTGCTCTGGCTGACCGCGCCGCACAAGGGACAGACATGGCGCGGCGTGGCGCTGGTGGCGGCGGGGCTGGGCGGTCTGGTGCTGCTGCTGATGGGCTCGCGCCACGGCCTGGACATCCCCTTCCATAACGGCGTGCTGCGGGGATGGGGCGATTTCACCGTGGGCAGGGGACTGGCGGTGATCTTCCGCCGGGTCCGGCCCCAGGGCATTCCCGCCTGGACCCATTCGGTGATCCAGGCCCTGTTGCTGCTTCTGCTGGTTTACAGCGTCACCCGCACCGGCTGGTCGCACACCTTCAACGACATCTATACCGTGCTGCCCATCATGGGGCTGGTCTTCGCGCTGGCCTTCGACAAGGGCTTCCTGGCCGAGGCGCTGAAGACCCGCGTCTTCCAGACGGTGGGCGAATGGTCCTATGCCATCTATCTCGGCCAGACCGCCTGGCTGCTGAGCTTGCGCTTTCTCAAGCAGCGCGTCTTTCCCGCCCCCGATGCGCTGGTGCTGGGCTGGCGCTGGGCCGATATCGCCTGGTGGCTGGAGCCGATAGGGCTGCTGATCGCCTGTCTGGCCTGGGGGGCGCTGCTGGCGCGCCATGTCGAAATCCCCGCGGCGGCGAAACTGCGCGCCCGGTTCGGCCGCCGCCTTGACCCCAAAAGCATTCCCACCCCATCGTAGCGGCACAGAAAACGGAGTTCCCCATGGCCATTTCCTTCCAGGACAAAGTCGTCATCGTCACCGGCGCCGGAGGCGGATTGGGCCGCGCCCATGCCCTGCATCTGGCGAAGCTGGGGGCCAAGGTGGTCATCAACGACCTGGGCGGGTCGCTGGACGGCAGCGGCGGCAATTCCGAGGCGGCCGAAAAGGTGGTGGCCGAGATCAAGGCGGCGGGGGGCGAAGCCATCGCCAACGGCGCGTCGGTCAGCGATGACGCGGGCGTCGCCCATCTGGTCAAGCAGACCATGGAGACATGGGGCCGCATCGATGTGCTGATCGCCAATGCCGGCATCCTGCGCGACAAGAGTTTCGGCAAGATGGAGCTCAAGGATTTCACCGCCGTGATGGACGTCCACCTGATGGGCACGGTCAAGCCGGCCAAGGCGGTGTGGGAGATCATGAAGGCGCAAGGCTATGGCCGCATCGTCGTCACCACCTCCTCCACCGGCCTGTACGGCAATTTCGGCCAGACCAATTACGGTGCGGCCAAGCTGTCGCTGGTGGGCTTCATGAATTCGCTGAAGCTGGAAGGCGCCAAGGACAATATCCGCGTCAACGCGATATGCCCGGTGGCCGCCACCCGCATGACCGAGGCGCTGATGCCGCCCGCCGTGCTGGAAATGCTCAAGCCCGAATTCGTCTCGCCCGCCGTCGCCTATCTGGCCTCGGACGACGCCCCCAGCGGCGTGATCCTGACGGCGGCGGCGGGCGTCTTCGCCGCGGCGCAGATCGTGGAAACCGATGGCGTCAATCTGGGTCACGGCGCCACCGCCGACGATATCGCGGCGCATTTCTCGCAGATATCCGACTGGTCCAGCGCCAAGCATTACGGCCAGGGCGGCGAGCAGAACGCCAAATTCTTCGCGCGGGTGCAGGATAAGCCACTTTTAGGTTGATCCCCTCCGGTTTCAGCTTCCGTTCGCGTGCTCGGCTTGCGCCTGCGCGCGCTTCGCTCGCTGAAACCACCTCCCCTTCCAGGCGCTTCGCGCCGAAGGGGAGGCGGGCCTGCGCTGGCCGTTGCCGGACGCGTCCGTAACATCAGGTCATAAATGTTTCCGCCCGCGCGAAAATCACACTTGTGCAGTTCTGCGAATAACTCCACGCTCGCCGCATGAACGACCTCGCGCTGTCTGTTCGGCCGGCGCGGCCTGAAGACGCCGCGGACCTTGCGCGTATCTATATCGAATCCTGGCAGGACACCTATGCGGGCCTTATCCCGCATGCGATTCTGAATGGCATGTCGCTTACGCGCCTGTCGGCAAGCTGGCAGTACAGCATCCGGGCGACAGAACGCACCGGCAGCGCCGTGCTGGTGGCCGAGGAAGCCGGTCACGGCCCCATCGGGCTGTGCAGCCTGGGCCCGGCGCGCGATACCGGGCTGGGCTATGACGGCGAGATTTACACCCTGTATGTGGACCCATCCTTCCTGGGCCGGGGAACGGGCCGCGCGCTGCTGGCCGGGGCCTTCGACGCGCTCAAGGCGCGCAAGCTGCGCTCCTGCCTGATCTGGGCGCATGCCCGCAACAATGCCTGCTATTTCTACGAGGCGATGGGCGGCAAGCGTGTGGCGTCGCGCACCATCCGGCTGCTGGGCGAACTGACGCCGGAAGTCGGCTTCGGCTGGCGGCAGCTGGCGGCACAGGCCCAGCGCCGCGTGCCGTCCTGAGCGCGCGGCCTCACAGATCCTTGGGCCGCACGAACTCCACCAGCTTGCCGGTGGCCGGCGCGATGTCGCGCCAGCGCCCGGCATCGAAATCCAGGATCGCCAGGGCGCAGGTGGGAAACTTCTCTTCCAGCTGCTCGTAGCGGCTGCGTTCCTTGCTCCGCACTGGCTCGCGCGCCAGTTGCGTGGCCAGGTCCTCCATGCCGGGATTGTGGCCCACCACCATCAGCGCCGCGACCGGGGCAGGCGCGCCGCGCACCGCCGCCAGGATGCGGCCGGGATCGGCGAGATACAGATTGTCCCGGTATTCGATCTCGGTCTCGACCTGCTGCAGCACCAGTTCGGCGGTCTGGCTGGTGCGCGCCGATGCCGAACACAGGATCAGGTCGGGCCGGTATTCGTTCTTGCGCAGATGGCGCGCCATCGCGGCGGCGTCCTGCATCCCGCTGAACAGCAGCGTGCGGTCGAAGTCTTCCGTTGCGCTGTCTGCGGGCTGGGCCTTGGCATGACGGAGAAGAAAGAGGCGTTTCATAAGTGGTCGCTCCGGCTTTCGCCTGCGCTCCTGGCGGGCTGGGCCTTGGCATGGCGGAGAAGAAAGAGGCGCTTCATAGGTGGTCGCTCCGGCTTACGCCTGCGCTCCTGGCGGGCTGCGCCTTGGCATGGCGGAGAAGAAAGAGGCGCTTCATAGGTGGTCGCTCCGGCTTGCGCCTGCGCTCCGGGCCTTGGCGTGACGCAGCAGGAACAGCCTTTTCATGCGCACACTTGCCCTGCGAATCCCGCATAAAGCTTATGTTCTTGACCCCCGGGGGGCAACGGGGCCACAAAATCCGCCCCTACGGACGCCCCGACCGGCATCCGTCACAAAGCGGCATCGAAGGTATCTCCGGCATGGCCACCAACAAGACACCCGGCAACTGGCGCAGGCGCACCCAGGCGGTGCGCGGCGGACAGGTCCGCACCGCCTTCCAGGAGACGTGCGAGCCGCTGTTGATGACCGCCGGCTATGCCTATGAGGAAGCCGAACAGGCCGAGGCGCGTTTCAAGGGCGAAAGCCCCGGCTTCCAGTACAGCCGCCTGGCCAACCCCACCGTCAGCATGTTCGAGCAGCGCATGGCGCTGCTGGAAGGCGCCCCCCTGGCCCGCGCCACCGCCACCGGCATGGCGGCGGTCTCGGCCGTCTTTCTGGGGGCGCTCAAGACGGGCGACCATGTGGTGTCGGCCACCGCCGTGTTCGGTTCCTGCCGCTATGTGATCGAGACGGTACTGCCGCGCTTCGGCATCACCTGCACCTTTGTCGACGGCAGCGACCTTGCCGCCTGGCAGGCCGCCATGCGGCCAGAGACCAAGCTGCTGTTCGTGGAGACGCCGTCCAACCCCACCCTGGCGATCGTGGACATCGCGGCGGTGGCCAAGATCGCGCAAGCCGGCGGCGCGCGGCTGGTGGTGGACAATGCCTTCGCCACCCCGGCGCTACAGCGGCCGATGGAGCTGGGGGCGCATATCGTGGTCCATTCCTCCACCAAATTCATCGACGGCCAGGGCCGCGCCCTGGGCGGCGCCATCCTCTGCCACCAGGATTTCCTGGACGAAAATCTGCAGCAGTTCCTGCGCAACACCGGCCCCAGCCTCAGCCCCTTCAATGCCTGGCTGCATCTGAAAAGCCTGGAGACGCTGGAGCTGCGGATGCGCGCCCATTGCGACAGCGCCACCAAGGTCGCCGACTTCCTGGCCGGTCATGCCAAGGTCCGGCGCGTGCTCTATCCCTTCCGTGACGATCATCCCCAGGCCGCGCTGGCCCGCGCCCAGATGTCGGCGGGCGGTGGCGTGGTCACCTTCGAGATCGGCGGCGCCAAGCCCGAAGCCTTCCGCTTCGCCAATGCGCTGCGGATCGTGGACATCTCCAACAATCTGGGCGACACCAAGAGCCTGATCACCCATCCGGAAACCACCACCCACCAGAAGATGACGCCCCAGGCGCGCGCCGCCGCCGGCGTCACCAGCGGCATGTTGCGCCTGTCGGTGGGGCTGGAGGACGCCGACGATCTTTGTGAGGATTTGGATCAGGCCCTGAAGGCCATCTGAGGAGGCCCGCATGACCGAGCATCGGATCGCGCTGCGCTGGACCGGCGGCGGCAAGCCTTTCACCTATGAGAGCTATCCGCGCGAGCATGAGATCGTCTTCAAAAACGGCCAGGACCGGATGACCGCCAGCGCCGCGCCCGCCTATCGCGGCGACGGTGTGCATGGCGATCCCGAAGATCTGCTGGTGGCGGCGCTGTCGTCCTGCTACATGCTGAGTTTCCTGGCCATCTGCAGCAAGAAGAAGATCACGGTGGAATCTTACCAGGATGATGCCGTGGGGTTGCTGGAAGATGACGGCGGCACGCTCTGGATCAAACATGTCACCTTGCGCCCCAAAGTGGTGGCCAGCGCCGATGCCGCGACCCTGGAGCAGGTGCATCACCTGGCGCACCGGGCCTGCTTCATCGCCAATTCCGTCAAGACCCAGGTCACGGTCGAGCCGCGGTAAAAACAGCACAGCCCCAAAAACAGCACAGCCCCGCCTCCCCCTTCGGCGCAAAGCGCCAAGAAGGGGGAGGTGGTTTCAACGTGCGAAGGCGACTTCTTAGGAGCCGAGCGAAAGTTGAAACCGGAGGGGGGTTAACTAAAAAAAGAACCGCGCCCAATTGCCGCTTGCGCGGGGACGCCGGGAACGGGATAATTTGGCAACGAGATAGTCTGGCCATGTTCTTCGACACAGAAACCTTTGCCCCGACCGAGGACGCGCTGCTGTACGAGCGCGAGACCCACCGCATCCGTGTGTCCGTCCAACCGTCCTATCTGGACGACCAGTCGGACCCCGAAGGCGACCGTTATGTCTGGTCCTATACCGTGACGATCGAGAACAAGGGCAAGGAGCCGGTGCAGCTTCTGTCGCGCTACTGGAACATCATGGACGGCATGGGCCGGGTGCAGGAAGTGCGCGGCGCGGGCGTGGTGGGCGCCCAGCCGACCATCGCGCCGGGCGAATGCTTCCAGTACACGTCCGGCTGCCCGCTGGAGACGGCCTCGGGCACCATGAGCGGCCATTACCAGATGATGAGCGCCTCGGGCCGCAGCTTTGAAGCGGAAATCCCCGCCTTCCTGCTGGAAAGCCCCTACGAGCATCGTCAGATTCATTAGCTCTTTTTCCCGATCCGTGCCGGCCGCGGGTTGAAACCGGCGCGGCCGCGGGCGAAACTTTCCCATGACCAGACCGACACGCGAAGAGGCCGAACAGGCCGTCCATACTCTGTTGCGCTGGGCCGGGGACGACCCCACCCGCGAGGGGCTGCGCGACACCCCCGCCCGCGTCGCCCGCGCCTTCGAGGACTGGTTCAGCGGCTATGGCCGGGATCCGGAAGCCTATCTGGCCCGCACCTTCGAGGAGATCGAAGGCTATGACGACATGGTGATCCTCAAGGACATCCGTTTCGAAAGCCATTGCGAGCATCACCTGGCCCCGATCATCGGCCGCGCCCATGTCGGCTATCTGCCCACCAACCGCGTGGTGGGAATTTCCAAGCTGGCGCGGGTGGTGGAAGCCTATGCCCGCAGGCTTCAGGTGCAGGAGAAGATGAACGCCCAGATCGCCAACACCATCCAGAAGGTGCTTCAGCCCAAGGGCGTGGCGGTGGTGGTCGAGGCGGGCCATCAGTGCATGACCACGCGCGGCGTGCACAAGACCGGCGTGACGATGGTGACCTCCACCATGCTGGGGGCCTTCCGCGACCATTCCGACACGCGGCGGGAATTCCTGAACATCATCGGCAACCCCACCAGCCGCGAAGACCGATAGGCCATGACCGGCGCCCTCGACCTGGTAAAGGCGCTGATCGCGTTCGACACCACCAGCCGCGATTCCAATCTGGCGCTGATAGACTTCGCCCAGGACCTGCTGGAGAAATCCGGGGCGCGCTGCCGGCGCACCTTCGACGCCACCGGGCGCAAGGCCAATCTGTTCGCCAGCTTCGGCCCCGACGCCGATGGCGGCTATGTATTGAGCGGCCATACCGACGTGGTGCCGGTGGACGGGCAGGACTGGTCGTCCGATCCCTTCCAGCCCGAAGTGCGCGGCGGCCTTCTCTATGGCCGGGGCGCCTGCGACATGAAGGGTTTCATCGGCGTGGCGCTGAGTCTGGCGCCCGAGATCGCGCGCGCGCGGCTGGCACGGCCGATCCATTTCGCCTTGTCTTATGACGAGGAGGTGGGCTGTGTCGGCGTCACCGGCCTTCTGGACGACATCAGGGCGCAGGGTCTCAAGCCCGCGCTGGCGATCATCGGCGAGCCGACGCTGATGCGCATCGTGGGCGCACACAAGGGCGGCGCCAAGCTGGTGACGCGCTGCTGTGGCCGCGAGGCCCATTCCAGCGGCCCGGAAAAGGGCGCCAACGCGGTGATGATGGCGGGCGAGTTCGTCGCCCTGCTGGACAGCGTGTGGGAGGAACAGCGCGCCGATGAAGCCCCGCGCTTCGATCCGCCGCAATCCACGGTGCAGGCCAACATGATCCGGGGCGGCACCGCCGTGAACATCCTGGCGCGCGAGGCCGAAGTGACCTGGGAATATCGCTGCCTGCCCGACCGCGATCCGCAAAAGATCGTGGAGCGGGTCGCCGCCCGCGCCGAAGCGGAAATCCTGCCCAAATACCGCCGCCGCGCGCCCGAAGCGGCGCTGCGGACCGAACTGCACGCCCGGTATCCGGGGCTGGCGATGGACGAGGAGTCACCCGCCATCCGTCTGGCGCGGGAACTGACCGGCGCCAATCACGTCGAGGCGGTGGCCTATGGCACCGAGGCGGGGCATTTCCAGGCTTACGGCATTCCGGCGGTGGTCTGCGGTCCCGGCTCCATCGAACAGGCGCACCGGCCCGACGAATTCTGCGCCGTCAGCGAACTGCAAGCCTGCGAAGTCTTCCTGCGGAGAGTGATCGCCAAAGCGTCCGCCTGAGTTCGGGGCGGGCGCGCAATTCGCGGACCGCCAGCAGCGCGGCTTCCGCCAGCAGCGTGGCGACAAGCCCGCTGGGCAGGAAACGCAACAGCCCGAAACGGCCCAGAAGGCGCGGCGCGACACGGCGGGCGGCGAAATGGACCGCGGCGCGCGCCAGCCTGCTCACGACAACGCCTCCGGCCCGATTTCATGCGTTTTTCCGCAGAGTGAGGCGCGACCCGAAGGGACAAATCGGTCCAGTGGACCGATTTGAGCGCCGAACGCCGCGAGCCCAAGCGAGCGGCAACGCAGCAACCTACGCAAGACTATCAGGCCCGATTTCATGTGTCTTCCCGCAGAACTCACACCGCGCCCGGATGATGCCGTCGGCATCGGCCAGGCCCTGGCGTTCTTCCGGCGCATAGCCGCGCAGCACCGTGACGATGCGGGCGCTGTCGCAGTCACAGCGGAAGGTCACCGGCTCCGGCGGCTGCACCCGCACTTCGTCCTCGTGGAACAGCCGCCAGAGCAGGGTTTCGGGGGCCAGACTGGTATCCACCAGTTCCAGGTCCTCCACCGTCCGCAGCAGCAGCGACAGCCGTTCCCAATCGTCGGATTTGGTTTCGATGCCCTGCTTGGCGCTTTCTGGCGTCATTTGCAGCATGATGCCGCCCGCGCGCCAGTGCGGCATGGGATCGCCCGCCACATAGAGCGGCGCGGCGGCCAGCCGGATGACGGTGGGCAATTGCTCGGACTGAGCGAAATAGGTTTCGGCGCTGGCGGCGATGCCATCGGGCGAAAGCTGCACGATGCCCTGATAGGTTTTGCCGCCGCCCCTCTGCAAACCAGAGCGCGGTTCAATGGTGATCGCCATCACGCCGCTGCCCGCCAGACGGGCGAAGGCCGTATCGTCCAGCCCGGCGAAACGGTCGGCATCCAGGCGGGCATAGCCGCGCACGCCGCGCGCGCGAATTTCGTCCGCGCCATAATAATCGGCGGCGACCAGATCCAGCGGGCCATCGCC
>Ga0066256_1004011_pt1 | contig 13524 bp, 16 predicted proteins | sample ThiBio_1000_biof_FD_87107 | JGI IMG/M metagenome (GOLD analysis project Ga0066256, IMG submission 87107) | Wastewater bioreactor microbial communities from Cape Town, South Africa - Thiocy_expt_1000_biof (version 2) | ecosystem: Engineered > Bioreactor > Thiocyanate-remediating >...
TGATCCGGAAGCGCGATCTTGATTTCGGAGCCATGAACAACGGCGTCCCGTCGTGTTCGTAGAAATCCCAGAAGCCGCCGCGATAATCGAGCGGGCTCAGGCGTTCCATGAAACTGTAAACGGCGTTTTCGGCCACGATCAGCAGCGAGCGCCCGAACAGCGTGGGCAGGAAGTCCAGGCGCCGCTCGTCGGGTACAATGATTGCGCCTTGAGCGACGTTCTCGGATATCGACATCGATCTGATCTCCAGAGAGGCGACAGGGTTCAGGCCGGGCAACCCTCTCTCCGCCGCCTGGCTTCCCCCTTCACCGGCCCCACCTCTCCCTCTGTCACCGACCACGGCCGCGCCTTCCGCGCGCAGCGCGTTCTCATACGTGTTGATGACGGACATGCATTTTTCTCCGATGCCAAAAGCAAGGCCCGGCGTTGGGCCGGGCCTTGGTCAGGCTTTTTCGGAAGGGCTATTCCGCGGCGTCGAGGTGACGACGCTCCTCGATGTCGGCGTCCTCGGATGCGGTCCCCTCGCCTTTCGCCTCCTCCGTCAGGAATGCCGGCAGGTCGGCGTCGGCGTTTTCCACGACGTTGTCGTCGACAACATCGGCAGCGTCGTCGCCCTGTCCTACAGGCGTCTGATCGAGGGCAAGACGCAGCGGCTCGGGCAGCCATCCGCTACCTTCGAGCAAGCGAGCTGCTTCGCGGGCCATGTCAGCCTTCTTGAGGTGATCGATGAGCTGTGCGGACTGCTCGCCCTTCGCCTCCCGGACCGCCTGCAGGATATGCGCCTTTGTCACGCGGCCGAGATAATTATCGACCGTCGGCGTCCAGCCCGCGTCGACCATGTCGAAGCCGATCGAACGGGCGAGCTCCTCGGCATGGGCGATCGCCGCGGGCCGCCGGTTCCACGGCTGGACGACGGCATTGAGCGACAGCGAGACGCAATGCGCAAACAGCGCCTGCCGGCTGGCCTCGTCGAGAGTGACCAGATAGCCCCAGAGCTCCGCTGGGTTCTTCGGCAGATCGTGGCCCCAAGCTTCATGACGCTGTTCGATCTCCTTCGCCCAGACCGTGTCGCCCAACCCTTGCGTCTGACCGAACTTCGCGCTCTGCATCGTGACCTCGAGGCAGGAGTCGGAGCCATAGACAAAGAACGTCTTCAGCACCAAGACGGGCAGGGCGGCGACGAAGGCCATGACTGGAGCCCCGGCAAGCGCTTACCTGAGCCCGATCGTGCGGGCCGCCGTTAGGCCCTCGATAACGCGGTCGGAGAGCGGACGAACCTTGTCGTCCTCCTCTTCCGGCGTCTCGACGGCAACGGGCTTGCCGTTGACCGAGATGCCGCCAGATTCCGAAGTCCCATCTGCATCGCCATCGTCATGATCGTCGGCATCGACGTCGCCGACCGGCTCGTCTTCCGGCCGAACGAAGCCACGCTCGATCTTCAGCTCCCCGCCGGCGCCGAGCGAGATGAAGGCGCCACCGTGCGCGACCTCTTGCCGGTCGAAGACATGGCGCCGATCATTCAGCCGGTCCAACTCGTTGCCGAGCTCTTCGAGCCGGGTTTCCGTTTCCTCGGAATAGTCTTCTGCCTCGGCATACTCCGCGTCGAGCTTGTCGTATTCCGCCTTGACCTCGTCATGGCGGGCAAGCTCATCGGCGTTGAACTCCGCGCGCTCGCCATAGAAGCGGCGCAGCCCCGATGTATGGCCGTATGGGAAGTCGATTGCGGCATCGACCCACTTCCAGCCCTCCTCGGCTTTCAGCGCCTCGGCGTCGGACTTCAGCTTCTCGAACACGAGCTGCTCGAGAAGCGCCGGATCCTGGAGCCATCCGCCCTGGTCCTGTTCGAACAGGTCTCGCATGACGACACCGCCGGCGTCCTCGTAAGCCTCGATCCCGACATAGACCGCGCGGCGATCGGCGGCACGGATCGCTGTTTCGGTCAAGAGCCGGCGGATGTAATACGGCTCGCGGACAGGCGATCGCGAGACCGTATCCCAGACCTGTTCCTGGCGAACGTGATCGTTGGTGATGGAAAAGGCCATCACCTGCTCAAGTTTCATTTCGTCGTTCTCGTAGAGATCGAGCAGGCGCGGCGAGACCGACGCCAGCCGCAGGCGCTGGCGCACCGTCGAGACCGACACGAAATAACCGGCCGCGATCTCCTCCCCGCCCAGACCCTGCCGATGAACGGTCTGGAATGCCCGGAACTGATCGAGCGGATGAAGCTGGAGGCGATGGATGTTTTCGGCAAGCGAATCGTCCTCGGCCGAGGTCGTCCCGCCGCGCTTGACAATGCAGGGGATCGGTTCCGTCTTTGCCATGCGCTTCTGCTTGATCAGCAATTCGAGCGCACGAAAACGCCGGCCGCCGGCGGGCACTTCGTAGCGGCCGGTTTCCTTATCCTCGTCACCGAGGATCGGCCGCACATTCAGGCTCATGAGAAGCCCACGAAGGGCAATGTCGTTGGCGATATCCTCGATCGAGACGCCCGCCTTGATGTTGCGCACGTTCTTCTGCGAGAGTTCGAGCTTGTCGAAGGGGATGTCCTGCGATCGGTCGAGAGTTATCTTCTGAATGGCCTTTGCCATATCGTTTCTCCGTAGCGGGCCGGCCGGAGCCTCTCTCCGAACCTTAAAACCCGCTACGAACGCCCTCTCCCCCCTCTCCCTCCTTGCTGCCCGCCGCACCTCCTGGTTCGCGCTGTCAGCGGAACTGGTGCCCACCTTCGTAAGGCTCTGAGGGGACGTGGCAGCTTGCGCTTATCATTTCGACGCGGGAGCGCTTCGAAGCGCACAAGTCCCCTGACTGCAGATGGATAGCTCTGATCCAGCCGACCAGCATCGGCAGGAACGCTGGCCGGTCTTCCCTTCAGTTGCCTTCAGCGAAGTCGACCCAGCCGGATTTGCGGAGCGGATCGAGCATCCTGGGGTGATCCATCGGGATGTTGATCAAGCGTCTGGCGCCCGACCGTTACGGTCTTGCCGGTGCTGCGTGTTCGGTCATGGCGCCGATGAAATTCTCCGAACTGCCGCATCGTCGTGTAAAAGCTGGAGCATGGGCCGGGCGCTCATTGGACCGCCCCCTTCGCCTGTCCTACATGGGTGTAGCTGTAGCGATTTCCGGTATGTTCCAGAATCTCGGCGCTGGCGGCAGCATATGCCGCAGCGAGCTCGCGGAGCGGAGCATATGATAACGCGCTCCAGAGCCGGGGGTCCGGTCTGCGGCCAACGGCAACCATCGGGCCGCCCACCGGAATATCGGCGACGCGCTCGACATTGACGCCGCCGCCCGACGCACCCTGTTTGAAAAAGGCCGCCGTGAAGTCGATACCCGCCATCCGGCACGAGGTGCCGGTCGTCGGCCCATATCAAAAAGCTCGCCGTCGCTCGGAGCGCCCTTGCGGCCATCGCCGCTTCGTGACTCAGCTATCGTCGCGATCCAAGACGCCGGAGATCGGCGAAAGCCGTCGCGGCGTTCCGACTTCCCCTTGCGGTGGATGTCCGGCAGGGCCGAGGGTGGCGCCGTGTTTTCAATCTCGTGAGGACAATGTACGCGGGGCGACCCATTGGAACATCCTGCGACCGAACAAGCCTCCCAACAGGACGAGCAAGACCGCCACGCCGACGTTCCACATCAGGATCATTACAGTGGCGTCGATGGTGTGGAACAACGACAGCGCCGTTGCGGTGATCGCGGCCACGGCCAGGCTGCCCATCACGGCAACCACTGTCGGTCGCAAAGTGGCCGCGTGGCGCAGCATCACGAGCATTGCGAGCGATAATGGCAGGCTGGTCAGCACCAGGGTCGCGAAACACCGGGCTGTTTCTCCGAAGCTGACGCCGGCCGGGCCGATGCCGATCCACCGAGCCAGGCACTGGTAGCCAATGTTCGACAGCCAGACGATCAGCGTCGGCGCCGGCAGCAGAAGCCAAAGCCGCGACCGATCGGGGAGGCTGACCAAAAAGGCCGCAAACGCCGCCAATATGCCTGTCAGGAGCGAAGCCGCCATGCCGGTGGCAAAGGTAGGATCCCGCAGCCGCTGAACAAGGTCGGGGCGAATTCCCTGACTTATGGCAAGCAGCGTCAGAACGGCAGCCGCGAGCAGAAGCCAGCAGGTGGCGCGCGTCAGCGGCGGCCGCAGACGCCGTACCGGCGCCAGGTTCGTGGCAAGCGATGCAATGAGATCAGGGGTCTTGATCACGTGTCGCTCCGATTGGTCAGCATCTTCCGAAGGCTTATCAAGGCGCGGTGTGTCGCAACCTTGAGAGACGCGATCGACGTACCGCTCGCCGTCGCAGCCTCCTTCAACGACATCTCTCTGAGCTTGAGCATTCGGATAGCTTGTCTCTGTATCGGAGGCAGTCTGTCGACGGCGCCCAGCAATCGATGTCGGTTCGATATTTCTTCTAAGTTCGCTTGAGGCTCTGCAAAGGTTTCGTGCGCTGCCGTAAAGGGCGTCTCGCGCGCTCTCGTACGACCTTGACGGCGTAGCCTGTCGACAAGGCGACGGTTTGCGATCGCTCCCAACCACGGCCCGAACGGGCGCTTCGGGTCATAGGTGTGTCGAATCGAATGCACGGTAAGCAGGACATCCTGGACTGCGTCTTCAATGTCGCTCGCGTCGCGGTGCCGCCGTTCGGCGGTTGAGCGAAGATACGGCGTCATTTCCTCCAGAACCCAGCGATAGGCTGCTGCATCACCATCTTGGGCCCGGGCCATGAGGATGGTCCAATCGGTGCCGGGATTGCTGGTCCCGTTTGATCAATGCCGCGCGCGCAGTCTTGGTGACTCGCTCGCAGGGTTCAGCGCTCGACACGAGTTCGGCATCGGTACGCGGCTACATGGTTCTTGAGACATCACCAGCGGGCTCGGCGCGCGGATGCGGCAATGATGCGCGCCGCACGGAGTTCAACGTGCCTTTCGGCCGAGCAAGCAGACATCATGTTGTGCCATGCGGTTTGCGAGGGGACCAGCCGGTCGATCAGGAAGTCCAGCGAGAGTCGATCTGGCCCGAGCGCCAGGGCGGCCCAGTGCAGATGGAAGTTCGCCCAGCTATTCGCCACGACCAGTTGGATCACGCTGGTAATGATCAGAAGCGCCAGCGCGGCCAACCGCATCGCGACCTCGATCACTGCGCCTTGCTACCGTTGTTTCGATAGGGCGACTGCTCGAAGCGATCAGTGAGGCAGTATCGCCAAGGCGGTTGTTGTCTCACTGTGTCGGGCCATCTGATGACGTGATCAGGCCTGCGCCTGCTAGAAACGCGCGGACTGCCGTGCGAACCTCCTGCGTCCGCCCAACCAGAAGATGTCCGCCGGTATCGTAGACCACCAACTTGGCGCCGGGGATCCTGGCCGCCGTGAATTTGGCTGACGGGAGCGTGTTGAACAAGTCGTCGCGCGCAGAGATGATCATTGTCGGTGCAGTGATTTCATCTAACGGAAGTCTATCTAACTCGGGGGCGCTGTCGATGTTGATTCCGGAGAAGCGGAGCGACAGCGGTTCAACGCTTCTGACGAAGCTCATGACGCGGTCCCTCTCGGCGTCGGGCGCAGCGGCTACCAGCGCCGGCCGAACGCCAACGAAGCGAATGAGTATAGACGGTGCAACGTTCTCAGCTGCCCACCAAGCGAAATCGCCACCAACATTGACGGCCCAGAATGCGAACTTGTTGCCGCGGCTGACGTCGATCGCGACCGGACTGGTAGGCGGATAAAGGGCTGGGACGATCAGAATAAGAGCGGCGACCTTGTCCGGGTGACGGAGTGTCAACTCGACCGCTGAACGGGCGCCGGCCGAAACGCCGACAACCACCGCTTTGGGAACGTTCAGTTTAGAGAGCAACGCCGCGTGCGCGTCGCCCTGCGCGGCTGGAGAGGGGTCTCGCGGAACGGGTGTACGGAGATAGCCGAAGCGCGACGGCGCGATGACCCGAAAGCCCTCACCCACAAGATCGGCTGCAAGGGCAAGGCCTTGGTCAAAGCCGCCGCCGGCGCCGTGGATCGACAACAGCGGAATACCCACACCGCTGTCGGCGTATTCGATCGGACCGATGTCGAGGTTGGCGACCAGACTGCCTCGGCTGACGGCGTCGCGCAGACGACCAAGCTCGTTCCTGTAAAGCATGAAAGCCGCACCGGTCGTAGTCGCTATGGCGATAAACATGACCAGCAGGAAACCAATTCGACTCATACAAGGCCCCACCAAAAGATGAGCGACTGTTTTCCATTGGCATCAGCCGTATTTGTACTTTTCCGGTGTCTGGTTCACATCCCCCCGCCACAACCGTCGGAAAGGTTCCACACATCCACGATTTGCTCGCCGGCAAAACGATGCTCGTGGATCAGGTATTTTGCCAGTCCGCCATATACCTTCCAACGCCAGCATTGGCAGCAGCACGGTCCCTTCTCGTTGGAGTTCGCCATAGCGTAGTCATAGGCCATCTGCTCGTCGCCGGTGAGTTGCAGGTCGTAATAGGCTATCGCCTGCCGAGCGGTCCCCGCAGATATGTCATACGGATCCTGCGGGATAATGGGGATGGCGTGGTATTTCGCCAGGCCACTTACCTGCTCGCCATAGCGCTTCAGTTCCATCGGGCTGCAGCACGGACCCTTGATGCGCGACATCGCCGGCATTGTCGCGATCGACTCCGTGAACTTGGCCGAGCAGGTGCTGTTGCCGTTCTGGCTGAGCTCCTTGAAGCGGGCCGCCAGGTCGGGGTCTTCACCGCTCATCGCCAAATTCGGGCGCCCGAGGATTCCAACCACCGCCACCGCGCCAAACAGACCGTCCAGGACAATGGATCGACGATTCGGACAAAGTGTTCGCTTCACAGCGAATCCCTTTCTCGGCTCAGCCGATCCTCGTAAAAATGGGGAACTGCTCAAGTAGCCAGTACGAGAGCGTCGACATCTGTCCGGCGATCATGGCGAGTCCCATGACAACCATGATTGCGCCGGCAGCGGGCTGTAGCATCTGGCTGGTCTTGCGCAACGACGTCAGCCTCTGCGTAAGACTGTCAGTGAACATGGCGGCGAGCAGGAACGGAACGCCAAGCCCGAGCGAGTAGATCGCCAGCAAGGTGATGCCGTCGGCCACCGTCGCGGAAGCGGCGCCCACGGTCAGGATCGAGCCGAGGATCGGGCCGATGCAGGGCGTCCAGCCGAAGGCGAAGGCAAGGCCGAGAGTGTAGGCTGACATCGCATGCCCTCCTGGTGCGGTGGCATGGAAGCGCGCCTCGCGCATCATCCAGCCCGGGCGGATGAGCCCGGTGAGAAACACGCCGAACAGCACGACGACGGCGCCGCCGACGAGATTGAGCTCGAAACGGTAGCTGAGCAGCAACCGGCCGAGCGCGGTGGCGCTGGCACCAAGCGCGATGAAGACGGTGGAGAAGCCGAGCACGAAGAATAAGCTCAATGCCGCTGCCGACAGACGAGCTGTCCGATGCACAGACCCATCCGCCGGCGCCCTGCCGGCAATATAGGAGATATGGCCAGGCACCAACGGCAGCACGCAGGGTGACAGAAACGAGACGATACCAGCCGCGAACGCGGCCAGCACGCTGATGTTGGAGATTTCGGGCACCGATTAGATATCCACGCTCGCCGGCATCATTTCTGCGCTCCTCTTGCCTGCTCGACAAATTTCTTCAGGGTCGCAAGATTGGTGGCACCGGGATAGATCTGGTCGCCGGCGACGAAGCCCGGTGTTCCGGTGATCCTCAGCGCCTGGGCCAGTTCGGCATTGCGATCGATCAGCGCCTGGATGTCGGGCTTCTGCATGTCGCTCTTCATGCGCTCGACATCAATGCCGGTCTCTGCCGCGATCTTCAGCACGACCGCATCGGTCACCCTGGTCTTCGCCCCATACAGTGCCTTGTGGAACGCGCCATATTTACCCTGCCGCTCGGCCGCGAGCGCCGCCTTAGCCGCGAACACCGAATCCGGGCCGAGGATAGGGAATTCCTTGTAGACGATCTTGAGCTGCGGATCGTCGGCTACGGCCTGGTCCATTATTGGTGCCATTAGTCGGCAATACGGGCAATTATAATCGAAGAATTCGACCAAAGTAACGTTGCCCTGTGCATTCCCCCCGACGGGACTCTGCTTGTCGCGGAAAATGTCATCCGCGCGCGCCTTGAGTGTCTCCTTAGCCTGCGCGGCCTCCGCCTCGCGCTGGCGTTGATCCAGGCTTTGCAGCGCCTCCATGAGCACTTCCGGATGCGCGAGGATATAGTCATGGATCCGCTGGTCGAGTTGATCCTGGGACATCTCGCCTGCCGCAAAGGCCCGGATACCCTGAACGCCTGGATTGAGCAGGAACCATCCTGCCAGTAAGGCAAGCAGTAGCCTGCGGAGAGTCCCTCCAACATACTGACCTGCCAGTCGCGCGCTAGTGAACATGTATTTTCCCTCTCTCGGTCGATTGAGCCATGTAATGATCCTGCCTCAAAGCAGGTTCTTCAATTTCGCCAGCCAGCCTTCGTCCTGCCCATGGTGCGGGCGCTCGACATTGTTGGTGAGCGCATTGACCAGGGTGACGAGATTGATCGGGTCGAAGTCCATGCCGTGGAAATTCGCCCGCCACCGGCCTTCCTTGTCGATCACATGTGTGACGATGCCGTGCATCTGGTAGCCGTCATCGGTCAGCGTGAACTTATGACCGAAGGCTTCCGCCAGCTTGCGGGTCGTGTTCTCGGGCTGGTCCTGGGTCGTGGTCAGGAACAGCCAGTTGACCGGGTCAAGGCCATGCGCCGGCCCATAGGCCTTGAGCACGTCGGGCGTGTCCTTGCTTGGATCGGTGGTGATGCTGGTGAAGACGACCTGATCTTTCATCGGCGTGCTGTTCACCATCTTCTGGATCTCGGCGATCTTCTCGGCATGCAGCGGGCATACATCAGGGCACGACGTGTAGATGAAATGGAGCACCACCACCTTTCCGACGAGATTTGCCAACCGCACGATGCGGCCGTCTTCCGCACGCAGTGTGAAATCGGGCGTCGGCTTATCGATCTGCTGGAAATATCTCTCATCGCTTTGCAGCATCGCGTCGACGTCATCCAGCGAATGTGCCCGCGCGCCATGCGCGAAGCCGATGGTCAACGCCGCCAGCGCAACCAAGTCGCGCAGCAAGAATGTCCATAGGCTCCAGGTCGATGAAACGCCTCGAGCCGCTGGCCCGCTTTGCATTCGGACGAGCATCAATCCCCACCTCTCGTATCAACGGATGGTGCTTTCGGAATGTCGGCGCGTTCCTCTTTGGAAACATCCCCTGTCGAGCATGAGCGACCGGTCATCCGGTTCATGCACAGGCCAAGTGCGCACATAGCGGCACAGGGCAGGAGGCTGAGCAGCACCGGCGCGATGCCGACGGCGACTAGCCACGACCAGTTGAAGGCAATGCCGAGAATGGCGACGGCCGCGCCAGCGGCGATCAGACCGCGCGGCCCGCTCAGAGTGGAACGAACGAAGGACTGGATATCGCGGCGCGGTGACGCCTGCCGGCCCTGGCTCAGTTCTGTCGAGGTCATGTCATTTCCCTTTCTCATTTGGCGACGATGCGACCGCGGATGAAGTCGACCATGTCGGGAGCATCCCACTCAACCGGCCCGATCAGGCGACCGACCTCCTTGCCCCGGCGGTCGATAAGCAAGGTTGTCGGAAGGCCTACGGTGCCGAGCGCGAACATGGCCTTGGCCGAGATATCGATGTTCAGCGAAAGGTGGGTGACGCCGGTTTCGGCGAAGAATTTCGTGACCAGCTCCGGGCCGCCACGATCCACGGAGAGTGCGACGGCCTCAAAATCGGGCCCGCCGAGCTTTGCCTGCAACCGGTCCAGAGTCGGCATTTCCTTGCGGCAGGGTGAGCACCATGTCGCCCAGATGTTGAGCAGCACGACCTTGCCGGAATAATCGGCGAGCGTCTTCGGCTGGCCGGTTGCGTCCGTGAAGCTGATCTCCGGCACGGCGGCAGGGGTATCGAGAACGGCGAAGTTCTGCGGGGCCTGCGCCGCCGATGCGGGCTGCCATGCGACGATTAGCGCCCCGAACAGGACGGTAGCGAATGGCTTCATGGTCTCTGCTCCTTCGCCTCGGCCCTCAACCGCGCGACGAGCGGCAGGATCGTCTTTTCCAGCGCCTCATCTGTCACGGCGCCGATGTGCTTGTAGACAATGCGGCCGTCAGCACTCACCACGAAAGTTTCCGGCACGCCATAGACGCCCCAGTCTATGGCGACGCGGCCGGTGAGGTCCGCGCCGGTACGCGTATAGGGATCGCCATCCGTGTCGAGCCATCGTGCGGCATCGTCAGGCTGATCCTTGTAGTTGAGTCCATGCAGCGGCACCGTCCCGCTCTTAGCCAGTTGCATGAACACGGGGTGCTCCTCGCGGCAGGCAAGGCACCACGACGCGAAAACGTTGACCAGCGAGACTTCGCCACGCAGGTCGCCGCTCGACAGGCCAAGCGTGCGCCCTTGGACCGGCGGCAGGCTGAATTCTGGCACCGGCTTGTTGATCAGCGCCGATGGAATATCAGACGCGTTGCGCGTAAGTCCCCAGCCGAGCAGCACGGCGAGAGCGACGAAAACCATCACAGGTAATAGGACCGCCAGTCGGTGCAGCACGGCGCGCCGGACAGTCGGCGCATCGGATGGGACGGTGCCACTGTTGTTCATTCGTCACCACCCAGTGACGGCTTGACGACCGATCAACACTGATTTCACTCCGTCGCGTAGACGGTCGGCGCCTTGCCATCCTTGGTGAAGGCATAGACCGTCCAGGTTTCGTCCTTCCGGCCACCCATCCCGGGCGCGCCCGCAGGCATGCCGGCGAGCGTGATGCCTGTGACGGCCGGCCGTTCGGCGAGAAGCTTCTTGACGATGTCGACCGGCACCAAGCCATCGACGACATAGCCGTCGACCATCATCGTGTGGCAGCCTTCGAGATCGGTCGGCACGCCTGCATCGCCGCTGATTTGCGAGAGATTGTTGACCGGTTTGATGTCGACCTTGAAGCCATTCTTCTCGAGATAGGCGGCATAAGCCTCGCAGCAGCTGCATTGCGGGTTCTTGTACATCACCGCGTTGATCGTCGCAGCGAGTGCCGGCAGCGGCGCTGCGATTGCGAGGCCAAGGGCAGTGAGCGCGTAGGTTAGTTTCATTTTGTTGTTCTCCTTGGTTGATAGGTTGGATTGAACATCAGGTCACCCGAAAGACGGTCATCAGGCCGGCCATCTGGTGATCGATGACATGGCAGTGCAGCATCCAGTCGCCGGGATTGTCGGCGACGAAGGCAACTTCGACGGTGTCCCTGGGAGCCATCAGGACTGTGTCCTGCCACTGCCGATAAGGCACAGGCGCGCCGTTGCGGCTCAGCACCAGCATGCTGTGGCCGTGCAGATGCATCGGGTGCCACCAGGCGGTTTCGTTGCGTAGTTTCAGCACGACGCTGCGCCTGCGCCGGAACGTCAGGGCTGGCTCCATGCCGGCGTGACCGTCGCCCGTCATCGACATGCCGTTGATGGCCCAGGCGGCACCGCCGCCCATGCCCATCATTCCTCCCATCATCCCACCGCCCATCATCGCGCCCATTCCGGTCATGCCGCCGCCACCCATCATGCCGCCCTGAAGCGTCAACTCGTGGCGCGCGGCATCGGCAAGGTCGGGCTCCGGCAGGGGCTTGCGCGGCAGGTCGAGCGGATTGGCCCTGAGCGGCGGCGCTCTGTCATAAGCGAGCGTGGTCAGCGGGTATGCAAGGCCGTCGTAGACGTCGTCCATCACGTCATGCCGACTACCGGGGTCACCCTGCATGTCGATGGCGACATCGATGCGCATCGCCGGCGCCAGCACAAGACGGCCGTCCTCCGGCTCATGTGGGTCGCACGGCTGACCGTCAATTGCTACTATCACCGGCCTGTGACCCTCGAAACGCAGCGCCATTATGCGCGCAAGTGATGCGTTGACGAGCCGCAGCCTGACGCGCTCGCCGGCTCGCACAGGCTGGTTCGTCGGCGCCGATCCGTTGATCGTAACCTCGTTGCCAACGCGGCCGGACATCGCGGCATCCATCGTGCTGCCGAAACCTCCAGCAATCTGCTTGTCGCCCGAGAGGCGCCAATCCTGCAACATCCACAACAGGTCGCGATCAACGGCAACGGGCTCCGCCTCCTCGACGATCAGCGGACCGGCGAGTCCACGGCCCATCTGCACCAGGCTGCCTGCATGCGGATGGTACCAGAAGGTGCCGGCGTCTGGTGGCGTGAACTCATAAACGAAGCTTTCGCCCGGCTTTATCGGCGGCTGGGTCAGACCTGGCACGCCATCCATGGCGTTCAGCAGACGGATACCGTGCCAATGTACCGTGGTGTCCTCGTCGAGCCCGTTCTCGACCGCAATGCGGACCGGCCGACCTTGTTGTATGCGCAGGATCGGTCCTGGAACGGTCCCATCGTACCCCCAGATGGAGGTCCATGGACCCTCAGGGCCAGCGAGATTTGCGCGGCCGTGCATCGCCTTAAGTTCGCGCTCATCAACCTCGGATGCCTTTGATGATCTCGCCTTCAAAAGGCTTGTTGAGACAGCACCCGCTACAGCAACGAGAAATCCTCGGCGCGAGATTGAGAAATGGTTCACCCTTGTAGCCCTTATGACCTCAATCGATGCTGGCGCATCGAATGATTGCTGCATGTGCCCGCAACGCGACCACGCGCGATGTGGGCGAGCGGGCGCCGTTATCAGCAGTTTTGTGGCTGAAACGGCGTCAGGCGCTGGGTCTGGGAGGGAGTGGATCGGGCAGGAAACCCCGGCCGCGCAGAAATGGGGTCGGCAGAGCTGTCGGCTGCTCTAGCCGAGGAACCGCCGTCACGGCCAGGTCTTGTGGCAACACTGCCACCACGGGCGCGATGCAGACCGGCTGACACTGCTTCGAGCCTGTGTCCTTGAGGCACGCCTTGCAGTCGCCCTTCATGGTGCTGTCGGCCATTTTGCCCATGCCAGCGCCGGTTATCCAGACGGGCATCACCCCGACCTGAGCAGCAGACAAGCTGAAGCCCGCAGTCAACAGAACCGCGAGCAGCACTAGGATGAAATGCTTTGGCGACAGCCGTGTCATTATTCGCTTAGGCTGATCGCAAAATGCGGCTTTTGCAAGTGCCGAGCCCGTGACCGCCGGGCGCTGCGACATTCGGGCACGGAAGATTGCGGACTGTTGATAATTCCGGCCACCCGACGCTGGGCTGCCTCACCAGCAGTCGCCGTGGCCCGATGCCGCTTAGTCCGAAAGCCAGTATGCGTGTTAACTCCAAGCCAATTCTCGCCACGGTATTACCGCATTTCAACTTCACGTAAGCGATGATTAACCATTAGGATCGGTATCGGATGTGAGAACCACACATCCGTTTGGGCAAATCCGGGGACAAACGGCAGCCTGCAAGGCCTTTTGATTTGAACCACGTCGAACGACATACAACCGGGCGGCATTTTCACGTGAGCGTCCGGCCGAGGTGGCTGGCTGCTGTGATTTTGC
>Ga0066256_1004012_pt1 | contig 13524 bp, 16 predicted proteins | sample ThiBio_1000_biof_FD_87107 | JGI IMG/M metagenome (GOLD analysis project Ga0066256, IMG submission 87107) | Wastewater bioreactor microbial communities from Cape Town, South Africa - Thiocy_expt_1000_biof (version 2) | ecosystem: Engineered > Bioreactor > Thiocyanate-remediating >...
TCCCTCTTTTCGTCATTCCCGCGAAAGCGGGGGTCCAGCTTGTTTCCTGGTGCGGGGACGCGGTGCCTTGGAGCAACCTCTTCGTGTCTTTGCGCCTTGGCGTGCCCCTTTTCTCACGCAAAGGCGCAAAGGCGCGAAGAGGCCGGATGAAGAGAGAACAGGCAAAGCAGCAAGGAAGCGGGACCCCCGCTTTCGCGGGGATGACGAGAGAGGGGATAGAGGCCAAACAAGTTCAGGGTGACGGGTTTGCTGGTGATGAAATGAGGGTGCACTGGCACCCCAGAAAACATTTTCCTACACCCCCTCATCCATGCCTTAAGCTGCCGGATGACGACACGCAGAAAACCCGCTCGCCCGCCGCGCCGCTTTGTGCCGGCTTTCGTTCCCGTTCCGCTCCGCGCCCGCCGTGACGGGTGGACGCCGCGCAGACAGGCGGCGTTTCTCGGCTATCTGGCGGAGACCGGATCGGTCAGCGAGGCGGCGCAGCGGGTGAGGATGGCGCGGGAGACGGCCTATCGCCTGCGCGCGCGGCCGGGCGCGGAGAGCTTCGCCCTTGCCTGGGATGTCGCGCTGGGCCGGGCGGGCCCCGTGCGGCATCCCGCGCGGAAGGTCACGGGGGACGAATTGTGGCAGCGTGCTTTCCGGGGCGTGCTCCAGCCCGTGCTGTACGCCGGGCGCTATACCGGAACCGTGCGGAAAGCCGACGATGCGGCGCTGCTGCGCGTGCTGGCCAATCCCGCCAGCCGGGGGCGGACGGGCGGCGCATGGTCACACGCTCCGTGGGCCGAAACCGGTGAACTTGGCGATGGTTTCTGGTGGCCGCGGGAAGGAGGGGAAGGGGAGTGACGCAGAGCGACGAATTGCATTGCCGCAGCGACGATTTGACGTATCCTCCCCCTCCCGAAACAAGGGAGAGGACGACACGATGATAAGGCAATTGTCTGCCGAGCTGATCGGCACGTTCTGGCTGGTCTTCGGAGGGTGCGGTTCCGCCGTTCTGGCGGCGGCCTTTCCGGAGCTGGGCATCGGCTTCGCAGGGGTCGCGCTGGCCTTCGGCCTCACGGTGCTGACCATGGTCTATGCCGTGGGCGGGATATCCGGCGGCCATTTCAACCCGGCGGTCTCGCTGGGCCTGGCGCTGGCCAACCGCTTCGCGTGGAAGGATCTGGTCCCTTACTGGATCGCGCAGGTGATCGGGGCGATCCTGGCCGGCGCGGCGCTTTATTGCATCGCATCGGGCAAGCCGGGCTTCGAGGCGGGGGGCTTCGCCTCCAACGGCTTCGGCGAGCTTTCTCCCGGCGGCTATTCGCTGCAGGCCGCGCTGCTGATCGAGATCATCCTGACGGCGGGCTTCCTGATCGTGATCCTGGGGTCCACCGCGAAGGCGGCGCCCGCGGGCTTTGCCGGGCTGGCGATCGGGCTGGCGCTCACGCTGATCCACCTGATCTCCATCCCGGTGACCAATACTTCGGTGAACCCCGCGCGGTCTACCGGCGTGGCGGTGTTCGCCGATACGGCGGCGGTGGGGCAGCTGTGGCTGTTCTGGCTCGCTCCGCTGGTCGGCGCGGCGATCGCGGCGCTGATCTGGCGCTACGTGCTGGCGCCGGGCGAAGGGGCCGAGCATGTCGGCGGAGACGACAAAGGCTGACGATCGTGACAGGCCGCGCGGCGCCCTTTACGGTGGCGCGCGGCCATTCCGCCATTCAATCGCCAAGGAGAATGCCATGTTGCGCAGAACCGCTCTTGTCTCCGCCGTCGCCCTGGTTCTTTCGGCTTGTGGAGGCGGAACGGGCAGTTCCGGCGAAGCCGAAGCGACCGGTGCGGACGGCGCGCAGGCGGCCGATGCGCAGGCAGGGGATATAGGGGCCGCGGATGTGGGGGCCGCCGATGCGGCCGCTTCCGCCACTCCGGGCGCTGCGGCGTCCGGCGGGGCCGCGGCCGGGGCAGGCGGACTTTCCGCCTATGTCGGCAAGTTTCCCTTCGACAAGGTCGGCGGGGTGAACTGGAACGACAATCCGCAGGTGCAGGCCGGCATCGCCAAGACCGTGAAGGACGCGGCGGCGCGCAAGGCGATCCTCGAGACGTCGGGGCCGGCCGCGCCGATCGAGCTGATCGACGGCAAGGTTTCGGCCTGGGCGTGCGAGCAGCACAATTGCGGCTTCCACCAATGGATGGTGATGGTCGATCCCGGGAACGGGGCGACCGACGTGTGCTATTACGACGAGGAGGCGGATGGGGCGAACGCGCGCTGGTTCCTGGCGAGCGGCCGGGAGGAAAGGCGGCCGGGCAACTGCCAGGTGGAATAGGGGGCGGATAAGCGGCGGGGGCTACCGCTTCCTCACGAACTCCGCGCGCAGCACCAGGCCCTTGATGCCGGGATACTTGCAGTCGATCTCCTGCGGGTCGCCGGTCAGGCGGATCGACTTGATCAGCGTGCCCTGCTTCAGGGTCTGGCCCGCGCCCTTGACTTCCAGGTCCTTGATCAGCGTCACCTGATCGCCGTCGGCCAGCAGGTTGCCCACCGCGTCGCGCACTTCCACGGCGCCCGCCGCGGCCTGTCTGGCGGCAAGTTCGGAGGCGGGCATCCATTCGCCCGTTTCCTCGTCATAGACATAGTCTTCGTCATCCGCGGCCATGATCGGCCTTCTTCCCTTGCTGCTCGCCCGGCCTATGACAGCCGTGAGGCCGGGCTGCAAGCCTGCCCGCTCATTCGCCCTTGGCGGCTTCGGCGATCACCTGGGCGCCCGTCTTGCGGACCGTGTCTTCGGTGAAGTGGTAATAGTCCGGCTGTTCGTCGACGAAGATCTCGCTGGTGAGCGTGAAGCCGGCCGCATCGGTGAACAGGCCCGCCGGGCAGGCATAGGTGCCCTGCGGCTTGTAGAAATAGAACAGATGCGTGCCGCAGGCGCCGCAGAAGCCGCGTTCCGCCCAATCGGAAGGGGCATAGCGGATCACCTGCTCCGCTCCCTCGATCTCGGGATCGTCGCCGGCGGAAAGGCTCAGGAACGGCCCGCCGCCCCATTTGCGGCACATGGTGCAATGGCATGCGTCGAGGTGGCGGCTTTCGGGAGCGATGCGCAAGGTCACCGCGCCGCACAGGCAGGTTCCTTCGATGGGCGTTGCGATGGCTGGCCTGGTCATGTTTTCTTTCTCCGGCTCGAACCGGTTTTCTATCGTCTTGGCGGGCCGGGGAAAAGCGTGGGCTTGCCTGTCTTTCGTGCGAAGAGCATGGTCGGCCGATGATCCGCCATGCCGCGCCTGCCGCACTCGCCTGTCTGCTCGCCGCCTGCCATCCCGGCGGAGGGGAAGGGGCGGGCAACGCTCATGTTCCGGGCGACACTTCGTCCAACGAGCCCTTCCAGGGGATCGCTCCCACCGAGGAACTGCGCTTCACCGGCACGGAGCCTTTCTGGGGCGGCGCGGTGAAGGGCACGGTGCTGACCTATTCCACGCCCGAGACGCCGGGTGGCGAGACTGTCACCGTGCAGCGCTTCGCAGGGCGCGGGGGGCTTTCCTTCAGCGGGCATTTCCACGGCGACGCGTTCGACATGATGGTGACCCGGAACGAATGCAGCGACGGCATGTCGGACCGGACCTATCCTTTCACGGTGACGCTGAGGATCGGAGCCGAAACGCGCAACGGCTGCGCCTGGTCGGAGCAGCATCCCTTCACCGGGCCGGAGCAGCCTTGAGGCATCGCGAGGGAGCACCTTTTTCCCGGCTCGTGCCGCCTGCGCCCTTGCCCTTGCGGGCTCCTCCTGCCTAAGGACGGGCGCGAAAGGACCGGATCATGGCAGGCAAGGATACATCCCGTTCGGGCGGTTCGGGCCACGGCAGGCTCGCCATGGCGAAGCTCGGCTCGCCGGAGCTTCTCGGCGCGGGCGGCTTCGCGCTCACTTCCGCCGCCTTCGAGGACGGCGGCGATCTCGATCCGTGCTTCACCGCCGATGAGGAGGACGCGGTCGCTCCGCCGCTCGAATGGAGCGCCCCTCCGGCCGGAGCGATGGAGCTGGCGTTGCTGGTGGAGGATCCCGATGCGTCCGGCCCGGAGCCGGCCTGTCACTGGCTCGTCTGGGGCCTCGCTCCGCAGCGGGGGCAACTGCTCGAAGGCGAGACGCCGCCGCGCGTGGGGAAGAATGCCCAGGCGAACAGCGAATGGCTTCTTCCGCGCCTCCCCGAAGGGGAACGCCACGATTTCGTGTTCCAGCTCTTCGCGCTCGACACGCCGCTGGGCGTTGCGCCGGGGGCCACGCGGGAAACGCTGCTTGCGGCGATGGATGGGCATGTCATCGCCATGGCGCTGCTGACCGCAAGCTACGAACGGCAGGAATCGGGCGAGGAAGGCGATTGGGGCGATGTCGATATCGACGAGATCGACTGGGACGGGAACTGATCGCCGCCTGCAATTTGCGCTTGCTCAATGTTTGTTTGTGCCGCTTACAACACCTACATCTTGTTACAGTCAGCTAGCTGAGGGATTCGCGCGGATCGCGCTTTTCTCCGGGCAGAGGAAGTATTCATAATGGCAACAATCGTTGGCGGGGTCGCCACCTCGCACACTCCCACCATCGCCTTCGCCAAGGATGCGAACAAGTTCGACGATCCGGTGTGGAAGCCGATCTTCGAAGGCTACGAGCCGGTGCAGGAGTGGTTTCGCGAGAAGAAGCCCGATGTGCTGGTCTATATCTACAACGACCACATGACTTCGTTCTTCGACCATTACAGCCATTTCGCACTGGGTGTGGGTGAACGGTTCGAGGCGGCCGACGAAGGCGGCGGCCCGCGTGACATCCCCGCGATCATGGGCGATCCGAAATTCGCCGAGCACGTCGCCAAGGTGATGGTGGCCGACGAGTTCGACCTGTCCTATTTCCAGGGCAAGGGGCTGGACCACGGCGCCTTCTCGCCCCTTTCGGTGATGGTCGACCATGACCGCGAAAACGGCTGGGCAGTGCGGCTGCTGCCGATCGTGTGCGGCGTCCTGACCGTGCCGCTGCCTTCGGCCCGGCGGTTCTACAAGTTCGGCAAGTCTCTGCGCCGCGCGATCCAGTCCTATCCCGAGGACATCAAGGTGGCGATCGCCGGCACCGGCGGCCTTTCCCACCAGGTGCATGGCGAAGGGTGCGGCTTCAACAATCCCGAGTGGGACCATGAATTCATGGAGCTGCTCGAAAAGCACCCCGAAACGCTGCTCGACTATCCGATCGCCAAGCTCGCCGAGCTGGGCGGCTGGGAAGGCGCGGAAGTGGTGATGTGGTTGATGATGCGCGGCGCGCTGTCGGAAGAAGTGGAGGTCACGCACAAGACCTATTTCCTCCCTTCCATGTGCCCGATCGCGACGATGATCCTCGAGGAAAAGGGCGATGTCGCTCCGCCTCCCGAAAGCGACGAGGCGCTGCGCGAACGCATCGAGTGGGACTGGCAAGGCGCCGAGGAAATGAAGGGCACCTATCCCTTCACCATCGAGCGTTCGGTCAAGGGCTTCCGCCTCAACCACTTCCTCCATTCATTGACCGAACCGTCGATCCGCAAGCGCTTCCGCGAGGACGAGGAAGCGACGATGATCGAAGCCGGGTTGAACGAGGAAGAGCGGCGCCTGGTGCTGGAGCGCGACTGGATCGGCATGATCCACTACGGCGTGATCTTCTTCATGCTGGAGAAGCTCGGCGCGGTGATCGGTGTCGGCAACATCGACATCTATGCCGCGATGAAGGGGCTGAGCGTCCCCGAGTTCCAGAAGACTCGCAACGCAGCGATCAACTACGGCGTGGCCGGCAAGGAAGACTGAACGTCAGCCCTTGCGCGGCGCCCAGCCGGGCGGGGCGAGGACGAAGCCCTCGAACTGGAAAGCCGGCGCGACGATGCAGGACACCAGCGTATAGCCGCCGCCGCCGGCGGGCTCGGCTGCCTGCCATTCCCCCGGCGCGATCACGTGCTGGACTTCCTGCCCGCCCAGAACGTCCGGCCCCAGGATCACGGTGCGCGCCGGGCCCTCGTCGCTTTCCGCCAGTGAAAGCCGCAAGGGGTCGCCTGCGTGCCACAGCCAGATTTCGGCGGCATCGACCTTGTGCCAGTGCGAGCTTTGCCCGCGTTCGAGCAGGAAATGGATCGCGGTGGCGATCGCGCGTTCCCCTTGCTTGGTAGGTGCGCGCCAAGTCTCGCGGAACCAGCCGCCTTCGGGATGAGGCTCGAGGTTCAGCCTCGCGATGATTTCCTGGGCTTCGTTCATGGCGCAGTTCTATGCCGCGTCCATTCGCCGCTGGCCAGCGTCCCGTGATGATGGCAGCATGGAACGGCCGCGATCCGGAGGACACGCATGAAACCCGCCCAGCTTTGCCTCTTTGCCGCTGCCGCCATGCTCGGCGCGCCGCTTGCCGCCCGCACGCCGGAGCAGGTGGCTGAGGCGGCGCTGAAGGCGGCGCCCGTATGGGACGGGCACAACGATGTGCCGATGCAATTGCGCGACCGTTTCGGCAATGTCCTGTCCAATCTGGACTTCCATGACACTCGCCATGTCCCTACGGGCGAGGAAGGCGGCTTCGACGCGATGCAGACCGATCTGGCGCGCCTCAGGCAAGGCAAGGTCGGCGCGCAGTTCTGGTCGGTCTACGTCCCGGCGGGCCTTTCGGAGCCGGAGGCGGTGCAGACCACCATCGAGCAGATCGATGTGACCAAGCGGCTTATTGCCCGCTATCCGAACGATCTCGCCCTGGCGCTCAATTCCGCCGATGTGGAACGCGCCTGGAAAGGCGGGCGGATCGCTTCGCTGATGGGTATGGAAGGCGGCGGCTCGATCGGTTCGAGCCTGGGCGTGCTGCGGCAGATGTACGATCTCGGCGCGCGTTATCTCACGCTGACCCATTCGAAGACGCTGAGCTGGGCCGATAGCGCCACCGATGCGCCGAAGCATGGCGGGCTCACCGATTTCGGCCGGGACGTGGTGCGCGAGATGCAGCGCATCGGCATGCTGGTCGACCTCAGCCACGTAAGCGAGGAGACCATGCTCGACGCGCTGGAGGTGGCTCGGGCGCCGGTGATCTTCAGCCATTCGGGCTCGCGCGCGGTCGCCGGCCATGCGCGCAACGTGCCCGACAGCGTGCTGGCCCGGCTCAAGGCCAATGGCGGCATCGTGATGGTGGTGGCGCTTCCCGGCTTCATCAGCGAGGAGCAGCGGCAGTGGTATGCCTCTCACCAGGCGGAGGAAGCGCGGCTCAAGACGCTCTGGCAAGGCCAGCCCTCCATCGTCGAGCGCGAGCTGAAGGCATGGAACGATGCGCATCCCGCGCCGCCCGCCACGGTTTTCCAGATGGCCGACCATGTGGACCATATCCGCCAGGTGGCGGGGATCGACCATATCGGGATCGGCGGCGATTATGACGGGATGCCCAGCGGCCCGCAGGGTATGGAAGACGTTTCGGGATATCCTGCGCTGTTCGTCGAACTGGCGAAGCGCGGCTACAGTCAGCAGGATCTGGAAAAGATCGCCAGCCGCAACATGATGCGGGTGCTGAAGGCAACGGAAGCCTATGCCGCCGCCCATCGCGCCGCCCCGCCGATCGAACGGCGGGCAGGGGATTGATATTCTCCGTGAGTCCCTGCGAAGGCAGGGATCTCATGCCCCTGGGAAGAAGGCTCCTGCCTTCGCAGGAGCTCAGGGTTGACGGGCTTTCTGTCAGGCCGCCTTTTCCGGCAGCTTCTTGCGCTTGGTCCCGGCCAGCTTCTCGAGCTCCTCCTCGCTCATGCTTTCATACATTTCGCGCGAGGCGCCCTTGAGGGCGGACTTCTTCGTCTCCCCGCGCTTGGCGGAAAGGGCCGCGCCTGCGGCCTGTTGCTGCTTCTTCGATGTGGCGGGCATCGCGCCTCTCCTTCCTCACCCGACGGCGAGCGCTCCGGTGATCCAGGTCAGCGACAAGGCCACGATCGCGAGAAACAGGCTGAACAACAGCACGTAGCGCACTATATGCGGTGTCGAGCCGCCTCGCGCCTCGTCGGTCTCGACATGCACTTCTTCGCCCCGGCGTTCCATGGGCGGCCTCCATCCTTGCGGCGCCTCGAAAAGGGCGTCGCCGAACTTACGGACAGGTCGGGCAAAGGTTCCGATACGCCCGCCAGGGCGCGTGTGCCGCGCGCTCAGTCGCGCAGCAGTTCGTTGATCCCGGTCTTGCTACGGGTCTGCTCGTCGACGGTCTTCACGATGACCGCGCAATAGAGCGAGGGGCCAGGCGTTCCGTCGGGCAGGGGCTTGCCGGGCATCGATCCGGGCACGACCACCGAATAGGGCGGCACGCGGCCGATATGCACTTCGCCGGTGGTGCGGTCGACGATCTTGGTCGAAGCGCCGATGAACACGCCCACGGAAAGCACCGCGCCGGTGCCGATCACCACGCCTTCCACCACTTCGCTGCGCGCGCCGATGAAGCAGTTGTCCTCGATCACCACCGGGCCGGCCTGCAGCGGCTCCAGCACGCCGCCGATGCCGACGCCGCCCGAAAGGTGGACGTTCCTGCCGATCTGCGCGCAGCTTCCCACGGTGGCCCAGGTGTCCACCATCGTGCCGTCGCCGACATAGGCGCCGATATTGACGAAGCTGGGCATCAGCACCACGCCCTTGCCGATGAAGCTGCCCTGCCGCGCCACCGCGCCGGGCACCACACGGAAGCCGCCTTCGCGGAAACGGTTCTCGCCCCAGCCGGCGAACTTGCTGGGCACTTTGTCGAAAGCGGGGGTGCCGGCCGATCCGCCGTCCACCACCACATTGTCGTTGAGGCGGAACGACAGCAGCACAGCCTTCTTGAGCCACTGGTTGACCTTCCATCCGCCCTGGCCATCAGGCTCGGCCACGCGCGCCTTGCCGCTGTCGAGCAGCTCGAGCACTGCGTTCACCACTTCGCACACGTCGCTGCTGGCGGGAGAAAACCCGCGGCGGGCTTCCCCAACGGACACTAACACGGCTTCGATCGTTCTGGACATGAACGGGTTCCTCTCGCGGATAAACTGTCTGGAGGGCCGGAATGGAAAGGCCCCGCTGCGGCGCAGCGCCTAACCGCTGGCTCGCCCGGGGGCAAGGCGGATTGCGCGCTAGCCCTTTTCCGGCAATCCCTTCGCAAGGGCAAACTAGGCCCTTTAAGGCCATTTTAACCCTGTTAAGCGAGGATTGCCCCCAATCGGACGGGGGATTCCATGCAAACCGACAGCAGGTTTCGTCACTCGCTGTGCACGGCCGCATCGCTGGCCGGGCTGATCCTACTCGCGGCCTGCGGCGGGGGCGGGGTGAACAGCACGCCCGCGCCGACGCCTACTCCTGCACCTGCCCCTGCGCCCAACCCAGCGCCCGCGCCCGACCCTGCTCCGGATCCCGAGCCTGAACCGGCACCTGCTCCTGAGCCCGAGCCAGCCCCACCGCCTACCCCAACGCCTCCGCCGACGCTCAGCTACGTCGTGCCGCAGGTGCCCGCGGGATACACGACTTCGGCGGATTACCGGCGGTCGAACGGGCCGCGCTTCCACGGCGCGACGACGGCCTGGGCGGCAGGCAAGACCGGGGCCGGGCAGACCATCGCGATTATCGACACCGGCATCTTCACCACGGAGACCGACCTGGCCGGGCGGATTTCCCCCGCTTCCACCGGGATCGGCGGTAACACCACCCATGTCGGGGAAGACGATCACGGCACTTTGGTCGCGCTCGTCGCGGCGGCCGCGAACAACAACAGCGGCTCGGTAGGCATCGCCTATGATGCGACGATCCTGGCGATTCGGGCGGACAAGCCCGGCTCCTGCGCGAGCGACGAGTGCAGCTTCGGCGACGTTTCGGAAGGGATCGATTACGCGGTCACGCGCGGGGCGAAGGTGATAAACATCTCGCTGGGCGGATCCGGCGGAACCTCGGCGGAAATCGCCGCGATCCGCCCGGCCCCAGCCGCGGGCGTGCTGGCCGGGGCCGGTTCCGGCAACGTCATCATCGTCGGCTCGGTGGACAGCTCGGGCACGATTTCCGACTTCAGCAACCGCGCGGGAAGCGCATCGCAATATTATCTCACCGCGCTCGGCTCACGCGTCGCGGTCTATATCGGCGGGCAGGGCTACCAGATTTCGGGCACCAGCTTTTCAGCGCCGCAGGTTTCCGGGGCGGTGGCGCTGCTGGCCCAGGCATTTCCCACTCTCAGCGCGACCGACATCGTCGAGCTCCTGCTCGTCACCGCGCAGGACGTGGGCGTTGCGGGGATTGACGATATCTACGGCTATGGCGTGCTCGATATTTCCCGGGCCTTCGCTCCGCGCGGCACCACGCGGCTTGCCGGCACGGACAGCGCCATGCCGCTCGGCGACACCAGCGCCACCGGCTCGCCCGCCATGGGCGATGCGCTTTCGACGGCTTCGCTTTCGACCGTGGTGCTTGACCGTTATCGGCGCGCTTACACCGTCGATCTCGGCAACACGATGCGCGGCGCGGCCATCTCGGATCGCCTGCGCGGCGCGGTCGGCAGCCAGGGCCGTTTCCTTTCGGCCAATGCCGGCAACGCCTCGCTGGCCTTCACGGTCGACGGTTCCGGCCAGGGTGCGGGCCTCGATGCCGCCAGCCAGCTCCGGCTGAGCCCGGTGGATGCGGAAGCGGCGCGGGTTCTCGCCGCGCGCATCGCCTTGCGGCTCTCGCCCAAGGTGCAGCTCGGCCTGACCTTTGCCGAAAGCCCCGACGGCCTGGTTGCGCAATTGCAGGGCCAGGATCGCCCGCTCTTCCTCGTCGCGCCGCTGGCTGCCGGGGATGATGGCGTGTTCCGCCGCACCGACATGTCCTTCGCCCTGCGCCGCACGCTGGGTCCGTCATGGGGCCTGACGGTGAGCGGGGAAAGCGGCCAGGCGATCAGCGGCGCGCCGGTCGAACAATACAATGACAGAATCGCCCGGCCCCGGCGCGATCTCGTGCGCAGCTTCGGCCTTGCGCTCGACCGCGAGTTCGGCCCGCTTCAGGCGGTGCTGGGCCTCAACTGGATGAGCGAGGAGCGCACCGTGCTCGGCGGGCGTTTCCACGACGCATTCGGCGGCGGCGGGGCGGAAACCCTGTTCCTCGACAGCGCGGCCAGCTGGCAGTTCGCCGATGGCTGGCGGCTGGTCGGCTCGATGCGCAACGGCTGGACCTTCCCCGACGGGGGCGGCGCGATCGCCCGCGGCTCGCGCATCTACAGCCGTGCCTGGTCGCTCGATCTGGAACGGCGCGGGCTGTTCGGCGCGCATGACGCGCTCGGCCTGCGCATCGCGCAGCCGCTCAGGGTGGAGGCCGGCGGCCTCGATCTCTCCCTGCCGGTCGCCTACAGCTACGACACCGAAAGCGCGAGCTTCGGCATCCGGGCGCTGTCGCTCTCCCCGCATGGGCGCGAGCTCATGGGCGAACTGGGCTGGCACGGCCCGCTCTGGGCCGGGCAGGCCTCGGCCAGCCTGTTCTACCGCGCGATCCGGGGCACTACGCCGAGATGCCCGACGACAAGGGCCTGGCGATCCGCTGGCAGCGCGGCTTCTGAGGCGATCTGCGTAGGGGAATCTCCGGGCCTCAAGGAGTGATCCGGTAATCTTTTCGCGGATTGATTGGTCCTGGCCCTAAGCCGTCACCCCCGCGAGAGCTGGGGTCCCGCTCCCTTTATCCGGAACGGACAAGCGGGATCCCCGCTTTCGCGGGGATGACGAAGAAAGAACTACTTGTCGGAAGGGGACAAGTGCCGAGCATTTTGCCAAACTGGCAAAAATTTCAGGCGAAAATAACCGAATGACCATCCTCCATATTGGTCATTCCCGCATCAGTTCCCGCGCGAAATCCACCAGGCCTTTCTGGCGTTCGCGGCGCAGGCGCTCCGCGTGGAGGATCGTGCGGACCTTGTCGAAGCATGCCTCGATGTCGTCGTTCACCACCACGTAGTCGTAGCCGTCCCAATGGCTGATTTCGGAGCGGGCGCGGGCCATGCGGCCGGCGATCACCTCGTCGCTGTCGGTTCCGCGCGCGCGCAGGCGCTGCTCCAGCGCGCCGATGCTGGGCGGCAGCAGGAACACGCGCACCACATCGGCGCCCGCGCGCTGATAGAGCTGCTGGGTTCCCTGCCAGTCGATGTCGAACAGGAAATCCTCGCCCCGTTCCAGCCCCTGCGCGATCTGGGCGCGCGGCGTGCCGTATTGGTTGCCGAACACCTCGGCCCATTCGAGGAAGGCATCCTCGGCCACCATCCGCTCGAAACCGGCGCGATCGGTGAAGATGTAGTCCGTGCCGTCCACTTCGCCGGGCCGCTGCGGGCGCGTGGTCACGGAAACCGACATCCGCAGATTGCCTTCGGCGGCGAGCAGCTTGCGCGAGATCGTGGTCTTCCCCGCGCCCGAAGGCGAGGAGAGGATGAACATCAGGCCCCTGCGGCTATCCGCGGGCATGTGCGTTTCGGTTGCCATGCGCGCTGTTGCCGCAAGCGGGGCGGGGGAATCAACCTGTAAATGGAAACCCGCGATCCTCCCCTGCAAGGGGAGGGGGACCGCCCGAAGGGCGGTGGAGGGGTGTAGCCGCTTGGGGAGATACTCCTCCGTCAGCCCTGCGGGCTGCCACCTCCCCTTGCAGGGGAGGATCAGGTGGCCTTGTCCGCCTGCTTCGCGAGCTTCTCCTCGCCTTCGGCCTTGGCCGTCCGCGCGGACTTGCGGCGGTCGAACATCACCTTGGCCAGCAGGCCGCCGCCCACCAGCATCGCGCCGGGGATCGAGCGGGTGGCGATCCGGGTGACGATTATCGCTCCGATCGATTTCGAAAGCGGCCGCCCCTTGACGATCCGCTTCGCCTGGTCGGACGTGAAATGGCGGGCCAGCAGGCCGCGCTCCAGATAGCGGCGGCCGAGGCGGAAGCCGGTGCGCAGGGCGATGTCTGCCAGCAGCAGGTTGGTTGCGGCGTTGCGGCTCGGCCCCGGCACGGCCGGGTCCGCTTCAGGCTGCTTCTTCGATCGCCTGGGCGCTTTTGCCATCAACCTTCCTTCGCCGGAGCCTATTTCTTCCGGCCGAAATCCACCGTCACCACGTTGGAGCCGTCTTCGCCCTTGCCAACGGCTGGTTCGCCGCCTTGTTCCCCCTCCTGCCCGGGCGAATCGTTCTCCGCATCCTCATGCGGCTCGGGCTCCATCTCGGCGCCGGAAGCCTGGAACTGGAGGCCGAAATCGACTGCCGGATCGACGAAGGCGGTGATCGCGGCGAAGGGGATCACCAGCTTGGCGGGAATCTGGTTGAAGCTCAGTCCCACGGAAAAGCCGTCATCGTTTACCGTCAGCTCCCAGAACTTGTTCTGGAGCACGATCGTCATCTCGTCGGGAAAGCGTTCGCGCAGATGGGCGGGGATCGAAACGCCGGGCGCGCCGGTCTTGAAGGTGATGTAGAAGTGATGCGCGCCGGGCAATTCGCCGCCGGTCTGCTCCACTTCGCCGAGCACCCGGCCGACCACCGCGCGCAGCGCTTCCTGCACGATTTCGTCATAAGGGATCAGGCTGTCGGGCGTTTCGTCGCTCATGCATG
>Ga0066256_1004013_pt1 | contig 13521 bp, 10 predicted proteins | sample ThiBio_1000_biof_FD_87107 | JGI IMG/M metagenome (GOLD analysis project Ga0066256, IMG submission 87107) | Wastewater bioreactor microbial communities from Cape Town, South Africa - Thiocy_expt_1000_biof (version 2) | ecosystem: Engineered > Bioreactor > Thiocyanate-remediating >...
CGTACCCTGGGTGCGCCCGCCGCCAAGCCCGCCGCCGCCAAAGCCGCGCCCGCCGCGGAAAAGCCCGCCCCCGCCGCCAAGGCGCCGGAAAAGCCCGCCGCCGCGCCGCGCGGAGTGGTGCTGCGCCAGCTTTCGGATGAGGAAAAGGCCCGCCGCGCCGCCGCCCTGGCCGACGCCCGGGTGTCGGATGCCGAGGCCCGCCGCATCGCCGAGGCCGAAGCCCAGCGCCGCGCCCAGGAAGAAGAACTGCTGAAGGCCGAACATGCCGCCGCCGAGCGCCGCAAGGCCGAGGAAGAGGCCCGCAAGGCCGCCGACGAACTGGCCAAGAAGCGCGCCGAGCAGGAAGCCGCGCGCCGCCTGGAACAGCCCAAGGCGGGCGAGGTCGTTGCCGCCGATGCGCCGCGCCGCCGTCTGGCGAATGACGAGGAGGAAGGCGACAGCGGCAAGAAGGGCATTCCCGGCAAGCCCGGCGCGCCCAAGACGCCCGCGCCCAAGAAGGCCGAGGGCGAGCGCCGCCGCGGCAAGCTGACCGTCACCCGCGCTTTGTCCGACGATGACGAGCGCGTGCGCTCGGTCGCCTCCTACAAGCGCCACCTGCAGCGCGTGAACAAGGGCCATCAGGTCCAGGCCGGTCCGGCCGGGCCGCGCGACATCGTGGTGCCCGAAACCATCACCGTGGCCGAACTGGCCAACCGCATGGCCCGCCGCACCGTGGACGTCATCAAGGTGCTGATGAAGAACGGCATGATGGCCACGCCCAACGACATCATCGACGCCGACACCGCCGAGCTGGTGGCGACCGAATACGGCCATGTGGTCAAGCGCGTCGCCGAAAGCGACGTGCTGGAAGGTCTGACCGGCGACAAGGACGAGGAAGGGGCGCTGGTGCCCCGCCCGCCGGTGGTCACGGTCATGGGCCATGTCGACCACGGCAAGACCTCGCTGCTGGATGCGTTCCGCAAGACCGATGTGGTGGCGGGCGAAGCGGGCGGCATCACCCAGCATATCGGCGCCTATCAGGTGAACCTGAAGTCCGGCCAGAAGATCACCTTCCTGGATACGCCGGGCCACGCCGCCTTCACCCAGATGCGCGCGCGCGGCGCCAAGGTCACCGACCTGGTGATCCTGGTGGTCGCCGCCGATGACGGCGTGATGCCCCAGACGGTGGAGGCCATCGCCCACGCCAAGGCGGCGGGCGTGCCGATGATCGTGGCCGTCAACAAGATCGACAAGTCCGAGGCCAATCCCACCCGGGTCAAGACCGAACTGCTGCAGCATGAAGTCCAGGTCGAGGACATGGGCGGCGACGTGCAGGTGGTGGAAGTCTCCGCCACCAAGGGCATCGGCCTGGACAAGGTGGAGGAAGCCATCCTCCTGCAAGCCGAAATCCTGGATCTCAAGGCCAATCCCGACCGCGCCGCCGAAGGCGCGGTGGTGGAGGCCAAGCTGGACAAGGGCCGCGGCCCGGTGGCCACCGTGCTGGTTCAGCGCGGCACGTTGAAGGTCGGCGACATTGTGGTGGCCGGTTCGGAATGGGGCCGCGTCCGCCTGCTCGCCAACGAGCGCGGTGAAAGCGTGAAGTCCGCCGGTCCGTCCACGCCCATCGAGGTGCTGGGTCTTTCGGCGGCGCCGGAAGCCGGTGACGAGATGGTGGTGGTGGAGAACGAGGCCCGCGCCCGCGAGGTCGCCGAATACCGCGCCCGCAAGCGCCGCGAGTCGCGTCAGGCCAGCAATTCGCGCCAGACCCTGGACCAGTTGCTCAAGACCCGCGAGGTGGGCGAAAAGCGCCTGCTGCCGCTGGTGCTCAAGACCGATGTGCAGGGCTCGAACGAAGCCATCCAGGGCGCGCTGGCCAAGCTGGGCACCGACGAGGTGGGCGTGCAGATTCTCCAGTCCGGCGTGGGCGGCATCACTGAAAGCGACATCATCCTGGCCCAGGCTTCGGGCGCGGGCGTGTTCGGATTCAATGTCCGCGCCAACAACCAGGCCCGCGACCGCGCCAAGCGCGACGGCGTGGAAATCCGCTATTACAACATCATCTACAATCTGGTGGATGACGTGAAGGCGGCGCTGTCGGGTATGCTGACGCCCGAGACGCGCGAGAAGTTCCTGGGCAATGCCGAAATCCTGGAGGTCTTCTCCATCACCAAGGTGGGCAAGGTCGCCGGTTGCAAGGTCACCGAGGGCCTGATGCGCCGTGGCGCCAAGGTGCGCCTGATCCGCGACAATGTGGTGATCCATGAAGGCGAACTCTCGACTCTCAAGCGCTTCAAGGACGAAGTGAAGGAAGTCCAGGTCGGCCAGGAATGCGGCATGGGCTTTGTCGGCTATCAGGATCTTCAGAAGGGCGATGTGATCGAGTGTTTCGAGGTCGAAACCATCCAGCGCGCGCTGTAACGCACCTGTCATCCCCGGCGAGCGCCGCGCGCCTTGCGCGCGGCGTGAGGGACGGGGACCCAGGTTTGAAACGACACTCGATTTGAATGCCTGATTTCCCTTCCCCTCGCATCGTCTGCGCGATGCTCGGCCGGGAATGACAAGAGAGCGCCATGTCCCGCCGTCCCACCCGCTCCCCGCGTTCCGGCGCTCGCCGCACAGGCCGTCATGACGGTCCCACCGGCCCGTCGCAGCGCCAGTTGCGCGTGGGCGAGGCGCTGCGTCATGCCCTGGCCGAGGTGCTGGCCCGCAATGAAATCCGCGACCCCGATCTGGACGGCGTCTCGGTGACGGTGACCCAGGTCAAGCCGTCGCCCGACATGCGCTATGCCACGGTCTATTGCGAGCCGCTGGGCGGCCGGAACGCCCGGGCCATCGTGGCGGCACTCAACCGGCACAAGGGCTTTCTGCGCGGCGAGATGGGCCACCGCCTGACCATGAAGTTCACCCCCGACCTGCGTTTCGTCGAGGACGAATCCTTTGCCGAGGCGCAGAAGATCGAAACCATTCTCAAATCCGAACGGGTCAGCCGCGATCTGGCCGCGCCCCAGTCCGAAGACGGCGAAGACGATCAGCCTTAAGGCCGGTTAACCGCGGTGCGGCCCGTTTTTTGAATCCTTTTGCGTGTCACACCCGCGAAGGATGCCGTCGCCATGCTTGCCGCCCTCAAGCCGTCCGCCAAATATCTGGTCAATTCCGTGGTTTCCGCGCTGCCCGGGCCCGCGCGCAAGCTCTACAAGGAACATCACGAGATGCGCTTCTGGAAGGGCGTGGCCGCCCCAATGCGGCACGACCAGGCCAGGATGGAACATGAACGGTCCCATTATGAGCAGTTCTTCACCAGCTTCTTCGGCCTGACCCGCGACGACTATGCCGGCAGCAAAATCCTCGATATCGGCTGCGGCCCCTGCGGCAGCCTGGAATGGGCGGAGATGACCGCCGAACGTATCGGCCTCGACCCCCTGGCCGACAAGTACCGCAAGCTGCTGGGCGGCCAGCGCATGACCTATCGCACCGCGCCGTCGGAACAGATGCCCTTCCCCGACGCCTATTTCGACAGCGTCTCGACCTTCAACAGCCTCGACCATGTGGACGATGTGGACGCCACCATCGCCGAGATCAAGCGCGTCACCCGCCCCGGCGGCCGCCTGCTGCTGATCGTGGAGATCGGCCATGCCCCCACCCCGGCCGAGCCGCACCATCTGGAGGAGAACCTGGCCGACCGTTTCGCGCCGCAGTTCCGCCTGGTCAGCCAGCGCCTGTATGGCGTGCGCGACGACCATAATGTCTATGGCTCGATGCTGGACGCGATTCCCTTCGTGCCGGGCGAGGAAGGCATCCTGGCGGCGCATCTGGAGCGCGTCATCGCGTAACCGTCCGGGCCTTGCGCCCGCCTCCGCGCTTTGACAGAAGGGCGGCGAAATCCGCTTGAAAGCAACGCATGGCGCGCAGGCGCAAGGGCACGCCGGTTCACGGCTGGGTCATTCTGGACAAGCCGCTGGGCATGGGCTCGACGCAGGCCGTGGCGGCGGTGCGCCGCATCTTCGACGCCCAGAAGGCCGGTCATGCCGGCACCCTGGACCCGATGGCGACCGGCATCCTGGCCATCGCGCTGGGCGAGGCGACCAAGACCGTCCCCTATGCCATGGACGCCGACAAGGTCTACCGCTTCACCGCTCAATGGGGGGAAAGCCGCGACAGCGACGATGCCGAGGGCAAGGTCACCGGCGCCAGCCCCGTCCGCCCCTCCGAGGCCGAGATCCTGGCCATGCTGCCTCGTTTCACCGGCACCCTGAACCAGGTGCCCCCGGCCTATTCCGCCGTCCGGGTGGCGGGGGAGCGGGCCTATGACCTGGCGCGGGAGGGGGAGGAGGTGGTCCTGGCCCCCCGTGCGGTGGAGGTGTTCGAGGCCCGGCTGCTGGCCGCCCGGCCCGACAGCGCCGACTTTGAAATCCTTTGCGGCAAAGGCACTTACGTCCGGTCTTGGGTGCGCGACATCGCCCTGGCGCTGGGAACCCTGGGCCATGTCACGGCCCTGCGCCGGGTGGCCCTGGGCGCCTGGGAAGAAAAAGACGCCGTGGCGCTGGATACCCTGACCCCTTTACGGCATAGTCCCGCCGCTTTTGGGTATCTCAAGCCCCTTGCGACCGCGCTGGACGGCATCCCGGCGCTGGCCGTTTCGGGCCCCGATACGGTTCGCATCCGGTCCGGCAACCCCATCCTCATCCGCGCGGCTCTGTTCGCCCGGCTGCAGGAGGAATTGGACGGGGACGAACTCCAGGGACAGGTGGTCTATCTCAAGGATGAGGCCGCCCTGCCCGTGGCATTGGCCGAAATCGCCGGTGGAGAACTCCGGCCGTTTCGTGTCTTCAATTTTTCCAATCCCTGATGTCCGGAAGAAAAAATGATCACGCCTGAACGCAAGAAAGAAGTCATTGCCGAACATTCCACCGGCAAGAACGATACCGGCTCGCCGGAAGTGCAGATCGCGATCCTGTCGGAGCGCATCGCCAACCTCACCGAACACTTCAAGACCCACGCCAAGGACAATCACTCGCGCCGCGGCATGATCAAGATGGTGTCGCAGCGCCGCGGCCTGCTGGACTATGTGAAGTCCCGCGACGTGAAGCGCTATGAAAGCATCATCGCGAAGCTGGGCCTGCGCCGCTGAGGCCGCCGGTCCGAACCTGAATTGGCAACGGCGTGCGCGAGGGCGTGCGCCGTTGCTTTGCTTTGCCGGGGGATGAGCTTCCGGCGGGGCTGGCTCCATAGGGGAGCTGTAGGAGCATCCGCGAAAGCGGGAGCGTCCTTAAATAAGGCGTATCCGCGAAGGCGGCAGCCGCCTGACAAGAAGGCCCGCGCGCAATATGGCGGCGGGGCAACGAGAGAGAAAAATGTTCAACATCCACAAAGAGACGTTCCAGTTCGGCGGCCGTGAGCTGACCCTGGAAACCGGCAAGATCGCCCGCCAGGCCGATGGCGCGGTGCTGGCCACCTATGGCGAGACCGTGGTGCTGGCCACCGCCGTCGGCGCCGCCAACGCCAAGGAAGGCCAGGACTTCTTCCCGCTGACCGTGAATTACCAGGAGCGCTATTACGCCGCCGGCAAGATTCCGGGCGGCTATTTCAAGCGCGAGCGCGCCCCCACCGAGCGCGAGACGCTGATCTCGCGCCTGATCGACCGCCCCATCCGTCCGCTGTTCGCCGACGGCTTCAAGAACGAAGTGCTGGTGGTGGCGCAGGTGCTGTCCCACGATCTGGAGAATGACCCGGATGTGGTGGCGATGATCGCCGCCAGCGCCGCCCTGACCCTGTCGGGCCTGCCCTTCCAGGGCCCGATCGGCGCGGCCCGCGTCGGCTATATCAACGGCGAATATGTGCTGAACCCAGCCATCGACCAGTATCCGGAGTCCAAGCTGGAGCTGGTGGTCGCCGGTACCCGCGACGCCGTGATGATGGTGGAATCCGAGGCCCAGGAACTGTCGGAAGAGGTGATGCTGGGCGCGGTGGTGTTCGGCCATGCGCAGATGCAGGCCGCCATCGACGCCATCATCCGCCTGGCTGAAAAGGCCGCCAAGGATCCCCGCCCGGTGCCGCAGGATGTGCACGCCCCGGTGCGCGCCGCGATCAAGGCGGCGGCCTCCGCCGAACTGGCCAAGGCCTTCCAGCTTCCCGTCAAGTTCGAGCGCCGCGACGCGCTGAGCGCCGTGAAGAAGAAGTTCGCCGAGCAGTTCGTGGGCGAGGGCGAGGGCAAGGTCGCCGCCAATGTCTATGGCGGCCTGCTGCATGACGTGGAAGCCGATGTGATGCGCAACGCGGTGCTGGACACCAAAAAGCGCGTCGATGGCCGCGACCTGACCACCGTGCGGCCTATTGTTGCCGAGGTCGGTGTCCTCCCTCGGACGCATGGGTCCGCCCTCTTCACCCGCGGCGAAACCCAGGCCCTGTGCATCGCCACCCTGGGCACCGCCGAGGACGAGCAGTTCGTGGACAGCCTGGAAGGCACCGGCAAGCAGACCTTCATGCTGCACTACAACTTCCCGCCCTATTCGGTGGGCGAGACCGGCCGCATGGGTTCGCCCGGCCGCCGCGAAATCGGCCACGGCAAGCTGGCCTGGCGCGCCATCCATCCGATGCTGCCGTCCAAGGACGAATTCCCCTACACCATCCGCGTGGTGTCGGAGATCACCGAATCCAACGGCTCTTCCTCGATGGCCACGGTCTGCGGCACCAGCCTGGCGCTGATGGATGCGGGCGTGCCGATCAAGAAGCCGACGGCGGGCATCGCCATGGGCCTGATCCTGGAAGGCGACCGTTATGTCGTCCTGTCGGACATCCTGGGTGATGAGGATCATCTGGGCGACATGGACTTCAAGGTGGCGGGCACCGAGGACGGCGTCACCTCGCTCCAGATGGACATCAAGATTTCCGGCATCACCAAGGAAATCATGAAGGTCGCGCTGGACCAGGCCAAGGGCGGCCGCCTGCACATTCTGGGCGAGATGAACAAGGCCCTCCACGGGGCCCGCGCCGAGCTGGGCGAGCACGCCCCGCGCATCGAGCAGATCAAGATTCCGACCGACAAGATCCGCGACGTGATCGGCACCGGCGGCAAGGTGATCCGCGAGATCGTGGAAAAGACCGGCGCCAAGATCAATGTGGAAGACGACGGCACCGTGAAGGTGGCGTCCTCGGATCACGAGGCGATCAAGGCCGCGATCAAGTGGATCAAGGGCCTGACCGCCGAGCCGGAAGTCGGCCAGATCTATGACGGCAAGATCGTCAAGGTGATGGATTTCGGCGCCTTCGTGAACTTCTTCGGTCCCAAGGACGGCCTGGTGCATGTCTCCGAACTGGCGGCCAGCCGCGTCGCCAAGCCGTCGGATGTGGTCAAGGAAGGCCAGGAAGTGAAGGTCAAGCTGCTGGGCTTCGACGATCGCGGCAAGGTGCGCCTGTCGATGAAGCAGGTGGACCAGACCACGGGCGAGGATATCGGCAAGAAGGCCAAGGAGGCCGACGCGCCGCAATCCTGACCCGCTCCGGCGTCGTTTGTGATTGGCAGCCGCCCGCGAATGGTCTTCGCGGGCGGTTTGCTTTTGCGCCGGCCGTTTCTTGTTTCACCGCCCCCCGGCGGCTAGGTTTGACCCATGTCCGTTTTTCTCCGTCTTGTCAGCCTGATCCTGATCGTCATCGCCCTGATGCTGCTGGGCGCGGACGCCATCACCTCGCTGGAACGCGGCGGCGACCTGACGGTGCGCTCGCTGGATACGGTGTGGCGGGCGGTCCATCCCGCCAGCCTGGGCGATTTCAAGAGCGGGGTGCAGAACCGCCTGCCGGGCATGGCGCAGGGCGTCTATTCCTTCCTGGCGACGCCGGGCTGGGGTGTGACCGGCGTGGTCGGCGTGATCCTGGCCTTTGTCTTCGGCAGGAAACATCCGGACTAGGCGCATTCTTTTGCGCCGCGTATGCGCCCTGCTTTCGTCGTATCAGCCGGGGGTCCAGACATAGGCGCCGCCATCGGCCAGGGTCAGCGTCAGATTGCCGTTCTCAATGCGATAGCCGCGCATGTCGCCGGTGTCGCGCGCGATCCGGCTGTCGATCGCCCCATCTGGGCACATGGCGCGGGTCATCGCACCGCCCGTCACCGTCAGCGTGCCGCTGTTGGCCGTATTGGCCTGGGCCTGCCAGCGGCCGGTGCCGCGATTGCAGTCCAGTTGCATTGCCAGCGTCCCGCCGGCCTGGAAGTGGATGGCGTAGCGTTCCACTCGCGGCGGCACCACCGCAACGCCCTGGGCGGGCAGGTAGCGCAGCAGTTTCCAGTTGGTGCCGGACAGGGCATTTTGCGGTTGGGCGGGGCCGCCGCGCTGGTCGCGGCAGGTATGGGCCTTGCCCGCCTTGTCGGTCCAGGTGAGGTCATAGCCCTTGCCGCGCAATTCCTGGCCGCCGCCCTTGTACCAGATACCCGACGCGGCGCGTTGCTGGATCATCGCCACCGACACGCCACCCTGCTCCAGCACCGCGCGGTTGCGGCTGAACACGGCACGCAGGGTCGGCCCGCCCTCGCAGACCAGCACCGCCACATTGTCGGGCAGGGCTGGTTTATCCGCGGCGTCCGGGGCGCAGCCGGCAGCCAAGACTGCCAAGCCCGCAATCCGGAGGGTTCTCGATATCGTGAACCTGATCATGACGGCCCCCTGTTGAGCCCAGCTTGCGCCGGTCCGCGGCAAATCACAATTGCCGCGACGCGCCCGGCACCCACAGCACATCGCCCGTGCCGTCTGCCTGGTTGGCGGCGCGCGCCAGCACGAACAGATGGTCCGACAGCCGGTTGATATAATGCAGCGCCGCCGGTGTGACCGGCTCCGCCGCCGCCAGCGCCACCATTTCGCGCTCGGCGCGGCGGGCGATGGCGCGGGCCAGATGCAGATGCGCCGCCAGCGCCGCGCCGCCCGGCAGCCCGAAGCGGGTCAGCGGCGCCAGCGCGGCGTTCATCGCGTCGATTTCACGCTCCCGCCGCGCCACCTGTTCCGGCGCGACCCGCAGGCGGCTTTCGCCCTGCGGCGCCGACAGGTCGGCCCCCAGGTCGAACAGGTCGTTCTGGATGCGCGCCAGCATGGCATCGGATTCGGCGTCGGCGGCCAGCCGCGCCACGCCGGTGGCGGCGTTGCATTCGTCCCCCGCGCCGATGGCGGCGATGCGCGGGCTGGTCTTGGACACCCGGCGGCCGTCGCCCAGTCCGGTCTGCCCGGAATCGCCCGTCCGGGTATAGATTTTCGTCAAACGGACCATGAAAAACCCGCCCTTGCTCCCCAAATCCTAGCGGCTATGATCCCGCCCGTCCCGTCAAATCAGAGCCTTTCCATGCCCGTCGAGGTTCCCGAAGTCGTCGAAACCGATCAGCACCGCGTCTCCTGTGACGGTGGCGGCGGCGCGCTGGGCCATCCCCGAGTCTGGCTGGAAATGGGCGACGAGGACTTCGTCGAATGCCCCTATTGCGACAAGCGCTTTGTGCTTAAAGACGGCCACCATTGACCGGTGACGGCAAGACGGGCTCCAAAACAAGCCTGAAAAAGGGCGACCATCTCTATCTGGTGGACGGTTCGGGCTATCTGTTCCGGGCCTATCACGCCCTGCCGCCCTTGACCCGCAAGTCCGACGGCCTGCCCACCGGCGCGGTTTCCGGCTACTGCAACATGTTGTGGAAGCTGCTGGAGGACATGAAGGGCGCCGATGCGCCCACCCATCTGGCGGTGATCTTCGATGCGGGCGAAAAGACCTTCCGCAACGATATCTATGACGGCTACAAGGCCAACCGGCCGCCGCCGCCCGAAGATCTGGTGCCGCAGTTTCCGCTGGTGCGCGACGCCACCCGCGCCTTCGGCGTCTCCTGCGTCGAGCTGGCGGGCTATGAGGCCGACGACCTGATCGCCACCTATGCCCGGCTGGTGCGCGAGGCGGGCGCGCGCTGCACCATCATCTCCTCCGACAAGGACCTGATGCAGCTGGTGGTGGACGGCCAGGTCGAACTGCTGGACACCATGAAGAATCGCCGCCTGGCCAGCGCCGAGGTGCTGGAGAAATTCGGCGTCGCCCCGGACAAGGTGATCCATGTGCAGGCGCTGGCGGGCGACAGTGTGGACAATGTGCCCGGCGTGCGCGGCATCGGCATCAAGACCGCCGCCGAATTGATCAACCAGTATGGCGATCTGGAAACCCTGCTGTCCCACGCCGCCGAGATCAAGCAGAACAAGCGCCGCGAGACCCTGATCGAGAATGCGGACAATGCCCGCCTGTCGCTGCGGCTGGTGACGCTGGACGACCGGGTGCCGCTGACCGAATTCCCCGACGCCTTCGCGGTGGAGGAGCCGCGCGCCGGCGACCTGATCGGCTTCCTCAAGGCGATGGAGTTCTCGACCCTGACGCGCCGCGCCGCCGCGCATTTCCAGGTGGAGGATCTGGACGCCATCGCCGCCGCCCCCACGGTGGCCAATGTCCTGCCGCCCAGCCCGAAGCTGCCGCCGATCGCCGAGGCCGCGCCGGACGATGCCGTCTTGCGCGCGCCCATCGACCGCGCCGCCTATGTGACGGTGACGGCCGCCGCCGACCTGGACGCCTGGGTGGTCCGGGCGCGGGCGGCGGGCGAAGTCTGCGTGGACACCGAAACCACCTCGCTGGACCCGATGCGCGCCAATCTCTGCGGCGTGGCGCTGGCCATCCAGCCGGGCGAAGCCTGCTATATCCCCTGTGGCCACCGCCGGGGCGATGGGCTGACCCTGGATCTGTCGCCCGAGCAGGATGGCGGCGGCATTGTGCAGATGACCGAAGCCGATGTGCTGGCGCGGCTGAAGCCGCTGCTGGAAGACGACAGCATCCTGAAGATCGGCCAGAACCTGAAATATGACGCGCTGGTGTTCCTGCAGCGCGGCATCCGGTTGAACCCGATCGACGACACCATGCTGCTGTCCTATGTGCTGGAAGGCGGGCTGCACGGCCATGGCATGGACGAACTGTCCGAACTGCATCTGTCGCACACCCCCATCGCCTTCAGCGAAGTCGCCGGCAAGGGCAAGGACAAGATCGGCTTCGATTGCGTTCCGGTGGCCGAGGCGACGAAATATTCCGCCGAGGACGCCGATGTGACCCTGCGTCTGCACCGGCTGCTGCGGCCCAAACTGCGCCAGGCGCGAAAGACCACGGTGTACGAGACCCTGGAGCGGCCGCTGGTGATGGTGCTGGCCGACATGGAACAGGCGGGCATCACCATCGATCCCGACCTGCTGCGCAGGCTGTCCAACGACTTCGCCAAATCGCAGGCGGCGCTGGAAACCGAGATTCACGCCCTGGCGGGACAGCCGTTCAACATCGGCTCGCCCAAGCAGCTGGGTGAAATCCTGTTCGACAAGATGAAGATGGAAGGCGGGCGCCGGACCAAGACCGGCGCCTGGTCCACCGACAGCGACGTGCTGGAGGATGTGGCGGCGCAAGGGCAGCCCATCGCCCGCAAGGTGCTGGAATGGCGCGGCCTGGCCAAGCTGCGCGGCACCTATACCGACGCGCTGCCCGGCCATATCAACGCCAAGACCGGCCGCGTGCATACCTCTTATGCGATGGCCTCGACCACCACGGGGCGGCTGGCCTCCACCGATCCCAATCTGCAGAACATCCCCATCCGCACCGAGGAAGGCCGCCGCATCCGCCAGGCCTTCATCGCGCCCAAAGGCAGGAAGCTGATCAGCGCCGACTACAGCCAGATCGAGCTGCGGCTGCTGGCCCATATCGCCGACATTCCGCAACTCAAGAAAGCCTTTGCCGACGGGCTGGACATTCACGCCATGACGGCCTCGGAAATCTTCGGCGTGCCGGTCAAGGACATGCCCGCCGAAGTGCGCCGCCGCGCCAAGGCGATCAATTTCGGCATCATCTACGGCATTTCCGCCTTCGGCCTGGCGGGGCAGTTGGGAATCCCGGAAAGCGAAGCCTCGGATTATATCAAGACATACTTCACCCCCTTTCCCGGCATCCGCGACTATATGGAATCCACCAAGCAGTTCGCCCGCACCCACGGTTTCGTGGAAACCCTGTTCGCGCGGGGCATCCATGTCCTCGAGATCAATTCCACGTTGCCGGGCGCCGCCGCCGACATTATCCGCCGCGCCATGGTGCGCCTGCCCGGCGCGCTGGCCGCGGCGCAGGTCGAGGCGGTGATGCTGCTGCAAGTGCATGACGAACTGATCTTCGAGACGCCCGACAGCCAGACGGACGCCGCTTGCGCGCTGATCGCGGGCGTGATGGCGAAAGCACCCTTGCCCGCCATGGAGATTTCCGTGCCGCTGGTGGTGGAAGCCCGCGCCGCCGACAATTGGGACGCGGCGCATTAGTTTGACCCCCATCCGCCCTTCGCTGGCTTAACCGCGCTGCGCGCTGGCCAGCTACGCGCCCCTCCCCCTCCTATGCGCTGACGCGCATGATGGGGAGGGGCGCATTCGCTTTCCCCCATCCGTCGCAACGCAGGTCTGCTCCGCAGACACTTTGTTGCGACACCTTCCCCTGCTCGTCGCTTCGCTCGCGGGGGAAGGGTGAGGCAGATCAGCGAAAGGTCCAGTGGACCTTTCGCCTGCCGAACGGCGGATGCGGAAGGTCGCGCCGCGAAGTGCGGCGCTCGCGTTCTAGGCCGCGCCCCTAAGCAGCAATCGTCTTGAGCCCCGTCTCGGCGGTGATGCCCGCCTTGCCCAGGGTCTGCATCAGGTCCGCCATCATGGCTTCGCTGTCGGGCACAGCGCCGTCGGGTTGCTGGGTCTTGGCCTGCGCCGCCAGATAGCCGCTCAGGAAGCCGGGGCGGGACAGGCAGTCCAGGATCAGGGCGCGGGCCTGGGCCGAAAGCGCGCCTTCGGTCAGAAAACCGCCCGCCGCCAGCTTGAGCAGGGGCTGTGCCTTGTCGGCCGGGCTGCCGGGCCGCGCCGCGATGCCGGCGAACAGCCGGCCGCGCGCCTCCATCGCCGTGGCCAGCTTGTCCAGCCGGTCGCAGACCTCGGCGCGGGTGACGTCCACGAAGCCGCTGCGGCGCATCCGGGACTGAAGCTGGGCCAGCCGCTGGAGCCGCTGCAGCAGCGGGGTTCCGGCCGTGTGGAAATGATTCTCGAACGCCGCCGAATTCAGCACCGGCATCACGTAAGTGGCGAGCTGGCGCTTGTTCTCGGCGCCGATGATATTCTCTTCCACGAAAAGGATACGCTCGATCTTCTCGTCCGGCTCGGCGTCGGCGATATAGCGGCCCAGCGCCTCCTGCATCACCAGCCGCTTGGAACGCAGGGTGAAGGCGCCGATCAGGTCTTCGTGGCTGAGATACTTGCCGATCCCCATCACGATGCGGTTGGCGATGCCGCGCAAGGTCTTCAGCTCGTCGGCCATGTCGTGGGGGCACAGCCGCTTGTTGCTCTTGAATTCGGCGATGATGCGTCCGGCCACGGCGGTGCGCGCCTCGGGCAGGTCGTCGGCGGCGAAATGCTGCGTCAGGGCGGCCAGACCTTTCCCGCGCGCCTCGTCCTCGGGCGTCTGGCCCAGGAACAGGGTCACCAGCTTGTTCAG
>Ga0066256_1004015_pt1 | contig 13505 bp, 5 predicted proteins | sample ThiBio_1000_biof_FD_87107 | JGI IMG/M metagenome (GOLD analysis project Ga0066256, IMG submission 87107) | Wastewater bioreactor microbial communities from Cape Town, South Africa - Thiocy_expt_1000_biof (version 2) | ecosystem: Engineered > Bioreactor > Thiocyanate-remediating >...
GCGATGCTGGAAAGCAGCAGAAATGATCGCGAGGTACTGGATAAGTGGATTCCGAGCGGCGGATGGGTGCACTAAATTGCGGGTTACGATCTCATACCTCATACCCCCACGCACTCACTGCACTCAGTAGGCAGGAGAGAGGAGAGAGGAGAGGAGAGAAGGAGAGAAGAGAGTGAGAGGAAAAGTGGTCAAAATGGAGGGTCTCAACAATAACTACGGTACCAAATGCCACAGCGCCGCGGAAAGTCCCAAAGTGGTACTATGTCTCGCACATTGCCATGACTTTTACGGCGGGTGGGCGTGTGCTGCGACATTTATTTGTGTGCGCACCCGCAGTGTACCCCGGCGCATCTGTTTTTCCGATCCCACGCCAGTGACACCACCGTTCGCACATTTGTAACCGGGCCGCTGCCACGGTGGCTGGGCGGCTGCCAGCAAGTAGGCAGTGTGTGTTGTGTGTGCGCCAGCAGACGGCGGTGTGTGGCGGAGCGGGGCGTGTGCAAGGCGCGCCGGAAGCGGCTTCCCGGGCCTCCTGGTTATTGCGGAATTGGAGAGTGGGCTAAATTTAACCCACTTGTCGCCTTTTCAGCTTTTCAGTCATTCCGACGGCGTATTTCACACCCACACCCAGCTAACAGCACACCACAACCACTCTACAACAGACTTCCAACAGCGTGGCACAGCAGGCGTCGCTGGTTGTGTATTATTGACCGGTTGGAAAAAATTCCCATCCCGCCGACGGTTTCAAATCCGCGCCCCACCACCCTACCAACAGCTGGCGCGCCGCCAGCGCAATGGGCACACACGCGTGCCACGACCACAAAACTCACTGCTGCACGCGTGTATTGCCGTGGTGGTGTGCGTGGGCGTGGTAATGGTGACAGGTGACGGCAGGAAGGCAACGATAATCCGCTGCAAGTGCGACTAGGAGAGGAGAGGGACGCTTGTGGAGGCTGCTGCTCGTGGCTGCTGCTGTTGCTTTGTGGTTGTGAGTGGAGGCTGCTGTTGGTTAGGGTGGTCGTGAGTGGAGGCTGCTGTTGGTTTTGTGGTTTGTGGTCGACGCAGCAGCTGAGAGGCGCAGCGGCTCAAGCGGTTGGCCAACACAACTGCATAGTCTCGTCGCAGAAGTTGCAAGCCACCATGGCGGTCGTGACGGGGGACGAGACGGGGCTGCTCAAGTTCACCGACCTGGCGGCGAAGGTGACGTCGGCGGCGTTTGGGTTCCAGGCGCGCGACCATGGCATCGCGGCAGCCACGTGGGTGCTGACGGGCAAGAAGGCGGCGGCGCCCACCACCATGGTAGCGGTGCTGGGTGTGGATGGCCGGCTCAGCGTGTGGGACCTGGTGTCGCACGCCGAGGTGCATGTGTGTGAGGGCGCGGGGGAGGAGGGCGTGCTGCTGGCGGCGCGCGGCGACCGGTACATTACCGTCACGCGCAGCGGCGAGGTGCGCAACTTCCATCGCGACGCGCGCAACGCCGCCACCTCTGACAAGCCCATGGTACGTGCGCCGTTGGTATTGCTCGCTGGCGGACATAATTGCATATGCCCACGCCTACCCCCCACCCCCACCCCACCACCAATGCAGTTCTCAGTGGGCACCAGTGTGGTGGCAGCGGCGCTGCACCCGACGGCGCCCGTGCTGGCAATTGGCGGGCGGGAGCAGGACGTGGCGCTGTGGCGGGTGGACACGGGGGAGTGCATCTTCCGGGCGCGCAACGTGGCCAACGACACGCTGGACCGCCGCGTACCCATCTGGGTGACCGGCCTGCAGTTCCTGCCCGCCGCCACCGTTGCCGCCATTGCAGCGCACGCGTCACCCGAGGAGGCGACCGCTGCCAAGTCGGCGGTGGAGGACCTAGCGCTGGTGACTGCGGCAGAGGAGGCGGCAGTCGCCACTGCTGCAGCTGCTGCAGCGGCACCGGTGACGGGTCGCAAGGCGCGCGCCGGCTCGGTTGCCAGCACCAGCGCTGCCGCTGCCGCCACCGAGGCGGCCGCAGCAGCATCCGCAGCAGCAGCAGCGGCAGCGGCAGAGGGGAAGCTGTCGAATGGGCGCGTGATTGGGAAGGCGGCGCGGGTGGCACGCATGGTGACGCCTGCCGTGGCGGCGGCACTGGGAGACGGGGCGGGGTGCGCGTGGAGCCCGTACTGCGTGGTGGCGGTGACGGCGTACAAGCAGGTGCGCGTGTACGACGGCCGCGTCAGCCCGCGGCCGCTGCGCAGCATTGAGTACGGCGAGCATGCGCTGACAGCGGTGGATGTGGCGCCCGACGGCGGCTCCATTTTTGTTGCAGATACCATTGGCGCCATCAGCCGGCTGGAGGCGGGCGCGCGCGGCAGCCTGCGCAACTTGGCGGGCTACCATGACACCGCTGGCTCCATCCGCTGTCTGGCGGTGCACCCCACGCGCCCCTACCTGGCGGCCGTCGGCCTGGACCGCCGCCTGCACGTGTACAACATCAACACGCGCGACAGCCTGGCCAGCCCATACCTGAAGCAGCGCCTCAACGTCGTGCTGTGGGCGCCGCTGCCTGTCCTGCGCAGTCTGCGGGCCTCGGCAGACGCCGCTGCCGGCCACCACGACGGCGACGACGATAGCGGCCGGGAGGACCTGGAGGACCTGAAGCCGGAGGTGAAGGAGCTGCCGCGCAACCGCGTGACGGGCATGGCAGACATTAAGGCCGCCAAGATTGTGACGCTGCCGGTGGCACGGGACGACGATGGTGATGAGGACATAGATGGCGGCGGCGATGGCGAGGAGGAGCCGGCGGAGGGCACGGGCCCGGGGCGGGTTGGCGGCGACGAGGAGGATGACGACGTGTGGGCGGAGCTGGACCGCCGTGCACGTGTCGCACGGGCGAGCGGCGGCGCCAGCGCGGCGGGTGCTGGCACAGCGGCGGCGTCAGGCGGCGCAGGCAGGGCTGCAAAGCGTGCCAAGGTTGCGGCACCAGAGAGTGAAGGTAGCGATGATGACGACGACGACGAGGAAGGTGACGACGACGATGAGGATAGCGACGACGATGATGATGAGGATGATGAGGATGAGGACGAGGAGGGCGTGGACAGCGAGCTGGATTTCTCTGACGGTGACGACGACTCAGAGAGCGAAGATGGCGAGGACGGCGGCGACGGTAGTGGTAGCGACGACGACAGCAGCGACGGCGGCGACGGGAAGCGGCGGCGGAAACCTGCGGCAGCAGCGCCTCGCCGGCGCAAGGGCAGTGACGAAGACGCATCGGCACTGGTAGACTCTACTTCTGCGGCGGCGGCCCTGAAGAAGCAGGTCAGCGACGCGAACCGGCAGCGCGAGAAGGACGCGCGGCGTGGTGGCGGTGGTCGTGGCCGGGGTCGTGGCGGCCGTGGCGGTGGCGGCGGCCGTGGTGGCGGCGGGCGTGGGCGCGGTGGCCGTAGATGATTAGGGATATTAATTATAACGAATTGAATTATGGAAGGTTGTGTCACATCACAACACAGGCACCGTCATGGCGGCCACGTTCCAGCCATCTACGGCGAGCGACAGGGTGGCGGGCGACGCGTCGTAGAATGGCGCCACCAGGTGCAGGCTGCGGGAGTCGCCTGGCAGCAGCGCAAAGTAGTTGTCGGGTGCGAAGACGGGCAGCACGCGGGTGTCAGCCAGGGCGGCGGGCGACGTGGCCGGCAGGGCGTACGGCTGGCGCGTGAGCAGCGGCGCGGTGGAGTGCAGCACCAGGCGCACGCCCAGCGCCACGGCGGTGGCACCGACGTGCGACACGTTGACGGCCACCGAGACGCAGCCAGGTACGCCACCGTCACAGGCACCGGCGACGGCGGTGACAGCGAGCGACGCCCAGCCAGGTGTGCCAGGCCCTGCACCGCGCACCGCCGCCAGGTCACTATAGTTGGCGCACGGCACGGCGGTGGGTGTGGCCAGGTTGGTGAGCCAATAGTCAGTGACATCCAGGGCGGCGCCGCTGGTGGCGTCGTCCAGCGTGAGGCGGATGAGGGCGGTGGTGTTGGGCAGCGCCGCAGTCGGCCAGGTGAGTGGCGCCGTGTGCGACACGCCACCACCCGGCACCGGCGGCAGGTTTGTGGTTACTGGAGCAGACCACAGCGGCGCCCCCGTCACCACGCTGTATGCAGCGGCGGTGAGGGTAAGCGGTGGCGTGGCCAACGCACCCTTGTTCACCACCGCTGCCGTGCCAGCGCCCAGGTTCAGCTGCGCATGCAACACACGGTTGGCGGCGGCGCTGCCCCACTGCCCGCCCGTGGTGGCCAGGTACCAGTCGTACAGCGCGCCTCGGAACGCGGGCCACGGCGCTTGTGACTTCCACAGCAGCACCGCCACGTAGTACTGCCACTGGTACTCGGCGTAGCCCTCAAACAGCGACTGGTACTGGCGGTACTGCGCCAGACCGGCGCGCAGTGCATACTCGGACGCGTTGGCGGGCGCGCCGTATGCGTACACGTGGTCGCACCCCGCCGCGTCCGTGAACGGGATGTACCGGTGGTACTGCCACACGGCGGACACATTGGCGCCGCCGGCGCCGGCGGGCGGCAGCGAAGCCAGCTGCGGTGGCGACAGGAAGCGCGCCATGGACTCCACCTCGGGCGACGACACGCTGCCAATCTCGGGTTGGAACGGGAACGACAGGTTGGTGGCGGCGGAGCCGTTGGACCACACCTGGCCGGGGTTGCGCGTGAAGAAGATGCGCTCATCCATGATGCCGTACGGGCCGTCCGTGGGCGCGACGGCGTAGGACGGGTCGTACCCCGCGGCGGCGCTGGCGGAGGAAGAAAAGAAGGGCCGGCTGTTGTAGTCCACCGCCGCGAGCGTCGAATGCCAGGCGGCGACAATGTCGGGCGGCGGCGACACGCCGTCTGGGAACAGCTCGTTGCCAGCCACCCACATCAACACGGAGGCGTGGCCGCGCACCACGCTCACCGTGTCTGCCACCGCGGCGTTGAACAGCGCGTGGTCCAGCGGCCAGCTCGCGTTGCCTGCCCACCGCCCATTGTTGTCGCCCGTCATCCAGCCCTCCACCCACAGCATGACGCCCGCCACGTCGGCGGCGGCGTACAGCGCGGGCGGCGCGCCGCCGTTGCCGCCCCACAGGCGCATGAAGTTGAGGCCGGCGGCTGCGTGCAGTGCCACCTCCGTCGCCCACCGCGACGGCGTGCCCGAGTACCGGCGCAGCTGGTCGGTGTCAATGAAATTGCCGCCCACCAGGAACAGCGGCACGCCGTTGACGGCACACCCGCTGCCGCCCAGGGTGGCATTGTAGGTGCAGGTCGCATGCCGGATGCCGGCGTCCCACACGGCGTCGAGCGCGCACAGGTTCCCGCTGCCGGCGCCGTCACAAGCCAGCGACGCCACGACGGGCGTCAAGGTGGGGGCACCCAACGTGTGCGGCCACCACAGTGCCACGTCCGGCAGGGTGACGGGGCCAACCGTGATATCCACCCACGACGTCGCACCCACCGTCAATGCCACCGACGAATTGCACCCAACGTGCACGCCCCCCAGCGTCACACACAGCGTGCCCGTCACCGTAGCGCCTGCAGGTGCGCCCGCGACGGGCGCCAGCGCCAGCGCTGACACGGCAATGAGCACGGTTGCAGAGCCACGGCCGCTGCCGTCCGGCGCGGGGCTGGCAGCCAGTGTGAACACGCTGCCGTCGCGTAGCAGCACCGGCAGGGATGCCGCCACGCCGCCGTTGCCGCTGCCGCCGCCGCCAATCTGCAACACGCCCGTGTTGCGGTCAGGCGTGCCGCCAATCCAATCCCATCCACCCGCATCCTGCGACGTCACATCCTGCGCCAGGTCGTGGTTCCCGCCCTGCCCGCACACGTTGCACGTGTTGGACGTGTTACCCGGGTGGTCCGGCGGGAACACCGCCAGCGACAGGCTGTTCTGGGGGCCTGGCGTGGGCGCCATGGCGGTGGACACGTTAAACAGGAAGCGGCGGTACATGCCCGCCGCCCCGCCGCTCAGGTTGCCGCTGGCTGCCGGCGGCGCCACGGGCGGCACGCGCACGCCGTTTACGTACACGCGCACGCGGTAGTTCACCTGGTCCAGTGCCAGCGTCGCCAGGCCGCCCGCCGGCGTCGTAAAGTTGGAGGTGTACACAATGGTGTAGAAGGCAGACCCCGTGACGGCAATGTCCGGGATGGCGGTCTCCAGCGCGTCATCCAGGAAAGGGTCCTCCACATCTGGCCACGTGCCGGCATCCAGCAGCTGCACCAGCGCCGTGGTTGGCAGCCCCGCCGCGCCCACCTCACGGCACACCCCGTTGGCATGACCGTCACTCAGTGGCAGCGACAGCGCCACTGCAAGTGCCTCAAACTCCTCCCGACTGGCGTCCGCCGCATTCGCCGTCTGGCATGCCCGCCAGCCACTGCTGCCACCAGCGGTGTTGGCAGCTCGCAGGCGCAGCTCCTCCTGACGGTAAGAACTCATGAGCCGCAGCATGGCGGGCGACGGTGCCGCAGCTGCCACCACGGCCACAGCGCCAGCCGCCATGGCCAGCGCGGCGGCCGCCGCAGCAACACCGCCGCGCGCCATGGCACAGTATTATACTGGCACTCGTACTGTGTGAACGTGCAGCGTAGGTCACATAGCCCCTGAATTTCGAGGTAATGATATTATTGTATCAGCGCATACCCGACAAAATAGGCACCGCAATTCGCAAGTAGGCGTGCCTACCCGCCGATTTCCTTTGTATTTTACGGTGCGTAATTTGCGTGTGTCATATTTGCTTCATGATACGACGGCACTCGTCGCGGCACTCATTGACACCCGTATCCGCGACGACACCGTCGCCGCGTCCACGGGCGCCGACATGCGGTTAGATTCCGGGTTAGAAGCACCACATGGCGACCATGCGCTCCATGGAGCAGTTGAGCTCGGTGGGGCGGACGCCGGGCGGCAGGAGGGTGTGCAGCACGATGCGCAGCGCCTCTGCCTGCGCTACCAGCGCGGCGCGGGCGTCCGGCAGGTGGCCGTTGCGGAAGTGGTTGCACCGGTACGCCCACACGCCCGCCTTGCCAAAGATGAACCAGCCGCCCACCTCCAGCCCTGCGGCGGCGGTGGCGGCCACGAGGGTGTCCAGCGGGATGACGGGCGCGCCGCCGTCTGCGGCTGAGCGCGGCACGTCAAAGCCGTGGTGCAGCTCCCACTCTGGCAGGGTGCGCTTGCGGGCGGGGGAGTGTGACCAGGCTGCGGGCAGGTCGGCGCCCACGTCGTCGATGCGCTCCACGGCGTAGTTGAACGCCACGGTGAGCGCGCCGGTGTCGTAGTCCACGTCCGCCTCGTACAGGTTCTCCTCCACCTCCACCATGGGCGCCAGCGTCCGCGCGTGCGCCGCCGCCACCTCCAGCGTCGCCACCAGCTGCGGCACGTCGATGCCGGCGTCGCCAAACCGGATGGTGGCAAACCCCTCGTTGTCGGCGCCGGCAATGGGCCGGAAGTTGGGCATGCCGGCGTACCACGCCGACGACGCCTGCGGGCCAAGCGCCAGGTGCGTGATGGGGTACAGCTTGGCGGGGCTGGTGCGCACACCCAGCTCCGCCTCCGCCAGCAGCCACCGCACGGCGGCGTGGCTGCATGCGTCCAGGTGCGCGTGGTAGCGCGCGGACTTCTCGGGCGTGCCGGCGCGCCGGGGCGTCAAGTAGTAGGAGGACGGCGGCAGGGGGCGCGGCGACGCCACGGCGGCGACCGTGGCGGCATATACGGCATCAATGCTGCCGGTCGCATCCACGTCCACCACCAGGCCGGCGGGGAACCCGGAGGCCAGGTCGCCTGCCTGCGTCTTGTACACATCCACGCGCTTTGCGGCCACGTCCGCCGTGCCAGTGACGCGCGCGGCGCGACCCCCCTTCCCTGCAATCGCCACCCCCGCCACCACCGTCGGCCGCCCCCCCACCTGCGGCACCATGCGCGCGCGCAGCAGGTTGAGGCAGTCGGCGGCCGACGGCGGGTAGCCGTCCAAGATGGCGCCACCTGCCGCCACCACGTCCGGTGCACGCAGCCGCGCCACCACAATGTCATTCATGACGGACGCCGGCACCAGCTCGCCGGCGTCCATGTACCGCTTCACCACGCCCGCCGCCGCACTGGTGCCCTCTGCCACCAGGGCACGCAACACCGCACCGGTGCTGATGGCAGGGTACCCCAGCTCCGCCGCCAGCCGCGCTGCCTGCGTACCCTTCCCCACGCCGGGCGGGCCAGCCAGGAAGATGTACCGGGGGCCGGCCGACGTCGCTTCCACCCCCGCTGCCGCCGCTGCCGCCGCCGCCGTCGCCGCGCCACCCGGTGCGTCCAGGCTGGCAAAGAAGGCATCGATGGCAGCGGCAGCGTCGGGCAGGCTGTCATACGGCACGGTGGTGACAGCGGGGCAGCCACGCAGCAGGGTGGAGGGCTTGGCGGCAGCGGCATGCAGCGCCAGCACACGCTTCCCGCCCGCCACCAGCGTGCCAATGGCCAGCCCCATGCCCGTGGACGGCTGTGACACCTCTGCCACCAGCACGTCTGCCTCTGCCAGCCATGCCGCGTCTGCAGCATAGATGTCGGCCGGCGTGCGGCCCGCGTCAAAGGCAGCTGGCGCAGCCAGGTGCTCCGTCAACACGCGACCATGCCGCTTCAGGGCCGCAATCAAGCCACCCACCACCTCGCGCGGCAGCTCACCGCCGGTCACGGGCGCGCAGAAGTAGATGGCGTGGGCCATGGTTGATGGTAGGACCGCGGGAGGGGGGTCCAAAATTTGCTTGCTCGCGCGCCCTCCGTCCCTTGACCACGCGCACGCAACTCACAAACAGCCCAGTGTTGTGATTTGTGTGTGATATCTGCGCCGCCGCGACGCTCACATGCGCTGGGGGTCGCAGCAGGTGGGGTCACTAGGGCAGGAGAACGAGGAGAGAGAAGTGACGAGAATCGTGCCTCGTATCCAATTCAGAAATAAATAGTTGCATATTTTTAAACAAGAAATACATCTAACAACCACACGACACGGTGCATATTCAACATGATTTGTTTGTCGGTTTGTGTGAATATGTTTGATAGTGTATTGATATCTTGGGTGGAATGCATTCTAGCTGTTTGCCTCGCGGCCGGGCCCCCCCAAGCAGAGCGCTGCACGCCGCTGTGCCATTTGCTGGCAGGCACCCAAACCAATTCCGCGTCCATCGTTTCAATGGATCATAACGAATAATAATACAATAAGCGACGCTCTACTACAACCCCGGCCTACCAGTACCAGGCTGCCAGGTTGGCCGGCAGCTACGACATGGAGGCAATGAACGCCCAAACCATACCGTACGCGACGGCGACGGCGGCGAGGCCGGAAAGCGCGCCGCCAGGGATGCGGCGGCGGAGTACGATGGCAGCTATTGGTGCGGTAAGTAGCGTCAAAACAACAGTAATGCCGCCGCCGTACAACGCTGTGTGGCCGACAAAGTAGAACGCAGAGTCCGCCAGCGTGAGGTGCGGGGAGCAGGACGCCAGGAAGGCGGCACACGCGGGCGAGAAGCCGTCGGTGGGCGACTGCGCGGCGCAAGCGGTGGCAGCAGCAGCAGGGGAGGTGTATGCTGCCAGCGCCGCGGTGTCGGGCGGCAGCAAGCCGTTGAGCAGGCGGTGGCCGAAGGTGTACGGCGCGCGCTGCGGCAGCGGAAGGGCGCCAGGCTGCAGTTCCGACAGCACCAGCGTGGTGGACAGGTGCGTTACGCCGTCCTCCACGCCCACCGCCGCCAGCGTGATGGTGGTGGCAGCGGTATCCAGGCTGCCGTCCGGCCGCAGCCCCCAGGCGATGTCCACCTGCCCAAAGTTGTGCCCCGCCCAGAACCCGCGCGGGATGCGGGTGGACGCCATTAGCGCGGTGCGCACGGCGGCCTCCTTCAGGGGGCCGGAGAAGGAGTGCGTCATGCCAGACGACGTGGCGTCGGTGAGCGTGTAGCCGACGGCGTCGCACGTCACCGCGTTGATCTCTGCAAAGTGCATGTCGCCCGACAGCAGCACGACGCCAGGCGTGCGCGTGGCGGCAATGAGCGCCAGCAGGCGCGCCTGCGACGCCGGCAGCCGGCTCCAGTTCTCAGACACGGCAGGGTCACCGCGCGCCACAATCTGCAGCCCCGCCGCAATGAACGTCACCTCCGCGCTCTCCTCCGCCAGCTCGCGCGCCAGCCAAGCCCACTGCTCCTCCCCCAGCATGTCCTGCGCCCGCCCCGCGTCGTACGGGTCCTTCATGGTGCGGTTGTCCAGCAGCAGCAGGCGGACGCGCCGCGGCGCCACACCCCACCGGTACACCGCATACATGGCATCCTGCGCCCGCCGCGGCGCGCCGGGCGGCTCGCCCAGGAAGTCCAGTAGCAGCTGCTTGCTGGCGGCGCGTGTTGCCGCGTCGTACGTGCGGTCGCCGTCATTCATGCCGTAGTCGTGGTCGTCATACACGCCTACGATGTGCGCCGTCGCCGCAAACGGCGCGTAGTCTGGGTGCACCACCTGCGCGCCATAGTGTGCGCGCAGGTCATCCACCGTGGCGGGGATGCGCACCTTCAGCGCCACCGGCTTGTCGGCATACACAATGTCGCCCAGCCACACAAACAGGGGCGCCTCGTCCGCCGGTAGGCCGCCCGGCTCCGCACGCGCGCGTTCGTTAATACGACCCCACACCGGCTGCGGCCGGTCGCTCTTGCTGCAGCTGCCAAAGAAGAAGCGCGTGAGCGTGGCGTTGGCGGGCCGCGGCGGCAGCAGTGCTCTAGACGGCAGCGGCGCGGTGGTGGGGGGTGTGAGGGCATGCACCCCCGCTGCCGCCAGCCATGCAGCCGCTATGATGCCTACTGCTCCCACCGCTGCTGCTGCCGTCGGTGCGGCAGTGGTGGTACCCTTGCCACCTCGCCGCCCCATCTTGCGCTGTGGTGCTGGCAGGTGGATCAGCGGCGCTATGGAAAGTCCGGCTCGCGGCACGATGCCATCCACACACCGATCCACAACCGCGCCACGGCACGCTGGACCCCCCGCCTGCAACTAACAAGCGCAGGGGGTGGCAGCTGCTGATGGCGTTCCTGCTACCCACTGCCGCCGATCCTGTGTGTGCAGTACTGCAGTGCAGCACAGCACCGGTTGGGCGGGCCGAGGTGGGTGGCGGAAAGCGTGCATAAATCAAATCAAAACTGCGTCGTACAACTCAACAAAGCACCGGAATCGAAAGTACTACCTCTTAGACTCCATAAACCGGCTTAAAACATTGAAATTGAGGACCGGTGCTTGCCTCGACATCATGGCAACTGCACTCAACCAGGTTGCCGTGGACGTGGCAGAACGCCGGGTGCCCCGTTCTGGCGCGTTTCAGTAGGAGCGAGAGAGGGGCGACAGCCTGAGTAAACGCGGCCAGCGATGCCACGCACAGGAGAGGTGCTAACGGGTTGGTTGGGGTGACAGGTGCAACACGCGCGCACGCAATTTTAAGGCATGCCGCAGGTTGCTAGGACCATATGCTGGTGGCACCGACGTGCACAGGAGCTGAGGCGAGCCCGCTGTGACAATTTGTGACAGTGGCATGGGTAGCAGCATTGTATCCACCAGGACCAGAGAGAGGAGCGCCAACGGCGCGCATACATACGCGTGTCACGCGACACAGACAGCGTAGCAGTGGCACGGCGGGGAGCGGGGTAACCTAAAGAAGGCTGCGGCACCCACGTTGTTCCCGGCGCCAGCCCCGGCGCCAACGCCGCCGCCACCAGTGCCACACCGCCTCGCAGCGACTACGCCCCGCCACCCCCGCGGCAGCCATGCTGGCGGGGTGGCACGGCCACTATGGCTGGCAGCAACCACGGGTTCGCCGCCCGGTAGTGGACGACGACGTGGTGCCGCGGCCGCGCGGCATCGTAGCCACGGTGGCGCCGGCGCAGGGGCGGCATCCAGCGGCACCAGCGTGTATGTCATTGCCATCACCGTGCTCAGTTGCATGACGGCCGCCTTCATGATGCGCCACCTGTTTGCGGGCGGCCTGCTGGCGGCGCCGAGCGCGGGGCCGGCGTCAAGTAGTGAGTCGAGCGTCGTCCACCGGCAGCCGCCGCCAGGGGTGCGCGTGTCAGTGGGCGGCAGTGGCGGTGGCAGCGTGAGTGCGGAGGATGTAGAGCACGCGTGGGACCACCTGAAGGTGCCGGTGGTTGTCGAGGGTGGCGGGGACAAATCGCCGGCGGCCGTGGGCATGGCTGCTGAGGAGGAGGCAGACTTTATGCGGCGGGTGCTGGCAAAGCAGGCGGCGGAGGCGACGTCGGCGCGAGTGCGCGGCAGCGTGTGGGGTGCCACGACACCAAAGGCCGAGCTGCCGGTGGGCGGCCAACCTGGCGACACTAGGAACGGTGCGCTGGCATGGTTGGACAAACTGTGGCACGGCGAGGCTGGCCCCTCGCCGCCGCCCGTTGTTGACACCGCCGGCTCAAAACCTGCTGCAACACCCACGCCGCCGCCTGCCACTCCGCCGCCGCATGCGTATGCCACGCCCACGCCGGTGGCGCAGCCGGCGATGGGCGAGGACGCAGCAGGCGCGCTGCTGTCACGCCGTGCCGCATACACCGCGCCGGGGCGCGAGTGGCGCAGGATGCGGCGGGCGGTGGAGGATGCCAACCCGGTGGAGGACCCTGACGTGCAGCTGCTATTTGATGGCGAGCCGGCGGACGGCACGGACGGCGTGAATCTCATACCGCCGACGGTGGCGGTGGTGCCATCTGACGAGGACGTGGCGGGGGCACGCGCCCACCATGAAGCCGCCGCCCTGTTGGCCATTTTGGTGCCCCCCGCGCCCCGCGTTTTTGCGTCCCGCCCCGCCGGGCCGCCCGAGGCGGCCCACTACCTCCACGTTAAAATAAAGTGCCAGCCGGCACCCCTCCTCCCGCCAAGCTTGCCCCCGCCGACCCCCGATTGGGTGCCGGGCTGGCCAGGCTGGTGGCGGGGGGCGCCGGCGAGGTGGCGTGTGCCGGCTTCTCACTCGACGGCGCCCTGTATTCAACAGTGGACGCGGTTGGGTGCACCTCCCCCGGCATCACGGCGCCTGGCGCACCATCCGCCGTGCCCGCCTCCAGCGGCGTGTACACCAAGGCGCCGCTGAGTAGCATGCCAGGCCGCCGGTACCGCGACGTGCTGACGCCCGGCGCACCACGGCTGACGCTGACGCCCGGCCAAGCGCGGGAGTGGGCCGTGGCGGGCATGAGCCCGGATGACGTGCCTGCCAACCACACACGTGTGTGGGAGGTGCCGACGGCGGACGTGTGGCAGAATGACCTGGGGCATGTGGGCGCGCTGCCGCCGGAAGCAAGGACGGAGGGCGAGAAGGTGGCGGCAATGGCGGCGGTGTGTGCCGCCACGCCCGGCTGCCAAGGGTTTCACTACCCATCCGGCTGGATGAAGACGTCGGTGGACGCCACGCAGCTGCAATTCAGCATGCGCCTGCCTGGTACCTTCTTCACCCGCCACCCGGTGCCGCCGCTGGATTACGTGGCCGCCACCGTCACCAGCCTGATGCGCGCCATCGG
>Ga0066256_1001708_pt2 | contig 13498 bp, 15 predicted proteins | sample ThiBio_1000_biof_FD_87107 | JGI IMG/M metagenome (GOLD analysis project Ga0066256, IMG submission 87107) | Wastewater bioreactor microbial communities from Cape Town, South Africa - Thiocy_expt_1000_biof (version 2) | ecosystem: Engineered > Bioreactor > Thiocyanate-remediating >...
GCGGGCGACCATGAAGACGCCGGCCGTCACCATGGTGGCGGCATGGATCAGCGCCGACACCGGCGTCGGGCCTTCCATGGCGTCGGGCAGCCAGGTGTGCAGCAGGAACTGCGCCGACTTGCCCATGGCTCCCATGAACAGCAGCAGGCAGACCACGGTCATGGCGTGGAAGTCCCAGCTCAGGAAGCGGATGGTCGCATCCGCCTGGCCGGGCACGGCATGGAACGCCCCGTCGAAATCGAGATGGCCCAGCACCACGAAGGCGCCGAAAATGCCGAGGGCGAAGCCGAAGTCGCCCACCCGGTTGACGACGAAGGCCTTCATGGCCGCCGCGCTGGCGGATGGCTTGGTGTACCAGAAGCCGATCAGCAGATAGCTCGCGAGGCCCACGCCTTCCCAGCCGAAGAACATCTGCAGGAAGTTGTCGGCGGTCACCAGCATCAGCATGGCGAAGGTGAACAGCGACAGGTAGGCGAAGAACCGCGAGCGGTGCGGATCGTCGGCCATGTAGCCGATCGAATAAAGGTGAACGAGGCTCGACACCGTCGTCACCACGATGAGCATGATCGCGGTCAGCGTGTCGACGCGCAGCACCCAGCGCAAATCGAGATCGGCGACCGCGATCCAGCGCAGCACCTCGACCTTGAGCGCTTCGTGATGGGCGGCATCGCCCGCCGCCTCGGGTGCGAACCAGAAGCCGAAGAACACGATCCAGCTCATGACGGCAGCTGCCATAAGGAGGCCGGTGGTGATGATCTCGCTGGTCCGGTGCCCGATGAGCCGGCCCAGCAGCCCCGCGATCAGCGCACCGATCAGCGGGAAGAAGACGATTGCCTGGATCACGGCGTCAGCCCTTCATCATATTCACGTCTTCGACCGCGATGGTGCCCCGATTGCGGTAGAAGATGACGAGGATGGCGAGGCCGATGGCCGCCTCGGCCGCGGCAACGGTGAGGATCAGCACCGCGAACACCTGCCCGGCGAGATCGCCCAGCTGGCTCGAGAACGCCACGAAGTTGATGTTGACCGCGAGCAGGATCAGCTCGACCGACATCAGGATAATGATGATGTTCTTGCGGTTGAGGAAGATGCCGAACACCCCGAGGACGAACAGGATCGCCCCGACCGTCAGGTAGTGCCCCAGGCCGATCCCGGTTGCTGCCAGCATTTAGAGCCCCTGCCCCGATTTGACCTGCACGACCTCGACGCCCTCGTGACGCTTGCGTCCGGTCTGCTTGAAGACATTCTGCCGCTTGATGTTGGTGCGGTGCCGCAGCGTCAGCACGATGGCTCCGATCATCGCCACCAGCAGCACGGCGCCCGCGCCCTGGAACACGAAGACGTAGCGCGTGTAGAGCAACTGGCCGATGGCCCGGGTATTGTCGACACCGGCCGGCGTGGGCACGGCCGCAGTCGCCATCAGTTCCGGCGCCAGGGCGAAGCTGCCGGCCACCAGCAACAGCTCGAGCAACAGGATGATACCTACCACCACCCCGATCGGTGCGTATTGCAGCATGCCCTGCCGCAGCGACGCGAAATCGACATCGAGCATCATCACGACGAACAGGAACAGCACCGCGACCGCGCCGACATAGACGACGATCAGGATGAGCGCGAGGAACTCCGCCCCCGCGAGCATGAACAGGCCCGCCGCATTGACGAAGGTGAGGATCAGGAACAGCACCGAATGCACGGGATTGCGCGACACGATCACCATGAACGCGGACGCCACGGCAATGATCGCGAAGACGTAGAAGAAGAACAGCGGAAGGGTCATGGGGCGCTTACCTCGCACGGAGCCATCCGCTCCATGGCCTTCTCCCCTCCGTGGGAGAAGGTGGCGACAGCCGGATGAGGGGGGAGCGAGGCGAAGCACAAGCGATGCCCCCCCTCATCCGCCCTTCGGGCACCTTCTCCCACGGAGGGGAGAAGGGCGATCACAGCCGGTTCCATATACAATTGCGGCCTCATCTGTAGGGCGCGTCCTGGGCGAGGTTCTGCGCGATCTCGCGCTCCCAACGGTCGCCGTTGGCCAGCAGGCGCTCCTTGTTGAAGTAGAGCTCCTCGCGGGTCTCGGTCGCGAACTCAAAGTTGGGGCCTTCCACGATGGCATCCACCGGGCAGGCTTCCTGGCAGAAGCCGCAATAGATGCACTTCACCATATCGATGTCGTAGCGGACGGTGCGGCGTGTTCCGTCGTTCTGGCGCGGTCCCGCCTCGATGGTGATGGCCTGGGCCGGGCAGATCGCCTCGCACAGCTTGCAGGCGATGCAGCGCTCTTCACCGTTGGGGTAGCGGCGCAGCGCGTGCTCGCCCCGGAAGCGCGGCGAAACCATGCCCTTTTCGAACGGGTAGTTCAGCGTCTTCTTGGGCGCAAAGAAGTAGCGCATGGCGAGGAAGAAGGCGCTGACGAACTCGCGCAGCAGCAGGCCATCGAGGAACTGGATGAAGCGCATCAGGCGGCACCTCCCTGCCAGCCCCAGCCGGTGAGCTGGAGAACGAAGGCCACGACCACGACCATCACCAGCGAAATCGGCAGGAACACCTTCCAGCCGATCCGCATCAGCTGGTCATAGCGGTAGCGGGGCACGATGGCCTTGGCCATGGCGAACATGAAGAAGACCAGCGTGACCTTGAGGATGAACCAGATGAAGCCGGGGATCCAGGTGAAGGGCGGCAGGTCGAGCGGCGGTGCCCAGCCCCCGAGGAACAGGATCGTCGTCATCGAGCACATCAGCAGGATCGCGATGTACTCGCCCAGCATGAACAGCAGGTACGGGGTCGACGAATACTCGACCATGAAGCCGGCGACGAGTTCGGATTCCGCTTCGGGCAGGTCGAACGGCGGCCGGTTGGTTTCCGCCAGCGCCGAGATGTAGAAGATCACGAACATCGGGAACAGCGGCAGCCAGAACCAGTTGAGGAAGCTGAGCCACGGCACCCCGAGCCAGTGCGCCAGCCCCATCTCCTTCTGCGCGATGACGATATCCGTCAGGTTCAGCGACCCGACGCACAGCAGCACGGTGATGATGACGAGGCCGATGGAGACTTCATAGCTCACCATCTGCGCCGCCGAGCGAAGCGCGCCGAGGAACGCGTATTTCGAGTTGGACGCCCAGCCGGCCATGATGATGCCGTAGACGCCCAGCGACGAGATGGCGAAGATGTAGAGGACGCCGATGTTGATGTTGCCGACCACCCAGCCGTAGTCGATCGGGATCACCGCCCAGGCCGACAGCGCAAGGATGGAGGTGACGAGCGGTGCGAGGAGGAAGACAACCTTGTCGGCGCCGGCCGGGATGATCGGCTCCTTCAGCACGAATTTCAGCAGATCCGCGAAGGACTGCAGCAGGCCGAACGGCCCGACGACGTTGGGGCCGCGGCGCAGTTGCACAGCTGCCCAGACCTTGCGGTCACCCAGGAGGATAAAGGCGGTGAACAGCAGCAGCCCGACCAGCAGGAACAGCGCCTGCCAGATGACGCCGAAATGCACGCCCCAACCGAACAGCGGGATGCCGAGCAGATAGTCGAGCGCTGTCAGAACGAAATCCATCAGCTATTCCGCCGCCTGCCGGAGGCCGCTCGCAAGAGTGGCGCATTCGCCCATCACAGCCGATGAACGGGCGATGGGATTGGTGAGATAGAAATCCTGGACCCAGCGGCCGTACCTGGCGCCCGTGGTCGCAACCGAAGCCTTGGCCAGTGCCTTTATGTCGGCGGCCGAGCCCTGCTTGATCTGGTCGATCTGGGCCAGGTGCGGGAACTCGGCATACATCGCGGCCCGCAACTCGCGCAGCGAGTTGAACGGCAGCGGTTGGCCCAGAGTGGCGCTGAGCGCCCGGAAGATCGCCCAGTCCTCCTTCGCCTCGCCCGGCGGGAACACCGCGCGCTCGGCAATCTGCACCCTGCCCTCGGTGTTGACGTAAGTGCCAGATTTCTCGGTGTAGGTCGCGGCCGGCAGGATCACGTCGGCGCGGTGAGCGCCGGCATCGCCATGCGTGCCCACATAAACGACGAACGCCTTGCCTGCGGCGCTCATGTCGTACTCGTCGGCCCCCAAGAGGAACAGCACCTCGAGTTCGCCCTTCCCAGCCAGCTTCAGCTGGTCGGCTGAGCAGACGCCGCCATCGTGCGGAACGAAGCCGACGTCGATGCCACCGACGCGGCCGGCGGCGCTGTGCAGCAGCGCATAACCGTTCCAGCCTTCGGCCACATTGGGTCCGGTGGCCAGCTGCGCGGCCAGCGCGATGGTGTCGCGGCCGATCTGCTTGGACCAGGCAGCCCCATGCGACACCGCCCCTTCGCCCACGATGATCAGCGGCTTCTTGGCGTTCGCCAGCACCTCGGCGAAGCCGCCATTGCCGGCGGCGAGGTCGGCGAGCGTATCGATGCCCTCGCCCAGGTACTGATAGTCGTAGGTCAGGTCGGCACGCTGGCCGATCAGCCCGATCGGAATGCTGCGCGCCCGCCAGTTCTTGCGGATGCGGGCGTTGAGCACCGAGGCCTCGTGGCGCGGATTGGCGCCGACGATGAGGATGGCGTCCGCCTCTTCGATCCCGGCAATGGTCGGATTGAAGATATAGGCGGCCCGCGGCATCGAGGGATCGATCCCCGACATCGGCGGCCGGCAATCGGTCATGCCCGAGCCGAGCAAGGTCATCAGCGCCTTGAGCGCATACATGTCCTCGACGGCGGCGAGATCGCCGGCGATGGCGCCCACCTTCTTGCCGCCGCCCGAAGCCTTCACGGCCTTGGCGATGGCGGCGAAGGCATCATTCCAGCTCGCGGCCTGCAGCTTGCCGTTGCGGCGCACATAGGGGCGGTCGAGGCGCTGGCTCTTGAGGCCATCCCAGATGAAGCGGGTCTTGTCGGAGATCCACTCTTCGTTGATGGCATCGTTCTCGCGCGGCAGGATGCGCATCACTTCCCGGCCCCGGCTGTCGACGCGGATGTTCGAGCCGACGGCATCCATCACGTCGATGGATTCAGTCTTGTTGAGCTCCCACGGCCGTGCGGTGAAAGCATAGGGCTTGCTGGTCAGCGCGCCGACCGGGCAGAGGTCGATGACATTGCCCTGCAGCTCGCTCGACAGCGCCTTTTCGAGATAGGTGGTGATCTCGGCGTCTTCGCCGCGGCCGATCAGGCCCATCTCGGCGATGCCGGCCACTTCGGTAGTGAAGCGGACGCAGCGCGTGCAATGGATGCAGCGGTTCATCGAGGTCTTGACCAAAGGCCCGATGTACTTGTCTTCAACCGCGCGCTTGTTCTCGGCGTAGCGGTTCTTGTCGACGCCGTAGGCCATGGCCTGGTCCTGCAGGTCGCACTCGCCGCCCTGATCGCAGATCGGGCAATCCAGCGGGTGGTTGATGAGCAGGAACTCCATCACCCCTTCGCGGGCCTTCTTGACCATCGGGGTATTGGTGAACATCTCCGGCGGCTCGCCGTTCGGGCCGGGGCGCAGGTCCTTCACGGACATGGCGCAGCTGGCCTGCGGCTTCGGCGGCCCACCCTTCACTTCAACGAGGCACATGCGGCAATTGCCGGCGACGGACAGGCGCTCGTGGTAGCAGAAGCGCGGGATCTCGGCGCCCGCAGCCTCCGCCGCCTGCATCAGCGTGAAGTAGTCCGGGACTTCGACGAGTTGGCCGTCAACTTTGATGGAAGCCATTACGCTGCTGCCTTGTTTGCGGTCCAGCATTCGAGCAGATCGGATACTGCGATGCCGTCGATGGTCGCGCCGTCAAAGTTGCACTCGGCGAAGGTGGCGCCGCGCAGGTTCGCCTGCTTCACCGACAAACCCGCCAGGTTGACGTCGCTGACCTTCCAGCCGGTCATGTTGGCATTCGTGATGACCGAGCCCGAAAGATTGACGTCATCGTAGACGCACCCCGACAGGTTTACGTCGTGCAGGGTACTGCCCGACATGTTGACGTCATCGAACCGGGAGCCCGACACGTCGCACACGGTAATCTCCAGCCGCTCGTGCTGCTGATGCAGTTTCATCCGCCCTACTCCGCCGCGATGGACGGCACGGCGCCGTCGGCATCGGAATTGTAGGTATAGGCATCGATCCGCGCCTCGATGACGTCGCGGAAATTGCGGATCAGGCCCTGGATCGGCCACGCCGCCGCGTCGCCCAGCGCGCAGATGGTGTGGCCCTCGATCTGCTTGGTCACCTCGAACAGCATGTCGATCTCGCGCTTCTGGGCGCGGCCTTCGACCATGCGCTCCATGACGCGCATCATCCAGCCGGTGCCTTCTCGGCACGGGGTGCACTGCCCGCAGCTCTCGTGCTTGAAGAACGCCGCGATGCGCCAGATCGCCTTGATGATGTCGGTGGATTTGTCCATGACGATCATCCCGCCGGTGCCGAACGAGGACTTCTTCTCCCGAAGCCCGTCGAAATCCATGATGGCCGTGATCATGTCCTCGCCGCGCACCACCGGACAGGAGGCGCCGCCCGGGATCACCGCGAGCAGGTTGTCCCACCCGCCGCGAATGCCGCCGCAATGCTTCTCGATGATGTCCTTGAAGGACTCGCCCAGTGCTTCCTCGAAGGTGCACGGGTTGTTGACGTGGCCGGAGACCATGAACAGTTTGGTGCCGGTGTTGTTGGCCCGGCCGATACCGGCGAACCACGCCCCGCCCCGGCGCAGGATTTCGGGGACCACGGCGATCGACTCGACATTATTGACCGTCGTCGGGTTGCCATAGACGCCGATGGCGGCGGGGAACGGCGGCTTCAGCCGCGGCTGGCCCTTCTTGCCCTCGAGCGACTCCATCAGGGCCGTCTCTTCGCCGCAGATATAGGCGCCGGCGCCGTGGTGGACGACAATGTCGAAACCCCACCCGTGAACATTGTCCTTGCCGATCAGCCGGGCCTCGTAGGCCTGTTCGACAGCCGCCTCGAAGCGCTGGCGCTCGCGCACGAACTCGCCGCGGATGTAGACATAGGCGATATGCGCCCCCATGGCGCGGCCTGCCAGCAGGCAGCCCTCGACCAGGTGGTGCGGGTCATGCCGGAGGATTTCGCGGTCCTTGCAGGTGCCGGGCTCCGACTCGTCGGCGTTGACGAGGAGCTGGCTGGGGCGGCCGTCGCCGGCGCCCTCCTTGGGCATGAACGTCCATTTGAGCGCCGTCGGGAAGCCGGCGCCGCCGCGGCCCCGCAACCCCGAGCCCTTGACCTCGTTGACGATCCAGTCGCGACCGCGATCGATGAAGGCCTTGGTATCCTGCCAGCCACCGCGCTTGCGCGCGCCGTCCAGCGACCAGTCGCGACGGCCGTAGAGATTGGCGAAGATGCGGTCTTTGTCAGCGAGCATGGTCGATCGCTCGGTCCCTTGCCGCGCCACAAGGAAGAGGAACCAGAACAGGATGCCGATTGCGGCTCCGGCAAAGGCGTAGATCAGATCGGGCGGCAGGAAGAGCGGCAGCAGCCAGGTGAACAACGCCAGCGACAGGATCACAAACCCGACGCCAAAGGCGAGGTTGAGAGCCGAGAACTTGATCGAAAGACGGTTAGCCATCAGATCGGGTCCTTCCCGAACACCTTGCGGTATTCCTCGACGCCGCCGCGCGACAGCACGTCGGCCTGTTCGATCCACTTGTCGCGCAGCACGCGCCCCTTGAAGCCGAGTTCACCCTCGACCTCGGCAATCTGCTCGGGTGTGAGCTTGGCCACCTGTGCCCAGGTGGTGATGCCCACCGCATGCAGATTGCGCTCGAGCACCGGCCCGACGCCCGAGATCAATTGCAGGTTGTCCGGTGCGACACCGACAGGCGCGTCGAACAGCTTGCGCGGCGCCTTCTTGCCGGAGGCGACCGCGGCGCCACCGTCGACCTTGCCAGCCGGCGATTCCGCCCCTGTCGCGTCTTCGCGCATTGCCCGGTTCGGCTCGCCATCAGCCTTCGCGGCGGCATTGACCTTTTCGCGCGCGGCTTCCGCCGTCGCCTCGGACACCTTTGGCGCCCCCGGCGGGCCCTTCACCGCCGGAGCGGCTTCCTCGGGGATTTCCTGCTTCTTGCCCGGCGTGGTGGGGGCCGGCGACGCGGCAGCGGCCGGCGCTGGCGCAGCAGCCGGCGGCTCCGGCGGCGGGAACGGCTTGTAGGTCCGCTCGGCGGTCGGTTCCTCGGTCAACGTCGAGTCACCCGCTTCCGCGGCGGCGAAATGCCGAGCCACCTGCGGACCGACCGGGACGCTGGCGCCGTTGCCGGCAGCAAACTCGTCGATGATCTCTCCGAGCCGCTCGGGCGAGAGATCCTCGTAGGTATCCATGCCGATCATCACCAGCGGCGCGTTCACGCAGGCGCCGAGGCATTCCACCTCTTCCCAGCTCAGCGTGCCGTCGGCGTTCAGCTCGTGCGGATCGTGGTTGATCTTGTGCTGGCAAACCTCGCGCAGCGCTTCCGCGCCGCGCAGCATGCATGGCGTCGTCCCGCAGACCTGCACATGGGCGCGCGTGCCGACCGGCTTCAGCTGGAACTGGGTATAGAAGGTCGCGACCTCCAGCACCCTGATGTAAGCCATGCCGAGCATCTTGGCGACGAGCTCGATCACCGCGCGGCTGACCCAGCCCTCCTGCTCCTGCGCCCGCATGAGCAGCGGAATGACTGCCGATTGCTGGCGGCCAGGAGGATAATCCAGAATCTTCCGCTCAGCCCACGTCTGGTTCGCGCTCGAAAACGCAAACGCGGCGGGCTGCACGGCATCATCGGCGAGGCGGCGAACAGACATTAGCGGTCAACCTCGCCAAACACGATGTCGAGCGAACCGAGGATGGCGGCCACGTCGGCCAGCATGTGTCCTCGGCAAAGGAAATCCATCGACTGCAGATGCGCAAAGCCAGGCGCCCTGATCTTGCAGCGGTAGGGCCGGTTGGTCCCGTCCGATACGAGATAGACGCCGAATTCGCCCTTCGGGGCCTCGACGGCGGCGTAGACCTCGCCGGCCGGCACCTTGTAGCCCTCGGTGTAGAGCTTGAAGTGATGGATCAGGGCTTCCATCGACTGCTTCATCTCGCCCCGCTTCGGCGGCACGACCTTGCCATCCACCGATGACACCGGCCCCTTGCCCTCGGGCGAATTCAGCTTCTGCACGCACTGCTTCATGATGCGGATCGACTGGCGCATCTCTTCCATGCGGACCAGGTAGCGATCGTAGCAATCGCCGTTCTTGCCGATGGGAATGTCGAACTCGAGCTGGTCGTAGCACTCGTAGGGCTGCGCCTTGCGCAGGTCCCACGCCGCGCCCGAACCGCGCACCATCACGCCCGAGAAACTGAAGCCCCAGGCGTCATCCAGAGACACGACCCCGATATCGACGTTGCGCTGCATGAAGATACGGTTGCGCGTCAGCAGTGCCTCGAGATCGTCCAGCGTCTTGATGAACGGATCGCAGAAGGCCCCGATATCGTCGACGAGATCCTGCGGCAGGTCCTGGTGGACTCCGCCCGGACGGAAATAGGCCGCGTGCATGCGGCTGCCCGAGGCGCGCTCATAGAAGATCATCATCTTCTCGCGCTCTTCGAAGCCCCAGAGCGGCGGCGTCAGCGCGCCGATATCCATGGCCTGGGGGGTGACGTTGAGGATGTGCGACAAGAGCCGCCCCATCTCCGAATAGAGCACCCGGATCAGCTGCCCGCGGATCGGCACGGTGATGCCGAGCAGCTTTTCAGTCGCGAGACAGAACGCGTGCTCCTGGTTCATCGGCGCGACATAGTCGAGCCGATCGAAATACGGCACGGCCTGCAGGTAGGTCTTCTGCTCGATCAGCTTCTCGGTGCCGCGGTGCAGTAGCCCGATATGCGGATCGACCCGCTCCACCAACTCGCCATCGAGCTCCAGCACCAGCCGCAGCACGCCATGCGCCGACGGATGCACCGGGCCGAAATTGACCGTGAAGTTGCGGACTTCCGCTTCGCTCATTGCTTTGCCTTCTCGTCCCCGGGCAGCACGTAGTCAGTACCCTCCCAAGGCGACAGATAATCGAAGCTGCGGAATTCCTGCGCCAGCTTGACCGGTTCGTAGACGACGCGCTTGCGCTCTTCGTCGTAGCGGACCTCGACGAACCCGCTCACCGGAAAATCCTTGCGCAGCGGATGCCCGTCGAACCCGTAGTCGGTGAGGATACGCCTCAGATCCGGATGGCCGTGGAACAGGATGCCGTAAAGATCGTAGGCCTCGCGCTCGAACCAGTCGGCACCGCGGAATACCGGGGTGATCGAAGGGACGATCTCGACTTCGTCCGTCGCCAGTTTCACGCGCACACGCAGGTTGGCCCGCGGATTCAACAGGTGATAGACGACGTCGAAGCGCTCGCCGCGATCCGGATAATCCACTCCGCACACATCGATGATCGAGACGAATCCGTCGGCCTTCAGCCAGGCAGCGACATCGACGATGCTGTAGCGGTGAACCGTCAGCGTCAGCTCGCCATGCGCGATGACGGACGAGATGATGCGGTCGCCCAGACCGGCAGCCGCACGCGCCGCCAGGGCCTCGAAGGGGGTCTCAGCAGAAACGTCAGACATGCCCCGTCCTATCGCTCGATCGTACCGGTGCGACGAATCTTCTTCTGCAACAGCAGGATGCCGTAGAGCAGCGCCTCCGCGGTCGGCGGGCACCCCGGCACATAGACATCCACCGGCAGCACGCGGTCGCAGCCGCGCACCACGGAATAGGAATAGTGGTAGTAGCCGCCGCCGTTGGCGCAGCTGCCCATCGAGATCACGTATCGCGGCTCGGGCATCTGGTCGTAGACCTTGCGCAGTGCTGGGGCCATCTTGTTGGTCAGCGTGCCGGCGACGATCAGCACGTCAGACGTGCGCGGCGACGCGCGTGGGGCCGTACCGAAGCGCTCGATGTCGTAGCGCGGCATCGACATCTGCATCATTTCGACGGCGCAGCAGGCAAGCCCCGTCTGCATCCACATCAGCGAGCCGGTGCGCGCCCAGGTGATCAACTCATCCAGCGCCGTGACCAGGAAGCCGCGGTCAGCGAGCTCATCGCTGAGTCCGGTGAAATAGGAATCGCGCCCGGCTTCCGTGCCTGTCGCGACGGGCGCCAGCCCCTGGCTCTGGTTCAATCCCATTCCAGGGCTCCCTTGCGCCATTCATAGATGAACCCCACCGTCAGCACGCCGAGGAAAATCATCACCGCCCAGAAGCCGAACCAGCCGACATCATGAAACGCGACTGCCCACGGGAACAGCAGCGCCACTTCGAGATCGAAGATGATGAAGAGAATCGACACCAGGTAGAACCGGACATCGAACTTCATGCGTGCGTCATCGAAGGCGTCGAAGCCGGCTTCGAAGGCAGACACCTTCTCCGGATCCGGATTCTTCACAGCGATGAGGAACGGAGCCACCATCAGCGCGAGGCCAATGACACCCGCAATGCCAATGAAGATGACGATCGGCAGGTAGGTGCTGAGCAAATCGGTCATGCGACAGCCTTCGGACGGACCGGTCGGAAAAGACCGGAGCTCCTGCGGCTTTGCAGGCAATTTTGGGCGAGCAAAGCGACACGGAACGATGCAGTGGGCTTAGCCCACCGACCTACCCGTTTCAAGGAAAACAAAACCTGATGCTAATGCTCATGTTATGAGCACAAATTCCAGCCTTTGCAATGGCTCCGAGAGGAAAAGCCAATGCTCACTGTCGCGTCGCGGATCCGCGACGCGACAGCATCAATTTATGTGCCGAACTGCCTCAGTTCATGTGCCAGAGCAGACCAACCGTGGCCTTGGCACCGTTCGGCGCACCGCCCCAGCTGCCAGTGCCCATGAGCTCGCCCCGAACGCTGAGTTGGTCGGCGACTGCATATTCGAGCCCTGCGCCGAACGCATAGGAGCCAACGCCCGCGACCCAGCCGCCGCCTGCTGATCCATAGACCATCATGTCGTCGGTCAGATAACCGCCTACCTTACCTAGAAACAGCGCATTGATTCCAACGAAGCCCGCGCCGTTCCAGATCGCGTCGCCCTGAAACTCGCCGCCGACAAGAATCGCATCGGTCACTTCGAGATTCACGCCCGCAACCACGCCCACCGTGCCGGCAAAGCCCGGGCCCGGAAACGCGCCGGCGCCAGCCGTTGCGCCGACATAGAAGCCTTCGAAGTTGAAGAGCGAACTGTTGTAGATGGGGTCGAGTCCGCCGACCAGGAGGTCGGCCGCCTGTGCGCCGGTGACGACAAATGCCGAGGCGGCAACGCCTGCGAGCAGAATACGATGGAGTTTCATCTGGCTGTTCCCTGGGAGGAGGAGATCAGGGACTATTGTGAGCGCCCGAGGGTCTCCGGAACAGCCTGCGCCGGACCAGTCTCCGGGAACGCGGATAAGATTGCGTGAGCGAATGCAGCGCCCAGCACGGCATTCGTTTCAATTTGAAACAAATGCTCAAGAACGGCCACGCTCACCCCTCAAGCAAAGAGGGCCCGCCGAAGCGAGCCCTCAGATTCAACCGGAGAACGGGACGCTTAGAAGCGCCAGTTCAGACCGAGCTTGCCAACAACGGTGTCGTGCACAGTGTTGGTCCAGTGGTACTCAACCTGCGCCTTGAGGCTCAGATTCTCGGTCACGGCGAATTCAGCACCGACACCAACCGGGAGGTACCAGAAACCGGGGCCGTGGTTGGTAGCACCAACACCGACGAGGCCGTAGATCGCGGCGCTGTCACCGGCGAGGAAGCCGGCCTTGGCAACGACCTGGCCGTACACGTCCTGGTTGGTCGTGATCGACAGATCGCCTTCGAGACCGAGCAGGAAGCCGTCGTTCGCAAAATTCACGCCGAGGACCACGCCGCCGCCGAAGGCAGCGGTGTGCGAGTCGCCGAGGATGTAGAGGCCGACATACGGACCATCGAGGCCGTACGAGGCGGCCGGAGCATACACCGCCGGGGCATCGATGATCAGGTCGGCAGCGAGGGTCGCCGACGAGAGCGCGGCAGTCGCCACGGTTGCCAGCAGGGCAAGCTTGAGAGTGCGCATGGGAGAATCCTTAAAGACAGAAGCTAGTCAGATCGAACTATGCGATCTTTCACACGCATAGCAAGCGTCTCGCCCCAATTTTGTTGCCTTTGAGGTAGGATTTAGCCGTCTTCCTTCCTGGCTGTTGCAGCAAGGACACAAGGCGTCCGACGGACATGAATCAATCCCTAACGAAAATGGCCTCGGACGCGGAAAAACGTCCGAGGCCATAAAGGGTTAACGGCTTCCTAGAAATGGAAATGGGCGCCCAGCGTGACCTGTTCCTTGGGGTTGCCACCGGCCACCGGGAAGGCGTGCAGATACTGCCCGCGAAGCGTCCACTGGTCGCCAAGTGCCACTTCGACGCCGCCACCGAGCAACACGTCCTCTTCCACCGGCGCGCCCAGGTCGACGCCGTAGCCGGCGGCGGCATAGAGCAGCACATCGTCGGTGATGAGGACGCCGGCCTTGCCCAACACCTGGCCATAGGCCGTATCGTAGTTGCCGCCGGTCACAGCGTGCAAAGCGACTT
>Ga0066256_1004018_pt1 | contig 13488 bp, 6 predicted proteins | sample ThiBio_1000_biof_FD_87107 | JGI IMG/M metagenome (GOLD analysis project Ga0066256, IMG submission 87107) | Wastewater bioreactor microbial communities from Cape Town, South Africa - Thiocy_expt_1000_biof (version 2) | ecosystem: Engineered > Bioreactor > Thiocyanate-remediating >...
GTGGCTGCACCTGCACCGCCAGGTAGTTTGCGCACCGCGCCATTGCCGCCCGCCAGCAGTGGCGCGCCGCCATTGCCGCCGTCGTCGGCAGCAGCGGCAGGTGCCCCAACAACACCCCCATTGCCACCGCCGCCGCCGCTGCCGCCGCTGCCGCCTGGATTGCCAGCGTTTGGTGCCCCACCGCCGCTCCCACCCCTGCCCCCGCCACTGCCCCCCGGCCCACCACCCCCGCTGCCGCCGCCGCTGCCTGCACTGCCGCCGGGCGGTGGCGGCTCGGACGTGTCCGTGGCGGCGGCGGCGGTGACGCTGTTGTCCTCCGCCGTGGATGCAGAGCCGCCTACTGCCGTTGCCGCGTACAACGCGTACCTGCGCGTCGCGGCATCCATGGAGGCCGCCCTCCCGCTGCCCCCGGTATCAACGCCACCAGCGCCGCCGCCGGCGCCCAAGCGTGGCCGTTGGCAGGAATCGCAGGCCGAGTCGCAGGACATGGAGATCGAGTAACGTATCGTGTTATCTATCCGCATTATTATGCTATCGGTATTGTATTGCAGCCAGGCCATTATTGAAAGCATGCCCGTGCTATTGAAAGAGGCGGCACAGGCTGCACAACAACACGACACGAGCATGCCACATAAACTGTCGCCACAACCCAGAGGGGCAGTCGCCTACGACATGTCAATGTCCGCCGCCGGCGGCAGCGCGGCAGGGTGGCGGGGAATACCCACAACCGCTGCGGAGGGGCGCACCGACGACGGCGCCGCCGCCGCACTGCCAAACATGGGGCTGCCTGACCGGCGTGCACCAAAGGCAGTGACGCTGCCAATCTGCGGGCTGGGTGCACCCGCACCGCCTATACTACGGCCGCCACCGCTGTTGGGTGTGGCAGGCCCGCGCACCGCCCGCCGCTCCGGCCCCCCCCCCCCCCCCCCCCCCCCCCCCCCCCCCCCCCCCCCCCCCCCCCCCCCCGCCCGCCGCGCCCCCCCGCCGCCGCCTGCAGGGGCGGACGGAAATCCCAACCCCGCGCCAGCGTCGTGCCGCTTACGCGCCCCGCCCTCACCCTCCTCGTCCTCGCTATTGCGGTCGTCCCGCTCGCCGTCTGCCAGCGCCGCCTCATCCTCGTCGTCATCCACCGCGGCGCGCGCGCGCGCCAACAGCGCCCGCACGTCCACCACCGCCTTGGTCTTTGCAAACTCGTGGCTGTAGTGCGCCTTCCGCCGCGCCTCAAACTCCCGCCGTCGTGCAACATCCGTGGCACTCTCCCCGCCGCCGCCGCCGCCACCACCACCACCGCCGCCCATACCACCACCGCTGCCTCCGGTGCCCGCACCACCAAAACCCGCGCCGCCACTGGCCCCTGTCCCTGCGCCAGCGGGCAGGCCACCCGCAGCGTCTGCAAACCGTGCATGCGCGCCAGTGCCTGACCCGCGGTGCTGCGCCGGCGGCCGCCGCCGCTTCCCTGTCCGACTGCCATCGCTGCCACTGCTGGATGGCCGCGTCCCGCTCTCTGACCCGCTGTCATTCCACCGCGCCATGCTGTCATCGCCGTCGCACTCGCTGTCGCTGGCACCCAGCCCCCGCCGCCGCGACCCCGACCCAGCGCTGCGCGGCGACGCAGATGCAGACAGGGACTCCCACACCTCATGCGCCATGTCATCGTCCTCCGGCTTGGCGCCCGTCCACGCTTGCGCCGCCAGCGTAGCCAGCATACCTGCGGCGGCGGCGGCCGTGGCAGGTGCTACCACACCGGTCGCCGGCACGCCGGGCGGCGGCGGTGACGATGATGCCGTGCTGGCCACACCCTCATCGTCACTCATGCTACCCACGCTGTCACTGCTGCTACCCGGCCCATTTGGCCGGAACGGCGTCTTTGGCTCCAAGATGCGCGTCCGCGTGCCGCGCTCCTTGTCATGCTCCGCAATGGTGGCTTCATCCCACTGGATGCCGCGCCGCCCGCCGCCGCCGCCGCCATCGCCGCCACCACTTCCTCCCGCACGCGCAGCAGCAGCAGCAGCAGCAGCGGAGGTGGTGGTTACCCCACTCGCCGCCCTGGAGCCGGCGACGGCAACGTAGGCCGTCGAGGTGGTGGCAGCCGCGGCGAGGGTGGCGGTGAGTGAATAGAACGAGTAGGGGTCCGGCACCAAGGCGCGCGGACTGGCTGGTCCACCCGGGTGCTTCAACACGCTGCGTGCTGTGCCAGCTGCTGCCGGCGCAGCGCCAGAGGGCGCGCCCGCACCCCCGTCATCCGCCATGGCCACTGTACCCTACGTTCGTCTGCCTTGCTTGTCTCCGACTGCGACCCTCCGCCTCCGCTCGTCTCGACTGCCTTCTCTTCGTCGACTGCCTCCTCCACCACTCGTCTCGACCGCCACCTCCTCCTTCCGCTCGCCACCTGCCTCGTTACTGCTCCTCCTTCCCACCTATCAGTCTGAGTCTCAGAAGAGAAGGTATCAGGAGCTGATAGGGGCCACTAGAGGTTAGAGAGTCGCCGAATCGGCAATATCAAAGTAAAAACAGGTCGCTGTGCAACAAATCGGATGCGCCCATTCACAAGTTCGCAGTGAAATCCCCCCACTACACCTGCCATAATTGTCGCACAGCGGCCGCATTGCCGTGAAATAGTGGTGCGATTTATCCCTCTTGGCGCCCTCTGAGAGATTTTTTCCATTTCGCTCGTTCTTTCGCTTTTTTCCTCCTTGTTTTGCCAGCAGGGCAGCAGTGCTGGCAGGTTGCCACGCTGGCGGGCGCCAGTGTGACAACCTACTTGCCGGCGCCGGGCGCGGGGACGGCGGCAGCGGGGAGCGACCAAATCACGAGACAAACACAACGACAACGCAGCAATTGTTGCCAACGCATTACCGCGCGCGCAATTGCTTTTAGCGCACCGCTACGCACGCGCACAGCCATTGTTGTGGACTCGCAGCACCGCCAGCCAGCCGGAACAGCGAGCAACCCGACCGCCGGAGCAAGCAAGCAAGCAGCAGAGTCAACACACACGCACAAGCGCACCACCGCAAGCAAGTACAAGACACGCACCTAGTTGCACGCGTACCACACAGAATGGGCGGCTGGTTGACAAAGTGCGTTGACCGCGTTGTTCCTCGTTCCAGTTCCGCGCGCGGCACCCCGCCAACCCCCCACCGCCACCCAAACCCACACCCAACTCGGCAGGATGATGGGGTCGTTTAGCACGAAGGAGGAGATCCGCATGCTGATGCTGGGGCTGGACGCGGCGGGCAAGACGACGATCCTGTACAAGCTGAAGCTGGGTGACGTGGTGACCACCATCCCCACCATCGGCTTCAACGTGGAGACGGTGGAGTACAAGAACCTGTCCATGACGGTGTGGGACGTGGGTGGCCAGAAGAAGATCCGCATGCTGTGGCACCACTACTTCACGGGCTCGCGCGCGCTCATCTACATCGTGGACAGCGCGGACCGCGAGCGGCTGGACGAGGCGCGGGAGGAGATGTGGGCGGTGCTGGCGGACGACGCGCTGGCGGGCGTGCCGGTGCTCGTGTTTGCCAACAAGCAGGACCTGCCCAAGGCGGCGGACGCGCGCACGGTGGCGGACAAGCTGGACCTGTTCAAGCTGAAGGACCACGCGTGGCACGTGCAGGGCTGCAACGCGCTCACCGGCGACGGCCTGTACGACGGCATGGACTGGCTGAGCGACAAGATGAAGCGCAAGTAACGGCGGGGACGTTGTGGTTGACGCAGTATTGTTATTTATGACTGTTAATTAAACTACCGATATTAGTCAATGGGTGCTATTATGACATGGTGGTCTCCTCCATGTCGTCGCCGTCGCCTCCCAGGCCGCCCATGTCACCCAGGTCGTCGTCTGGAACCTTGGAGTCATAGGCATCGTCGCCTTCGTCACCGCCGTCATCATCGTCGTCGTCATCGTCATATGCGCGCGCTGCGGCCAGTCCGCCGTACGGCAGCGGCGCGCGGCCGCGCAGCGCGCCAATGGGCGGCGTGTCTGCCATCTTGGCGTCACCACCACCGACACCGCCGCCGCCGGAGTACTCGGAGATGGGCGACATTTGCATGGCCAGCGCCAGGTGGTCGTCGGGCGAGTGCAGTACACCCGCCGGCGTGTGGTACCCGCGGCTGCCACCCGACAGGCGTCGTGAGGCAGCGGCAGACGACGGCGCACTGCTACTGCCGCCGCCGCCGCTGCTGCCGCCACCGCCACCGCCGCCGCCTGCGGCTTCTGCCGCGCGCACGGCCGCAGCGTCGTCGCTGGCGCCCAGGCCAAACAGGTCCAGCGGCGAGCCAAATGTCACGCCATCCGCCAGTGCCAGCGCCAGCATGCGGTGCGAAAACGTGTCGTCACGGTCTAGCGCCAGTGCCTGCGGTTTGTGGGGGTGAGTGAGAGTGGGGTTTTGAATGCGTCGCAAACTTGGACCAACACTGGCAGCAGCACGTACCGCATGGTACAGCGCGATGGCGGTGTCAAAGTGGCCGCTCAGGTGGTGCGCAAACGCCAGCGCCACCATGGTGGAGTGCTTGTGCGGCACGAGGGCGAGGCACTCCTCGTACCACCGGATGGCGTCGCCGTACTGCCCCAGCTTGCGGCACGCGTGCCCCATGCCGAAGATGGTGGGCTCCCACGTGGCGCGGATGTGCAGCGGGCAGTCCGCCACCAGGCTGAGCGCAAAGTTCCACAGGCCCCACGCCGTGCTGTACGCGCCATTGCGGAACTCAATGACGCCAGCCTCGTGGTACACCAGCGGGTCGGAGGGGCAGCGTGCCGTGGCGGCATCCAGGTACTGCTTCGCCAGCACGCCTTGCCCCGCCCGTGTCGCTACCGCCGCCATGGCCAGCAGCGGCAAGTGCGCGCGCGGCAGCAGCTGCATGGCGGCGCGATACGCATGCAGCGCCGGCTCGTGCTCGTACAGGCTGGCGTAGCACTCGCCCAGCCCCATCCACGAGATGGCGTGCGACGGGTCCAGCTGCGTCGCCTTCGTAAAGTGCTTCACGCCCACCGCAAACTTGGACAGCGACACGTAGTAGCAGCCGACCGCGTACCACGACAGCGGGTCTGCATGTGTGCGGTGTGTGTTGTAGTGTGTGGTGTGGGGAGCCTAACGACGCAACAACAACGGAGCTGACACGACGACGTACCCTTGGGCGCGTTGTGCACCGCGGCGTGCGCCAGCTTGAACAGGTCGGTGGAGCGCCCCAGCGCCAGCAGGTTGGCGTAGTGCAGCGCGGCGGTGCGCCGGTCCAGCGCGTCGTACGCCATGAGCTTGCGCGTGATGGCATGCGACGCGGCGGCGTCGTGCTGGTACTGCAGGCACTCTGCCTTGGCGGCCAGCACGTCGTAGTTGGCGCCAAGCCGGTGCGTGGCCTCCAGCTCCTTGAACCGCGCCGCCAGGCTCGCCACCAGCGAGTACCGGTTCAGCCGCATGGCGTACAGCTCGCGCAGCCACCGTAGGTCCAGCAGCGTCGGTGGCACCGCCGGAGTCGCTGATGGTGGTGGCGGTGGTGGAGGTGGAGCTGCTGACGCGGCGGCCGCCCGCAGGGCGCTACTAGGCCCACCGCCGCTGGCAGTGGTCATGCTCTGCGTGCGCCGCAAGCCGCCGCCTGCCCCCGAACCGGTGGCAGCGGCCTCCCCGCTGCCAGTGAGACCGCTCATGGTGGTGGTACGGTGTGGTCGTGGCACACGGTGCCGGGTTGGCGACAGCGCCGCGGCGGCTGGCGTTGCGGCTGCCGTCACGGTAGGGCGTGCTGCAGGCACCCCGCCGCCGTCGGTTGCAGAGCCAGCGGTGGATGCGGACGCTGACCGCGCACGGGTGCGGGCGCCGCCGCCGTCGACTTCATCGGCGGTGGTCGGCGGCCGCGGTGGCACCAGGGCGGCAGGCGCCGGCGTGAACAATACGGGCGCCTCCAGCGTGGCAGTGAGGCAGCGCAGCAACTGCGTCTCTTCCGCGTCGCCCAGTAGGTGATGGTCCACCAGCGCCTGCAGCGCACTAACGCAGTACGGGTCGCACCGCAGCGCCGCGACGTACCACTCAGTGGCGCGCGGCCGGTTGTTCATGGCCACCAGGCAGTCACCCCGCAGCGCTGCCATGCACGCCACCAAGTTGATGCTGCTGCCGTCACTGACACGTGGCGGCGCGCCAGCAGAAGCACCAAACACGGGCGATGGCGGTACATCGCTACCCTCCCCCGCGCTGGAAGCGCTGCCGCCCCCATCGCCAAGCGGGGAAAGCGGGGAGGACGGCACACCGCTGGCCTGCCCCTCGTGCTCTGCCATGGTTCGTAGTAGCCGCCAAGTCACCACGCCGTCTGACTGCGACGCACTCAGCCCTGCCACCCCACCGCTGGCGGAGCTGACGGAGCTGGAGGGCATGCTGGCGGCTCTCTCCCTTGCGGTTGGGTAATCATCCCGAGGCCGCAGCGGGGTGCGCAGGGCCGGCATGCCGCCGCCCTCCATCACCGACTCTAGCAGCGCCACCGCCTTGTCAGGCGCGCGCATCGCCTTCAGCGCCAGCGCGCCCCAGTAGAACGCGCGCAGGGCGGCGGGGCGCACCACGGAGGCAGGGCCAGGCGGCGGCTGTGCGCCAGCCACGGCAGCCGCCACCGCGGCGTGGCGCACCGCTGCGGGCACCGCCACGCTCGCCACATCCAGGCAGCCGTGCACCTCCAGCATGCGGTGCGCGCGTCCGTACTCGCCATTACAATACAGCGCCTCCACCAGCAGCAGCACGTCCGCCACATACTGCTCCCCCGCATCGACGCTGTCACCGTCGCCGCCGTCGGTGTCGGTGTCATCCCCCCGTCCGTCGCTGCCTGCCGCCATCGCCGCCGCTGCAGCGGCCGCTGCCGCCTGCGACAGCGTCACCAGCTTGTTGGCATACCACGCCGCGCTGCCATGCTGCTGCCGCGCCGCGCAGCTTGCCACCAACCGCCGAAGGTGTGCCGCCGTACTTGCCGCCGTTGCCGGCACCGCTCCTGCCGGCACCGCGGCTGGCAACCCTGCTGACATCCCTGCTGCTGCTGATGATGATGATACTGTTGGTGTCGATGCAGAAGCTGCCATGGCTGCGGCTGCCGCTGCCGCTGCTGCTGCTGCTGCCATGGCTGTTTGGCGGTAGGAGCGAAAGGGGGCGAGAAATGGCTGCACAAATAGGCGGTGGCAGCCAACGCTGCAACAAACTACGGCCGCCAAACTGCGGCAGGCGGTATAAATACCCCACTCCGCCACCTAGAATTGTGATTAATCGTCGCTGCCGCCAAATCATTTTGCTACAATTTGACCGCCTGGTGTGACCAACGGCTACCTACTGGCCAACAGCTGCCCGTCCATGCTGCTGGCATGCTGCTGGCTGGTGGCGGTGTGGCGGGCAGGAGGTGTGGCGCCATCGTAAGATTGGGATGGGTCCTGCGACAGTGACAGTGGGAGCACTTCATGAGCATATGGTAAGGGGTGGCACGTTGCTAGAGAGAGACATGGCTAACCTACAACAACAACACAACAATGCAACGTCGACCGTCCGGACTCCGGCAACGCGACGACAACGCGTTGACGTCCAGAGCAGCAAACGGAAGCGTCACTGACACACGCACGCGGCGCAGCAGGTGGTGCCGCCACGGCGTCGGGGCGGTGGCGCGGCAGGCCGGCTATCTCGCTCGTGCTCGTCACTTCCAATCACTGCCGGCGCGGCCACCACCTCCGAGCGCGCTGCCGCCACCCAGCGCACGGCCGCTGCCAGTGTGGCTGCCGGGACGGCGCCACTCGGCGGCGGCAGGGATGGGATGGTAGTGGCGGTGCGTAAGTAGTCTAGGGTGCCGCGTGGCAGCGGCGTGACGGCTGGCGGCCGATGATCATGGCCGGCAGCAACAGGTGCCACGAGGCAGCCGCCGACGCATGGCACGTCATCAGCGCCCGCCCAGCCTAGCCGGCCCGCCACTGCAGCCACATGCCGGCAAAACCCGTCTGGCGGGCGCACGTGGTGCACAGCCACATAGTGCGCGTAGCCCTCCGGCCACACGTACACGCCATCCGTGTGCGCCGCCACGCCCATGTTCACCTCGTCGCCACACCGCCACCGGCACCAGCTGCGCGCCATCTCCCACGACTCCACCGGCGCCCGCCGCAGGTACGCCTCCACCAGCGCCGCTGCACCATAACCTTCGTGCCGCCATGTCAGGTCCACCGCATCCGCGGGTGACGGCCACTCCGGGTCGCCCCTTGCGGTTGTTGTAGAGCGTGGCGTTGATGGCGCGTCGGTTGGCGCCACCACCACTGGAGTATCGTTCCAATACCCCAGGGGTATGAGGCCACCGTGCGCCTCCCCCATCGCCATAGTGTTGGGGTCGATAGATGATACTAACTGCTGCTATTTGCTGGTGTTGGCTGCTTCTAACATTGTATGTCTGCAATTCTGGCGTCAGCCGCGTACTGATACACGGCGTACCGTGTACGACCAGAACACGGCGTGGGAGGGAGGGGGAGAGAGCAATGATACGCATCAAAATTCACCTCGGAAACAATGTATATGCAAACATTACGCAGCGCTACTCCATTGCTATTCGTGTAAAACCCACACAGCCCACTATAAAACGTGTGCGACGGTCTCGTTGTGTATTCACTATCATGAAATAGTAGCCGCCTCTCGCCGCCTCCTGCGAGCAGCCTGATAAACGGCCGCAGCTGGTCGATGCTGACATTCGAAAGCAGGTGTGCAAACAAGGCGACTGTAAATGCACACACGCGCGCGGGTCGGACGCGGCAGTATTGTGCTGCGTGTGGCATATAGGGCCGCCTCCGGGGGAATCAGCCGCGTCCGGCGTTGCGTTCGCGTAAAATACAGGAGTACCTGGCCGTGGCTGGGTTTCAAAGCGCCAGTGCAGCCACAGCACGGCAGCACCAGCTGGGCACACAGTGGCACCAGCTCTACTCACGCCATCAAACGCCGCGATGCTGCTGGCAGCGGTGCTGGCGCTGCTGGCTGCCACGGCAGCCGCTGTGGCAGACGGCAGCGTCGTGGACCGCGGAGGGCGCGGCGGCCGCGACGCACTGGTAGCAGCAGGCGGCAGCGGCAGCAGCAGCAGCGGCGGCGGCGGCGGCGGGCTGCGGCGCCGTGCCAAGGATGCCGCCGTTGGTAGCCACGTGGATGGCGACGATACGCGGTTTTCAACTGTTGGCGGCGGTGTGGGCGCGGGGGCGGGAGCGGGCGCGGCGGCGGGGGCCAAGTGGTATGACCGCAGCAACCTGAACGGCGCCATGACCAGCGAGCTGGACAACCTGGAGGGCCAGATTGGGTACTGGCAGGGCGTGCTGGACCGCGACTTTAATGCGTACGTCAATGAGCGCGTGTCGCGGCTGAACAGCCTGGAGACGGTGGTGTCACAGCTGCGGCAGCGGACGACGGGCGCCAACGGCGCGGTGGACGACCTGAACCGGCAGCTGGATGCCGATGCCACCAGGTACCGCGGCAGTGTGGTGGACCGCATTGCCAGCCTGAACACGCAGGCGGGCGGGGCGGAGAACGAGGCGGCGGGGCTGCGCGACGCGACGCGCGTGGCGGCAGCAGCGTCGGCGGCAAACGTGAAGCGCGCGGTGGACGAGCGCGACACGGGTGTGGCGGCAATCGAGAGCGAGGAGGCGACGGCGGTGGCGGAGCATCAACAGCGGCTGATGCAGATGGAGGCGGACGCGCACGCCACGACGGAGAAGCTGATGGCGGACCTGGCGTCGCTGCAGGGCGACATTGCACGCTCCAAGGACGCCGCCGCTGCCGCGCGCGCCGCCACGGCAGTCGCCATCAAAGAGCGCGAGAAGGTGCTGGCGGAGTGGGAGGCGCGGGCGGCGGCGTACAATGCTGCCATTGCTGCCACCGCCGCCGCCAAGGCGAAGGTGATTGCAGACGGGGAGGCCAAGGTCAAGGAGCTGGAGGTGGCGACGCAGGAGCAGCGTGCCCGCGTGCCGGCGGCGGCGGCGGCCGCGGAGGCGGCGGTGGCGGCAGTGAAGGCGGAGTACGATGCCAAGACGGCGGAGCTGCGCGCCAAGTACGCGGCTATGAAGGAAACCATCCTGAAGCAGGCGGCGGAGGCAGATGAGATGGTGGCAAAGGCGCTCGCTGCCGCCGCCGCGTCGCGCAAGGTGGAGACGGACGCCAACAATGAGCGCGCCACCGTGGCAGCGGCCACGCAGGCGGTGCGCGTGGCGGCCGACGCCGCCAAGGCCGACTTTGAGGCCTCCAAGCGCGACATTGACGCCGCCATTGAGGAGTACCGCGCCCGTGTGGCGCCCATCTTGGCGCACATTGAGGAAGTGACCAAGGCGCGCGACGCAGCGGTGGCAAAGCGGGCGGCGGCAGAGAAGGCGGCGGCCGAGTCGGCGGACGTGCTCACCAAGGCGACGGCGGGCGCAGCAGAGGAGCGCGCCGCGGTGGGGCGCGACGCGGAGGCGGCGCGCAAGGCGACGCTGGATGCGGCGCTGGCGAAGGAGGCGGCGGCGCGCGAGGCGGCCAAGGTGGAGAAGGCAGCCAAGGCGGCGGTGGCAGATGCGGCCAAGGCGCGGGATGAGGCAGGCCGTGTGGAGGCGGCGGCGGTGGCAGAGAAGGAGCGCGCGGTGGCGGCGGCGGCAGCAGCGGCGGCGCAGCAAGCCAAGGTGGCGGGCGAGCTGGGCAGCGCGTTGGCGGCACACGAGGAGGAGCTGAAGCGGAAGGCAGCAGAAGAGGCAGCGGCGGCGGGGCGGCGGGCGGACGAGTCGACGCGCAAGGCGGGCGCGCTGTCAACCTCCACCGACAACCTGCAAGCACAAGCGGCGGCGGTGGAGCGCGACGTGGCGGACCTCGTGAACACCACGGCGGCAGAGAAGTTCCGCACCGCGCAGCTGGCGGCGGAGGTGTACCGGCTGGAGGACGAGGAACGGACGCTGCGCGCCGACGCAGCAGCACGGCGGCGCGAGCTGGACACGTCACTGGCGGCGCTGAATGACGCCAAGGCGGCAGCGGTAGCAGCGGCAGCAGAGGAGGAGGGCCGCATCGCCGCCGCCGCAGCCGCCCGCCGCGACGCCGAGTCGGTGGGCGCGGCGGCGGACGCGGCGGCCGCCAACTCTAGCGCCGCTCTGGCGGACGTGGCGGCGCATGCTGCGTCGGCACGGTCGCAGGCGGGGGACATTGCCGCGCTGATGGTGCAAGCCGCCGCGGCTGCCGGTGCGGATGGCGAGCTGCCGCTGGGCGCGCTGCAGGGCGTTGCGGATGCGGCGCAATCGCTGGTTGCCAGCGTGGACCGGCTGGCGCTGGACAAGGAGGCGCTGGCAGCGGAGCTGGACGACGCACAGCGTGCGCGGAAGCGGGCGGAGGCGCGCGTGAGCGGCGTGCGAGCAGAGGTGGCAAACTGGAAGTCGCGGCGGGACGCGATGCGGCGCGCGACGGCCGCTGAGTCGGCGGGTGGCACCGGACAGGCGGCGGAGTACGCGTCGCTGGCAGCACAGCGTGCCGCATTGCAGCGTGACATTGCGGCGGCAGAGGACGAGCTGGACGGGCTGGTAGACGGCGGCGCGCCGGGCGCTGCCACCGCGGCGCGTGTGGCAGCGCGGCAGGCAGCGGTGAACGCCATGTTGGCAGCGGCCCGCAACAAGTTGGCCGCCAACTCCACGCACCCGGCGTCGTCGCCAGCGGCAGCGTCGCGCGTCCCCGTCCCCCCGCTGCCCGTCACGGCGGGTTCCCGCGTGCGCATCAGTGCCGTCACCGGCCGCATCGTGCCCGCCGACTACAACGGCACGGAGGCCACGTTTTGGGGCCACGTCGCGCGCGTGGTGCAGCTGGACGGCGACGCGCCAGCGCCCGCTACCGCTACCACCGCCGCCGCCGCGGCGAATGTGGCGGCGGCGCCAGGGGCTGGCTCCGGCGGCCTGGCGCCGTTCCGCGTGGCGCGGCTGGCAGCTGCAGCCGATGGCAGTGGGGATGCGATAGTGGACACGCGCGCCACCGACGCCACCGCCGCTTTCCTTCCGCTCCACACTGATGCCGACGGCATGGCCTTTGTGTCCGGCCTTGCGCCTGGCGCGTCGTCAGAGGAAGATGACGACGACGCTAGCTAATGTTGCCGCTGTTGTTGTTGTTGTTGTTGTTGTTGTTGTGTTTGTTGTTGTGTGTTCAATTGCGTCGATAATAAGTTACTCCTCGCCGTCGGGCTCGCAGGTGGTCACGATGACGGTGGCGGCGTCGGCGCGCTGGCGCCGGGCACCCTTGCTGACCGCCGCGGCGGCCGCCAGGACGGCGGGCGTGGGGAACAGGTGCTGCAGCAGCAGGCTGTGAATGTCCAGCCACAGGCCGCGTACGAGGGAGGCGCGCGCGGCGGGTACGAGCGCTACCGACTCCACACGTGCCTTGGCGGCGGCGGTGAGGGGTGGGACGGCGCGACCGTCTAACGACACGAGTGACGCACCAACTGGCAGGCGAGGTGCCACCGTCCCTGGCAGCCACCAGCCGCCTAGGGCGACCGCGGCCTCCCACGTGGCGGCCTTGGCTTTGCGGCGTGCAAACGGCGGCGGCGCGTGCGCGGTGTACAGCGGCGGGGCGGCAGCCACTGACGGCGGCAGAGGTGGCGCGGCAAGGGATGCTACCGCCTGCGCCCATGCCTTTGCGCTCGCGCGTGGCAGCGGGCCGCTGGGTGCGTGTGTTGTATGCGGCGGCGGCGGCGGCGTGCTGCCGCGCGCGTGTGCCACCGCCGTCGCCAGCGGACCCAACGCATGGCCGCCAAACAGGCGCAGCATGGCCGTCTCATCTAGCAGCGCACCCTTGGTGCCGGTGACAGGCACCACGGCAGACAGGGCGTCATCCCAGTCGGCAGCAGCGGTGCCATGCACAGCGCCGCTGGCGCCCTCGCCGTGTAACGAGGCAGCCAGCGGCGCGCCCACAATGTCTGCCACCGGAATCGGCACGCACGCATCGGGGTGCACGCCGGCGGTGGCGGGCGGGCGGGACAGCAGCACAACGGGTTGCGCCAGCAGTGCAGCACCGCCCGCCGCCAGCTGGCTGCGCATGTCGGGGTACAGGTGGAGGAGGTACGCCCACTCGTCAGGCGCCAGCCGGCCAGCTGTGGCAATTGCCGGCGACGGGGCGGCAGCGGTGGGTGGTGCGCGGGTGCGTGCCGGCGCCCACCGCAGCGTCATGTGAAAGCGCGCATCCCACACCACCCCTGCGTCAGGGCGCAGCGCAACGGTGCCGCCGCCGCCGCTTGCTTCCATTGCCGCCGCAGACGCCTTTCCGCCGCTGCACTTGACCATCATTATCGTGGGCGACGCCGCGCCCGCCATGCCCTTTGCTGCCCGCACTCGGCAGCCAGCGACGTCATACTGCGGCCACTCGCCTGCCATGGCGCGTTTGGCCGCCGCGGGAGAGGTCGCCCGCTCAGCAGCAAGGTGCGCCAGGCGGTGCAAATGCGCAAGCAGGTTGGCATACTTTTCAGACGTCAGGCCATTGGCGCGCCCGCTGGTTGCCGTGGCCAGTCGATTGAGTGCTG
>Ga0066256_1004022_pt1 | contig 13481 bp, 9 predicted proteins | sample ThiBio_1000_biof_FD_87107 | JGI IMG/M metagenome (GOLD analysis project Ga0066256, IMG submission 87107) | Wastewater bioreactor microbial communities from Cape Town, South Africa - Thiocy_expt_1000_biof (version 2) | ecosystem: Engineered > Bioreactor > Thiocyanate-remediating >...
GATCCTGACCACCCGCTGGAAGTGATCCGAGGTCGATCCGCCGGCCGCTTCCACTCGAGTTGCGCTCGTCTCCGCGGCTCCCGATCGGCTGAGGGCTCGAGGGCTCAGCGGCGCGAGATCGACGCGTCCGAGGGCGATCGATTGCGCGTGCAGCTGGGGGACTCGCGCACCCGGAGAGGCGGGCTCTCGAGCACCCGAAAATGCGCCTCGACGGGTGTTGAAAACCTGCGGATGGGGCCGTGTTCAACACTGCGTAAGTACAACTGAAATAGGAATCGAGGCCGGTTCCTTGACGAGGGTACGCGTGTTCAGTACGCTGAACAACGTGCAAGGACTCACGCAACGTCAACAGATGGTGCTCGACTTCATCCGCCAGTCGATCGCCGATCGTGGCTACCCGCCGACGCTGCGCGAGATTGGCGCTCGGATGGGCATCCGTTCGACGAACGGCGTCAACGATCACCTGCGTGCACTCGAGCGCAAAGGCTACCTCACGCGCGAGGACATGAAGTCGCGCGCGCTCCGTCCCACCGCACACGCGAACAGTAACGCCGATCCCGCAGAAGCGACGAACGGCAGCGCGATCACCGGCCTCCCTCCGCTGAGCGACGACGAGGACGTGATCGATGTCCAGGTCCTCGGTCGGGTCGCCGCCGGGCTCCCGCTCTTTGCCGAGGAGCACGTCATCGACACCGTGCGTGTCGACCGCGGTCTGCTGAAGGGCGGCCGCGAGGTGTTCGGGCTGCGCGTCCACGGCGACTCGATGATCGAGGCCGGCATCCTCAACGGCGACTACATCTTCGTCCGCAAGCAGCTCACGGCGAACCGCGGAGACATCGTCGTCGCGCTCATCGGCGACGAGGCGACGGTCAAGTACTACTACCCCGAGAAGGACTACGTGCGCTTCCAGCCGGCCAACAAGGCCATGGCGCCGATCCTTGTTCGCGCGGTCGATTTCAAGCCGACGATGCTGCTCGGGGTCGTGGTCGGCGTCTTCCGCCGCCTCTGACCAACTCGGGCGTGCGGCCCAACCACCCGCAGTCGTTGCCCCAACCACCCGCAGAGGTGGGCCGTTCGGCCCGCATTGAAGTGACACAAGCACAAGGTTTGTCCTTGTGTCGGTGTGCACGGCGCTGGTACGTCTCGTAGCGTCGATGCGGGGCTATCTGCTGGCGGCGATGGTCTGCGTTGGGTTGATGCAGGCGGGGTGCGGAGGCGTGTATTACGCGGTCTCCGTGAACGCGGCTCAGGCTCGTCTCGAGCAGGCTCGCGCGATGGGGGCCGAGTCCGCCGCTCCGTACGAGTATTACTACGCGAGGGAGCACCTCCGCGAAGCGCAGCACCACGCGTCGGAGGCGAGCTACGGCGATGCCGCGACGTACGCGGAGACCGCCGAAACCTACGCGCAGAAGGCGATCGATCTGATCCAGGCCTCGAAGCGAGGCGAGGGCGCGAAGTGAGGCCCCGGGCGGACGGCCCAGCGCCTCGCGCAAACGCGACGATGCGAGGGGTGTCGCCCCGAGCGCGCGTGCTCGCCAGCGGTGTCGTTGCGCTGATCGTGGGCTCGGCGTGTGCTGCGGGGCCCGTCACGCGCGGTCGCATCGACGGCCTCGAGGCGATCGTGAAGAAGGCCGAGGCGAACGGCGCCATGCGTTGCGCGCCGCGCGAGCTCGCGCTCGCGAAGTCTCACATCCTCTTCGCCCAGGTCCGGCTCGATCAGGGAAACCTCTCGGGAGCGCAGAGCCACCTCGAGGTCGCCGAGCCCAATGCGCAGGCCGCGCTCGCTAACAGCCCCGCGGACAAGTGCGCCAGCGAGGCTCCCCTGCCGCCCCGTGAAGGCGATCGCGACGGCGACGGCATCCTCGACACGTTCGACTCGTGCCCCGATCAGCGCGAGACGTACAACGGCTACGAGGACCTCGACGGCTGCCCCGACGATCCCGACACCGACGGCGACGGGATCCCCGACTCGCGCGACGCGTGCCCGCTCGAGCCGGAGGACAAGGACGGCTACCTCGACGACGACGGCTGCCCCGATCCCGACAACGACGCGGACGGCATCCCCGACGACAAGGACAAGTGTCCGAACGACCCGGAAGATCCGGACGGCTTCCAGGACGACGACGGCTGTCCCGACGAGGACAACGACAACGACACGGTCAAGGACGTCGACGACCTGTGCCCCAACACGCCGGGGCAGCCGAGCGGAGAGCGGCCGGGGTGCCCGAGCCTCGTGGTCGTGACCGCGCGGGAGATCCGGATCACGCAGCAGATCCAGTTCGACACGAACAAGGCCACGATCAAGGCGGTGAGCTTTCCGATCCTGGACGCCGTCTACGACGTCCTCGCGGCGAACCCGAAGATCACGATCGAGGTCCAGGGCCACACCGACAACGTCGGCGCAGCCGCCCACAACCAGAAGCTCTCCCAGCAGCGCGCCGCCTCGGTGAAGGCTTACCTGGTGAAGAAGGGCATTCCGGACGCGCGTCTCGTCTCGAAGGGCTACGGCATGACCCAGCCGCTCGTGCCGAACAACAGCGCCTCGAACAAGGCGTTGAACCGCCGCGTCCAGTTCATCCGGACCGAGGGCAACGGCCAGTAGCCGCGGGCGGGCGAGTGGCGAGGGCGCGTCGGGTCTCCGCACGTGCGAAGACCCGGACGCACGAACGCACGAGCTCGACCGGTGACGCGGCGCGACGGATATCGCTGTTCCTCGCGTGAAAGCCGAGTCGTCGAGGCGGGACGAGACGCGAGGAGAGGATCGAGACGTTACCGTGACGGGCAGCTCTTGATCCGGGACACGCTTTCTGAACCCCAAAAATCGGAAACCGGTGTAATGGACCGAACTGTGAGCTCCTTCAAAGCGTCGACGTTGCGCTCGTTCATCGCCATCGCCGTCTCGCTCGCTGCCGGTCTTGCGATCATCTCCACGGCGCCCGACGCCCGTGCGCAGGGCAAAGCTGAGGGTCCCGCCAAGGCACTTCAGAAGAAGGCCATGGAGGAGGACTACCTCATGACCGACTTCGCGAAGGCGGCGGAGAAGCTCGAAAAGGCGCTCGCCCAGTGCGGGACGGATAAGTGCTCCGCGCAGCTCCGCTCCCGCCTGAAGCGTGACCTCGGCGTCGTGCAGATCGGCGGCGCGATCGACAAGGACAAGGGCCTCGCCAACTTCGTCGAGGCGATCAAGCTCGATCCGACCGTCGCGCTCGATCCGGACATCAAGACCAAGGACCTCGAGCAGGCATTCGCCGAGGCGAAGAAGAAGGCCTCGGGCGGCGCCGCAGCCCCGAGCAACGGCGGTGGTGCGGGCCCGGCCCCGACCCCGGGTCCGGCTCCGGTCGCTGGTCAGCCTGAAGGCGACTTCGTGCACACGCCGGCTGCCGAGCAGCAGGTCCGGACGCCGATCCCCGTGTACCTCGAGTACACCGGCGAGGAGCAGCTCGTTCGCGTCATCGCCCGCTACAAGGGCTTCGGCATGGCGGAGTGGAAGCCCGTCGAGCTCAACAAGATGGGCGAGAACGGCTGGGGCGGGTTGCTCCCGTGCCGCGACGTCCAGCAGGGCACGACGCTGTACTACCTCCAGGGCTTCGACGCGAACAACGACCCCGTCGCGACCGGCGGCGATCGCAGCAAGCCGTACCGCGTTCCGGTCAAGACCGAGGCGGTGGCGGAGCCCCCGCACCTGCCGAACGCGTCGCCTCCCACGCAGTGCGCCGACACGGGCGACTGCCCGCCGGGCTTCCCCGGCTGCAAAGCAGCGACGGGCCCCGGCGGAGGGAAGAAGGGCGAGGAGCCGATCGGCAAAGACGGCGGCGAGGTCTGCGAAGAAGACAGCGAGTGCAAGAGCAACCGCTGCACGTCCGACAACAAGTGCGCCGAGTACGAGGGGCCGAAGAAGGGCCCCAAGCTCTGGATCGGTATCTCCGGCGCGCTCGACTACACGTTCGTTCCGAGCGCCGACGACGTCTGCAAGCTCACCGCGCAGGCGACGCCGATGAACGACTCGAACTACTACTGCACGCGCAGCGACGGTTCGGACTACCCGTCGCGCGATCCGTCCAAGGCGGTCGAGAACAATTCGATCGTCCTCTCGAAGGATCGCGGCTCCGACAAGGTCACCGGCGGCGGCGCGCTCGGCAACGTCCGCCTGATGCTCACGCTCGACTATGCCGTGCACCCGAACGTCATGGTCGGCGGGCGCCTCGGTCTCGTTCTCAACAGCTACTCGGGCGCGGAGGCAGAGGTCGACGGCAAGCGCTTTGCGGTGCCGGTGCACCTCGAGCTGCGCACGACGTACGTTCACGGTGAGAACGCGCTCTTCAAGACCGGGTTCGCGCCGTACGTCTTCGGCGGTTTCGGCATCGGTCAGTTCGAGACCGGCATCCCGGTGCAGGTCATCGAGACGCCCCCGGGCGAGGCGCCCACGAAGAGGGACGTGGACGCGTGGCACATTGCCGGTCCGGCGTTCATCTCCGTCGGTGGTGGCGGTCGCTACGCGGTGACCCAGCGCTTCGCGTTCATGTTCGGCCTCCGCGCCAACCTCGCCTTCCTCAACGCGTTCGCGCCCAGCGTCGGCCCCGAGATCGGCGGCCAGATCGGCTTCTGATCGCGCTCGCGCGATGACGACGCGCGCTCTCTCGGATGCCGCGAGGCGGATCCGGCCGGCCGTCTTCGCCGAGCTCCAGGCCCGGATCGATCGGCTCGCTGCGCGGGGTGAGGAGCTCATCCCGCTGCACATCGGCGACACGCACCTGCCGCCGCCCGAGGGCGCGCGGCGGGTGCTCGGAAGCCTCGATCCCGAGGACGTCGCCCTCTACCGCTACGGGCCGACGGCGGGCGTTGCACCGCTCCGCGAGGTGATGGCGCGTGCCGTCGGGCGCCGCGGGCTAGAGGTCGATCCCGGGTCCGAGGTCCTCGTCGGAAACGGCGGGACGCACGCCCTCTTCTGCGCGGCGCGTGTCGTGCTCGATCCGGGGGACGAGGTCATCGTCGCATCGCCGTATTGGCCGCTCGCGCCGGGGATCTTCACCGCGTGCGGCGCCGTCCCGGTCGAGGCGCCGTTCACGCAGCGCCTCTACGAGGACCCGACGCTCGATCCGGCGGCGCTCCTCGCCACGGCGCTCGGGCCGCGGACGAAGGCCGTGTACTTCATCTCGCCGAACAACCCGGACGGGAAGGTCCTCACGCCCGCGCAGATCGAGCGCGTCGCCGCGTTCGCGCGCGAGCACGACCTCTGGGTCTTCGCCGACGAGGTCTACGCCGACGTCGTCTTCGGTGGTGACGGTGCCGGTGCGCCGACGATCGCGGCGCTTCCAGGGATGCGTGAGCGCACGATCGCGCTCCACTCGCTCTCGAAGAGCCATGCCCTCGCCGGGCTTCGCATCGGGTTCGTCGCTGCGCCCGAGCCCGTGGTCACCGCCGCGCGTCGAGTCTCGACGCACACTGCGTTCAACGTGTCCGTCGCGATGCAGCGCGCCGCTGCCGCCGCGCTCGCCGACGAGGCGTTTCCGCCCGCGGCGCGTGACGTCTACCGCGCCGCTCGGGACGCGTCCGTCGCCGCGCTCGCCGGAGCGCCGATCCGCTTTCACGTCGCCGAGGGCGCGACCTACCTCTTCCTGGACTTCGCTCCCGCGATCGAGCAGCGCGGTCGCGTAGAGCGCGAGCGCGCGCTCTACGCGATCCTCGAGCGAGCGGTCGATCGCGGCGTGCTCCTCGCTCCGGGGGATGCCTTCGGCAGTGGCTACGCCCAGTCGTTCGCGCGGCTCTGCTACACGAGCGTGCCGCCCGCTCGGGTCGTCGCCGGGATCGAGCGTCTCTGCGATGCGGTCGACGCGTTCCTCGCCGACAAACCCTGAGCGTTCACCTCGCGATGCGGCCCGCGCCGGTGCCGCGCACGAGAGCCCGCGCCCGGCGCTTCAGCGAACGACGTAGTCGATGTTCGTCGGCTTGCCGTTGCGCACGACGTGAATCGTGAGGCGGTCGAGCGTTCCCGAGCGGAGCTTTGCGTACGCCTCGAGCATGCGCTCCGGGCTCGTCACCTCGATGCCGTTCAGCGATACGAGCCGGTCGCCAGTCTCCAGCCCCAGCGCAGCGAGGACGCTCCCGGGGCGGATCCGCACGAGGCGGAAGCCAACGACACGATCGCCTTCCTTCTCCGGGGCTAGGGGAGTCTTCATCAGCTCCGCCTGCGCTTCGAGGATGCGGTCGACGGCGCCGCGATCGATCTGGAACTCGTTCGGGCCCGTCTTCGCGATCTTGCCGGCAAGCTCTCGCTCGAGCGCGCTCGGCTGCGCGCCGCCGTTCATCGGGCTCGCGCTCGGCGCCGGAGGAGGAGTCGGGGAGGCGCCGCCGAAGACGCGCGCCTGGCAGAGCACGCCGCGCTGCTCGAGCCATACGCGGTCCGCGGCCACGTAGACGACGCGAGCATCGGCGGCCAACTCGCCGCCTCGCTTCTGGAGAAGGCGGCGCCCGCGAACGTCGAAGGCCGCGAACGATTCGTCGGCATCGTCGGCGCGCACCGAGGCGACCGCACGCACGGCATCGCAGGGCGGAGCGCTGGCCGGATCGTGAACGTCGAGCTCGCCAGTGGCGGCTTCGGCGTCGCTCTGTCGAAGCGGGCCGGTCAGGTGATCGAACGCGTTTCGATCGAGGATCGCGTCAGCCGATCGCGCGGACGTAGTGCCGCCCGCGGTGGACACCGCCGCCCGCGCTTCGGCGAAAGGAGCGATCGCCGAGGGCAGGGCGGCGGCGTCCACCAACGAGCCGATCGCATGCGCATGGAGGAACGCGATGACCGCGACCGACGTCGGGATGGCGAGCGAGACGATCGTTCGGAGGGACATGAGCGCGTCGTGACGTTGCGATGGCCGTGCCCGGATCGGTGGACACGGCTTTCCGCGGGGTTCGCGGCTGACTTCGAGCGCAGGCGGACAACTTGGCGAGCGGCGCGAAGCTCGCGAACACGGCCGCTGACAAGCTGACAACTTGGGCCTGCGGCCCAACCACCCGCAGTCGTTGGCCCAACCACCCGCAGTCGTTGGCCCAACCACCCGCAGTCGTTGGCCCAACCACCCGCAGTCGTTGGCCCAACCACCCGCAGTCGTTGGCCCAACCACCCGCAGCCGTGCGCCTCCGGCCCGCGCTGCACGGGCCCGCGCTCCACGGCTCGCGCGACGAGCTGCCGCGCTTCGCTGAGCGCCGCCCCGCTCGCGGCAGGCGGTTCGGCACCCCGGCCGGCTCCAGCGCGGCGCCGCCGAGTGTTGGTTTTGCCAGCCCATCGCGGTAGAAGCCCAGCCTTGATGCGCCGCCGGTTCTTCCTCTCGTTCGCGCCTGTCCTCACCGTTGCTCTCGCCGCTGCATGCGGAGGCGAGACCCCGCCGCCGGCTGCGCCGTGCCCGCGGTGTCCGGAGCCCGCGACGACGCTTCCGACGACGGCGCCGGCGATCGCCTCCGCCGCGACGCCCGAGGATGCGAAGAAGTTCATCGAGCAGGTCGACAAGGATCTTCGGCGCCTGTGGACCGCACGCGATCGCGCCGGCTGGGTGAACCAGAACTTCATCACGGACGACACCGAGGCGCTCGCCGCGGCGGGCGAAGAAGCGACGGCGGCGTACGTCACCGACGCGATCCAGAAGGCGCGTCGCTTCGATGGCGTGGAGGGGGTCGAGCCCGCCGTTGCACGGCAGCTTCTCCTTCTCAAGCTCGCGCAGATCGTGCCCGCTCCGTCGAATGCCGATGAGCGTCGCGAGCTCGCGGAGCTCCAGAGCAGCATGACGGCGACGTACGGCAAGGGCGAGTATTGCCCGGCGCCGGGCTCGCCTCTCGCGAAGAACGCGAAGAAGGCGGCGGCCGGTACGAAGGAGGAGGCGGGCGCGAAGAAGTGCGCCGCGACCCCGCTCAAGCTCGATGACCTCTCGCGCGTGTTGAAGAAGAGCCGGAACTACGACGAGCTCCTCGAGGCGTGGAAGGGCTGGCACACGATCTCGCCGGCCATGAAGGACCGCTACACGCGCTACGCCGAGCTCGGAAACCGGGGCGCGAAGGAGATCGGCTTCGCGGACATGGGCGCGCTCTGGCGCTCCGGCTACGACATGAGCCCGCAGGAGTTCGAGGCGGACATCGAGCGACTCTGGCAGGACGTGAAGCCGCTCTACGACGACCTCCACTGCTACACGCGCAAGAAGCTTCGCACGAAGTACGGCAAGGACAAGGTCGGGGAGAAGGCGCCGATCCCGGCCCACCTCCTCGGCAACATGTGGGCGCAGCAGTGGGATGGGGTCTACGACCTCGTCGAGCCGTTCCCCGGGCAGGGCTCGCTCGACGTCGACAAGAAGCTGGTCCAGAAGAAGTACGACGCGAAGCAGATGGTGAAGCTCGGCGAGGCGTTCTTCACCTCGCTCGGGCTCGACTCACTCCCGCCGTCGTTCTGGGAGCGGTCGCTCTTCACGCGCCCGAAGGATCGCGAGGTCGTGTGCCACGCGAGCGCCTGGGATGTGTCGTGGAACGGCGACCTCCGCATCAAGATGTGCATCGAGCCGACCGAGGACGATCTCATCACGATCCACCACGAGCTCGGTCACGACTACTACTTCAACTACTACTACAAGCTCCCGATCCTCTTTCAGCAGGGCGCCAACGACGGCTTCCACGAGGGCATCGGCGACACGCTCGCTCTCTCCGTCACGCCCGACTACCTGAAGAACCTCGGTCTGCTCGACACCGTGCCGAAGGGCGACAAGGGCCGCATCAACTTCCAGATGAAGATGGCGCTCGACAAGGTCGCCTTCCTTCCCTTCGGCCTCATGATCGACAAGTGGCGCTGGGACGTCTTCTCCGGCAAGACGCCGAAGTCGAAGTACAACGAGGCGTGGTGGGCGCTCCGGACGAAGTACCAGGGCATCGCGTCCCCCGTGACGCGCACCGAGGCCGACTTCGATCCCGGCGCGAAGTACCACATCCCCGCGTCGACGCCGTACATCCGGTACTTCCTCGCGCGCATCTACCAGTTCCAGTTCCATCGCGCGCTGTGCAAGGCGGCCGGCCATACCGGCTCGCTCGACACCTGCAGCATCCACGGCAACAAGCAGGCGGGGGCGAAGCTCCGCGCGATGCTGGAGCTCGGACAGAGCAAGCCGTGGCCGGAGGCGCTCGCAGTCCTGTCGGGTGAGACGAAGGCGGACGCGTCTGCGCTCGTCGAGTACTTCGCGCCGCTCCGGGCGTGGCTCAAAGATCAGAACAAGGGCGAGCAGTGCGGGTGGTGATCGGCTCGCGCTCCGCCGCTCTCGCATAGCGCTCGACCGCACCGCGCGTGGGCGAACCGCGCGCGCTCCGCGCTCACGCACGGCGCTCGCCGCGAGCTCTGCAGATTGCCAAGAGCTCGAGCGCGCCGTGCTTGCGTTCGTGAAAGGAGCACGCGTCGGGTAGTCGACTGTCTCGCGCTGTGCGTCGTGAGCAAGGACAGCCGCTTCCGTCGATCCACCATCGGGAGCGATGGGGGCGATGGACCACGTCGGCGCTCACGAGCGTGGGGGATTGCCCACTGGAAACAAACGCGCTTTCAAAGGCGTCCTCGTGCGGTGCAGCTCGACGCGGCAAACGCGGCAAACGCGGCAAGACGAGAACGCTCATGATTTCAGCAGCTATCGAGCGGGCCCACCTTCCTTCCGAGGTTCGCTCCGCTATGCTTTTCGTTTCGTGGCGCTCGAGGTTCTGTCCCACCTGCCGTTGCCGGTGAACATCGGTGACGTCGTCGACAAGTACCGCGTCGAGCGCGTGGTCGGCGTCGGCGCGATGGGGCTCGTCGTGGCGGCGCGGCACACGACCCTCGACCAAGTCGTCGCGATCAAGTTCCTGGTCGAGCACCGCTTCGGCTCGCGGGACGAGTCGATCGCGCGCTTCCTCGGCGAGGCGCGTGCGGCGGCGCGCATCCAGTCCGATCACGTGTGCCGCGTGTCCGACGTCGGGATGCTGCCGGCCGGCGTGCCGTACATGATCATGGAGCACCTCGAGGGAACCGATCTCGAGGAGGAGATCGTCGCGCGCGGTCAGCTCGATCTCGTGGAGGCCGTGGACTACGTGCTCCAGGCGTGCGACGCGATCGCCGCCGCCCATCAGCTCGACATCGTTCATCGCGATCTGAAGCCGGCAAACCTGTTCCTCGCCCGGCGTCCCGACGGCTCGCGTCGGGTGAAGGTCCTCGACTTCGGGATCTCCAAGGCGGCGTCGCTGGGCAAGCAGCGCTTCACGCGCGAGACGAAGAGCCTCGGGACTCCGGCGTACATGCCTCCCGAGCAGATCAAGGATCCGATGAACGTGGATCACCGCGCCGACATCTGGGCGCTCGGCGCGATCCTCTACGAGCTCCTCACCGGGCAGATGGCGTTCGTCGGTGAGACCGTCAAGGAGGTCCTCGATCGCGTCCTCGGCGAGGATCCATGTCCGATCCCGGCGCTCCGCCGCGATGTCCCGCCCGATCTCATCGCCATCATCGGTCGTGCGCTCGCGCGCGATCGCGACGCGCGCTGGCCGACGGCGGCGACGTTCGCCCGGGCGCTGGCGCCGTTCGGATCGATCGGCGTGCTCAGCGGGCTCGCGAGCATCCAGCGCGAGGTCGGCTCACTGTCGTCGATCTCCTCGATCCGCGCGCTGCCTCCCCAGGTGGCTCCGATGATGGCGCCCGGGATGCCGGTGGCTCCGATGATGGCGCCCGGGATGCCGGTGGCTCCGATGATGGCGCCCGGGATGCCGGCGCCGCCGATGGCCGCCCCGATGGCGCCCGGGATGATGGCCGCCCCAATGCCGCCTGCGATGATGCCAGCCACGCTGCCCATGCCGATGAGGCCCGGGATGATGGCCGCCTCGATGCCCGCCCCGATGCCCGCGCCGATGGCGCCGGGGATGATGGCGCCGACGCTGCCCGCGCAGATGGGGCCGATGGCGTCGTACCCTCCGTATGGGCCCGGGTCGAGCGTGGATGCGATGGTGTCGAGCCTCCCGCACGAGAGGCAGACGCTGCCCGATCCGGGCGAGCTCAGTCGCCGCTACTCCGTGGTCCAGGACTGGGCGGCGCCCCAGACCCGCCGCCGGAGAGCGCGTACGGCGGTGCTCGCAATGGTCGCGACGCTCCTCTTCGCCTCGGCGGCCGTGGTGCTCGTCTACCGCGTCGCCCGACCGCGCTTCTCACGGGCGAACAGCGCCGCAACGTCGAGCCCGCTGGCGCCTCTACCCGGCACCGACGACGCACCGCCACCCGAGGCAGCGTCGCTCGCGCCTGCTGGGCTTCCAGCATCGTCCGTGCAACATGCACCTAAATCGGTGCAGTCTGCATCCGATGGCGTGCGTCCTGCACGCAATTCGGGCTCGACGCACTAGCCACGAACGGGGGCCTTTCGAGCCGGTGGAGCGCCCCGCACCGCCTTCACGACGTCACCGTCGGAGGTGCGCCGATGACCGAAAATTGCGCTGAATCCACGGGATTCGAGGGGATTTCCTAGTCTGGAGTCCGGCACGAACAAAACGTGATCGCGGAATGGAACCAAGCGTAAGATATCCGCCATGAACCAACCCCCCGGTGGCAACTATCCCCCCGGTTATCCGCCCGCCGGCGGCTATCCTGGCCAGCAGCCTCAGCAGGGTGGCTACGGCCAGCCCCAACAACCCGGCTACGCTCAACCCGGTGCGCAGCCCCAGCAGGGTGGCTACGGCCAGCCGCAGCAGGGTGGCTATGGCCAGCCGCAGCAGGGTGGCTACGGCCAGCCGCAGCAGGGCGGTTATGGCCAGCCGCAGCAGCCGCAGCAGGGTGGCTACGGCCAGCCGCAGCAGGGTGGCTACGGCCAGCCGCAGCAGCCGCAGCAGGGTGGCTACGGTCAGCCGCCTGCTGCTCAGCCCGGTGGCTACGGTCAGCCCCCCGGTCCTGGTGGTCAGCCTGGCGGCTACGGCCAGCCGGCCGGCGGACAGCCTGGTGGCTATGGTCAGCCCGGAGGTCAGCCTGGTTATGGCCAGCCGCAGGGCGGTCAGCCCGGCTACGGCCAGCAGCCCGGCGGCGGCTTCGGCGGCGCGATGCAGGGTGCGTTCGGTCAGATGCAGCAGGGCATGCCCGGCATGGGCTTCGGCGCTGCGCCGGGCGGCGCCAAGCCGACCGTCCGCAATGCCGTGATGACGTTGCTCCTGCCGGCCGTGGTCGCCATCGGCGGCAACATCCTCGCGACGATCCTCGTCGTCGCGACGGAGATCGGTGCGCTCAGCTTCATCGGCTCTCTCGCCTCCCTGGCCGGCGGCATCCTTGCGGTGTTGTCGATCATCAAGATGACGAACGAGCTGAAGACCGTCACGGGCAACGCGTCGTTCGCGTGGTGGCCGGCGATCATCCCGTTCTACCAGTACTACTGGATGTGGGTCATGGTCCCCGCCGAGATGGCGAAGGCGAAGCAGATGCGCGGCATCCAGAAGCCGGCGCGCGGGTTCGTCGTCTACTTCTTCCTCTTCCTCTACGCGTACGCGGCGGACCTGAACGACATCGCGAACGCCCCGTAACGATCGCCACCGATCGTCACGCCCACGCGGCGCGCCCCACCGTAGGAAGGTGTGGGCGCGCCGTCGTGTTTTGTCCCGTGTCCGATGGTGCTTTGTCCAGAGATGGACGGACCTGTTAGGCTTCGGGGGTCGTGACGGAAGCCGCCCTGGCTACGGCGGAGCGCGAGCCGCTCATCATCGGCCGCTACGCTCTGTTCGATGCGCTCGCATCGGGCGGCATGGCAACCGTCCATCTCGGGCGGCTGCTCGGTGCCGTCGGGTTCGGGCGAACGGTCGCCGTGAAGCGACTGCACTCCCACTTCACGACCGATCCGGACTTCGTGACGATGTTCATGGATGAAGCGCGGATCGTCGCGCGCATCCGCCATCCGAACGTCGTTCCGATGGTCGACGTCATCGAGTCGAGTAAGGGCCTCTTCCTCGTCATGGAGTACGTCCACGGCGAGTCGTTCTCGAAGCTGCTGCGCACGTGCCGTGCGGCGAAGGTCGACGTTCCGATCAAGGTCGTGAGCTCGATCATGCACGGCGTGCTGCTCGGCCTTCATGCGGCGCACGAGACGAAGGGCGTGAACGGCGAGCTGCTCGACGTCGTCCATCGCGACGTCTCGCCCCAGAACATCATCGTCGGCGCGGACGGCGTCGCGCGGGTGCTCGACTTCGGCGTCGCGAAGGCCGCAGGTCGCGCCCAGGTGACGCGCGAGGGCCAGATCAAGGGGAAGCTCACGTACATGGCGCCCGAGCAGATCCGAGGCAAGGTCGATCGCCGCGCCGATGTGTTCGCTGGGGCCGTCGTCCTCTGGGAGGCGCTCGCGGGCCGACGCTTCCACGACGGCGCGCAGGCCGTCGAGATCGTCACCCGTGCCGTGACGGGCGAGTTCCAGAAGCCGGGCGAGCTCCGTCCCGATACCTCGCCGGCGCTCGACGCCGTCCGGGTGCCCGGCCTCGAGGTC
>Ga0066256_1004024_pt1 | contig 13475 bp, 10 predicted proteins | sample ThiBio_1000_biof_FD_87107 | JGI IMG/M metagenome (GOLD analysis project Ga0066256, IMG submission 87107) | Wastewater bioreactor microbial communities from Cape Town, South Africa - Thiocy_expt_1000_biof (version 2) | ecosystem: Engineered > Bioreactor > Thiocyanate-remediating >...
GGCGAGGCAACGTGGCAGAATGAGCACCACGGCGAGGATGACGAGACCTTCGAGCAGCAACTTGCGTTCGGCGAGCGCCTGCACCTTGAGCCCGAAATGCTCGAGCCCGATGGCGGCAAAGAAGCGCGCGAACGGCTTGGCGTCGCCGACGAGCTGCGGCAACTCGCCGAGGCCGGTGAAAGCGAGCGCGCCGAGAATGGGCCCGTGCAGCGATTGGAGCCCGCCGAGCAGGATCATGAGGAGCGCCTCGGCCGAACGGTGCCAGCCGACGATCTCGGGGTTCACGAAGGCGCGATGCATGGCCCACATGTGACCGGCGACACCCGCCAGCGCGCCCGCACTCACGAAGGCCGCAAGCTTGTAGCGGCAGGCGTCATAGCCGAGCGCGCGCATGCGGCGGTCGTTCTCGCGGGCGCCTGAGAGGACACGGCCGAACAGCGAGCGCGCGAGGAAGGCGAGGAGCAGGGACATGGCAACGAGCTGCACGAGTGCCACATAGTACAGGAACACCGGGCGCTGGCGGCGCGTGTAGGTCAGCTCGAGACCGAGGAAGGAGAGCGCCGGTCGCGCGAGATAGGCGCCATCCGTGCCGCCGCCGAGCTTGGTGTCGTGGAAAATGAAGAAGATCATCTGCCCGAAAGCGAGCGTGACCATGAGAAAGAAGAAGCCGCGCGTTCTGAGCGACAGCGCGCCGACGATGAGCGCGGCGGCACCGGCAGCCAGGACGGCGAGCGGCAACGTGATCATGATCGAGAGGCCCGCATCCTCGGGCGTCACGAGGTAGACGGTATAGGCCGCGAGCCCATAGAAGGCGCCGTGACCGAGGCTGACGAGGCCTGTGCAACCCACGAGGAGCTGGAGGCTCAGCGCGAGCATGGCTGCGACGAGCGCTGTCGTCGCAAGCTCCACGTAGTAGGACTGGACCATATAGGGCAGCAGCGCCAGCAGCACGGTACCGGCGGCGAGACCGAAGGCTCCTTTCGGCGTCGGCAGCATTGTGCGCCGTCCTCCTCAGCCGCGTTGACCGAAGAGGCCGGTCGGCCGCCAGAGCAGGACCGCGGCCATGAGCACGTAGATGGCGAGCCCGGCGACGGCGGGCACATAGGCCTTGCCGAGCGTATCGACGAGGCCGATCAGAAGCGCCGACCAGAAGGCGCCGGAGATCGAGCCGAGCCCGCCAATGACGACAACCACGAACGAGATGATGAGAAAACCGTCGCCCATGCCGGGATAGACGGAGTAGAGCGGAGCCGCGAGCACGCCCGCCGTCAGCGCCAGCGCCGTGCCGACGGCAAAGACGGTCATGTGCACGCGGCGCGCGTCGATGCCGATCACGTCGACCATCTCGGGTTTCTCGGCCGCGGCGCGGATGATGGCGCCCATGCGCGTGCGCTCGATCCACAGGAAGAGCGCGACGGCGAGCGCAAGACACACGCCGATCACGGCGAAGCGATAGGCAGAGTAGGAGAAGCCGGCGGTGATCGGCACCGAGAAGTCGAACGCCGTCGGCACCGGGACGGAGTAGAAATCATTGCCGACGAGGATCGAGCGTGCTTCCTCGAAGAGCAGGATGAGGGCGAAGGTCAGCAGGACCTGATCGAGGTGATCGCGCTTGTAGAAATGGCGGAAGAGCCCCCGTTCGAGGAGTGCGCCGAATGCTGCACCGCCGAGAAGCGCCAGCGGCAGCGCGAGCCACGCCGAGCCGACACTGCGGGTCACCAGATAGGCGACATAGGCGCCGACCATGAACAGCGAGCCGTGCGCGAGATTGATGATGCCCATCACGCCGAAGATCAGCGAGAGGCCGCTGGCGATCAGGAACAGCAGGAGCCCGTACTGCACGCCATTGAGGAGCTGCGCGAGGAAGCCGGCCAGACTCATGCAAGGCTGCTCATAAGTGCCATCTAGTGTCCCGATTCCGAAGTTCGCTTAACCTCGATGCTGGCGTCCCGAGCGAGCTTCGGAATCAAAAGGGACACTAGAATCATAATCTTGCTCGTGTGATTCAGATTGAGAAATTCGCTCGATCCCGTACCGCGAGAGGTGGCGAATTTCTCGATCATCACACTAGCGACGCGAGCGGAGCGCCGGCGCCTCCCCAGGAAGGATCTGTGAGAGGCTTTTAGTGCATTCGCGGCACAACCGGAACCCTGTTGCCGCACTCTCGGGGCCCTCGGGATGGCTCATGCCAGCCCTTCGCGGTGCCGTTAGCATTCGACGAACGAGGCAGTTGCCCCGGCCGCCCTGCCTCCCGATAATGCGGCCTAAGACAAGCCTCTAGATTGGCCCTGACGTGGGCCTCGCGATGGGAGCGAAACAGATGTCCGAGAAGGTCTATGCCGTGCCGGCCGAGTGGGCGAGCCGGGCCTGGGTCGACGAGCAGAAGTATCAGTCGATGTACAAGCGCTCAGTCGAGGACCCCGAGGGCTTCTGGGGCGACATGGGCAAGCGGGTCGACTGGATCACGCCCTACACGAAGGTGAAGAACGTCTCGTACGGGTCGGGCGATGTCTCGATCAAGTGGTACGAGGACGGCACGCTCAATGTGTGCGCGAACTGCGTCGATCGCCATCTGAAGACGCGCGGCGACCAGGTGGCGATCATCTGGGAGGGCGATGACCCGACCGTCGACCAGCAGATCACCTACCGCCAGCTCTATGAGAGGGTCTGCAAGTTCGCCAACGTGCTCAAGGCGAACGGCGTCAAGAAGGGCGATCGCGTCACCATCTACCTGCCGATGATCCCCGAGGCGGCCTATGCCATGCTCGCCTGCGCGCGCATCGGCGCCGTTCACTCGGTCGTTTTCGGCGGTTTCTCGCCGGACAGCCTCGCCGGCCGCATCGAGGATGCGACCTCGAAGTTCATCATCACGGCCGATGAGGGCGTCCGCGGCGGTCGCCCGATCCCGCTCAAGAAGAACACGGACGAGGCTCTCGCCAAGGTCGGCAAGGGCGACGAGAAGGTGCTGGTCGTCCGCCATACCGGTGGACAAATAGCCTGGAAGCCCGAGCGCGATATCTGGCTGCACGAGGCACAGGAGAAGGTCGGCGCGGAGTGCCCGCCGGAGACGATGAGCGCCGAGGATCCGCTCTTCATCCTCTATACCTCGGGCTCGACGGGCAAGCCCAAGGGCGTGCTGCACACGAGCGGCGGCTACCTCGTCTATGTCTCGATGACGCATCAGCACGTCTTCGACTATCACGACGGCGACATCTACTGGTGCACGGCGGACGTCGGCTGGGTCACGGGCCACAGCTACATTCTGTACGGGCCGCTCGCCAATGGCGCGACGACGCTCATGTTCGAAGGCGTGCCGAACTATCCGACGGCCTCGCGTTTCTGGCACGTCGTGGACAAGTGGAGCGTAAACACGTTCTACACGGCGCCGACGGCGATCCGCGCGCTCATGGGGGCCGGCGACGACTTCGTGAAGCGCACGAGCCGCGCGTCGCTGCGCCTGCTCGGATCGGTCGGCGAGCCGATCAACCCGGAAGCCTGGGAGTGGTACAATCACGTGGTCGGCGAGAGCCGCTGCCCGATCGTCGATACGTGGTGGCAGACCGAGACGGGCGGCATTCTCATCACGCCGCTTCCCGGCGCGACCAAGACCAAGCCGGGTTCGGCCACGCGGCCGTTCTTCGGCATCCAGCCCGCGCTCGTCGATGAGAGGGGCGCGCGCATCGAAGGCGCGGGATCCGGCAATCTCGTCATTCTCGATAGCTGGCCGGGCCAGATGCGCACGGTCTACGGCGACCACGAGCGCTTCGTGCAGACGTACTTCTCGACCTATCCCGGCACGTACTTCACCGGCGACGGCTGCCGGCGCGACGAGGACGGCTATTACTGGATCACCGGCCGCGTCGATGATGTCATCAACGTGTCCGGCCACCGCCTCGGCACGGCGGAGGTCGAGAGCGCCCTCGTCTCGCATCCCAAGGTCGCGGAGGCAGCCGTGGTCGGCGCGCCGCACGACCTCAAGGGCCAGGGCATTTACTGCTATGTCACGCTCATCCAGGGCAACCAGCCGACGGACGAGCTGAAGAAGGAGCTTGTTGCGACCGTCCGCAAGACGATCGGTCCGACGGCTTCGCCCGATTGGATTCAGTTCTCGCCCGGCCTGCCGAAGACGCGCTCGGGCAAGATCATGCGCCGCATCCTGCGCAAGATCGCCGAGGACGACTTCTCCAATCTCGGCGATACCTCGACGCTCGCGGAGCCGGCCGTGGTCGACGATCTCGTCGCCAACCGGCAGAACAAGCGGGTCGCAGGCTGAGACGCGATCGAAGAGGTTTCAATGCGCCGGCGCCGGCCTCTGAAAGGGGCCGGCGCCTTTATTTTCGATATCCGGTAGAACGCCTCAGTTCTTCGCCGCCAGCTTGCAACCGCCCTGATCGAGCGGACGGAAGGCTTGCTCGGCCGGGATCGTGCGGATGAGCTTGTAGTAGTCCCAAGGATACTTGGATTCCGATGGCGACTTGACCTCGAAGAGGTACATGTCGTGCATCTTGCGCCCGTCGATACGGACATATCCCTTGCCGAAGAGCGGGTCGTCGGTCGGCAATTCCTTCATCTTGGCGACGACCTTGTCGCCGGGCTCATCCGTCCCGAGCGCCTGCACGGCCTTGAGATAGTGGATGATGCTCGAATAGAAGCCGGCCTGCGCCATGGTCGGGCGGCGGTTCCTGAAGCGGTCGCCCCAACGCTTCGACCATGCGCGGGAGGCTTCCGTGCGATCCCAGTAGAAGGCGCTGGTGAGCTGGAGGCCTTGCGCCGCATCGAGCCCGAGGCTGTGGATGTCCGAGATGAAGACGAGGAGGCCGGCGAGCTTCTGGCCCCCCTTCACGACGCCGAACTCGGCCGCCTGCTTGATCGAGTTGATGGTATCGCCGCCGGCATTGGCGAGGCCGACGATCTTCGACTTCGAGGCCTGGGCCTGGAGAATGAAGGACGAGAAGTCCGACGTATTGAGCGGGTGGCGGACGCTGCCGAGGACCTTGCCGCCTGACTTCGTCACCACGGCGCCGACATCGCGCTCGAGTGCATAGCCGAAGGCGTAGTCCGCCGTGAGGAAGAACCAGGTGTCGCCGCCCGACTGGACCACGGCGGAGCCGGTGCCGTTGGCGAGCGCGTACGTGTCGTACACCCAGTGGATCGTATTGGCATTGCAGAGCTTGCCCGTGATGTCGGACGAGGCCGGGTCGGAAGCGAGAAAGACCTTGTTTTTGGAACCGACGAGCGTCTGGATGGCGAGGCTCACGGCCGAGGACGATGCACCGGCGATCATGTCGACGCCGTCGACGTCGAACCAGCGGCCGCCGACCGACATGCCGATATCGGCCTTGTTCTGCGTGTCGGCGTAGACGACCTCGATCTTCTTGCCGAGCACGGTCCCGCCGAAATCCTCGACGGCCATGCGCGCGGCTTCGACGGCGCCCATACCGTTGATGTCGGCATAGATGCTGTTCATGTCCGTGAGCACGCCGATTCTGACGACGTCTCCAGAGATCTGCGCGTTGGCGGGGCCGGCCACGATGGCCATCGACAGCGCGGCAGCGCCGGCGAGCAGGTTGCGTGCTAACGACATTATCGGTTCTCTCCCTGGCTTTTTTCGATTGTCCCTTTGTCGGTGCCGGCCTTGGCTCACGGCCACGCGGGTGCCTGCCATTGCGCGCAAGTCGATCGCGATGGGTGCGGTGAAGCGGAAGTGCCGGTAGGTGGAAAGATCGAGCGCGCGAGACGAGGGACCGAGCATACAACTGCCCGTCCGACGAAGGTCTTGTGTACCTTCGCCAGCTCTTCAGCCCGCGGCATGACCACTGGAGTCATACGCGACCTCGCGCTTCCATCCCCTTGGACGTGCCGTTTTTCCGGCTCGTGGATCGTCGGAGCGCTCGAGGCCTCCGTTATCGATCATTGAATAGTACCGATCCGCGCTTGGCAACCAAGGCGGGGAGAGCTGCGGGCAGTTTTTGCGATCTGGCCGCCGAGGGCCCGGAAACCCAGGCAATAAGCGCCTGAAAATTCAAAAGGGGGGAGGGGTGGTGGAGCCGAGGGGAATCGAACCCCTGACCTCTGCAGTGCGATTGCAGCGCTCTCCCATCTGAGCTACGGCCCCGAAGGTAATCTATGGGTCGCGGCTGGTTTCGAGACAGCCGCCGAACGTGTCAACAAGCTCGCCGTGCTCGCGCGCTCCATCCGGTACACTCGGACCCGTCCGGAAGTGCCGGTCGGGAAGCGTCTCAGCACTCGCCCAAGGGGCGCTCGCGCGCTTTGCCGGCGGGCCTTGATGTGCACGGGCTGCGATTGCTGTTGCTGCGCACAGCTCTCCTCAATTTGAGGTCAAACCCTCTGCGAGCGCGGCAAATCGACCAAGAAGTGCCGAAAACCCCTATTTTCGTGCTGTTTTTGCTTTCCCATCGTCACTAACATGCGTTATCCGGCTGCCTGCGCGTGAGTCGTGGAGCGCTTTGCGAACCAGCTTCGCGTAGCCGGGCCGAGTGGGCGGGGTAGGAAGTGATCTCACTTCGGCGGGACCCGGCGACGAGCAAAATGCTGGGCGGGAGAACCGCCGGCGCAGCTCGCGAACGCTGCCTGGGCCGACTACGCGGCCGCTCCTGGGGTGGGGCGAGTGAGCGTCTGAAGTCCGGCCAGAAGATGTAGACGGTGCTTTACACACCAAACTTTAGTGGAACCTAGGAGGCACATATGGCGAAAGCGGCGAGCAAGGCAGGAGCGAAGGCGGCACCTGCGAAGGTCGTGACGGTGACGATGCGCGATCTCGGCACGGCACTGGCGGAGACGCACGAGCTGCCGAAGAAGCAGGGGCTCGAGATGCTGGCCCAGACGGTCGAGATGATCACCAAGCACCTCAAGAAGGGCTCGCGCGTTCGCCTCGCCGGTCTCGGTATTCTCCAGGTGCGCAAGCGCCCCGCCCGCATGGGTCGCAATCCGGCGACGGGCGAAGCCATCAAGATCAAGGCGAGCAAGAAGGTCGCCTTCCGCGCTGCCAAGGAGCTCAAGGAAGCGATCTGAGCTTTCTGGCCCGAGAGCATGAAAAAAGCCGCGGTGACGCGGCTTTTTTTGTTGGCTTATCGCCCGGCGATCCGCACCGGCCGCCGCAGGAATGCCGGCACATTCTCATCGAGGCCGAAAGCTACGGGGTCGCGCTCGCGCTCGCGCGGCTCCTGTTTGCGCGGCGCCGCTTCTTCCTTGCGTGATGGAGCTTCGTGGCGCGCGCGGCTCGGCTGCTGCGCCGGGCGCGAGGTATCGCGCTCACCGCGCCCACCCTGTCGGCGGCCCTCGCGGCGTTCCTCGCGATGCCCGTCACGCGGCTCCTCGCTGCGGCGTGGGCGAGGACGCTCCTCGGCTTGGGGCTGCGGCTGTGCGGACGCGATCTCCTTGTCCTTTCCGACGTCGGCTTCGCGTGGCGGCCGCTGCCCGCGCTCGCGGCCACGCTGCTGCGGCCGCTTGTCACCCGATCCGCGGCGCGCATCACGCCCACCACGATCGGAACTGGCACCACGACGGCCGCGGCCACGGCGCTTCATGCCGTCCGCCATGGTCTCCTCGTCGGGGGCATCGCCGAGCCACTTTGGCTCCTCGTCGGTCAGCTTGGTGATCGCCGACATGGCCTTGATGTCATCGGGCGTTACTATCGTGACCGAATGACCGAGCTTGCCGGCGCGGCCCGTGCGGCCGATGCGATGGACGTAGTCGTCGGCTTGCCAGGGAACATCGTAGTTGAACACGTGGCTGACGTCGGGAATGTCGAGGCCGCGTGCGGCGACGTCGGAGGCGGCGAGGAGCTGGATGCGCCCCTCGCGGAACGCATCGAGCGTCGCCATGCGTGTCGTCTGGTCGAGATCGCCATGGATGGCGCCGGCACTGAAGCCGTGCTTCAGGAGCGACTTCAGCAGGATCGCCACATCGCGCTTGCGATTGCAGAAGATGATGGCGTTCTTGACGTCGAGATCGCGGAGAAGATCGCGCAGGGTGGCGCGCTTTTCGCGGTCATCCATCGTGGGACAGAACTTGAAGGCCTGGGTGATGGTCTTCGCGGTGGTGGCGGGACGAGCCACCTCGATGCGCACCGGATCCTTGAGGAACTGATCGACGAGGCGCGTGATCTCGGGCGGCATGGTCGCCGAGAAGAAAAGCGTCTGCCGGCGGGGCGGGAGGAGCTTGCAGATCTTCTCGATGTCCGGGATGAAACCCATGTCGAGCATCCGGTCGGCTTCGTCGATCACCAGGATCTCGACGCCCATGAGCATGACGCGGCCGCGCGTGAAGTGGTCGAGCAGGCGGCCCGGCGTCGCGATCAGCACGTCGACACCGCGGTCGAGCTTGCGCACCTGGTCGTCCATCGAGACGCCGCCGATCAGCAGGGCGACGGTGAGCTTGTGGTTGATGCCGTACTTCTCGAAGCTCTGCGCGACCTGGGCCGCGAGCTCGCGCGTGGGCGCGAGGATGAGCGAGCGCGGCATTCGCGCCCGGGCGCGCCCGGCCTCTAGGCGCGTGATCATGGGGAGCGTGAACGACGCCGTCTTGCCGGTACCGGTCTGTGCGATCCCGAGCACATCGCGGCCTGTCACGGCAATAGGAATGGCCTGAGCTTGAATAGGCGTCGGCGAGGAATAGCCCGCGGCCTCGATGGCGGCGAGCACTTTGCTGCTGAGCCCGAGCTCAGCAAAGGTCGTGGGCTGCAACAAGAACCTCCGTCACTGCGTTCGGTCACGCCACGGCCTCCCGCGGAGACGGCGGCGTATTCAGATGAGCGCAGGGGGAAGTCGGGCTACTCGTTCAACGAGCTAATCAAACGGTACCGGTGTCGAGAAAAGGGATCAATGAATGCGATCCCCTGCGCCCGACAGGCTGTTCCCTGCCACAAACGCCTGTCCAGAACAAGCAAATTGCTGTCGCAGCAAGCGCTTTTTACTGCTGTTTTTGATGCCTTTGGGTGCGCCGGGAGCCGACGCGGCCAATATGGCAATTATATTACATATCAGGCGGCTATACGGTGCCGGCCCCGCGCCCGCCTGTTAGCCTAGGTGTGCGGTCGCAGGGAGCGGCGGGGGCATTGCGCTTGCTTTGGAAGTCCAGCAGGTTAGATGTGACCGCGGGTCGTGGACGCCGGTCAGCTTGCCGGCGCAGGTGCGGGAGAGTCCGAATGGATCGCAATCGCCTTTTTGGGGGCAACCCCGTCGCCGTCATCATCCGGCTGGTGGTGATTTCGATCATCGTTGGCGTGGTGCTCTCGGCCCTCAATATCCGGCCGGACGAGATCCTCTATCACATTCGCCGCCTCATTCAGCGCATCTCCGACCTCGGCTTCGGGGCCATCGAGACCATATTCGGCTACTTCCTCATCGGTGCCGTGGTCGTCATCCCGATCTGGCTGATCGCCCGCCTGCTCGGCATGTTCCGCAAAGAGGGCGACGGCCGCCGTTGAGCGACCCGCCAATGGCTATAGCTACGAGGAGCGCCGTTCGGCAGGCCCGCCTGGGGGAATGCCCAACTCATGCATGAGCACGTGAAGGCCCATGCGGCGGGTGAAACCGTCACGCCCGCGAGCCTGCTCAAGATCGCGGTGCCGATCACGCTCTCGAACGCGACGGTGCCGCTCATCGGCTACGTCGATACCGCCGTCATCGGCCAGCTCGGCCAGGCGCACCTGATCGGCGCTGTGGGCATCGGCGGCGTCATCTTCAGTGTCCTCTACTGGACGTTCAGCTTCCTGCGCATGGGGACGACCGGCCTCACCGCACAGGCTTATGGCGCCCGCGATGGGCGCGAGATCGCGGGACATCTGCTGCGGGCGCTCGGCGCCGCGGTGGTCTTCGGGGGGGTGCTCGTCATCCTGCAGGGGCCGATCGCGAAGGCAGCCTTCTGGCTGATCGGCCCCTCACGCGAGGCCGAAGCAGCGGCGCAGACCTATTTCTCGATCCGCATCTGGGCGGCCCCGGCAGGGCTCGTGAATTTCGCACTGCTCGGCTGGTACATCGGGCTCGGGCGCGCAGGCGTGGCGTTCTTCGTCCAGCTCGTGATCAACGTGCTGAACATGGTGTTGGCGATCCTGTTCGTGCTTTGGCTCGGCGGCGGTGTCGCGGGAGTCGGCTATGCGGCGCTGATCGCGGAGTGCGCCGGCGCGGTGCTGGGGCTTGTGATTGCGCTCCGTATTGCACGCGAGATGGGAGCGTCCGCGCCGCTCGCCGATGGCCTCGATTGGCTGAAGATGAAGCGATCGCTCGGCATCAATGCCGATCTTACTGTGCGCGCGGTCGGGCACTACTCGGCGATCATGTTCTTCACGGCGCAGGGTGCAGCCGGCGGCGATGTCATCCTCGCGGCCAACGCGATCCTGATGACGCTGATCAACATCATGGTCTACCTGCTCGACGGCTTCGCCTTTGCGGCGGAGTCGCTCGTCGGGCGCGCGGTCGGCGCGCGGGACAAGCGGTCGTTCTGGCGGGCGGTACTTCTGTCCACCGAGTGGGCGGGTGTGCTCGCCGTGCTGATCGGCGGCGGGCTCTGGTTTGCAGGGCCGGCGATCATCGAGCTCACGGCCAAAAGCGCCGAGGTGCAGCAGGCGGCCGGCACCTATCTCATGTGGGCGGCAATCGCGCCGATGCTCGGTGTGTGGTGCTTTCAGCTCGATGGCATTTTCACGGGCGCGACGCGCACGCGCGACATGCGCAATACCATGGTGTTGAGCCTCATTCCGTTCTTCGCGGTCTGGTGGCTCCTCGCGCCGCACTTCGGCAATCACGGCCTATGGGCGGCGTTCATGGTGTTCTACGTAGCACGCGCGTCGTCGTTGCTCGCGTTCATGCCGGCGCTCGTGCGGGCCTCTTTCCCCGAGAAGGTGTGAGCCTCAGCCGTCCAGGGGCTTCGCGGCCCATTCGGCGACGCGCGCGCCCGTGAGCGCCGAAATGTTCGACACGCCACGCGTGCGGCAGGTCGCATCGAGGTGCTGCTTGATGCGGCCGATCAGGCTCGGGCCCTCGTAGATGAGGCCGGTATAGAGCTGGAGTAGCGCCGCGCCGGCCTCGATCTTTTGAAGTGCGCTCTCGGGACTGTCGATGCCGCCGATCCCGACCAGCGGCACCGCCCCGCCCGTCGCCTGATAGACACGCGCCAGCATCGCCGTCGAGCGGTGGAACAGCGGCCGGCCGGAGAGGCCGCCGGCTTCCTTCGATGTCGCGTTGTGGGACACGCCCGGCCGCGCCAGCGTGGTGTTCGATACAGCGATTGCATCGACCTGATGCGCCGTGAGCCGCGCCGTGATCGCCGGCACATCCTCCTCGGCGACGTCTGGCGCGATCTTGACGATGATCGGTCGGCGAGGCTTGCCGGCAGCCATCTGCTGCGCTCGCGCTTCCATCACGCGCCCCAGCAACTCGTCGAGCGCCGCCGGTGCCTGCAGGTCGCGCAGGCCCGGCGTGTTGGGTGAGGAGATGTTGACCGTGAAGTAGCTCGCGACATCGTAGAACGTGACGATGCCCTTGACGTAGTCGCCCGTGCGGTCGGCCGTATCCTTGTTGGCGCCGATGTTGACGCCGACGATGCCGCCGCGGCGCGATCGCGCCTTGAGACGTGCGAGCGCCGCCTCGTGGCCGCCGTTGTTGAAGCCGAGCCGGTTGATCACGCCACGCTCGCTGATGAGCCGGAAGACGCGCGGCTTCGGATTGCCGGCCTGCGCGAGCGGCGTCACCGTACCGATCTCGGCAAAACCACAGCCAAGGCCGAGCAGAGCATCCGGCACGCGCGCGTCCTTGTCGAAGCCAGCCGCGACAGCGATCGGGTTGGCGAGCGTCAGGTCGCCGAGCCGGGCGGCGAGCGTCGGCGGATCCTGGCTGCGATCCGCCGGATAGAGCCCTTTCTCGAGCGCTCTGAGCGTCGTCTCGTGCGCGGTCTCGGGATCGAGCGCGAGGAGGGCTGGCCGCGCGAGGTGCATGAGGGCGTTGAGCATCAGGTGAGTTCCGGAGGCAGGATGTGGCGACCGTCAGGTCCGAGCGGCAGGGGCGTTTCTTTCGCAACGGCATCCAGCGTCCGCGGCCCCTAGAGGTGCGGGGAGGTGGTGCCACTGGCGGGGATCTCCCCCCCCAGGGCGTCTCCCCGCCCCCCAGGGTTAATAGCCAGCAGCATTAAGTCCGCCCGGCCTGCAAAGAATTTGGAAGCCGTGCGCGCCACTTGATCCTGCCCGCTGAGATGGACAAATCCGTCCCGTAGATCGTCCGGAGATCCAAAAAACTGCCCAGTTTCATTGAGTTGGCGCCATTCATTCTCAGTACAGATTTTGAAGACGATTATCGGCGCGTCAACCATGGGCTCAAAGATCTCCACCCTTTAACGCCTGCATGGACTACGTGGTGCAGGCTTAGCGGCACAGGTCTTGCTACCTGCGAGACTACCGCAGCCGGTCGAGCTGCGCCGCACTGTCAACGGGCCGAAGTAACGGCAGGCCCTCGTGAAAGTCTACTAGGCGTGCTTGGATGAGCCCGACGTCATCGATCCTGACCCACGCGTGGATCTGGAACGCGATCGACGCGCTTGCGCGCCACAAGGAGCTGTCGCCTTCAGGGCTCGCGCGTCTCGCCGGCCTCGACCCTACAGCCTTCAATCCCTCGAAGCGCTTTACGCCCGAAGGTCGCCCGCGCTGGCCGAGCACCGAAAGCATCTCCAAGATCCTGGCCGCCACGAGCTTCACCCTCGATGAGTTCACAGCGCTTGCCGCCGAGACAGAGCGCGCGCGTCAGGCCCCCATGCCCGCGAATGTGCCGCTCATCGGCCAGATCACCAATGCGACCGTCGGCGGCTGGCACTCCTATGGTGCGCCGCTCGCCGAGGGCCTCGACGCGCACGCGAAGCTCGTGGTGGGCGGCGGTGGACCTTTCGCCATCGAGGTCGCGGACGCGAGTCTCGAGCCGGTGTATCGCTGCGGGCTGACGCTCGTCGCGGCCTCGAACGCCGTCGCCAATGCGGGCGACCGCGTTCTCATCAAGCCGCAAGGTGGGCTCGCCGTGCCGCGCCTCCTCGTCGGCAAGACCACGCGCCGCGTCGAGCTCGTTTCCATTCGCGGCGACGGCGAGCCGGTCGAGCTGGACCGTTCGCGCGTCGACTGGATCGCCCGCATCATCTGGTCGAGCGGCGGCTGAGGCCGCGGGCTTACTCACGCGCGCTTCGGCAGTTCCATCCGCACGGCGATGGCCGCGCTCGCCAGCACCGTGATGTCGTTGTTCTCGACATCGGGCACATCGAGACCGCCCTTCACGACATTGACCGTCACCTGTCCGTGCGGCAGCCGCGCCTTGACCTTGTTCGCGTCCACCAGATCAGGCTTCTGCACGCCGACAGTGACCGTCACCTCCATCTTCTTGGCGTCGAGGCCGAGATTGCGGATGAACGAGAGCGGGCTGTGATGGATGGCGTCGTCGACGGCGCGCACGGCCGCCTTCGTGTAGTCGCCACCATGGAGA
>Ga0066256_1004027_pt1 | contig 13469 bp, 5 predicted proteins | sample ThiBio_1000_biof_FD_87107 | JGI IMG/M metagenome (GOLD analysis project Ga0066256, IMG submission 87107) | Wastewater bioreactor microbial communities from Cape Town, South Africa - Thiocy_expt_1000_biof (version 2) | ecosystem: Engineered > Bioreactor > Thiocyanate-remediating >...
GGAGGGGGGCGGCAGGGCCGGGGGGGGCGGGGGGGGTGAGGGGGCGGGGGGGGGGGGGGGGGGGGGGGTGGGGGGGGGGGGGGGGGGGGGGGCGGGGGGGGGGGGCGGGTGGGGGGAGGGGGGCGCATCATTTGCATTGCTCACACCCCACGTCCAACCCACCCACACACTGTGCAGCGACCTGCGCACGCCGTTTGGTGGCGTGAAGGACAGCGGGCTGGGCCGCGAGGGCGGCAAGTTCTCGCTCGATTTCTATAGCGAGTGGAAGAACGTGTGCGTGTTTGTGGGCGCGCCGTGAGTGTGCTGCCCCGTTCGTTAGTAAAGCTAAAGCAAAAATGGACAATTTCAACGCGCGCCAGGGCCAGGCTGACAAAACATCACAACATCAGTACACACGACAGCGGCAGGGAGTCACGCCACAAAAACCAGGTTATCAAACATTTTAGACGCCGCCGCCAGCCTCCTCCTCGTCGGCGTGCTTGCTCTCGTAGTATGCAGCGTCATACGCTTCAGCGGCCGGGTCGGCAGCAGCGGCAGCGGCAGCGGCGGCAGGTGGCGACACGACGTCTGCCGCCTCAGCTAGCGGGTCAGCCACGCCACCCACGCCGTGCAGCACCACCTCTGCCGCGGCCGTCACCAGCGGCTGCACCACGCCCGGCTCATGAATGCGGGCAATGGCGTCGTGGCGCAGGGCGTCGGCAGCTGTGGCAGCGGCAGCAGGGTCGGTGCTGGGCGGCGGTGCAACTGGCGCTGTCGCAGCGGCGTGCACCGAGCCAGCGTGTGGCCGCGTGGTGGCAGACGGCGGTGCAACGCCTGGTGGCGGCGGCACGACGCCTGCCTCGTGCGGCGCAGGCACGCCGGCAGTGTGCGTGTGGGAGGGCGGCGCGGCGGCGGCGGTGGCAAGGTACCGCTCATACCCCTCGTAGTCAGCGCGGGTTCGTGTGGCGGAGCCGGCGGGTGCACCCGGCGGCGCGGCGGCGGCAAGGTGAGGCAAAAACTCTAGCGGCAGGGCGGACGGCATCGGGCTGGCCAGCGCCGCGGCCCCGTCGCCGCGCGACACGGCGTACTCTACCAGGCACTCCCACCGCTCCTGCAGCGCGTCGCGCTCGGACGCCCCCACGTCAGCATGCACCGCCGCCAGCTCAACCACCGGTACCGGTACAGCTGGCGGCGGCGTGGGCGGACGCTGCGCGGCAGGTCGGCGCGTCGCATGCCTAACAACACTGGCGGTGCCGACGCCACCAGCCGACTGTGTGGTGCCAGCGGCCGTCGTGGTCGCTGGCGGCTCCGACACGGTGGGCGCCGCTGGCAGCGGCAACATGCCCATGTCACGCGCCAGCAGCCAGTCGTATGTGCCAAGCCCAACATACAGCAGGTACAGGTGGAACCCCCACAGCGAGCCGTACGCGCCCACGCCTGCCGCGCCTAGCACCGCCACCACCACACCAAACGCTATTGGCGCGCCGCCGCTGCCCCACGCCGCCGCCAGCAGGATGCCAAACAGGAACCCCAGCGTGTGCTGCACCACGCCCGCCGTCGCCACCGTAAAGAATGCCCAGTACGTGCGCTTGCTCACGCACGTGTTTAGCCACATGCAGTGGTGGTCCAACCCCGGCACCACCTTGCCGCACAGCCGGCAGTACCGCGTCTTGGCCTGCGACTCACGCATGCACGGGATGCTAATGCCACCCTGCGCAGTGGGGCATTGGGGGTGTCGTTTCGGTGTGACAACACAACGGACACACGGCGCCACGACATCACACGGCACTTACCGGCATGGCGGGGTCCACTACCACACAGTACGCCCATGCCGCCACGAGGATGGCGGAAGGTATGAGGTAGGCAGCCAGCACGCCGCCAGCGTTGGCACGTGAGATGTCAAACGACGACAGGCCGCCCGCCGGCGACGACGACCCTGCGCCGGCTACAAGGCAGCTCAGCGCCGCCACCGTCACTGCCGTGAACCCCACCTCTGCGCTCGTCGCCACCACCTGCTCCGTGCTCCATGGCGGCGCGCACCCGCGCGTGCGTCGCGGGTGGACAAACATCCCCGCCTCCCTTCCGGCGGTACGCTGTGCTGGTGGTGTGCAATGTTGTCCACCTCAATTGGCACACCAGCCGGAGCACTACACAACTGTGCTACCCATCAATGAGTCGCTTGGAAATTGACAGCGGCTGCCACTGTTGGCGTACAGATGCAGCACCAGCAGCAGCAGCAGCGTGAAAAAGAGCAGCAGCGTGAAGAGTGAAGAGAGGAGTGAAAAGAGCGCCAACGGCTACTACGACAGACCACCTCCACACAATCGAAATTGCGCAATTTACAATATACAAGCACACTAACTACACCATTATCATTGCACTGTGACCGCGGTTGGAATATGGTTATAAACCGCGTGTTTAATGGTGTCGTTCAAAATATCATTTTTTGCACCACCGTCAGAAGAAGCACCATACCATGGCGTGGCGGGAGGTGGTGGCGGTGGCGGATGCATGGGCGGCGGCAGGCGCGGCGGCGGCGTCTGACCTGCGGCCGCTGCATGCGGCATGTCGCAAGACGTGTGAGGTGGTACAGGGCGGCGCTGGTGGACGATGGGATGTGCGTGTTGTGGTGGCGGCGGCGTTGGATGCAGTGGCAGACAGCCTGGGTAGCGGCAGTGCGGCTGCCGACACTGCAGCGCCGTTGTGGCGCCTTGCCCGTCGCATGGCAGTGTGGTCATGTCTTGCAGCTGGCGACGCGCCTGCCGCTTGTGCCGCCCTTGCTGCTCGCGACCCGGGGCACCATCGCGACGGCGGCGGGGGTGCGGGCCTGCTGCCGCCGCACCTGGCACCAGCCGCGTGCACCATTTGCGCTGCCGCTGAAAAGACAACGACGTCATTACCCCATGCCGCGATGTTTGCGTTAGAGTACGCCGTGACAAGCGCGGTGCTTGCTGATGAGGATGCCGCGCCGCGCTCGTGTGCTGTATGCGCGGCACGCAGTGAAGGCGGCGGCAGTGGTGGTGCTGTGTTGGTGCCGCCCACCCTGCCGCCGCCGCCACCGTCTGCGCGCCAACTCACGTCGCTGACCGCACTGGCTGCGCTGCGTGCCGATACGCCGGCGCTCATGGTAGCTGTGGGTACCTCCCTGTTGTTGCTGGCGAGTGGAGGCGACGACGCGGGTGGGAGCGCATCCGCTCGTGCGGACGGCGAGTTGTTGCTGCTGGCAGCCGGCGTGGCGTCGCAGCCCGTACTCGTGTTGTGGGCACTGGCGTGCGGCGATACGGCCCGCGCAGCTAGCGTGGCTGGAAAATGTGGTGCTGCTCTGCTCAGTAGTAGCGCGCCACGGAGCGCGCGTGTGGAGCTGCAGCTGGGGGCACTGCTGTCGCTAGCGCTGACACTTGGTGGCGCCCGGCACGCAACGGCGTTGTGTACGCCTGCGAACCTGGCTGCAGCAGCGGCAGCTACCACACGCAGCGCCACACGCGACGGTGCGACGGCGCTGGCGTCCCTGGCAGCCGCGGCGGCGCCACAGCCAGGCACGGCGCTTCCGTCGCCGGATGCCGCGCTTGCCGTCCTGCCGCTGGCACAATCCCTCTCTGATGCCGCGTCCAACCCCAGCATACGCGACGCTGCGCTGCTGTGGTGCATGTATGCCGTCGTCGCCTTGCACGCGGCTCCCGGCGCCGCACCATGGGCAGCCCTGCCGCCTATATCCATCACCCGTCTGACTTCAACACTACGGACTCTGCCTCCTGCCACGCTGCTGCAGCGTGTGGTGTATCTGCTCCCTGCTGCCGCCCGCGACGGCGGGTCACGTGCTGCCATCCGCGTCCTGTCGTATGTTGCGACCGTGCTGCCGCCCGCCGCTGCCGACGCACTCACCCTGCGCGCCGTGGCGGCCGGCTGCCACCTGCTGCGTGCCGCCATGGTGGTGTTCACTGCCTCCCCGTCCCACCCGCCTGCACCGCCACCGCCGGAGCGCGCCATTGGACGCGCGGTGGCGCGCGCAGCTTTGGCCGGTGGTGCGCTGCCGGTAGGCGCCGACCCCGCCGTGTTGCGCCACCTGGCGGCGCGCATGGAGCCGGTGCCGCACCTGCTGCACCCCGCGGATGCCGGCGATACGTCACGAGAGCCGCTGTGGTCGCCCCCCGCGCCGCTTACACCTCGCCAGCTGGCGACGGTTACCTTCCGGTTCCCGCTGCTCCACACCCTGGCTGCCGCTGCTGGCGCCGGCGACGATGACGCCATGGCGACGGTACGCAGCGCGTTGGTTGCGGCACACGCCGCCTCCGATGGCATGGCCGCCGTCTGTGGCGATGCTGACGCGCGTGTGCGTGGCCTACTGGGCAGTGACCCCGCAGCACAGGCGCCAGACGGCGGGGCAGCGCGCGCCGCGGTGGTGCGCGCGGTGGACGTTGCCACGGCACTCGTCGCCTGGGCAGTGACGGCGCGGTGCCGTAGCTGCGAGCCGGGCGCAGAGGCGGCGGCAGCAGACGCGGCATGGCGCGGCATCACGGCAGGCAGCTTCCTGCTACGAACCGGTGGCGCGACTGGTGGTAGCGGCGTGTGGGAGGCTGTGGGACTGCTGCACTTTGTTGCCGCAGCGGCAGGCTGGAGTGTGCACGAGCAGCAGGATGCGGCTGCCGTCCCACCCGTGCCGCTGCCGTCCGGCCTGTCGTATGACGCGCTGGCGCGCGCCCTGCAGGCGTGGGGTCCGGACGTTGCGGCGTGGGTGGCAGATGTGGTTAGCATCGGCGGAGGCGGTGGCAGCGCGACGGCCGTGCGGTCGCGGCGGTGGCGGCACGTGCTAGCGGCGGTGGAGGCGCAAGGTAGCGGCGGGACGGAGCGGGAGCGGCTGCGGTTGGCGCTGCTGGAATGCAACGGCACACAACCGCACCCATCGCCCGCTGCCGCTGCCGCCGTGGTTGCGGCGGGGACGGCGGCGGCCGCGACATTCACGCGTGCCGCCGCCGCGGCATGGGAGCGCTCCCTATTTGCGCTCTCTGCCGCCTGCCCAGGTACCGCACCGCTAAGTGTTGCCAGCCTGCCGTGGGCGGCGCCGGCGCTGTTGACGCACGAGGCATTTGCAACTTTTGCCGCCGCCCTGGCACACATCAGCGTGGGCCGGCAGGTGTTGCTGGCCCCTGTACGCCGTCCACCCACGCCGCTGCCCGCTGCGGTCGTACTACCGCCGCCACCGCTGCCGGCTCCAGGCGGCGTGGTGCCCATTACCACCACCACCGGCATCCTGGCGCTTGCCGCCATCCCACCAGAGGTGGGCTGCACCGGTGTCGGCAGCGTCGCCACCGCTGGCCCGCCCGTACTTGCTGCCACCACCGTCGTGCCCGGCGCCGCGCCTGTGCCTGCAGTGGGCGGCATGCCAGGCCTGGCACGCAGCGGTTGCGCGCTGCCCATGTTGCTGGCCAGCGTGGATGACATGACCGCGCCGCCGCCAGATGCCCCACAACCGGCAGCACCAGCGGCAGCACTATCACCTCCACGCAGTGTCGCTGGCACGCTGCGCCGCAGCGGTGGCGCTGCATCCCCGCCGGGCTGGCGCACGCCGTACACGGTGGCGTCGCCGCCTCGCCACCCGCCAACATCGCCACTGGCCACGCCGCCCCCACCATCACCGCCGCCACCCGCCGCGCCGGCCCCGCCGACACCACCACCACCATCACCGCTGCCACTACCACCGCCGCCACCACCGCCGCGTGCGCCGGAGCATCCGCCTCTGCCGCCCCTGCCGCCAGCACTGGACGGCGTCGTGGTGGCAACGCTGGGCCGCAGCCACGGCGCGCTGCTGCAAGCTCTGCTCGCACGCGTTGTGCCGCCACCACCGCCGTCGTTGCACTTGCACCCCCAGCCGCCGCTGCCGGGTCAGGTGCTGGTTGCGTGCCGCCCCACGCCCGGTGCCGAGACGGTGCGCGCCTGGGTGGTGCCGCCGGCGGAGGCTGCGGCATGCGGCGTTGTCATACACGTGGCGGGCGGCCGTGATACAACTGGCAGCAGCCCTGGCCGCTCACCGACTCGGCACCGCCGCAGCGCCCAGGCGGCGCACGACACGACGCACGCCGTCAGCGTGCTGGGCCCCGCCACTGCGCGTATGGCAAACCTGGGCGTGCAGCTGGCGGCGTTGGAGGCGGCGACGGGCGCGCTGGAGGCGGAGTCAGAGGCGTCGTGGGCAGCCGCCACGCGCCTTGCCGCCGCCGCCGCCAATGACCGCGCACGCACCGCGCTGGCATCCCTGGCGGCACGTGTGGACAGCCTGCTGGCCGAAACCACTGCCGACACGCTCCTGCCGCTCCTTCCGGCCGCCGCCGCGGCTGGCGCATGGGCCGAGGCGGGCGTTGACGCTGAGCACGTGGACACGCTGCGCACTCTCGCAGCCGCCCGCCACCCCTCACTTTCCCGACGCGGCCCGTCAGCGGCATGGGGCACCGGTACACCGACGCGCACCTCGCAGTCGGTGCGTTCCGGTACGCCGCAGTCGGTGCGTTCCGGTACGCCGCACTCGGTGCGCACGCCGACGCGCACGCCGACGCGCACGCCTTCACGTACGCCGACGCGCACGCCGTCGCGCAAGTAGTGACGGATGATGATGAAGCTACGGGCCATTGACGCCATTGCGCCAATTGGGAATGCGCCACGCTCCACAGTGATGCAGCGCTGGTGCTGGGCAATGTGGGCACTGTGAACGAGCAGCCCCAGTTGCAGGGCACGTGATGTGCTGCAGCGCTGCAGCGCAGCAGCACTGCAGCAGCACGTGTGCCGTTCTGCGCGCAGCCGTTCCTAGAACGTTGCCATCCGGCGCCAAAATCGCCACAATGCCACCGCCCGAATTGAAATTCAGCGCCACCCCACCATGCCGCACACTCTTGCCCGCCCACTCGCACCGCCTCCGACTTGCTCCGTTGCGTCTACCGCGCACCCCGCCGCGTCGTTGCCACCTTGCGTGCGCTGGTCCGACAGGAATCTCCATTCTACACTTCGCTACGGCTTCTCTCTCTGCTCCCTACTGCACGCGAGAGGGGGGCGAGGAGAGGGGCGGATATTCGGGGGTCGGAGGCGGTCGGACGCGTGCCGCGCAATAATATCACAAGCGCAACGCACGGTACATCGACTTTGCTAGTGAGCACCGTTGTCTCTTTTTGCAGTTGTTGTGTTGGTCATCACAGGTCATCATCTGAAGCTGCCGCTCCCGCTGCCGCAGTAGTAGCGGCCAGTGAGGGGACGAGAGGGGACGTGTAGAAGACGAGTAGTAGAGAGCAAGAGGAGAGGGGGAGTGGAGTGGGCCACCGAACTGCCAACTGAACTGAACTGAACTGAACTGCCACTGGACTTGGTGGCGAGAGTACTGGCTGAGAGCTGACTGGAGAGAGGCAACCAGCAAACGGCAACGGCGGCCTGGAGGTCGGAAACAGCGTGACCACTGACCACTACTACCGCTGCTGCTGCTGTTGCGGGAGGGAGAACGACGAACCACCACCACTGAGTACTGCTACCGCCAATTGCCACTACCGCTTGCTAGCTGGCAACTTATTAGTAGGCAGCGCAGCAGCAACGCCATATTGGTCCAACCAGTGCCACTGGTACCATCGTCATCAGCCACCACCACCATCACAGTCCGGACCACCAGGACCACCACCACCACCACCATGGCAACCACGACCGCGACCACCAGCAGCGCCACCCGCGCGGCAGAGGTGCTGGAGGCGGCAGTGCGCGGGCGGCCCAGTGGCGCAGGGCGGCGTGCCGTGGAGTGGGCGGCAGCAGTGTGGCCGGTAGCTGCTGCGGCGGCACGCGGCAGTGGCAGTGGGGGTACGCTGGGCGTCGTGGCGGCTGACCCCCTGGGCGGCCTCGTGCCGTCCCTGGCACGCTACTTCGCACCACCCCACCCCCCGGCGCTGCCGCCGGCGGGCGAGGCAGCGGGTGCGGCGGCGGGTGCTGGGGGCGTTGCCGAGACAGCAGCCGAGGCGGCAGCAGCAGCGGCGCTGCTGCGCGCTACGGCACGGCGTGCGGCGGCAGCTGTGCGCAGCTGGCCAGAGGCTGGTGTTGCCGATGGCGGCGCTGGTGGCGGCGGGGAGGAGGATGTGCTGGGACGGCCGGCGGCGTTGGTGGCGGCGGCGGCCGGGGATTGGGGCGGGATGATTGCAGCTGGTGGCGCCGGCGGACTCACAGCGCCGGACGCCGCCGGCGTGTGTGCCGCGGCGGTGGCGGTGGTGAGCGCGCCGGCACCCGTACTTGCGCGCCTGGGCGACAGTCTGACGGCAGCGGTGGCGGCGGGTGTGCAGCCGCCACTGCTGTTCCTGGCGGCAAGCCGTGCGTGGCCAGCGTCCAGTGCGCCGGCGGTGGTCGCATCGGCGGCGGCGGTGGTGCGCCTGGTGGCGGACGCCACGCTGGCAGCTGGCGGCAGTGTGGATGCGGTTGACGACGCCACCGGGTGCACCGCGTTGCATGCTGCCGCCGCGGCGGGCGACGACGCGTGTGTGGCGGAGCTGCTGGCAGCCGGCGCGTCGCCGCTGGCGACGACGGCGGGCGGCCTGTCGGCGCTGCACTTTGCGGTGGCGGCGCGCGCACCTCGCGTGCTGCACCGCCTGGTGGCGGCAGTGAACACGCCACCTGCCATCCTCCCAGCCGGCTGGCTGCCACTGCCCCAGTTTGCTGCGGCGCAGGGTTCCGCTGACTGCCTGGCGGTGTTGCACGCGCTGGGTGCGCCAGCCAGCGTGGCAGATGCGGGTGAGTGGACAGCGGCAGGTGTGGCAGCATTTTTTGGCGTGCTGCCACCGGGCGGCACCGCCATGGAGGGCATTGACACTGGTGGCGCAACGTGGCTGGCAGGCGACAACAGCGGTGCTGGTGCGGCAGCAACGCCGCGCACCGCCTCCGCTGCCGCCACCAGCAGCCGGGCAGGCACGCGGCCGGCGGTGGGCATGATGGCGCCAACCGCGGTGGAGGTGCACGTGCGGTTGGGCATGGAGGGCACCGTGCCGAGCACCCGGGAGCAGCCACCGCTGCTGCTGCCGGCGGAGACCGTGGCGGCAGCGGGCGGCGCCGCCACCGTGTTGGTGCAGGCGGTGACGCGCGGTGAGGGCGGGCGGGAGGAGGTGGCGTACACGGCGCGCGTGCCGCTGGTACGCGAGCGGTTGGGGTGGACCACGCCACCTGGTGTGGGCGGCAGCCTGGTGTATTACCGCGCGCCGGTCGGCGGCGCGGCGCCGGCGCCGTACCCTGCCATGGTGTTCCCTACCGCCCGCCTGGAGGACCTCGCCTTCATGCTGCGCCTGCTGCCCGTGCCGTCGCATGCCGTGCCGTACGCCGCCACCCTGGCGCGTGCGCGTGGCCTGGACACGTACGGCGAGGTGGGGAGCACGCCAGATTGTGTGGCTGCGGTGGACGCCACGCCGCCGCTTGCCACCCTCCTTGTCTCCGCGCTGTACCTGACGGGGTCCATGACGGGTGCGGCGGGCGCAGGTGCCGCGGCAGCCAGCGCGCTGGCGCCCCTGGCAGGCCAGCTCATGCTTCCGCTGGCGCTGGCGTCGCCGGTGCCGTTTGCGGCGGCGGTGGCGTCGCTCCGGTACCAGACCATCCAAGGCTACGCGCCGCTGACGCCCATCCCGCCCGCCCCCACTCCCAACGGCATGCTGCCACCCGCGCACTCCCCTACCTACTGGGCGGCGTCGCACATCTTTGGACACCGCGGCAGCGGCGCCGACAATGCTGCCGTTGTCCCCGCGACGTCGTCGTCCACACCCGGGATGTCGTTGATGGGTGGCGGTGGTGCAGCAGCCGCTGCTGCTGCCGCAGCCGCCGCCACAACGACGGAAGTGACCGGCACGGTGCGGCACACGCACATCCAAGAGAACACGATTTGGAGCCTGGCGGCAGGTGGCGCTGCGGGCGCGGAGTACGTGGAGTTTGACGTCATGCTGTCCCGCGACGGCGTGCCGGTCATCCACCATGACTGGGGGCTACGCCTGCCTGGCGCCAGCCGCATTCGCATGCCCGTCACGCACCTGTCGGCGGCGCAGTTCACGCGCCTGCCGGCGCAAGTGATGACGAACGACGTCGTCACGCGCGAGTCGACGGTGGCGGCAGAGGCAGATGACGGCCTGGCGTCGCGCGCCGAGGCGCTGGCGCGCTCTCGCACCCTGTCGTCGGCGGGAACTGCGTCTGCAGGGACGGCGCTGGCGGGCGGCGTGGATTCCGCCGCGGCGGGCGCCAACACGCGCCGGCTGGCGGCGCTGGGGCTGGATGCCGTTGTGGCGCCGGCGGATAAGGCGGGTGCAGCCGCGGCGGCGGGTGTGGCGCGCGACTACTCGCTGGGCATGCGCGACGGCCTGGGCACGCTGTACGACGTGCTGACGCGTGTGCCGACCGACACGGGCGCCAACGTGGAGGTGAAGTACCCCACGGCTGCCGAGGCGGCAGCGTACGGCCTGCGGCAGCCGGAGCGCAACTTCTTTGCGGACCGCATCCTGGACGTGGTGTACGCCGCAGCGGGCGACCGGCGCATCATGTTCAGCACCTTTGACCCCGACATGGCGGTCGTGCTGGCGCGCAAGCAGCTGCGGTACCCCGTGTTCCTGCTCACGGAGGCCGGCACGCCGCCGGCGCCACTGCCCGACGCACGCATGAACTCGCTGGCGAGCGCGGTAGCGTTTGCTACCGCACCCGCCGTCGGCCTCTTTGGCATCGTGACCGACGTCACGCCCCTCCTCACCGCGCCGCGCATGGTGGCCGCCGTGCAGCACGACGCCCGCCTTGCGCTGGCCACCTACGGTCGCGCCAACAACGACCCCGCCGTCGTGGCGCTGCAGGTGGCGGCCGCCGTGGGCGCCGTCATTGTTGACCACGTCTCGGCCGTCGTCGCCTCCCTGCGCCACCCCGCCGCCGCCACCACTTCCACTTCAGACTCTGTGGTGGTGGCCGCCGCCGCCGCTGTTGATGCAGGCGCGGACGCGGCGCCTGCCGTCTCCACTGCCGCGTCATAGGTTTGTTTATTATTATCGATAGTATGTGTAGCCAGCTTGGGTTGTGTGGTTTGCATCTCGGTTTGTTGAATGGTCGTGTGTTATTAGCTTAGTTAGCTTCAAGGGGGGACGCAGGCACGCAACACTAAACAATGAGGCGGGGTACATGATCGGGCGGCGGCGGGTGTTGGGTGGGGCTTGGGTGTGGAACGTGTGTGCACGCGCACGTGCACACCGCGGCCGTGCCCCCCGAGGGTGAGCATGGAACACGCGGCGGGCAGCGGCGGCGGCACAATCACGTCAGCGACCCTGCACCCATCCATCCCCGCGCCGCCCAGGCGCAGGTGCGGCGCTACGTCGCTTTACGACATGTGGTTGCTGCCAGACGCCACCGCCTTGGAGTTGGACTGCACCTCGGAGCGGCGCGACCACCAGCCGGACGACAGGGGCTCAAAGATGGACAGGTTGCCAACGTCGTCGTCGCGGTGGCGGTAGAACTTCATGACGCGGTTGCGCCACGTGTCGCCCTCCTTGGCGTCATACTTGTCCACCGCGTCCGACGCGCGGCGCTTGGGGTCCAGGAACACGTCGGGCGCCGTCAGGTGCTCGTAGCTCTTGTACGTCATGAACGTGGCGGCCAGGCACACGATGCCCACGATGGGGTACACGTCCGGCTTCACGCTCTCGCGCAGCATCTGGAACGTCGACTTGGTAATGACGCGGCCCACCATTTTGGGTACTTTTCGGGGGTTGCTGCAGGCGTTACGGTGTTGGTGTTGGGTGGTGGTTGTGGCAAGAGTGGGGGCGGCGTGTAAACGGCAATGGCGGTGTGTCACTGCGCCCTGCCACGTGGCGACCTGCCGCCGCTGCGATCTGCGCCCTGCCGCTACTGCGCTCCCCTATCAGGCTGTCGGTGTCATCGGTCCTGTTCGCATCATCTCGCCGCCGCGCCAACGCACCACCCGTGGGGGTAGAAACATCAACGCGCAAGTCGGCACCGGTGACCCGCCAGCGCACGCCCGCGCACCACCAAGGGTTATGGAGCATGGCTGCCGCGTTGCAGCGGGTGCGGTGCCTTGTACACCCTTGTGCGTGTGTGCACACCACCTGCACCTTTCCTCCCTCTCTCCTCTACTATCCCATCGCCGCCGCCACCACCCAACCGGCACCACACAATGACACATCCCCACCCCCATGCCTGCCCCACCACCCAGCAAGCAACTACGCTCGTAGTGTGCCACCTAGCCAGTGCCCGCGGCACGGCGGAACCGTGCGTGCACTCCCTCTCGCGGTCCTCGCTCGCCTTGCACCTGGTGCAGTGCAGCAGCACCATTCTGCGGCACCGGCACACGCAAGTCGGCACCGGGCGCTGCAGCCGGCACACGCGGCCCTCCCACCGCCTTGGCTACTCCCAAACTCTAGTACGGGGAGGCTGCTGGCCTCGTGGCTGTGTTGGTGGTGCTAAAATCGTGCGTTCCCTCCTCCCCTCTCCTCTCTCCCTCTCCTCCTATGGCCCCACCCGCCCCATCTCCCATCATGCCACGGTGCCACCCATCCAACCACGCGCCTCCCTCACCCGCTGCCCGCTGCCACATACCTAGGTGCAGGAGGTTAAAACACGGGTGCGCTTGTTGTACTTGTGCGAATTTTGGCGGCCGCCGTGGTCGGCGTCGCGCGGCCAGCGCCCCGCGGTGCGCACAGGTGCAGGGAGGTGATGCGGTGCCCTTACACATCAGCCCCCGCCGCCTCACACCTCACACCGCCTTGCACCAGAGACTTGAACTTCCGAGTCCAGCATGTTGGCGGGCATGGTGGCAGGTGGGTTGATGCCACTGGGTTCAAACTTCAAGGAACAACTTCAAGTTGGTTTGGCCAGCCAGGCCGCCAGCCTTGGCCAGCCTTGACGGCGGCGGCAGCAGCCACATTGTGTGAAGTGTAGGCCGCTTACTTTTATCATAGTCGCGGTGGCGCGGTGGTGCCGCAGCGGCGCCGTGCGGCGGCAGCGGCGTGGTGCACTGGGCGGCATGCCGCATGCGCAACGCCGCCAACGCGCAAATGACATCACGCCGTCACTGCGGCGCGCGGTCAACTTAATGCGCACTACTGGTGCACGCTTTGCAGTGGCGGCGCTGGCGGCCATGCTCGCATACCCCCGCCCCGCCGCACTCTTTGCAGCGGGAGCGCACGCAGCCATGCTCGCAGATGCTGCTCCCGCCGCACCCCTTGCAGCTAGACCGTTGGCGGCCATGCTCGCAGATGCTGCTCCCGCCGCAATCCTTGCAGCCGTTGCGCTGGCGACCGTGCTCGCAGATGCCGGCCCCGCCACACTCCTTGCAGCGGCCGCGCTGGCGGCCATGCTTGCAAATGCCGCCCCCGCCGCAGTCCTTGCACTGGCTGCGCCGGCGGCCATGCTCACAGATGCCGCTCCCGCCGCACTCCTTGCACGCGTACCGTTGGCGGCCATGCTCGCAGATGCCCGGTCCCCCGCCCTCCTTGCACCCGGGCCGCTGGTGGCCA
>Ga0066256_1004028_pt1 | contig 13469 bp, 12 predicted proteins | sample ThiBio_1000_biof_FD_87107 | JGI IMG/M metagenome (GOLD analysis project Ga0066256, IMG submission 87107) | Wastewater bioreactor microbial communities from Cape Town, South Africa - Thiocy_expt_1000_biof (version 2) | ecosystem: Engineered > Bioreactor > Thiocyanate-remediating >...
TACGCCCGAGCGTGAGGATGTTCCGCGCATGACCCGCCGCATCAAGCTTCACGAAATCGCGCACGCGCGTGCCGGCGACAAGGGCAACACGTCGAACGTGTCGGTGTGGGCCTACGATCCGGGCGACTACCCCCTGCTCAAGGAGCAGCTCACACCCGAGCGCATCAAGGCGGCCTATCCCGACCTCATCCAGGGCGCCGTCATACGCTATGCGCTCGACCATCTGCATGGCCTGAACTTCGTCATGCACGACGCGCTCGAAGGGGGCGTGAACACCTCTCTCGGCCTCGACAGCCACGGGAAATCCTGGAGCTTCCTCGTCCTGGACCTCGACGTGGAGGTACCTGACAACCGCCCAGCTTGATCGCCCTACTGAATGTCGGGCGCGCTCAGGAGCGTTTGATGTATCGACTAATCCTATTTTTGCCCGCTTATGTATTTGCTCTCATCGCGACATCCGCCGTCCTAGCCGACAACCCCACAGCCGACTGCCTAAGCGACGACAACGAGCGCCGCATCACGGGTTGCACAATCATCATCGAAGATCCGGCAACATCGCATCTCGAACGCAGCGGTGCTCTCGGTGTTCGGGGGGCGGCATACTGGCGCAAACGAGAGTTCTACCGCGCGATCGAAGATTATGATGCCGCAATCAAGTTAGATCCACACTCGGCGGCAACGTTGAACAATCGTGCCTGGGCTCTGGTGCGACTCGGCCGCCCGCTCGACGCCCTTGCCGATATCGAAGAGGCACTTCGGATCGATCCAGAATCCGCGCACTCGCACGACACCCGCGCGCATATTCGCCTCGCACAGGGAATGCCGGCGGAGGCGCTTGCCGATTTCCTTTTTGCCTATGAGTACGGCGATAGCGAAATTCACAAAACTTATGAGTGCGGCCTAGTCGAAGCCGGCATCATACCCGACTCGAGTAGAAGCACTGGGAAAGCCGATGCCGAGAGGACCAGCAGGAGGGTAGAGATTGTAAAGGGGCTGGCTAGGTGCGTGCAGACACCGGGCTGCAGTCCGGTACCGAAAGACGAATATCGTTGCTGAGGGCCCGATATCTTCCCGCCAGCAGGGCCGCGCGAGGGTGCCCTGGAACGCAATGTCCTCATCTGAACGTCCGCGCACGCAGGAAGGCGCGGGGCCATCCGTCGCAACTCCTTCCACCGTCACAGGACTGGACATACTTGTGTCGCAGTGCTGTTGAACATCGGCGCCAATTGTCGGCGGCATAAGGCGTCGGCCGCACTGCAGGAGCACTGAATGAGACGAGCAGGCATGATCCTGGCCGCCTTATGGCTTGCCACTGCAGCCGCAACCACAGCGCGGGCCGACAGCAGCGCTGCCGACTGCCTGAGCGATGACAACGAGCGCCGTATCGCCGGCTGCACGGTCATCATCGATAACCCCGCGACGCCGCCCCTCGACCGCAGCAACGCACTCGCGATCCGCGGCCTTGCCCTCTCGATCAAGGGCCAGCTCGACCGCGCCATCGAGGACTATGACGCCTCGCTCGCGATCAACCCGAATTCACCCTCCGCGCTCAACAATCGCGCCTGGGCATTCTACCGCTCGGGCCGCGGCACCCAAGGCCTGCCGGATGTCGAGCGCTCGCTGATGCTCAACCCGGAGAGCGAGCACTCCTGGGATACGCGCGCGCATATCCGCCAGCTCATGGGCAATGTGGAGGGCGCGCTGCGCGACTACGAGATGGCCATCCATCTCGGCGGCGAGCGCATGATCAAGCTCTATCAGTGCGGCCTTGCCGAGCGCGGGCACTACCGCGGCCAGATGGACGGCATCTATAACGCCGAGACCAAGACGGCACTGCACACGTGCGTCCAGGATCGCGAGTGCGATCCGCTCCCTGCCGACGAGCAGTGCCGCCTGCCGACTTCGTAGGAGCCGTTGCGCTTTCAGCGCGAGCGAGGCCGCGGCCTCGCACTCCGCATCGTGCCAAAGGCGCGTGTCCTCGACACGACGGACACTCCCGGAGCCCCGTCTTTTATGGGCTGGAGCCCGCCGCGGGCGCCATCATGTCCCCTCTCCCCGTTCTTACGGGGAGAGGGTTAGGGTGAGGGGCAGCGGCAAACGCCGACGTCGCAAATGTTGCCGCCCCTCACCCCAGCCCTCTCCCCATTGAAGACAATGGGGAGAGGGGGAAGTAGGGCGCAACACGCGAGCGCTGTCCGCTCGCGGGCGAGGGGACGCGATTGGCACCGGCGCACAGTAGTCATGAGCGCGCGACTGCGCGCCGGCCGGTAGGCCGTACCAGGAAGCCACAGCACCCCTTCCCAGCAGCCCGCGGCACTAAGCAATGTGCAATGCGCCCCTGCGCCGACAGCCCTCGCCCCAGCCGCGCCGGGGGTGCTAGGCTCGCCGCAATCCGCAAGCATCAGACCCAAAGGAGCGGTGAGCCCCAATGTCCAAGTCCCCGAAGGCTGCAGCCACAGGCACGATCACGGCCGCCATCGAGAACACTCTCGATACCATGGAGGCAGCCAACACCAAGCTCCATGCGCTCACCCAGATCACACGCGAGAGCGCCCTCGCCGAGGCCCGCCTCGCCGATGCGCGCGTGGCGGCCGGAGCTGCGCACGGTCTGCTGCACGGAATGCCGGTCGGCATCAAGGATATTGCCGATGTCGAGGGCCTTGTCTCGGGCTGTGGCTCGCTCACGCGCAAGCAGGCCGAGCCGGCGCGGAAAGATGCGCACGTCGTGACGAAGCTGCGGACTGCTGGCGCCATCGTCGCCGGCAAGACGCACACCGTGGAATATGCCTTCGGCGGCTACGGCACGAACGTCACTGTCGGCACGCCGTGGAACCCCTGGGATCTGAAGGTGCATCGCATTCCGGGTGGATCATCGAGCGGCACGGGCTCGATGGTCGGCGCGGGCGTACTGCCAGGCGGGCTCGGCACGGACACCGGCGGCTCGGTGCGCATTCCTGCTGCGCTCTGCGGCTGCGTCGGCCTCAAGACCTCGATCGGCCTGATCGGGCGCTCGGGGATCGCGCCGCTCTCGCAGACGCTCGATACGGCCGGCCCGCTCGCCCACGACGTGACGACGGCGGCGCGCATGTTTGCCGCCATGCTCGGGCATGATCCCGAGGATCCATCGACTGAAGATTTCCGCCCCATTGATCCGCTGCGCGATCTCGAGAAGGGCGTCGCGGGCCTGCGCATCGGCCGCGTTGTCGATGAGGATCTCACGCTCACGACCGAGGAGGTCAGGGCTGACATCGCCAAATCGGCGAGCACACTCGAGAAGCTCGGTGCGCGCATCGAGCCCTTCAAGATGCCGCAGTCCTTCGAGAGTTTCACGCGCGCGACCGGCATCATCATCGCGTCCGAAGGTTATGCCAACTGGCGCAAGCTGATCGACGATCCGAAGTCGGGCATGGCCGATCCGATCCGCACGCGCTTCCTCGGCGGCAAGACGATCTCGGCCGCCGATTATCTCGATGTGATTCAGGAGCGCGGGAAGGCGATCGATGGCTTCCTCTCCGCCATGGATCGTCTCGATGCGCTCATCCTGCCGACGATCCCGTTCCCGGCGATCGCCATTGCCGAGGTCGACGAGACGAAGTCGCCCATGGCGCACTTCACCCGCTGGGCGAACTACCTCGCCCTCGCGAGCCTTGCCATTCCGACGGCACTCAGCAAGAGCAAGCTGCCGATGAGCCTGCAGATCGTCGTCCGCCGCTTTGATGATTCGCTGGCGCTGCGCATCGGCCGCGCCTTCGAGAAGGCGCGCGGCGATTTCCCGGCGCCGAAGATCTGAGGTTGGCATGACGGAGATGACTGACGAGGTCCTGATCCGCGTCGAAGGCACGGCCGGGCGCATCACGCTGAACCGGCCGAAGGCGCTCAATGCGCTGACGCTCGGCATGGTACGCGCCATCTGGCCGGCACTCCTGAAGTGGAAGGACGATCCGGCCGTCGAGCTCGTGATCCTCGATGGTGCCGGCGAGCGCGGGCTTTGCGCCGGCGGCGATGTGCGCTGGCTCTATGATTCGCGCGCACGCGGGCTCGACGATGCACTGGCCTTCTGGCGTGAGGAGTATGCGCTGAATGCGCTGATCCACCGCTATCCAAAGCCGTTCGTGCCCATCATGGACGGCATTGTCATGGGCGGCGGTATCGGGCTTTCGGCGCACGTGCAGGGCGGCACGCGCATTGTCACGGAGCGCTCACAGCTCGCCATGCCGGAGACGACCATCGGGCTCATTCCCGATGTCGGGGGCACGTGGCTGCTCGGCCGCGCGCCGGATTCCTTCGGCGAATACCTCGGCCTCGTCGGCGAGCGTATGCACGGCGCGGGCACGATCTTCTCGGGCTTTGCCGATGTCTTTGTCCAGTCCGCCAAGCTCGATGAGCTGCGTGTGGCCCTCTGCAAGGCGCGTGCAGCGGATGTGAAAAGCGTGATCGCGCGCTTCACCGAGCCGCCGCCGCATTCCAATCTGGCCGATCGCGCGGATGTGATCGGCCGCACGTTCTCCGTGCCGACCGTTCCTGCCATCCTGGACGCGCTGGCGCGCGAGGATGACGAGTGGGCGACGAAGACTCGGGAAGCGTTGCTGGCGCGCTCGCCAAAAGCGATGGCTGCGACGCTCGCAGCAGTGCGACGTGCGCGCAAACTCCGCTCGCTCGAGGACGCGCTCAACGTGGAGCTGAGGTTGTGCCTCCACCTGTTCGAGGATGGCGAGTTCGTCGAAGGCGTGCGCGCCCTGCTCGTCGACAAGGACAAGAACCCGCGCTGGAATCCGCCGACGCTGGCGGAGCTGAGCGATGCGACGGTCGAGGCGCTCTTTGCGCCTCTGCCGGCCAATCAGGAGCTGGGCCTGCGGTCGCCGAACTGATCCGGCAGGCGCGGGCCGACAATAGAGAACACAATATCTACGGAGGAAGCATGTCTCAGCATCAGCGTCGCGGCCCGCTCACCGGAATGCGCGTCATCGATCTCTCGCACGTGATGGCGGGTCCGACCTCGGCGCGCATGCTCGCCGACATGGGCGCCGACGTGATCAAAGTCGAGAAGGCCGACGGCGGTGACGATACGCGCCGGATGCTGCCGCCCGACATCAAGGGCGAGCCGGCGGCCTACATGATGATGAACCGCAACAAGCGCGGCATCGTTCTCGATCTCAAGAAGCCCGCGGGACGCGCGGCCTTGAAGCGCCTCCTCAAGGACGCGGACGTGCTCATCGAGAACTATCGCCATGACACGCTCGATAAGCTCGGCCTCGGCTATGAGGCCCTGCACAAGGAATTTCCAGGCCTCATCTACTGCGCCGTCTCGGGCTTCGGCCGCTCGGGACCATACGCCGACCAGGGCGGCTACGACCTCATTGCGCAGGGCATGTCGGGTCTCATGGCCATCACGGGCGAAGGTCCCGGCCGTCCGCCGGTGAAGGTCGGGTCGCCTGCTTGCGACATCACCGCCGGCATCATCGCCGCCATGGCCATTTGCGCGGCTTACGCGCACAAGCTCACGACGGGTGAAGGGCAATTCGTCGATACCTCGCTCTTCGAGGCCGGCATTACGCTCACCTATTGGCAGTCGGCGATTGCGCTCGCGACGGGCGTCTCTCCGGGCCCGATGGGCTCGCGCCATCCGCTGAACGGTCCCTATCAGGCTTTCGAGACGAGCGACGGCTACATCAATGTTGGCGCCTCGAACCAGAAGATGTATCCCATGCTGTGCGACGTGCTCGGCTGTCCCGAGCTCGGCAAGGATCCGCGCTTCCTGACGGGCCGCGACCGCATGGGCAATCTCGATACGCTCATCGACCTTCTCAACGAGCGCTTCCGCAAGCAGAGCACCGCGCATTGGCTCAAGAAGCTCGAGGCCGTCGGCATTCCGTGCGGGCCCGTGCTTTCCATAACCGAAATGCTCCAGCATCCGCAGACGCGCGCCCGCGACATGGTCGTTGCGGTGGAGCATCCTGTGGCCGGCCGCGTCGAGACCATCGGCGTGCCAGCGAAATTCTCGGAAACGCCGACCGAGGTTGCGATGCCAGCGCCGCTCTACGGCCACCGAGATCAAGGCGCTGCTCGCCGAAGGCGCCGCGAAGGAAACGGCACCGCCCAAAGCCGCAGCGGAATAGCTCACGCTTTCTACATTGGTGGAGGTTTCAATGACCACGAACCGCCAAGTCCTTCTTGCGAGGCGCCCCGCACCGGGGCTCGTCACACCCGATGTTTTCAAGGTCGCGGACGCGCCGCTCGCCGAGCCGGGCGACGGCGAGGTGCGCGTGAAGATCGCGTACGTCTCGCTCGATCCGGCCATGCGCGGCTGGATCAACGAGGGCCGCTCCTACGTGCCGCCCGTCGCCATCGGCGGCGTCATGCGCTCCTTCTCGGTCGGCATTGTAGATGCCTCGCGCAATCCGGCCTTCAAGGTTGGCGATGCCGTGCAGGGAATGCTCGGCGTGCAGCAGTTCGCGATCTCGGACGGCAAGGGCCTCGTGAAGGTCGATCCCAAGCTGGCGCCGCTCGAACGCTGGGTCGGCGGGCTCGGCATGCCGGGCTGGACAGCCTACTTCGGTCTTCTCGAAGTCGGCCAGCCCAAGGCGGGCGAGACGGTCGTCGTCTCGGCGGCGTCAGGCGCGGTCGGCTCGATCGTCGGCCAGATTGCCAAGATCAAAGGCTGCCGCGCGGTCGGCATTGCCGGCGGGCCGGACAAGTGCCGCTACGTCGTCGATGAGCTCGGCTTCGATGCCTGCATCGACTACAAGAGCGGCAACCTCGCCGACCAGCTCAAGGCCGCCTGCCCCAAGGGCATCGACATCAACTTCGAGAACGTCGGCGGCGACATCCTCGATACAGTCCTGATGCAGATGAATGTGCACGGGCGCGTCGCGCTCTGCGGCCTCATCTCAGGCTACAACGCGACGGAGCTGCCTCCTGGGCCGAAGAACCTGCGCGCCGTACTCACCCAGCGCCTGACCATGCGCGGGCTCATCGTCCTCGACTGGGCCGACCGCGTGCCCGAGGCCATCGCCCAGCTCGGGGCCTGGAACCGCGAGGGCAAGCTCAAGATCCGCGAGGACGTGCGCACCGGCGGGCTCGAGGCCTTTGCCGAAACGCTCAATTTGCTCTACACGGGCGGCAACAACGGCAAGCTCGTCCTCAAGGTCTGAATTCGTGCTCAAGGCTGGAATCACACTGTACTTCGTCCGCCACGGCGAGACGGACTGGAATGCCGTGCGGCGCTATCAGGGCCAGACGGACACGCCGCTCAATGACAAGGGCCGCGGGCAGGCCGCGCGGAACGGCCGCGAGCTCGGCCGCATTCTCGATGGCCAGATTGCGAGCTTCGACTTCGTCGCAAGCCCGCTTGTGCGCACAGCGGACACCATGCGCATCATCCGCGGCGAGATGGGGCTCGATCCCGAGGCCTTTGCCCGCGAGGACCTTCTGAAGGAAATCAACTTCGGGCACTGGGAAGGCCAGATCTGGGACGATCTTCCCAATTCCGACCCGGAAGAGTTCGCCGCCCGCAAGGCCGATCCCTACCGCTGGCGCCCGCGCAATGGCGAGAGCTACGAAGACCTCGCCCGGCGGGCCGGCCTCTGGCTCGCAAGCCTCGAGCGGGACACGGTGGCCGTCTCGCACGGCGGCGTCAGCCGGGTCGTGCGCGGGCACGTTCTCGGGCTCGACTGGGACGAGATTCACGCCCTGGACGTGCCCCAGGACAAGATCCTGCGCCTCAAGCACGGCGAGCAGGCTTGGCTGTAGCCACGCTTCAGGCTCCACCGGGGCCTGCGACGAATGATCCTTCCTGTCTCCGGCGCGCCACGGTGGGAAACGTGATCCGCCCGCGGCCCTAATTGCGGCGGATTGTGGTAGTCAACGGACGCGAGGGCGGGCACCCCGCCGAGGGACTATTTCCGCAGTCTCCGCGAACCGGAGCCGAACCACGATGACGACCACATCGGGCGCCGCCGGCGTCGACACGCGGCCCTTCGCGCCATTCGAGTGGCTGCTGGCCCGCCGCTACCTGCGGGCGCGGCGCAAGGAAGGCTTCATCTCGGTCATCGCCGGCTTCTCCTTCATCGGCATCATGCTCGGCGTCGCGACGCTGATCATCGTCATGGCCGTGATGAACGGCTTTCGCAGCGAGCTCATCCAGAAGATCCTCGGCGTGAACGGCCACGTGATCGTCTATCGCGTCGCCGATCCCTTCACGGACTACGATGAAGCGACCGCGCGGCTTTCGCAGGTGCCGGGCGTGCGCGCCGTGCTGCCGCTCATCGAGGGGCAGACCATGATCTCCTCGAGCGCGGTCACGCTCGGAGGCCTCGTCCGCGGCGTGAGCGAGGGCGCGCTCCGGCAGATGCCGCTCGTCGCCGACAACGTCCGCTTCGGCTCGCTCGACGGCTTCGACAACAGCGAATCCCTGGCGATCGGCATCCGCCTCGCCAACATGCTGCGCGTGACGGCCGGCGACGCGATCACGCTCGTCTCGCCGCGCGGCGCCGCAACCCCGTTCGGCACGGCGCCCAGGATCAAGCGCTATGCGATCTCGGCCATCTTCGAGCTCGGCATGTCCGAGTACGACAAGGCCATGATCTTCATGCCGCTCAAGGAGGCTCAGCGCTACTTCTCGCGCCCCGAGCAGGTCGATGTCATCGAGGTGCTGCTCAACGAGCCCGAGAAGGTCGGCGATATCCTCGTCCCCCTCCAGGCGGCGGGCGGACCGACGCTCAGTTTTACGGACTGGCGCAAGCGCAACGAGACGTTCTTCACGGTGCTCGAGGTCGAGCGCAATGTGATGTTCATCATCCTCTCGCTGATCGTGCTCGTCGCGGCACTCAACATCATCTCGGGCCTGATGATGCTGGTGAAGGACAAGGGCCGCGACATCGCCATCCTGCGCACCATGGGCGCGACCAAGGGCGCTATGATGCGCGTGTTCCTCATTACAGGCGCCTCGATCGGCATTGTCGGCACGATTGCGGGGCTGATCCTCGGCGTCGTTTTCTGCTGGAATATTGAAGGCATACGGCAGCTCGTACAACGTATCACCGGCACGACGCTCATGGATCCGACTGTCTACTACCTCTCGCGGATGCCTGCCGAAATCAACGTCCGCGAGACCACGGCGATCGTGATCATGGCGCTGGTTCTGTCTGTCCTTGCGACGCTCTATCCGTCGTGGCGCGCTTCGCGCCTCGATCCGGTCGAAGCGCTGCGCTACGAGTGAGGCAACCTGTGCAGGACGTCACACCCGATCGCGGCGAACCCTTCGAGACGGCTGTGCTGCAGCTCGTCGATCTGAGGCGCACGTTCCACCAGGGCTCGCGCCGCATCGACGTGCTCAACGGCGCCTCCGCCGTGCTCCGAGCAGGCGAGGCCGTGGCCCTGGTCGGCCCCTCGGGCGCCGGCAAGTCGACGCTCCTTCACATCGCGGGCCTGCTCGAGACGCCCGACAGCGGCCAGGTGATCATCGGCGGGCGCGACTGCGCGCGCATGAGGGATGACGAGCGCACACGCGTCCGGCGCGCACAGATGGGTTTCATCTACCAGTTCCGTCAACTCCTGCCTGAGTTCTCGGCGCTCGAGAACGTGGCCATGCCGCAGCTCATTCAGGGCCGCACGAAGCGCCAGGCGCACGCGCGCGCAACCGAGCTGCTGACCTCGCTCGGGCTCGCAGAGCGCCTCGACCACCGCCCTGCGGAGCTTTCTGGCGGCGAGCAGCAGCGCACTGCCATCGCCCGCGCGCTCGCCAATACGCCACGCCTCCTGCTTGCCGACGAGCCGACCGGCAATCTCGACCCGCGGACGGCCGACGTCGTGTTCGCGGAGCTGATCGAGCTGATCCGGGCAAAGCGCGTTGCGGCGCTCATCGCGACCCACAATCTCGAGCTCGCCGCACGCATGGACAGGGTCCTGCGCATGGATGGCGGCCAACTCATCGAGCTCGAGCCGCAGAGCTTGGCCTGAAGGCGTCAGCTCGAGATCGCGGCAGATTCTGGCGCACTTGCGGGCCCAACCGATACGGCCCCATAGATCACGTATCGGTTCCACGGCTGCCAGCGAGGACCGCCGTCCTTCAGCTTTGTCAGCGCCGTCGAACGTTGCAGCACGTCCTCGAATTGCGGGCAGATGTAGAGGACGTACGCCTCACGCGGCGTCGAGCTCAATGACGCTTCCAGACTGGCAATGACTCTTTCGAGAACCTCGCGCCCAAAGGGGTCGAACAGGAAGAGCACGACAGGCTCGTTGCCGAACGCATAGTCGGCAGCATTCATGCACCGCAGCTCGAATTGCGCGCACTGCTGGGACGGAGGCTTGAACCGCTTGACGTTCTCCTCGGCGATCCGGTGCAGATGATCGGAAAGCTCGACGCCGACGATCCTGGCAAACGGAAACTCGGAAGCCACGAGCAGCGCCCGGCCTTTGCCGGATCCCAGATCGACGAATTCGAACTTGTTCGCCTCCAGGGGTAAGGTGCCCAGAACATGGGCCATCACCGATGCCGGTGCCGGCACATAGAAGTAGGCGCGATCCGCTCTTTGGCGCTCGATGAACGGCGATGTGGTGTCTGTCCCAAAGCGCGCATCGAAGGCTTCGACCCGCTCCTCGTAGTGCACTCTCACATACTCGAACAAGTACAGGGCGGGCGACAGCAGAGGACCATTGAGATCGAGACATAGTCTCAGGACGTTCAAGAGCTGTCGAAGGGCAAGAAACACGGCGTGCTCCTACGATCGTCGCTGATGGTGCGCGCTCGGGGCGAGCCTCACTGATCGAACAAGAGGCCGCTCGGCTTTGGCACGGGGAGCCTCGCCCAGGGCCGGCAACCGAAAGTCCCGGGGCCGGGCACGGGCAGTGCTGGTTCACTGACTTCTGTGATGCTCCGTGTCGAACCGCTTAGATGCACATTGGCGCGGATCACTGTCCGGCGTGAGCGACAGGGACGAATGTGTGCCTCTGAGGCCCCCCCGAGCATGCGACACGGGAGCACGGCGATGCCCGCCCGCTGACACCACGCCGAGCAGCAGCGGTTTCAGGCCCTACGCGATTTCAAAACTCACGGACGTTTGAAGCCCCACGAGCAGTAAGCCCCATCGCGCAGGACAGGGTCCCACACACTACCGCGCCGATCGATCCCCCTCCCGCGTCCCCGCGGGAGGCTCGCGGCACCAGCGCCGACTGCCCCGTAGCAGGGGGGAGGCAGCCCCATCAGCGGGCGCCAAGGTGGGGCGGCGGTTCCTACCGTGCCTGGTTGACCGTCCCCCTCCGGGTCTTCTATACGGTTGCGCAGCGAACCGCCCTGGCCTCAGCGCCACGGGCGGCAGACTTGTTTGACGCGCAGTACGTGCCCGCGAGTGGCTTACAGCGAGCCGCGGCTGCGCCGACCAGCTTCGACATCAAGGAAGGACTACAGAATGGCCAATACGAGCTCGGCACAGAAGGCAGCCCGCCAGGCGGCGCGGCGGACGGCAACGAACAAGGCCCGGCGCTCGCGCCTGCGGTCGACCGTGCGCAGCGTCGAGGTCGCGATTGCGGCAGGCGACAAGGCCGCCGCCGAGCAGGCGCTGAAGGCCGCCGAGCCGGTCATGATGCGCTCGGCCCAGAAGGGCGTCGTCCACAAGAAGACGATGTCGCGCAAGGTTTCGCGCCTCGCTGCGCGCATCAAATCGATCGGCGCAGCGGCCGGCTGACCACTGATCAATTCCCCCGCTACGGACGGCGGGGGAATGTGGCGGAAAGAGCACAACGGCGACTCGCAGGCGATGCGAGGCGCTTCCCCCAATCGGTTGATACTTGACGATTTTGTGTCAGCGCGACTGCCGAGAAATCCGCCGCTTACGTCCGCTTATTGAACTCATTCAAGCAAAAACGAGATTCAGATGACGCTCCAACCGGGGTGTCATCTACGCCTCCCACGGGGGGTTTTGCGGTCGAGATTCAGCTCGGATTCTCAACGCCCTTGTCCACAGCCCTGAGTCGTCATCAACAGGGGGTGGCGCAGGCGTGCGCTCCCCGCCTCGACTCAACCAGAGGCTTCCTTGCGCGGACCTGACTGAAGTCCGCTCTTGCGCCACCGGCAGCCAACATGGTTAGTATGCGGTTAAGGAGAAGGCGCCGGGGCCATCCGGCGTCGTTTTCCCCAAGCAGATGCAGGCATTCCGGGCAGAGGCCAAAGGTTAGCGCCCGGAGACGGGGTTCATAGGCGGTTTGTATCGCGTATTCTATCAGACCATCCGGTCTGATGGCGCTCATTGTACTTGTCGATTGCTTGTATGGCGGCAGCGAGTTCCTGCCGGCACCATTCTGCTGCTGTGTTTGGTTGATGCGGAGACTGTTAAGTGGCGTTTGATTCTGGTGCGGTAGACGACGTACCGGTGCGGGATGTTTGGGGTGCCCTCAAGGCCAACCCCAAGGCCGTTCTGATCGACGTGCGGACGAGATCAGAGTGGGCCTTTGTCGGAATGACTGACCTCTCGGAGATCGGCAGTAAGCCGATCCTGGTCGAGTGGCAGACGTTTCCCGACAACCGTCTCAACCCAGCGTTCGTCGAGCAGGTGACCGAGCAGCTTGCCGCCCTTGGTGCGGACCAGGAGAGCGAGCTGTTTTTCATCTGCCGTTCCGGCGGGCGCAGCCTGATGGCGGCGCGCGCCATCGCAGCGCAAGGCTTTGCGCATTGCCACAATGTAGCGGACGGCTTCGAGGGTCCGCTCGATCAGCACCGCCGGCGCGGCACGGTGGCGGGCTGGAAGGCCGCAGGACTGCCCTGGGTTCAGGGCTGAGGCTGCGAAGAGGGCAGGACACGATCGACGCTCGGGACATTCGGCTGCCGAAAGGTGCGGGGACGCATCTTTGCGGGCCGAGACGCGGGATCGAGTCCTGAAGGCGAACAGAATTTACAGGTGGGGTACAAGCATGACGCACGACCGCGATCGGCCGGAGGGGCCATCCAGGAAATCAGGATCAGAGCAGGAAAGCGGCACCGTCAAGCGCACGAGTGGCCCGTCCGCTCTCGGGGGAAACAACACACAGAAGCCTTCCGAGGAAGGCACGATCAACGCCCGCGGGCAGAGGGTCCGTCAGGCCCTCAAGGCCACCCTTGGCGATGACGTGTATTCGAGCTGGTTCGGCTCGCTGGAATTTGCAGCCTTCGACGGCAGCACGCTGACCGTCACAGTTCCGGTCAAGTTCCTGAAGAACTGGCTCGAGCAGCACTATCTCGACGCCATCCAGCGCTGTGCCGCCATCGAGTTCGACGGCATCGAGCGCGTCGAGGTCAAGGTGCGCAGCCCTGCGGCGACCGCGCCGGCAGCTCAGGCTGGCGCCGTGGCGTCGCGCCAGGAGAAGGGCTTTGCCGCGCCCAACGCGAAGATCGGCGAGGCGAACCCGCTCTCGGTATCCGTGCCCGGCTATACGGCGAGCGTCGGCTCGCGGACCGGCGTCGAAGGCCTCGAGGGCTCGCCGCTCCATCCCCGCTACAC
>Ga0066256_1004030_pt1 | contig 13458 bp, 12 predicted proteins | sample ThiBio_1000_biof_FD_87107 | JGI IMG/M metagenome (GOLD analysis project Ga0066256, IMG submission 87107) | Wastewater bioreactor microbial communities from Cape Town, South Africa - Thiocy_expt_1000_biof (version 2) | ecosystem: Engineered > Bioreactor > Thiocyanate-remediating >...
AGAAGCAGAGCGCGCAACCGGGGTCCAGCCTTTGCGCGGCGCGAAAGGAGCGGACCGCGCCTGCATGGTTGAAGCCGAACATGAGCAACATGCCCTGATCGAAATAACGCCGCGCTTGCTCTGACGATGTCGTCACCGGCAGTGTCGAAACCGGAACTCCCGTGGCCAGCGCGATCGGCAGGCCGAGTTGCTCCTGCGCAAAGCCGGCGGCGGCGGCGAGACGGAGGCGCAGCCCCGTGCCGGCGGCGCGCCCCGTGCACAGGGAGCGCGCGAGACGGGTGGGATCGAGCGCCTCCAGCACGCGCTGCGGTGGCGGATCGAACGCGGCGGCGCGATCCCCGGTGAGGGTTGAAGACAGGACAAGCAGGCAGGCGGCAAGCAGCAGAGGGGCAGATGAACGGGTGGCCAGCGGGGGGCGGCTCATGGCACTCTCCTTCCGGATCGCATGAAGTGCAGCGTTGCCGTCATTCTCGTTCAGGAAGCCGCGAAGACAAAGGCCTTTCTTGCCAGCCCACTACGGCCGCCAATCGGGAACAACTGGGTGGAAAGGGCGTTGCACCCGAGACCCTTAGGAATGGAGGCCCGGATGAAAGCCCTGAGAACATCCCTTATCGCGCTGTCCGTGCTGGCGGTGGCCGCCTGCAACTCGGAAACCAAGAGAGAGGCCGAGCAAAAGGTCGACAAGGCCGAGAATGACATCGAGAATGCGGCCGCGGCGACAGGCAATGCACTGGGCAATGTCGGGCAGAGTCTCATGCCCACGCCGTCGGGCCAGGAATTTGCCGACAGGCTGGCCAGGAGCGATGCCTTCGAGATCGCGGCCGCAAAGCTCGCCGCGACGAACGCGCAATCCGCGCAGGTGAAAGCCTTCGCCAGGACCATGATCGACGCGCACACCGCCTCAAGCGAAAAAGTGAAGAAGGCGGCCGGCGCAGCGCAGCCCGCCATCACGCCCAATGCGACGCTGACGAAAGAGCAGGAAGAAGACCTCGCCAAACTCAAGGCGCTCAAGGGCGCCAGGTTCGACGAGGAATATATTGACGAGCAAGTCGACGCCCACGAGGACGCCCTCGACCTCCTCCGCAAATATGCGGCCGACGGCACGGTGCCATCGCTCAAGACGGCTGCCGGCGAGATCGCTCCGATCGTCGAGAAGCACCTGGCGGACGCCCGGTCGCTCGATAAGGACTGATCGGCGGCAGGTGGAATTTCGCGCAGCCTCCGGGGCGGTTACCCCGGCCCTTCCGGGCCGGGGGCCGGTCCGATCCCGCGCTTAACGCGCGAATTCGACGGCAAGCTTGCGCCGCCGCGTGCAGAAGCCCGCGAAGGCAAAGCCGCTGATCAGCATCATCCAGGTCGCTGGCTCAGGCACGGCCGCGGCTGCCTCTACGCTGACATTGTCGATCTGCCACCAGCCGTTCGACCTCGGCGTGAAGCTGACCTGCCTGAGCCCCGTTCGGTTAAGCAGGAGATATTGAAAACCTGCCAGATTATCCGTGGTGAATAGTCGGGTCTCCGTCTTGCCGTTGCCATATTCGAACAGCAGCTCCTGCTGGTTCTGGCCGCCATAGTTGAAGAGGTCCGCAAAGTTGAAGCCGATCAGATCGAACAAGCCGCCGTCGGTCCGCGCCAGGGTCATCGTCGTTTCGCCCCACTGGTGGACGAGGGTGGCGCCGCCCGGATCGGCATTGGCCACGGCGCTGCGGCCAAAGACGAGGAATGGATTGGCAAGGTCGTGCTTCGCGGTAAACTTATAGTCGCCGAAGGTGAGCGAGCGATCGCTCAGATAGTGGATCCCGCCACCATCCCGCGCCAGGCCGTTAAAGTCGATAAGCGTTGCCTGCGACGGCATGGCCGCGATCAGGGACAAGGACGCAACGGCCACTTTCAAGCTGATTTTCATGATGTTTTCTCCCACAAACGAGGCGGGAAGCCATGACGGCTGGCACCGCTAAGGGGAGTCTGATTGCGACCGGGCCGCTATCTCATGCGATGGAGCCCAATCGAAGGTTAATCGTCCGTTCGCCGCTGTGCGATGCCAAGTGCCTCCAGCACCGTATCGGCATAACTCGCGCCAACCTCGACGACCGCGCCATCGGCCAGTTGCAGTTTGAGCGATGTCCGTCGATGACTTTGGACTTCGACGACAGCATCAGGCCTGACGAAAGCACTGCGATGCACCCGGAGGAGTTCTCGCGGATCGAGCCGCTGTTCAAGCTCGTTCATCGTGGCGCGCAGGATGAAGGTGCGAAGTCCGGTGTGGAGCAGCGCATAGTCGCGGTCCGCCTCGATCCGCTGAATATCTCTGACCGGCACGCGGCGGTGCCCGGCCTTTTGCCGCACCCACAATTCCGAGGCAAAGGGGCCAGCCGCAACCGGGCCGGCTTGCCCCGCCGCCGGTGCGACAGCATCGTCGAGGCTCAGGCGCCGTGCCTGCCTGCGGCGCCGGGCCCTGACAATCGCTTCGGCCAGCCGATCGCGACTGACCGGTTTCAGCAGATAATCGGTGGCGTCCAGATCGAACGCAATGGCCGCGCAGTCCGAGAATGCCGTGACGAAAACGATGTCGATCGGCAGGCCCTTCAGCGCTTCGGCCACCTCCAGCCCGCAGGCATTGGGCATCTGGATGTCCAGAAGCAGCAGGTCTGGCTCAAGCGCACGCGCGAGGCTCAGCGCTTCATCGCCATGCGTCGCAACGCCGACGAGCGACACCTGCTCGATCCCCGCGAGGCAATCGCGCAGCCGGTCGACCGCGAGGGGTTCGTCATCCGCGATCAAAACCCGCGTCATGAGGCTATCCGTCGATATTGCGTGTCGAACGGAAGGCGGATCGAGGCCGTGAAACCATCCGGTCTCGCAGCGACCTTCAATGCGGCCTCTCTGCCGTGCAGCGCCTGGAGTCTGGCGCGGACATTGGCGAGGCCGACGCCCGTGCCCCGCTGGCGCTGGCCGCCGGCGGTCCCGTCATCGCTGACTTCCAGCAGCAGCAGGCCATCCTCTTGCCGGGCGCGGATCTCGATCGTGACCGGGCGCGCGCTCGGCATGACCGCATGTTTGACGGCATTTTCCACCAGCGGCTGCAGAAGAAAATGCGGCACCATGGCGCGCGCGAGCGCTGGCGGCAGATCGATGATGACGTTCAGGCGCTCGCCCAGCCGCACCATCTCTATGTCGAGATAGCTTGCGAGCATGTCGAACTCCTCGCGCAGCGTGACCCCGCCGGCCGAGGCCTGGCTGAGACTGGCGCGGAAGAATGCCGCCAAGCGAGAGATAACCGATTCCGCTTCCCCATTGCGGCCGGCAGCCACCAGGGCCGTCACAGCATTGAGGCTGTTGAACAGGAAATGGGGATTGATCTGGAGGCGCAGCGCGGAGAGCTGGGCCTCCTGCGCCGCTTGAAGCGCCGCCGAAAGCCGCCGCTCGCGATCGCCGATCGCGCGGAGCGAGAAGCCAAGCAGCATGGTGACGGCAAAGGTCACGTGCACCGGCGTGAGGAGCAGCATGTTATTCACGAAAAGCAGGGTCTGGCCGGACACGGCGGCCGAGGGACCCAATATGATCCTGGTGTGCATGATGAAGCCGTAACTGATCGTATCGAACACGGCATGGACGAGCAGCGCGCCGGGAACCGTCGCACCGGCCAGGCAGATGCGGCTGAAGGCCGGCCGACTGACAGCGGCGCGCAGGGCAAAGAAAACGGTCATCGACAGGGCGAAGCCGACGGCCGCGCAGGATGCGAGATAGACCATGCTCTCGGGCCTGAACGTCCCGCCCGCCAGGTCCGGCGTGACATAGCAGATGAAGGCGACCAGCCAGAGCAGCGCGGCGAAAATCGCGGCCTGCACGATAGATCTCCCCAACGCTTCCCTCCATTCCAAAGCCCTCTGGCTCGCCTCCGGGCAGTCCCCTGCGCCGTCCAGCCGATTTGCGACGAAACCCGGACGCGGTTCGACGACGACGCAGGAGGTTGCCAGTCGGGCTACCCCCGCCCCCCGGTCACCCCGCGAGCCTCGACGCTTGCCTCACCGGACACGCGTGTCTCTGGATAGAACTGCATGCGCGGCTTTCGCACAAGCATTTGCGCCGAAAAGGCGCCGGTGGCGGCGCGCGGCGACAGGCATGGCGCATCACGGCGCACCGCCGATGGCCGGCCGCCGCGCGATCCTGCGGACATCAGCCTGCGGAGCGCTCGCCAAATCCCCCTGACCGTCGCCGGACGGCCAGAGAGATGGTTCATGCGAGCGCCCGCCGGCGAGCGATCAGATGAATATGCCGGATTTGCCTGGCGCCAGAATCCCGTTGGGATCGAGCGCACGCTTCAGCTTGCGATCAACCTCCCGCTTCACCGGACCATAAAGATTGGCAGCTTCCTCCATGAAGCCGGTGTTGACGCGATAGACGGCATAGCCGCGCTTGCCGAACTCGGCGAGCAGCTTGCCGAAGCACTCATGCGCCTTCTTGGTCTCCTCCGGGTTGCTGCGATCGAACAGCACGTCGACGACATGGTGCATGTCGCGCATGCCAACGATGAACTCGCCGACATAATCCAGCCCATATTCGTTGAGGATGCTCTCGGCGAGCTCCATCTGGGCCTTGGTCTCGGATCCCTTGGCCTGCGAGACGGGAGCGAACCACATGGAACCGCCGCCGCCGCGCCAGCGATAAAGGCCGAACTCCTGCAGCGTCATGTCGCCGCGCATCAACTGCGCGCGATATTTGAAGGGCTCGGTGTTGCCGGCCTCCTCCTCCGTGATGAAGCGCCCCTTGCCGGACTTCTCGACCGCGCTCTTGATGATGTTCCAGTTGACCTCAATCTGCTCGGGCGTGCCATAGAGCGCCGCATAGACATTCCACGCGCCGACGCCTTCCTTCTTCTGGATTTCCGCGAGGACGGAAGGGGGCGTGACGCCATCGCCGTCATAATATTTGCTGCGCGGGATGATGGCCGCTGCTTCCCACATCACGTTCGCGATGACGAAGGCATTGGGGATGATGCCGGCGATGCGCAGCGGGCGCAGCGTCTCCACGATCAGCTCGATATCGTCGGTCGATTCATAGCGGATGGAGAAGGGCTTGTAGGCCGGCGGCGCGGGCATGAGCCACAGGCCCATCTTGGTCACCACGCCATAGTTGGACTGGGTGAAGATGCCGTCCAGATAGGGGCCGTAGCCCCATTTGAAGACCTGCCAGGTGTTGGACTTCTCCACGCCGCCCATGCCAGTACGCAGCACCTCGCCCGTGGCGAGCACCACTTCCATCCCGCATTGCATCATGAAATGCTCGCCATAAGGCGTGTAGCCCACGCCCCGGTCCACCGTGTTGCCCACCGGCCCGGCAATGGCCGATGGTGCCGGGCAGGACAGCCAGAGCGGTATGTCGTTTTCCTTCAGGTAGTTCCACAGCTGCTGATAGGTGACGCCGGGCTCCACCAGCGCCGTGCACAGCACCGGGTCGACCTCGATGATCTTGTTCATGTGCTTGAGGTCGAGCACGATCTGCCCGCGCGTGCCGGGCGCGGCCGAGCCATAGCCGAAGTTCCGGCCGGTCGAGATCGGCCAGACCGGCGTCTTGAACTCGTTGCAGATCTTCAGGACCCCCTGCACTTCCTCGACGGTCGTCGCGAGGATCGCGGCGCCCGGCCGGTGCTCCTCGTCCGGCGCGGACATCATGACCTTGCAATAGGGAGCGAGTTGCTCGTCGCTGGTGAGCACGCGATCGGCGCCGAGCAGGCCGCGCAGCTTGGCAAGCGCCGCCTCGAATTGCTGCGCGGAGACGCCCTGGGGCAGGGCTTGCTGGGTCTGGTCAGTCATGGTCTTGCCTCCGGGTCACTGGGCAGGCTGGGGAGCGGGCGCCTTGGATGTGGACACCATCTGGGCCACGCGATCGAGCGTCTCGTTGTCGATCATGGCCTCGGTGAAGGCCGGCATCGCGCGATTACCATTGCGCACGAACATCTTGATCGCCTCGGGCGGCAGGTCGCGGCCGGTGATGACCGGGCCAACGCCGGTCGCATGGCAGGCCATGCAGGTCTGCTGGAAGACCATCTCCGCCTTGTCCTTGGGGATCGACTCCTTGCCGAGATAGGTCACCTTCTGGCCACCGCCGGCGCCGGTCTTGGGCTGGTCGGTCTTCGTGCCGCAGGCCGTGAGGACAAGAGCACTCCCCAGCGCGATCAGCGCGCGTGCCTGAATGCCGTTCATGCGAGACTCCTCCCTGTGGACGAGATATGGGCACGAATGCCCAAACCATCGGGCAGCGCCGCGCCGCGCCGAATGTGGACACCGGCCTGCTGGGCCGCGACATCGAGCAGGGAATCGTCCGTCGCATCGAGGCGCAAGACGAATTCCCCGGAGAATCTGGGGAGATTTTCCGCCATGGCCTGCAGCCGGGCGATCCGCGGGCCATCAAGCAGCACCGCCCCGGACCAGAGCCCGAACGGCGGCGCCCGTTCCGCCGACACCAACATGTTGGGGGCTCGCGCGCCCGACCAATGAAAGGCTGCCGGGATTGCTGTCGCCAGCGTCAGGAGCGAGGCCGAGCCGAGGATTTGCCGGCGTGTAAATGACAGATCGAGCATAGCTCCCATTCCTATCATTGATGTTTCGAGCCCTGCGCTCCCGCCCACGTACCACATAAGCGGGAGGCGCGCGCCGGTTTCATCGGTCTCCGCTATCCCGTGGGTGCGAAAGGTCCGGCCCGACCAAGGCGGAGGCGACTAGCAGGCGGCGCGAGTCGCGATCAAGGCCTCGACCCTTGGATTCAAGGCTCGGAGGAGGCCATATCTGCCCTTTCGCCGGATCGCGAAGCACGAGAAGCGGCACCGCGAGGAGGATCAGCCGCTACGGCCGCGGGCCGTGTCGACGATCGGTTGCCGCAGCTTCAACATGGGGCGACATCGCGTAAAAAATTTTTGTCAGGGTTGGCGCGATGAGCGCCTGTCGGCAACGCCAAGGTCGAGCGGCGCGGCCGCCAGCCTGGCGCCAGCTTGAGGCGAGCGGCAGATTGTCGATCAGTTCCTGAGAAGAACGACGCAGATCGGGCGTCATTTCGTTTTGCCCGAGCAGGGAAGGTCGCAGCGCAGATCTTGTCGAAGGCGACGTCAGGGCGCCGGCTCCGGCACGTCGTCCGGCCTCACCGTAGCGGCAGGTGAGCGCCCGGGAGGGACCAGCGTGAGACCGGTGGGGGAGGCTGGGTTTATGACCGTCCGCCGCCGGATCTCCGCTAGGCATCAACCTTATATCTTGAAGAGTGCACCCACGCGGAACGCGCGGCCGACCACCTCGAAGAAGGTCGCGCCCCCCCCAGTGATCGGGAAGGGCGGCGCGCGATCGAACCCATTGTTGACGCGCACGAACATCTCGACAGCCTTGTTGCCCTCACGGGAGACGTCCGCCGTCACCGTGAGGTTGGTGTACAAGGTCGAACTGGCATGGTTCGTGTTGGTGCCAATCGCCGAAATCTGCCCTTCGACTCGCGTATTGTCGATTGTGCCGGCAGAGAACCAGCGCAGATCGACAACGGTGGTGATCCGTCGCCCTTCATAGCTGAGCAGGCCGAACACCGACCAATGCGGCTGCGTCACCTGACCGGCCGTATCGACCGTTGTGGCATTGGCCGCCGCTGTCGTCGCCAGCTTGGCGATGTAGCTCGCAAGCACGCGGGTGGAGAGCGTGCCGGACGAACCGAAGAGGGAAAGCGGCGTCCGATAGGAGGCCTCTATGTCCAACCCTTCCGTGCGAAAGCGATCGAGATTCTGGAAATTGACCGTGACGCCGGTGATGGTGCCTGCCGAGTTCAATGTCACCTGCGAACAGAACTGATCGAGCCGGTCGAGGAAGCAGCGGTCGAGCACCTGGTTGGGCTGAATGGTGCCGATCTGACCGCTGATGTCGATGTTGTAATAGTCGACCGAAGCACGGAAGCCGCTGAACCACGCTGGCTGATAGACGATGCCGCCGGTGAAGGTCTCGGCGCGCTCGGGCTGGAGCGTGCGGTTGCCGACCGTCGTGATCGGAACAGGGGTCACAGCTGCCGTGCGCGGATCGCGCACGTTCTGGGCCTGCACGGCCGTCGGCGTGAACAGCTCGGAGAGGTTGCCGGCGCGGATATCGCGCGAGCGCGTGGCGCGCAGGCGGATGTCGTCGGTCACATCCCAGGTGGCCCCGGCCTTCCAGGGGGGGACGCCGCCCGAGCTGCTATAGTCGGTGTAGCGAATGGCCAGATTGAGATCGAGCGCCTTCGCGAACGCAAAATCACGCGCCAGCGGCACGGCGACTTCGCCGAACACTTCCTTCACCGTGTAGCTGCCGGCAATCGCCTTGCGGTTGGTGCTCTGCCAGCCATTTGCCTGCGAGATTGGGTCGGCGACCGCGTTGATCGACTCCTTGCGCCATTCGCCGCCGAACGCCAGGCCGACAGGGCCGGCCCAGGTGGAGAACAGGTCGCCGCTCATGCTCGCCGCAGCGACTTCCTGCTTGGTATCCATGCGGAACCAGGACGTGCCCGAGACATAGGCCACCGCCTGCGCCGAGGCGGCATTCGGCCCGAACAGGTCGTAGGGCGCGCAGGCCGCGGCATCATTGGCGGTGCTGGCGCCGGTGTTGATCCGCCACTGGATGGTGCCGCCGACACGCACGGCGTCGATCGCGTTGCGGAACTTGGCAACGTTGATGTTGCCCATGCGCGTCTGCTGGAAGCGGTTCTTGCCGTACTGGTAATAGGCCGAATAGCGCCAGCCGCCCAGAATCTCGCCTTCCGCGCCGACGACGCCGCGCCAGATCGAGGGCGAGCCATCGGAGGTGCGCACATCGCCCAGGCCATCCTCGCGGAACACCTTGCCCATGTTGAAGCAGGTCACGCCGGCGGCCGCCGCAGCTGTGGCCACGCCGGAAGGCAGGAACGGGTTGGAGGTGTGGACCAGGATCGAACCGAGGCTCGATGCCGTGGTCGTGGTCGTGCAGGTCGGCGTGCCGGTGATCGCGCCGTTGTTGCGGGGCGGAAAAGTCAGGCCCTTCGACAGAAGATGTGCATAAGTGCCTTCGACGAACGGCTTGAACGCCGGACTGACCTCGAACGAGGCGCGGCCCATGATGGTGTAACGCTCAAACGGATATTTGAGGTCGCCGCCCGGCGTCGGCGCGTCACCGGCATTGTCCGTGCCACCGATCATGTTGTTGCCATAGACCGTGCCATAACCGAACTGCCGATACTGGTTGTTGCCCAGGAAGGTGATGCCCCGCAGCGGACCGCTGGTGATGAGGCCGCCCGGCGCCACGTCAGCGCGGCGGGTGTCGGCGGCATAGAGGGTGCCCGGCAGACCATTGGGCGCAAAAGCCGAATTGCCGACCGACCCCACGCCCGACCAGGGGCGCGAGCGATAGGGCTGCTGCAGGCTGCGGATGCCCTTGTCCTCGGAATATTCGCCGCCGATCAGGATATGGCCACGCCCGCCGGCGAAGTGCTTGCCCACCGCCACGGACGCGAGCAAATTCGCGCTGTCCCCCCGCGAGGATATGCCGCGCTGGAGCGATCCCTCGACGCCGTCCAGATCCTCCTTGAGGATGAGGTTGATGACGCCTGCCACGGCGCCAGAGCCCCAGGATGCAGAGGCGCCGCCAGTCACGACCTCGCTGCGCTGAAGCAGGATCGCGGGAATGACGCCGAGGTCGACGGTGCCATCCGAGAAGGTGGGGACGTGGCGGCGACCATTGACGAGGACAAGCGTGCGCTGCGCGCCGATGCCGCGCAGATCAGGATAAACGGATGCCGTGGCCGCCTGACCCGTGGTGCGGAACGAGGGAACCTGCGCGAGCACATCCTGAACCAGCAACGGCGCCACGGCCTGAACCTGCGCCTGAGTGAGCACCATCGTCGGCGTCGGCGCATTGAAGCCCCCCGACTGGATGCGCGACGCGGTGACGACGATATCGTCTGTCGTCGTCGCCGTCCCTCCGGCCTGCGCTTCCGTGTCTGCTGCGCTCGTCGTCTGCGCCTGTGCGCCCGAAGCCAGCATTATCGCGGCAGCGACCAAGCTGCTCGCGCCGCGCAGTCTGCCGCGAGTCTTGCGAGCCGCGCTGGTCAGCGCCGGCAAGTCATCCTTATCCATTTACACTCTCCCCTGTTATGTTCCCTAGCGCCCCCGCAGCCCCCTCAGGGGCTGACCACCACCGTCACACGGCGGACTTTCCAGTCGCCGATTTCATAGTTTATGTGCGCGTTGATCACGTAGTGCGGGCGCGTCACGCCCACCCCCTTGAGCAGGTCCGCGATCTGGTGTGCGCGCTTCTCCGCGATGTAATCATGTTCGATCAGCAGCGAGCCGTCATCGAGCTGCGTCGCCCCGCGCAGCCCCGTGATCTCGATCTTGCTGGCATTCACCTCCCGCGCATATTTCAGCACGGGCTGGAGGAAGCGCGGCGTCGAGAAGCCGACGGTGCCGTTGAAATCATAGTGAATGTCGAACGAGCGCGGCTTGAACGGCGGCGTGGGCGCCGGCGGCGGCGGCGCATAAGTGAACGCGAGGCGGCCGGCGCTCGGCCCCGGGGGCCGGGGCGGTTCAAACGGCAGATCGTAACGATCCTCGGCCGGCAGCAGAAGATTGCAGTCCTCTGCGCGCTCTTCCATCACCGATACCTTGACCGGCTTGATGACGACGCCGCCGCAGATGCGAGGCTCATCGGAAATGCGCCCCTCGACCAGCACCTTGTGGCCCAGCGATGGCGGGCTGAACTCGGCGCTGACGTCCGTCTGGATGCCGATATAATAGAGTTCGCCGCGATATTCCGCCAGCCAGCAAGGCACGGACTTGGTATCCCGCACGATCGGGCAGCCGACGAAGGCGAAGTCCGCCGGCGCCTTCGCGCCGATCAGGACGGTGCTGGACAGCGCCAGCCAGGCAAAACGGGCGCGCATCACAGGCTGCTCAGGAAATTCTCGAGATCGAGCTTTTCCTCGTCCGAGAACTGGATGTTGTAACGCCGGTCGTAGAAGTCGATCAGCTCGCGGATCGACGCGGCCGAGCCGTTCGAGAAATAAGGGGCGCGCGCAGCGAGCCCACGGAATTGCTGCATGACGATTGTCCCTACATCGTTGCACTTGCCGGAAATCAGCGCGCGACCCGGATCCTGGGTGTAGAAGACGCGGCCGAGATAGGGATGCGGCGGCACCCCCGCCTTGCACGTCACCCGGAAGAGCGGCATCTCGGGCTGCTCCTTCGTCCAGGGATTGCGCGGTGTTTCCTTGGCCCAGGGCAGATTGGTGGTGCCCAGGTCCATCCAGCCATTGGCGCTATCCATGCCGGTCATGTGCATACCGTGGCAGGTCGCGCAGGTCCGCTTGGTCGGATTGCCGAGGCCGACCGTGTTGAGGTGCATCGAATCGCGGATCCAGAAGGTGCGGAACGTGAAGATGTCATGCCCGCGCCGGATGGAGGCACGCATCTCGGCCTCTTCCTTCTTCTGCGGCGTTTTCCAGGCGTCTCCCATCGGGAAGACCCAGCGGCTGGTGTTGTTGCCGAGCACACCCTCCTCACCGGCCGCGAGCGCACGCGGCCCGAACGAGGTCGGCCCGTCCTTCTCGATCAGGCTGCCGGCGCCCTTGCGCCAGACCTGCGCACCATAGATCTGCTTCTCGAACGCGACGATGCGCGCAATCTGCTCGTCCGTCGGCTTGCCGGCATATTGCAGGTGGTTCATCGCGGCATCGATCGCCTGCATCTTCAGCGTCGGATGGCGCGCATCGGACATCAGGTTCATGCTGACCGGCCGGTTGGTATCGGGATCGCGCGATGCCGGCATACCCGTCTTGCCCACGAATTCGCCTGCGCCGAAGCGATCCTGCGTGGGATATTTCATGTTGATGATGGGGCGCGGGCGCCGATAGACCGAGATGGTCGGATTGGCGCTGTTGAGCCCATATTCGGGATGAGTGTTGCAGCCCGTGGGGTCGCGCACGACTTCCAGCGTGAACTCCGGGTCGATCCGGCTGCCATCCGGCGCCTTGGGCGGCCAGGGCAGGAAGATGCGGAACAGCCCGCGCTTGAGCAGCAGCGAGTGCGAAGCCGGATCGCCCGAGGGCAGGTGCGGACAATTCTGGCCGTCGATCGCGGCGAAGATCGGGTCCTTGCCGCCGGTGTCCTTCCACCGCTTCTGGATGGTCGCGACCGAAATGCTCATCGCGTCGGAAGGCTGATGGCAGCTGACGCAGGCACGGCCGTTCGTGCCGATCGGCTCGAAGAACGGATGCCCCTTCGTCTCGACCGGGCCGCCCTGGGTGTACAGGCCGAGGCGCCCGTAGGCGTCGTCCTATTCGACCGTCTCGGGAATGGGGCGTCCCTCGCCGGGGGCCCCCCAGTCGTCGCGCGGCTGAGCGCTCACGCCGGCCTCGCGGGCCGAAGCCCCGCCCGCCGGCTTGCTCTGGACCGTCGCCTGGCCGGCAACCTTACTGGCTGACGCCGGCTGGGCCGACGGCGCCGTCTGAGCATGCATTGCCGCCGAAACGATGCTTATCGAAGCCAGACCCGCGGCGCCTAGCAGCCATGATCGCGCGCTCACTCAATCCTCCCCCCAAAAGTCGACTTATCTGGTCGAATCATGTGACTTTTCTATAATGTGGTTTTCCTATTAATTGACTCTCGATAGTCAAGCGTTTTCCGGGGGCTGGTTCGACGCTAGAGCAGCATCGGGGAGCGCCGGGCTGAGGAGATTCCGCGAATGGACGATACGGACGATACAGGGCTGGACTTCGACACGCTGGCGCAGGATGTCGGGGTGCAGGTGAACCTGACGCGGCGCGCCTTGTGGATGAAACCGTCGGAACTGACGCTCTTTCGGGATGGTCGTCATCCCAGCGGGCTCATCTCCGTCTTCATCATGATCGGCGCAAATCCCGGCGTGTCTCAGAAGAAGCTGGCCGATGCGCTGTTTCTCGATCCCGGCGCGCTGGGCGACATTGTCGATCTGCTTGAAACCAAGCACTTGGTCGAGCGCCGCCGCGACCCGGCGGACCGCCGACGGATGAGCCTGTTCGCCACACCGGCAGGAAAGAAGGAAATCACGCGCCTCAAGGCCCGCACGGGCGAGAAGAACGAGCGACTGACCGCCGCCTTCACCCCGGAGGAGGTCGAACTGCTGATCGAGTTTCTGCAGCGGCTGCGCAACCAGGCGAGGTAAGGTGGCGGGCCGCGCCCGCACAGTGAGGATCAGAAAGCATGCGTCGCGGCTTTGGCACGCCCCCTGAAGGACGCTGGCGGTGATTTGAGACACGGGCGGGTGGCCCGCGCCATCGCGGTTCTTAGAAATCGCGCCCCCTTCGCTCGATCGACGTCGGACCGCGTTCAGCCGGGAGCAGCCTCGCCTGCAACCCGAAGCCGCTGACACTGGTCGACCACCAGCTGGCGCAACCAGACGCTCTCCACGGATGCATGCACCCGCGGATGCCAGGCCATCGACAGATTGGGAT
>Ga0066256_1004032_pt1 | contig 13456 bp, 18 predicted proteins | sample ThiBio_1000_biof_FD_87107 | JGI IMG/M metagenome (GOLD analysis project Ga0066256, IMG submission 87107) | Wastewater bioreactor microbial communities from Cape Town, South Africa - Thiocy_expt_1000_biof (version 2) | ecosystem: Engineered > Bioreactor > Thiocyanate-remediating >...
ATTTCATGATTGATTAACAAGTTGGGATGCGTTCCCATATACAACAATTCAGCTGCTTCTGTTCTATCCATGACGGCATCAGCTTCAGCCAGATAATAAGGAACTCCAAAGCCTGTTTCTGGTCTATGCGACAGGTACGGGATACGGTAAAACGCAGCTGGGCTACCAATCACATCGACAATGCGCGTGCGTTCGTCATTGATATGTAGATCTGTGGTTTGACCACTATCATTACCAAAGCCTAACGTTGAACCAGTTGCAGCAATATAGGCTTGTTGGTACATCGTTCTCGCGGCTTTATTTTCATAAAGCGTTCTTGCTTCAAGCCAGGGATTTTCTTCGGGTTTATTGCTGACCGTAATCACCAAATCAGGTAAAAATTGCTCAACAGCAGGAGTGACTTCAAGCCTTGGCGGTAAGCGACCTACTGTCCAGGTGCAGGAACCAATGACTTTGTAATGACTGTTTTGAAAAATCTTTTGTAAAACCCGAGTGGCAATTGTGAAGGTATTCACAGGGTGCGGTGGGCTTGTGCTTTCTAAAGCAAAGGTAGTATTAGTCATAAAAATAAGCCCTGCTATGAGTAGTTGCTTTCGGTTGTTCGAGTTTTTTAGCCATGATTTCAGCGGCTTCAAGGACATCATGTTCTTTCTCCAATAAGTGGCGTTGGGCTTTTTCTGATTTTTCCGTCATTAATAGGGCAAGCAGGTAACGAGGTGGGATGACGCGAAATAACCCTTGATAGCGTGAACCTAATAAAACTGCTTCGGCATACAAACCTTTTTGCGAGTCGATATCTCTGATTAAGGTTTCCTGCTGTGGGGTTAAAGATTTAAAGCGTTTTACATCGGCGATTTCTTTTTCGTCTAACCCCAATAAAATCCAGGTTTCAATTAAGGATAAAATCTTGGCAGCCTTTTCAGAGTTCATGTCGGTGACGTTTTGGGTAATCGCAACCAGCCAGAGTCCGAGTTTTCTGGCGACTTTAGCAACCAGTAAACATACAGCAACCACAGATGGGATTTGAAATTGCAAATGAGATTCATCAATAAAGAGGAAGGTTGGTCTGTTATCATTTTGGGTGGCTTCAGCCATGCCTAGGATTCTTGGTAACAAGGACACCATGACCAGGGCTAATTTTCCCGTTTCATCTTTAATGGCTGAAATATCAATGTGAAAGATATCAAAATCACCTAAAGGCTCAGTCGGGACATTAAAAAAGCGTGATTTGGCACTGTTTATGACATAACTGTTTAATCGGTCGTGCATATCCAGAATCCGATCTTTTTTGCGAGGAACGGTTTCTTTATCCAGTCGCCGTTTAAAGCTACTGACAATATGCTCAGTCAGCATTTGCGGGATATCATTGTTAAATGAGGTCAGGATGGCATCAATTAATACTTCAATGAGTAGTGTTTCATCAGCCAGGGTAAATTGTTCTTCCTCTACAGCATTGGCCTCTGTAATCATGGTTCGCAAAGCCAAAGCCAGTTCTGCAAGATAAGAGCGAGAGCCATCACCACAGGCTAAATCTTCTGTATGGTCAGGATCTTTAAGATCTATGATTTTTTGAGCCATTAAGGCAGCCTGATCAGTACTTAAATTATCGGTGATTTCAGGAATAGCTTTGTATGCTTGGCAAAATGGATTTAATGGAACGGCCTCATCTTTTTTGTTGCTTAGTAACAGTTGCTTGGTCTTTTTGCCGTGTGCTTTGGCATGAACGAGCATACGGTCAAAAGAGTTCCCCATTTCAAAAAGCACTATACGGGCATTTTTCATGGCGAGTAATGATTGAATCATCCAGCCTGTCAAAACTGACTTGCCACCGCCGGAGTTGGCGAAGATAGCGCAATGTGAGTTTTGGCTAATAAAATCGTGATGCAATAAATCAAAGAAAACGGGTTCGCCTAAACGGTTGAAAAAGGGAAAGCAGGGTAAATGCCTTGCGCCTTGGTTACGGCCATAGACTGGCAGAAGGGCAGCCAGTTCAGTCGCATACATTAGACGGTCGAAGCATAAGTATTTACGGGCATAGTGAGGATCAAAATTAAAGGGCAGGGCATTAAGCCAGGAGTTTAATGGGTGAAGATCATAGCTTGAATGAATCAAGGGCATTTTGGCATCGTTGAAAATGGCGTGCAGTTTTTTTTCTATGGTCTGTGCCTGTTGTTCATCTTCGGCTTGATAAAAAACGGCCTGATTAACCCAAAACAAACGATTGCCCATGCTTAATTCATTACGAGCTGTTTTAATATCATCTCTGACTTCTTGTGGTTTTAAGCTGGTTCCGACAATTCCTTTTTCTAATCGCGATAAATGGGCATCGAGATTTTCATCATGGCTGAAAACCACTTGGATGGTGTAGATGCTTCCTTCTGGTAAAGTGTCTAAAAGTGCGTATCGGTGTTTGGGGTTGGCTTGTTGTCTTTCTCGGGATACTAAACCGATGATGGGTGCTTCTTTTAAGCCATCAACATAAAGTATTCTTTGTTTGTTTCCTTCAAAGATGAACCCTTGCTCATCACTTTCAGGCGGTGAAAAGAAGACGTTTTGCGCCAGATTAAATCCGGCTGGTATGGGATTTGGGTAGGGATATTGTTCTAAAATCCTATCGGCTGATTTGGGATTAAACCAGCGTATCCACCATTGATAATAATCCTGGCCTTTAAGGCGTTTAATTTCTAAGCCTGGTGAGCGCAGTTTGGTTTCAATCTGGCTGATGACTTCCTGATGTTCAAGAAGTATTTGCTCTCTCGGTATAGTAGTTTGATGTAATTGTCTATAAAACAATACTCGGATTCTTCGTCTGCGACCACGATAGGGCGCACCTGTTTTAGGATCGAGGAATAAGCCTTCTGGTCTGGTCATTTTATTGTAGAGATCATGCGGGCGATGTAAGTAGTCTTTCGTTAATGGATTTTCTCTAAGCGACTGTGGGATTTGTGTTTTAATATGCTCGATAACAGGATCAAGGCAATACTCGTCTTGAACGAACATCTGCATGACCCAAGGATCAACGGCATGAAGGGGAACCACCGATGCGAAGGTATCTCGAATTTTAGTAAATACGGCTTGTAAATATTCAGGGGAAGCAGCCTCAGCTTGAATATCCCCCAGCTCAAATCCTGAACCCAAACTTTTCCCATCAGCAAATAAAAAGATCTGTTCTTGCTCATTAAAATCAACAATGGACAGCCTGTCAGCTAAAGAAGGTAAAGGATTGGCATATTGTTTTTTAATCGTTTGTTCTTTTATTGCTTGGGGATTCATCTCTCCAAGCAACCAGTTAGATAGTCGTTTCATCATGCCTCCTTAATACAGTTCTGATGCCAGGGCATATTGATTTTGCTTATAAAGAAAAAAGCGTGTGGTATAAGCTGGTTTGATGATTTGTTCATCACCAAGCTGAGCCACATGCGCAAAAATATGAATAGGTACTTCTGGATTAGGCAGCTGTTTAAATTCCTCGCCGGAATCGTCAAACCGCACCTGTTGAGCAACAGGCTTTTGTATGGGCTGTTGCATACTTTGCTGATAGAGCTGGCTCACTGTTAAACCCTGCTCTGGAATTGGGTTTTGCGATATATTGGCAGTTGAGCACGCGCTCAATGCCAGACTAGCGCAAAGCATTGTCAAAGTTCTTTTGTTGATGGTAACCATAATCTAATACCCTCCCTTGGTGTTCTTTATCAATGGCTATGGTTTGACTGAAATGAAGACTGAATTGATTTGGTATAAAGCCTGAATGGCTGCGGATACTGGCAGGAACAAAAACCATATCGAAACTGCCTTGTATTCTTTTTTCAAGCCAATCAGTAATTTTTTGGCTGCCCTCGTTAATGGCTCCACCAGCTGCAAAATGCGCTAAATCGCCAGTGGGTGTGGCAATAGCAGAACCACCTTCGGCCTGATAACTCATTTGCCATTTGGATAGGGCGTTACCTGCTCCTTGAATACCGCCAGCAGTCATAAAGGCAGCTAAAACTCTGGGGGCATTAGTGATGTATTGCCCTTTAATGCAAGGATTGCCAAATTGAGTAGTCAGATAACCAATACTGTCGTTATTCACTAGCTCTGCGGAGCTTTTCATTTGCTCCTGGCCAACACTGACGAAATGCCCATCCTCAAAGACGAATAGTGCCGAGGTGACATAAGCGCGAGCGCAGCTGATGTTATCGAGAAAAGAGCCTACGCCAATGGAATAACCGCTAATTTTCATACCGACAATTTCTTCTGGCAACTGCATGCCATTGGCTGTCATTAAATCGCCTCGACTAACCATTGCAGTAAAGGGAAACAAAGGCTGCATTAGCTTGCCTTCAACGGGTACTTCACCCATCAAAGCAGATAAAAGCGTCACCTTACTAAAATCACTGCCTGCTGGAATGGTATAGAAGGGCGTTTTAGTTGGGGCTTCTTCTTTGGTTGAAATGTCTTGTTCTGCAATGATTTTGCTGTCTTTGGAGGCTTTATCCAGCAACCCATCCAGATCTTTGATTTGACCAGAAACAGCAGGCTGGTTGCCTTCCATGGGATAAGATTGGGTTTGATGATCGGTAAGCGCTGAAAGTTTATCTTTTAGCGTTTGCAGTTCATCTTGTAGGATATGACTTGCTTCCTGTTTAGGCTGCTTTAATTGTTTTTGCAGTGCTTTATTCTCCTTGTGCATTTGATCCAGTTTCTTTTCTGTTTCCAAAAGCCTTGCTGATACATCGCGGATGTTATCGTTGAACTGACTGGTGATGGCTTCATGGAAATTATTGGGATTGGGAGTTTCATCATGAACAGGCGTGCTGTGACGACTGTTGATAAGAATCATGACAACTGCGAAAACCACCGATCCAGCTAAGATTTTAATGCCATTATTTTTGTTCATCGGCTGTACCTCGCGTGCTGAGTTAGGGCTGCTGCAAAGGGTTGATCAGAAACTAAAAAAACGGTTGTACTTTCATGTTGATTACGGGGAGGCAATTCACTTTTGGGATAGAAACTTGCGGTTTGCCAATGCCCCATGAGTTTTGAAAATGGCAGTTTCACGGGTTGATTCAGCAGGTTTTTCAAATCAACAGCCGTTACATAGAGATTACCGCCACGCCATGAAGCCAGAGGATGGGCCTCAATGCTTGCGCCATAAAATAGGGGAATGGTTTTATTAGTTTGCATCGGTGAGCGATAAATACCCTCTGGAATAGCTCTGACACGTTCTGGCGAATACAAGGCTTGAATAGCAAAACGGGTAAGCTGTATGGCGTTGTATTCGTATTGGCTGGAACCTGTCTGATGGGTGGCTTTTGGATCATCAATCAAGATTTCAATAGGTGTGGTATTAATGGCTTTTTCGTTAGCTTTGAGATTTAAGATAATCACTTCACCTTCTGGCAAGAGCTGAACAATCAAGCGTGCGTCTGTGAAAGCATCTTTGGCTTTTAAATAAAGGCTGCCTTTAACTTTCAGGATATCGCGGTTGTTATTGGGTTGTTGGTCAATGATTTTATTGGCCTGGGGAAATTGGATTAGCCTTTCTTTATCAATAGGTAACTCAACCATTAAGGGGACTTTTTCCCACACCAGATGTTCGCTTTGTAGGGCATAGCTCACTTGCGTGAGCATAAAGCTAAGCATGAATAAAAAGTATTTAGTGTGTTTCATGGGATTCCTCCGTGTCGACCAATAAATCTTGCAAGCGTTCTTCAGGACGGGTATAGCCATCGAGAGCCAGTTGGAATGGGTTGTGTAAACGGGACAAATTAAGTTTGACCACACGCAGGTGATAGGCTACTACCTTGTCGGCAATGACCATACCGCTGTTGTCTTTCAGTCTTTGAGTAATGCGCAGAATTAATTTTACTTCCCAGGTATCAGGGCTAATTTTTCTAATGTCTTGAGGTTCCATGAAGCGATAGAGGCTTGCTACTTGGCTACGGTCAAAAAGCTGCGCGTTTTTGTAAGCGCCTAAAGTGTCTCTGAGTAATTGTTCATGGCGCGGGGTAAAATAGTAATGGAAGGCTTTAATATTTTGGTTAAATTCTTCTTTGCCTTTATTTGACCAGGTGTATAGCGTGGGCATTAATGAAGATACAAACCCTTGTACATATTCATTAGGGATATCGCTTGCTTTCATTAAACCACCATTGGCTGCCATGTTAGGACTTAGCCAAAATTCATAGCGTTTGGGCATAGTCATGAAGTTAATGATTAAGGCTAGAACGATGACGGATAACACGCCGATAAAAGCGAGCAATAAACGGTTATGGTGCTGTAGGCTGTCGATTTTTTTCCAATATTCAAACATGAGGCTCTCCAACAGATTTATTTTTTTGCCACTGCCCCTGGTAATGAATCCAGGGCGAGTGTTTGAGCCTTAATCGCACCATCCATTGAATGGTTTTTTTCATCACATAACCGTAAGGTTTGCCAGCTTTGATACGGGCAACGCCTTTAGGCCACACGGAGATAGAGAGGATGAATCCAATCACAAAACCGATGCAGCCAGCAGCAAGCGGAAATCCTGCCATTGTTCCTAAAAGGATAAAAAACAGGGTGGTTGCTGGGGTTGTAGTGATGACAATCCAAAACAATTCACGCAGACTTAAGCCTTTCCAGACTGGAAAGTCATGTGACAGATGGCGCGAAGAAGGCTGACTCATAGTTTCACCTCCTATATTTTGAACTTGGTAATCATGGTGTAACCCACATAACCAGAAGCGATGCTAATGGCTAAATAGGTAATGCCCATTACGGCAAAAGTACCAAAGGCCACCATAGACCCTTCGTTCTTTTTGGACTCTTCAATACCGTGCTGCACAGTAGTAATGAACTTAATAAAAGTCACAACGGCGGTGATAAACAGTAATAAACCAAGACCCTGTTTGACGTAATTGCCTGTCACAGACATCATGCTTTTGGAACCGTCGCCGATGTTGTCAGCATCGGAAATCTTAGGGAACCAGTTATCTGCCAATAACACAGGGGCATAAAAAAGATTAACGGCTCCCAGGTAAAGCGAGCGAAGCATTGTTTTCATGTTGTCTCCTTAACGAATAACACTAAAATGAAAATCATCAGGCCAATGACCAGCCTGACCATTCGAGTTCCGAAGTTCAGCAAGTATCCATGTTGCTGTTTTTCTTCGGCTCCCATCATGTGGTTGACACACCACATCACCGCTAAAATCACCAGGGTTATGGCAATAAAGCGAATACTGCTGGAAAGGACATGTGCTGAGATGTTGTTGCTGGCTTGTTTGAATGTTGAAGCAAACATTCTCGCTATTTCGTCTTTACTCATTAGGGTTTCCTCACAAAATCCATTTCTAAGGGTTTGATTTTCCTAGGGGCAATAATGGGCTGGTTGATGTAGTCAATCAGGCCGTTACGGATGTTTAGCAAGTCCTCTCTTAACCCTGCGTGATGCTGGCCTTGGAGATCTTCAAATCCCTCTATTTGCAATTGGATACGCGCATTAGGCGTGATTTGTGTTTGCGCTTCATCAAGCAAGGGCATGATGGCGTTAATCTGATTTATGATTCGCACCAGGGTTTCATTCAAATCAGGGTTGTTCGCTGAACATTGCAGGCTTATCATCATTAAAGTCAGGCATAGTATTCGTTTCATGGTTTCTCCCTATAAGTACTTCTTAAAGCGGCTGGCCGTCATGGCTACCATTAATCCCATCAACAAACTGACAGGTACAAAAACATACGCAGGGGTAATGCTGACAGGCAGGGCAAGCCACAACATGAGCAATATCACCAGTCCCTTTTTTAAATAGTGATTAAGCTTGTGGAACACATAGGAAGATTCACGGCCTAGACAAGCAGTGCGTATTGCCCTTTGATTTAGACCATCAACCAGACCTGCGATCATGGTTAAGGCAAATAAGGGCAGGGCGGCGAACAGGATAATAAGTTTGATTAAAAGGCATTGGCTGCTTAATAAAATGAGATGTAAGAATTGTTGTGATTTTTCGATTAAGTCCTTGGCAAGATCATTGATGGCCAATTTGTTTAAGTAGGGAAGAGCTAATGCCCAATCTGGTTTGGCATTTAAAGGCAGGACTGCTAGTAGTGAGCCTTGATAAACAGGGGTAATCGCTTCTCTTTGCGTGTTTAAAAGAATATTCACTTTTTCAAAGGCGAAGGGGTAGCCATGCAGTAGCCATTGGCTTAATGCCCAGATGATAATCGCTAACCAACCTAAAAATAGCACTATGGTTAATTGCATGGTCAGTTGTCTTGAGTATTGCTTTACTGCCATACAGCCCCCTCAGCAATGATTAAGGGGTAATCTTGTTCGTGAATATAGGCAAGCAAGGGATCAACATTAACGGGAAGTAGTGGTAATTTGAATTTTTCTTGCAGGGCAACAATGGTTTCAAAGTCATTGACGTTGGTGATGAAGCCAGTCGCTTGCATGGATTTTAATTCTTCTTGATGCTGCTCTAACCATTGAATGGATGCTTTGTCTGCGCCTATGACAAACAAAGGCATGTTTAGTAAGTTGCTATCCAAAGTTTTACGGCTGACCTTGCCAGCGGTTGCTTTGCTTTTGGCTGGCACGCCTATTGGACTGGATAAATTTAGTTTTAATGAAGTATCACTATGCGATAGGGTCAAAGGGATGACATTCATGCTATGAACATTGAAAGCGACAAACAGTAATAGCAGAAACCTAATCATTAAAATCTCCCTAAATCGACAACTTGCGAGTTTTTACCGCTGGTCAATAACAGCAATGGGGTTTGTTTCTTGGCAAGTACCAAGTCTTCAAACTGTTGATTACCAGGGTTTAGCGTGATTTGCTGGTTAGTCACCAATTGAATAGGGATTTGATGTCTGTTCGCCCACAGTTGTATGGCGTTATTGTCCATATCCAAAAAAAGCAGGTTGAGCTTTGTGTTTGGTGTGCGATTAATTGCGTCAATCAATTGCAGCATGATGGTTGTGACTGCATCATCAGGTTTTATGAAGAAATAGAGTGTTTCGCCTGCTTTTAATTGAATAGGTTGATGCGCATAGGGGGAATAAGGTGAAGGATCGAAATCGCCAACCACCGGCACATCTTTAAATAGTGCGTTATAGGCTTTGTAAAAGGCATTATTCCAAGCGATATTTTGCGCTACCTTTTGAGCTTCCTGGCGAGCAGCCAGGTTGGCAAAATGCTCACGTTCCACATCATCTCTGGCATTAAGCCCAAGGATATCAATCGGTGTCATGCGTAAGTCTTTATAATACACACCGCTTCTGCTTTGCATTAATTGCAGATAGCGTTTTTCTTCTTGTTCTTTCAATCCCCATACTTTGGCTTCTTGCCTTTGAGTGTCATTGAGTTGAAAATCTGTTTCCTCAATCACTTCATCATGAAATTCTGCAAGACCTGCTTTAGCCAAGGCATTGTCAGCTTGTTGCATGGGCGAGGTGGCAATGCCTGGAATGTACAAGCCAGCTATGGCTTGCTGCCCGAGCAGTAATCCGATGGTTAGGGCAGACAACTTAAGCATGGCTCACCTCTTGTTGGTTTAAGCGAACCAGTACATGAGCTTTATCGGTGTTTTCAAATTCTATGGTTTGTTTGGTAAAGTCGATTTCAAAGACTGTCCAGCCTGCTAAAGCATCACCTTTTTCTAATGCTTGGGTTTTGTAGTGGTAGGCAATCGATGCAACAGAGACTTCCTGGATACTGTCTATACTCAGTACTTTAAAAGGCAGTTGGCTTGCTGAGAGCATTTTGACAGGTTGTTTTTTCTCATCTAAATGGAGTAGTAAGTCGGTAATGCCTTCCAGTTGTTTTTTGATTAGGCCTTGTTCTGTGGTGAACATTTCTCCTAATTGATGTTCATCCTTATTTTGCAGTTGTTGAATGAAGCTGTTTAATTGTGTGAGGTTTTGAGTAATGGGCGATAAATCAGGTTGCTCTACAGGCTGTTTTAGTTGTGTTTGAATTGATGCAAGTTGCTCGCCAAGCGTGTTGAGTTCTTGGTGGTTTGTGGGTGATTGATTTTTCACATATACAACACTAATCAACAAAACATTTAAAATCAGAAGGCTAAGCCATTTAACATCCAGATACTTTTTCATCCTGCTCTCCTTGCAATCAGACTAAAATTGATTTCCCTTAACAGATCATCTTGTTTAAGAGTGAATAGCTGTTGTCCGACCAGTACTGTCAGTCCATTGTCGATTGATAATGGACCAAGATTTCTACTGACTTGTGGTAATGGTTGTTGAAAGACATTTTGCAGGCTTTCATTTTGTTTTTCCTTTGGGGCGAGGTGATAACCGGAATAACGTAACCAGTAATTTACTGCTTCACCTATGGTTTGAATGGAGGCAGGAAAATGAATCTGTTGAACGGTTTTCAATGGATTGATTTGGGCAGCTAAGGGTTGATTGTTAACCGTGGCATAGCGGCTTACTTGAGTGATGTTAGCTGCATGGACTTGCAGGCCACATAACACCAGGCTAAATAGCATTGTTCTTTTAAGCATCGGCATCTCCTGATTGATTCCTTAGTGCCTGAGCTTGCTCATGTTGTGCCACGGCTTTGCGGACAAAGACTTCTTTTCGTTCAATATCAACATGCTTGGGTGCTTCTATACCTAGTTTGATAAGCCCTTCTTTTTCTGAAAGCAGGTGCACTTTGACTCTGCCTTTATCGATGTAAATTGCTTCGCCGATACGGCGGTTTAAGATCAGCATGATGTATTCTCCTTTTTGTCTTCAAACAGGTATTTCTTCATTTCTGAGATATGGAATTGAACAATTTTGGGATCTGTAGGTGTATGTGTTTCTATTTTCTTTGCTAACGCCTCTTGGCGTGCTTGAATACCTTTTTTGATTGCCAGGCAAGTTTCACAAAAGAGGGGTAATGAAGGAGGATAATGTTCAGTTTTCTTGGTTTTTTCCAAAGCTAGTTTCAGAACTTGATTATCAAATTCTTTTAAGCTTTCAGACCACTCGAGCCTGGCAATGTCGAGTACTTTTGCATTGTTGTAGGCGGATAGCCAGAGATACCCATAGATCGCATTAAAGCGCGCAAACAGTGTGTCAATTCGTTTATCGCTAATGGGTGGTTGAGCCGAATTGGATGACATTGCTTGGGGGTTCTGGGACGGAGTTGTCTTCAAAGTCGAAGTTGAAGCTTGCGTCTTTGCAGGATTCAGCGAGGATATCTGCTGCTGATTTTTTACGAGTACTTGTTTGATTGCTTGCATTCGTTTGCTCCTGAGTTCTTAGGGGTAACAGTTCATCATTCCAACATTGTTGAGCTAACCAGTTAGCCGGAAATTTCCATTTGGGCACCCACTCGCCTGCGAGTTCCATTTCTTGACGGTTTTGGATTTGCGCTTGAAGGGCATTAAGTATGTGAGAAAACAACTGATCATCAGGACGTAATTTAAAAAACTCCTGAAACGCTCTGGTTTCATCTTGCTTCTGCGGATAAAGAGACCAAAATTTTTGAAATTGTTGGCGCACACACACATACATATCTTGGGAGTTATGAGGTGTGTCGGGTTTTATGTTTTGTACTGTGTTGGGTTTCTGATAGCATTTATCGTAACCTGATGATTTCAAGTTATTTTTATTGTTCGGGTTTGTGTTGGGTTGCTGTGTTGGGTTTGTGTCGGGTTTATTTTGGACAGGAAGATTCGCATCAGCTAACAAACATTTTAAAATAAGTTGTTTGCCAATGGATTGAATCTCCACCAAACCAGCTCGCTCAAGTGCATAAATAACACGACGCAATTGCTGACGACTTGGACTACCAGAATGCTCAATACCTTGGTGCGGTTCAACATAGAGTGCCTCAGCAAGCTGCTGGTAACTGATTTTACGTTTAACACCTACCAGAAAGGTATTACGATCCATGTACGGACGAATCCCGATCAAATAGGTTAATTGCTGAATATAAGGCAATCCCATCAGTGCGGATAATTCATCGGTATTAACAAACAAAAATCCCATTTCGCTATTTCATCCTTATTAAGCACTGCTAAAAACAGCACTTGCACTATCAAATGATTTCAATTAGTATCAATCAATAACACGAAGTGTGTTGTTGATAACCCATTGTAAATAGTCACTTTTTAGAGTCAATGGGGTATTTCCGTTTGATAGCAAATGAACCTAAATGAATATGAAAAAAATTATTGGCAGTAGGATTACGCAGGCTAGAAAGGCGAATGGGTTGACGATTAAGGTCTTGGCCGAGAGGACTGGGTTAGGAGCGGCTAGGATTGGGAATTGGGAACAGGGTACTCGTAGTCCAGGGCCGGAGGAGGCTAAAATTTTGTCTAGGGAGTTAAAAGTTGCAGGAGCTTGGTTGCTATGTTTGACAGATGATCCGAGAGGTGAAAATGTTCAGTCTGGGATTCACTTTGATAAATTGGATTGAGAATTATGTTTAATACAAAAACGCTGTTTATTCTTGGAGCTGGCGCTAGTGTACCTTATGGTTATCCGATTGGTAAAAAACTAATTCATAATATTATTGAAGATATGGAAGACTCTATTTTCATACCTAGATATCAATCAAAAAATGCTCCTCCATATTGGAACGAGAATGATAAAAAGAATAACGTATTATACGATTTCAACTCATGCATGGAAGGATTTAAACAAATTTCATTCTATGCTGATGAAAGTGAAGCAAGGCATTTTGAACCGTGTAATAATAATGGTCTCTTTAAAATTTATTATACATCTAAAAGTAATCCACTAAATTTTGCACATCAGTTTTTTTTTCAAACTCAAATTAAGCAAGTTGATGCATTTGCTCAGTTAAAAAATGCTTTAGAAATATTAGATCCCGTATCAATTGATGCCTTTTTAAGAGATAACCCATCATATTCTCAGGCGGGTAAAATGATGATCCTGTATTCTCTGTTAAAAAGAGAAGATCCTTTGAAATTTAATATTAATCAAAGCGATGACAATTGGTACTCTCTTTTACTGAATGACTTGGTTTCTGAATGCGCTGACAGTCCGAATAAGTTAAGCAAAAATGAAGTTAAATTTATTACTTTTAATTACGATGTTAGCCTCGACTATTTTCTTCATTCAAGACTTAAAAAGATTGAAAACTTTGTAACAAGTGATGATACATCTGAATCCCCGGCAGAAAGCTTTCTTAATGCATTAGATATTGAGCATGTTTATGGTCAATTATATCTACATGTTAATTCTGACCAATACGGAAAATATATAGATTTAAGTGAAGATAATAAACTTCTAAATATTAAAATTTCATGGATAGAAAGTACAACCCAACAATCTCCTCCTTTAACCTCGCTAAAACTGATACAAAATTTTAAACGATTTATTTTTAGTTTTGAGCAGTACAACAATATAAAAACCATGTATGACGAAAGAAACAATCCTACTGAAAGAGCTCAAAGGATCGCTAAACATAAAGATGCGATACAGTGGTCTGAGGAGATAATTTTTATTGGCTTT
>Ga0066256_1004039_pt1 | contig 13443 bp, 5 predicted proteins | sample ThiBio_1000_biof_FD_87107 | JGI IMG/M metagenome (GOLD analysis project Ga0066256, IMG submission 87107) | Wastewater bioreactor microbial communities from Cape Town, South Africa - Thiocy_expt_1000_biof (version 2) | ecosystem: Engineered > Bioreactor > Thiocyanate-remediating >...
GCGGGGCGGGGGGGGCGGGGGGCCGCGGCCAGCGGCCCCCCTCCGCCAGGCCGACCCGGGGTGGGGGCGCCGGCTTTGGGGGGGTGCCGCCCGCCGACCCACCCGTGCCACCAGCCGCGCCATCCCTCCCATCACTACCGCCCCCACCGCCACCCCCACCGTCACAGCCGCCGCCGCGCGCGTGGCCGCGCAAGACGCTGTGGCGTACCTTCTGCCGGCGGCTAGGCGTGGGGCTAGGCGCGTCGCTCATGCCGGCGGCGGTGTACTTCCTCATTGTGGCTGCCATTGTGGGTGGCCTGCTGCCACTCCCCCTACGCCTGCTGCAAGCTGCACTCATGTGCTTGCCGCCGCTCCTGCTCGTGCCGCCTGCGCTTGCCCTGTGCGCGTTCCGTGCCGCCTGCACGCGTACCGCTGCCGACGCGGACGGCTGCCTACCGTGCGGCGGCCGCCGGTGGCAGCTGGACCGCCTGCCACGGCGCGGCTTCCGGCCGGAGGAGCAGGCGGACAATATTGGCGTGGTGCTGCACGGCCTGGCGGCTGCAGCAGTGTTCCTGGGCCCGCTGCACACGGTGGCATTTGGCATCCCTGACAGCCCCCCAACGACCGGCCGCTTGCTTATGGCGGCCGTCACGACGGCAGCGGCAGGGCTGGCGCTGGCGCATGTGATACGGCAGTATGCGTGGATGGATACGCGGCAGGAGGCAGCAGATGCTGCTGCCGCTGCTGCCGCCGCTGCCGCCGCGGCTGATGATGATGGCGAGCCCGCCGTCGCCGCGAGCGCCACCCCACCGGCGGCGCCGCTTGGCGCGACCGGGCTGCGTCATCGCGCAACGGACCGCAAGCACTCGCCGGCACCTGCACCGGCGCGCCACCACGCCCATGCCCACGATGCGCCAGCCGCCGCCACCACAACTCCGCAGTTGCCGCCGGCCGGCATCATCTTTAGTACCACGTCAGCAGCCGCCACCAGCGCCGCGCTGTATGCGGTGCTGTCGATTGCCCTCGTTGCCACGTTTGCGTATGGCGGCGGCGAGGTGGCGGCCTTCTATCAGGTCCTGTCAGAGGTCACACCGGCAGACATCCGCGACGCGGTGCGCTTTGCGCTCGCTGGCGGTGATCGCAACGCTTTCGCTCGGCGCTAAGACGCGTATGGTGTTGGCGGCGGTGCGCCACGATCACGCTGTTGTTGCCACCGTTTTGCCGCACACCGCCCGTTGCCGTCATCCCCACCCCACCTGCCAGTGATTGTTACACTGGTTTCCCACCCACCCCTTGGTTTATGCATGCTGTGGATTGACACAGCTGCCGCGTCGTCGCGTAACTTATTGATATAGCAAGAGCACGTCACCCCTAGACTTCAACCCTCGCGCCGTATTGTGTTGGTTTCATGAAGGCGCTGGCGCTAGCGCTGCCGCGCGTGTCGGTGGTGCCGCGGCGGCCGTTGCCGCAGCAGCTGCAGCATCCTCCGCACTCACAACAGCGCTGGCCGTGAACCGGCGGACAGCAGCAGCAGCAGCAGGCGGCGGGGCGGCAGGCGCACTGGCAGCACCATGTCCCGAATGTCCCGTTCCTACCTCCACCTCAACCATGACGGCGGCAGCAGCGTGTGGCGCCACCGCCACCGGCAGGCTGCCGCTTGCCACACCCCTACTGCTAATGATGGTGCTAACCATCACGCCGCGGCGCGGCAGCACATCGTCTGCCGCTGCTGCTGCTGCCGCAACTTCTGATGCTGCGGCTGGGGCAGCGGCGGCAGCGGCAGCGGCGGCAGCATATGCCGCGCGTGCTGCACGAGGGTCAAACCCGCCACTGAAACTGGTGGCCTCCATCCGCACTGCCAAAGGCGCCGCGCTCGCACCAGCCCCACCGGCAGCCGCCGCTGCAGCAGGTGTAGCAGCAGCAGCAGCCGCCGCCGTCACATCGGCTGCTGCGGCGGCGCGTGCAGCCACCGCACGAGCTGCTGCAGCGCGTGCCGCAATGCGGCGTGCACTGTGAATCTCTAGGCGGGGGCAGCGCTCACGCGGCGCGGTGACGGCGTCATGCCAGGCAGCCACGCCGCCTGCAGCCACCAGCAGGCGCTCAATGGCAGCGAATAAGTTGCTTCTGCTGCTGCCCTCCGCCGCCACCTCGTCACGCCGCCCCACGCGCAGCGCACTCAGCGGCGTCGCCTCGTCATTTGCAATCGCATTGACGTCTGCGCCGCCCGCCAGCAGCGCCACCACGCATGCCAGGCGGCCACGCAGGCATGCCAAATGCAGCGGCGTGTACCCGTCCGCCGCACGCTGCGCATTCACCTGCATGCCCGCCATGCACGCCATGTAAGCTATCACAATGCCGGTGGGTGCTGGCAGTGCGCCACGTGTCACCGCATCCTCATCGACATCTTCATCATCTGCCGTCGGTGCTGCGGGCGCAACGGTGGTGCCGTCCAGCTCTATAACAACGTCGGCCGCCGTCGCAACACGTAGGAGTAGCGTGGCAAGCGCGGTTGCCAACACACCCACAGCGGCGCGCAGCGCGTCAGCCCCCGTTCGCGCACTGCTTACCGCCGCCACCAGAGCGGCATCTAGTGCGGCAGCGTTGGCGCGCCGTGCGTGTGCCACCTCTCCACCATCACCATCACCATCACCATCGCCATCGCTGTCACTGCCGCTGTCCAGCACATCGGCCTCCACAAACCCGGCAAGGCCGGTTGCAAGTGCTGACACGAGCCCTGCACCGGCAGCCGCCGCCGCGTCAGTCGTTGCTGGTGTGTCGGACGCCAGCAGCGGGTAGCCACGCCGCCGCAGGTACTCCACCACGTGCAGGTGCCCACCTGCTGCGCCCGCCAGCAGCGCGCGGTCCACCGCCGCAAACAGCACCTCGTCGCTGCGCAGCTCCGAAAGGTGCTCATGCAGCGTCTCCAGGTCGCCCGCCGCCGCATCCGTCACCAGGCTACGCCCCATGGCCATCAGCGCGCGCGCATACGCCAGCCGATCGCTCGCTGACGGCGGCGGCAGCGGCGGCGCTGCCTTCCTTGCTGCCGCCGCCGCCGCCGCTGCTGCCAGTGCCGCTGGTGGCGGCGCCGACGCAGGCGCCAGCAGGGCGGCCGCCAGGTCGCTGTCGCTCGTACCGGCGCCCGTCACCGCCGACAACAGCGTGGCCATGGCTGCCGCGAGGGTGGGTGCTGCTGCGGGAGCAGCAGTGGTGGTTGGAGCGGCTGCGGCAGCGGCGGCGGCAGGGGCAGCACGAGTTGAAGCAGCCGGTGCGGCGGCAGTGGTGGGCACAAGCAGTGCTGCTAGGCGCGCCTGCTGTGCCCCTGGCGACTCATACCGGCGACATGGGCCGGCAGGGTCGGCACGCGGGTACACGTCCGCCAGCAGGTACAGGCTGTCCACCATGGCGTCCATCGTGGCTGGTGGGGGTGGGTGGAGGTGAGTGGCAGCAGGACCAGTCCAATGCTAAAGTATACGTCGCATTGGTGCCCTCTCTCGCCTACTTTTGCGTGTGTGCTGCCATATTCATTCAAATATCACATCGTATCTCCCTCTGTTGGTGTCCGTTGGTCCTCTCCTCACTGGTCTACCTACCTGCCTACCTGCTGTCTGTTGGACTGGCATGGCCCAGTGTTGAGTCTGCTGCTAGGCGTGCAGTTTATGGGGGGGAGAGCGGTAGCTGCATGTGTGGAGTGGCACACAGTCGTGCAGTAAGGTGATTGGCTTATGCAATTGTTACTCAATTACACGTCCGTATATCCTTCACTCTCCTCCTCCCTCCCTCCCTCTCTCCCCTCTCCCTCCCTCCTCGCCAACCTCGTACTTGTTCTCAACGGCACCGCGGCGCCGCCTCATTCCGCCCCGTGGACCAGTGGCCATGGCGGACGCAACTGGGAGACGGGCAAGGAGGAGGTTGGGTGGCAGCAACGCACCCTGCCGCCGTCTCACCCTTGCAGCAGCAGCAGCGGCGACGGCAGCAGCAGCTGTGGGAGTGGGACGAGCGGCGGCGCTGTGGGTGAGAGGGCCCCCTGGTGCCAGCACCAGTGCTAGTGCTAGCAGTGCCAGTGCTGCCAGCGCCGGCGGTGCGGCTGCGGGCGCTAGTAGCCCGCGGTGGCGCTACAGCCACGGCCTTGCGGTGCTGGATGATCTCACAGCCGTGACCACGCACGGGTACAACAACCGAGACCCCGCCACACGCGTGGCGGTGCCAGACTGGCGGGACGACACGTGGGTGTATGATGCCGCATGGGCGCGCGGCGGCAGCGGAGGTGGCAGCAGTACCGGGGCGGCTGGAAGCGGGGGAGGTGTCGCAAATGGCCGCGGCGGCGGCGGCGGCCGTGTCGGCGGCGGGCCCGCCAATGTCGGCGGCAGCCTGCTGCGACGACGGGGAGGTGGTGAGGGCGGCGGCGGCGATGCGTCGGCGGGTGGTCCGTGGCGGGCGGTGCAGCCACACGGCGGGCCGCCGCTGGCGCGGTACGGCCACGCCTTTGTGCGGCTGGGCGACGCGCTGTATCTGTTCGGTGGCGACGATGGCGGCCACACCGGCACGCTGTCGGGCGGGTATGTGTGGGGCGCGTACAACAATGACGTGTGGCGGCTGAGCGTGGAGGGCGGCGTGCCGGCGGCATGCGACGGCGCGGCGGCGTGCCCGCACCTGGCGTGGCATTGGCAGCAGGTAACGGTGCCGCCTGCCGCTGACGCCACGCCGTCGCCCCGTTCCCTGCACTCGTGCGTCGCCGTGCCGATGCACATGGTGGCGGGCGCGGCGGTAGCGCGCACAGAGGTGGCGTTGTGCCTTGGCGGCCTGGTGTCGGCGGCGGCAGCGGCAGCGGCAGCGCCACCGGCGGCCAACACTTCGAATCCGGCGGCGGCGCAGCCGAAGTCGACCTGGGATGACCCTGACGGCGTGGCGGGCGGCACCGTGCTGCAGGACACGCATGAGGCGTGGCTGTTTACTGTTACCAGTGGCGCCACGGCGGTGGAGCCAACGGGCCGGTGGGTGCGGTGGCCTGCTGCAGACCTGGCACCCGTGGCGTCGCCGGCGGGTGGTGACAACGCCAGTGGTTCGCCGCCACAGCAGCCGCCCGTGGCACCACATGTGCGCCATGGCGCGGGGTTAGCGTACTTCCCGCGCGCCGTGTCGCAGATGCCAGACGGCGGCGACGCCACGCTGGTGGAGCACGGCGTGTACCTGGTGGGCGGCGCCGCCACTGCATGTGACGCCGCCCTGCTGGGCGAGCAGGGCCTGGTAGAGGGCACAGACGTGGATGTGACGCGGCGGCGGATCGTGCGCACGGTGCGCGGCGAGGACGGCGTGGCGGCAGAGGTGGCCACCGAGCGCGTGGCGTGCCAGTTTGGCGACACGTGGCGCCTGGTGTGGCTGGAGCGCATTGCACCGGACGGTGCGAGCGGCTGCGCCGGCGACGGACTGAGGTTTGGCGCGGATGGCAGCGCGCCCGTGGTGCCGCGCCATGCCGTGTGGCAGCGCCTAGTGTTCCACGACGGCAACCAGCCGGGCGTGGGTGGCGTGACATCCTATGAAGCGCCGTCGCACAGCGGGTACGTTGGTGGCGGCGCGGTGGCGGGCAGCAGCACCAGCGACGTGGAGGGCGGCCCGCTGGCAGCGCCCGTTGTTGCGCCGCCCGCACTGGTGCCACCGCCCGCTGCGCACGCACCGCCGCCCGGTGGTGTGCTGTCTGCCGCCTCTGCCTGGCTGGCTGACCGCCTGGCGGCGGCCGGCTGGCAGGCAGGCAGCATGCCGTCCCCCCGCACGCTGCCGGCGCTGGTGGCTGTGCGTGACGGCCTGCTGCTGCACGGCGGCGCGTTGTGCAACCCGGGCTGTCAGTGCTACGGCGACACGTGGCGTCTCCTGGTGTCTCCTGCTGCCTCCGCCGCCTCCGTGGCCGCGCCCGGTGCACGCGGCGGCGCCATCCTGGCATCCAGCGTGGCGGTGGCGTGGGCGCGGGAGGCGGTAGACCGCAAGCGCCTGGTGTTGCACGTGCCGCGCGGGCCCATCCACGCGGAGCAGGACGGCGCCACCGCGCTGTGGCTGTCCTCCGCGGTACCCACCAGCCGCAACACCTCCTCCGTCCGCCTGGCCGCCGGTACAGAGGAGCCACCGCCGCGCTACCGCGCCGCCATGGCCTCCAACTACCGCCCCCTGCTTACGCGCGCCTTCCTGGACGCCGGCTGCGCGCTGGACGACGCCACCGACTCGGCGCGCGCGCGCACCGTCGCCCTGCTGTTTGGCGGTGAGGCGTACATGCCCTCCACCTACTACGACGACACCTGGCTGTGGGTGGACGCCACCGACGACGGTGCGGGGCACGGCGGTGCACGCAGCGGCAGCAGTGCTGGTAGTGGCGGCGGCGGTGGTACAGGCGGCGGCGGTGGCGTCGTTAGTGGTGGTGGCGAGGGTGCCGTCTCTGAAGAGTCAGGTGACGGCGGTGACGGCGGGGAGGCTGCAACTGGTGGCAGCCGGTCAGGGCGTGGTGCAGCGCGATCACGGCGTGCCGGGTACGCTCCAAATGCCATCCTTGTGCTGCCGGATGACGGCAGCGGCGGCATCCTGGCCGGCCACGCGTTGGTTGTGGCTGGCGTCATCATTCTTGCTGCCTGCGCGCTCATGGGCGCGCGCCTGCGCACCCTTGTGACTGCGCGCAACCCGACCGGCCGCGCTGCACAGCATGCGCACAACAACAGCAAGCGCACGCGTTAGCAGCTCGAGTCGAGTTAACAGCGGCGTGCAGTGACCATGTGTCCGCAGCGTTCCGCAGTCCGGCGATGCTGGCCGCCTTTGCTGGCGGCCTTGCCAAGGTGCCATTCCGTGCTATTTATTATACTTGCGTGTTTATGTGTATGTGTCCCGTGTGCCTCCCGTGCTTGCGGTGCCTGCTTTATTATCAGTGCTTTAATAGTGTGTAGTAGCTTCGCGGGCCGAATCGCGGCCCTCGCAACTTCGCAAGTGGGCGGGGACGCCGGGGAGCCGTGCGCACGGTAACACGGATACGCTGCGCGAGGATACCGGTACGAGTTTATACCACCACGGCCACCATCGTTTATTACTGCATGATAAATAAAGAGATTGCCCCGTTGTAATTACTCGCATGCAATGAGTAGCAGTGCCTTATGTTGTATTCGTTGCCGCTGACCTAACAATCGCTTGCAATAACGTTTGGGACATCAACAATTGTTGTGGTTTGTGTGCCAAACACTCCTGCTGTTAGTGCGGGAACGCACTCGCCGCCATACCCACACTCGCCACCTCCACAGCAACCCCACCGCAACGTCAACCACAAAGGGCAGCGTTGTAGCGTGGCAGAACAATAGCGGGTGTTGGCGCAGTGCGTTCTCTGGGGCGAGCACCGGCGGGAGGGTAAAAATGGCGGCGGAGATGATAAAAGAGGAGTTGGTGAAGCTGGTGGTGACGCTGGGGGTGCATCCAGAGAGGGCGCTGGTTGCCATCGCCATCATTGCCATCCCCATTGTTATTGTGCTAGGCTGCGGCATCATCTTTTGCGCCTCCCTGTGCTCGGACGCGCGTGACCCGGCGGCTATTCGTGCAGAGGAGGAGGCCGCGGCGGCGGCAGAGGAGGAGGGGGAGGAGCCGGAGCTGACGGAGGCAGAAGCAGAAGCGATGGCAGCTGGCAAGCGCAAGGTGAGCTAGCTGCCCTTATCGCGCGGACGATGTTGCGGTGCCGGTAGTATCGCTTGTAATCTGTTGCACCTCGGGCGAATCGATCGCTGAAACTTGAATGCATGCATACGGTCACAAGTGAGACTAAGCGGCGATGCGCTCCATCGCGTCGCTGGCGGCAAGCGCCGCCACCCGCGCCTTCACGCATGCAATGTGGTTGGCCAGCAGCGCCTCGGCGTCGGCTGGCAGCACGCGCATGGCGGCGCCGCCAATCCAGCCGTGGCCGTGCACCTCCACGCGCGACTCGTACACCGTCCACGCCGGCTCGGTGGCGTGCGACTTGTACACCGCCACCTCTTGGAACTGCGCCACATCGCGCAGCGTCACGTTGTGCACGTGCGAGTGCAGCACGCCCACCGTCCGGTGCCACTCGTAGTGCTCGTGCACCTCCAGGCGGGTGGTGGGCAGCGCGCGGCGCACCAGGTACGGCATGATGGCCTCCAAGTCAATCACCACCTCGCGCTTCTTGTGCACCAGCGCGTACCGCGGCTCCAGCTCGTCGTGCACCCACCGTGCCGACGTGACCCCCGGGTGGAAGGGGTCGTTGGGCAGGGTGTACTTGGAAAACAGGGCGCGTGCCACCAGCGCCAGCGGCTGGTGCAGGATGATGGACACGGGGAGGTAGCGGCGGCAGCCGTCCGGCAGCGGCGCGCTGGAGATGTACATGGGGGAGCGGGGCGCTGCACCAGGTGCCTCGGGGGCCGCCGGCTGCGCGATTAGTGCCACGGATTCCACAGGCGGGACTGGGGCGCCCTCACCCGTGGGTACAGGTAGCGGCACCAACTGTAAAGGCTGCTGTGGCAGTGGCGGCGGCGGCGCTGCTGGCGTCAGGAGTGGTGGCACCGCTGGCGACCAATACGCGTCTGCGGCAGGCGCCGCCTGCTGTGATGGAGGCGGCGGCCGGCGCGAGCGCGTGCCGGAGCGCGCCGGTGTGGATAGCGGCATGCGCCGATACACAACGCCAGACAGCGGGCCGACGGGAGGTGGCGCCAACACTTGGCTGCGCAGCGCCGGTGCCAGGCTCAAGAACAGCCAGCCACCACACGCCAGCGCGGCGGCGGCAGACAGCGCGGTGGCAGCACTCGCCCACCCGCCCGCTTGCAGCAGCGTGGATGCATTATACACGGCACACAGTCCCAGCACCGCCACTATCACGCCGACTGGCAGCAGCGTGCTGGGTGATGCCGGCGGTGGCTGTCGGGCAGGATTGTTAGGCGATTGTTCTCGGCCGCGGTGTCGATGGTGGTGATGCCGCTGACCTACGCCGCTCGCGGGAGCTGTGAGGGAGGCAGCGTGGGAGTGCGCTGCCGCCTCCCCTGCCGCCGCCATTTCCGTCACTATCCGCTACTGTTGTTGTGCTCGTTGGTGATGGTGGAGGTGTGCGTGTGATACTATGGCAACAACAGCAGCTGCAGCTACAAGCAAGCAAATATGCACATGTATGAATGAATTACAGCGCGGGGGTGCTTAGTTTGGTTTTGCGCGCTGGTGTTCCTGTGGTGATTGATGGTTGCAATTTGTTAAAGGTGTTGCGGCCGTATCCTTGGCTCACCGTATCGTCGAATGCCTGGCAGCCTGACCGTCCAATGCAACTTGCCAACTTCAACCCAACGGTACACAAAGCAACGAGGCGCACAGCACGCTGCCTAAGCAAGGGGCGTGGCCGGTGCCGCCGCCGCCGCCGCCGCCGCCGCCTTGGCCTGCGCCGCCGCCACGCCCGCCGCCAGCGTCTTCAGCACCTTGGCCTGCTCTGACCGCTTGTGGTTGCACCACAGCAGCGTGTCGTCCAGCGTGCCGTCCAGGAAGCGCTTGTAAAACTCCTCGGCGTCCAGCAGCGGGTCCGCCGGCGGCAGCTCTGGCTTGATGAGCGCCATCAGGTGGCCGCGCTGCTTCCACTGGTTGCGCGCCTCCTCCAGCTCCATCTCGCCGCGCGTCAGCAGCATGTCAATAATGCGCGGGTCGGTGGCGTCCGCGTTCTTGCGGAACTGCAGCAGCGTCATGTGCCGGATCTCTGCCGGCGTCTCGTCAATCTGGTACATGGTGCGGATGGGCACCACCTCGCGGCACATGCGCCGGTACAGGTCCACCACGCGCCGCGCCAGCGCGCTGCGCAGGTCGCCGGTCGCCACCGCCCGCGTGATCGCCATGGTTGGCTATTGGACGGGCCTCCGGGCTAGCTGTTTGTCCACTCACTCGGCACACACTACTGCCGCCTCGCCGCCTTGCCGCTGCTACGTTGCCTGCTCGTTGCCTCACTCCTCCTCGTCGCCTCTCCTCTCCTCCTACTATCACTACTCCAGGTGAGGTTAGTGATTTGCAAAGCGCAACGCCGCCTTTGCCAACAATGTCACAGCCCCTATGCAACACAACTTGGAACTGAGCTCCGCCCGATGGTGTTACTTCTGCCGTGCCGCGCTCCTGTCGCACTTTGGTAGGTGACGCACACCACACCAGTTGGTCCAGTTCACCTCCCCCTCTTCTCTCCTCTCCTCCTCTCCTCTGGCAGTTCAAGTTCGCAATCGGAGTGATTTTTTCCAATTCTACTTCAGTCGCACATTTCGCAGCTACGCAGCGACGCTACACCAAAGCTGCCATCACGCCACCGTCACAAACAAAGTCGGTGGTGTGCTTCGCCGAGTGTATCCTTGTTTGAGTGCCCTGTTGGCGTCCCACCAGCCGCCATCCACCCGTTTCTCTTGTCGCCTAGCACTTCGTATCCTCAGCTACGCACACGCCCACACTGTCACCGCCGCCACCGCCAATTGTGGCAATGAGCCATCCCGTGACTCCCTGCGCAAGTCACGCTTCCCAGCAATATTTATTTGCTTTCGCACCCGCAACACCATTTTTTCGACGCCGCCCGCCCATCCTTCTCTCCTCTCTCCCCCCCTCGCACCCTTCCTTCAAGGGGCAGGTACTGTAGCCTGTAGGGTGTGGTGCCCTATTCGGTAGTGGGTCGATAACAAGGCGAAGAGGAACACGGGAACGGCAGTGAAAGATGGCGGATTCCACGGTCTCCACGGCGGCGGCGGCGGCAGCGGTGGCGCCTGTGCCGACGCCATCCGCCACTGCAGCTGCTACCACCACGACCACGCCAGCAGCAGCAGCAGCAGCAGAATCCGCGACCACGACGACGACAGCGCCGACGACCGCCGCCGCTGACGCGAACCCAACAGTGACTGCGACTCCGCCGGTAGCTGTGACGGCACCGGTGGTGAGCACGCCGGCGGCGGCGGCGGGGGACAAGGATGCGACGCCAGCGCCGCCAGTGCCTGCCCCCGCGGTGGGGGCAGCGGCGACGCGCCGTGCCGCCGATGAGTACTGGCTGGCAGCGCAGTTCTCACGCATGAACCGCGCGGTGCGCGACGCCCGCGCTGGCCGGCGTGTGCGCGATGATGATGTGGCGGCACTGGAGCAGGTGGCAGCATGGATTTGGCCACCGCAACTGACACCTGCCGCGCCGGCGTCGGCGGCAGGGGGCGCCACCGAGAGTAAGGGCGAGGAGAAAGAGGCAGAGGGGGAGACGGAGGCAGCAACGATGGAGGCGGCAACGATGGAGGCGGGCGGTGCTAGTGGCAGTGATGGTGAGGGTGCGCTGCCGCCCACCAACGCACCCCGGCCAAAGGACCTGCTGGCGTCTCTGCGTGCGTGCTTCCCGGAGGGCGGGTTTGCCTCGGTGTCCAAGCCTGGCTCGCTGGTGCAGCTGGCGGCACGGCAGCGCGTGGTGGGTTGCGACGTGGCGGGCGTGGTACGCACCGGCGGCGCTGTCGCCTCCATTGCCGGCACCACCTTTGTGCAGCCTGCCGCGGTGGTGGCGGCCGGGCCAGATGCCGCCATCACGCCTGAGGTGGTGGCGCATGTGCTGCGCGGCACCGACCTCACCGCCGTCCGCCGGGATGCTACCCTGGCTGGCGTCGTGTTCCGCCGCCTCCTGCCCCTGCTGGTGGCGGCGCCCCCTGTAGATGACGACAGCGGCGACGGTGGCGACGGCAAGGGTGGTGATGATGCGCCGCTTGTGCTGTCTGTCCGCCCGCCGATGGCGGCCGCGCCGGCGGCAGATGGTGGCGCGTACATCCTGGGGTCGTGGGCACGCCCCACCGCCGGCGCCACCGGTGCGTGGGTGGGCGTGCAGAGCGCGACGGGCGCCGTCGTGCCTGCCGCGCCCACAGCTGGCGACTCTGACAGCGAGACCGAGGCGTCTGCAGCGGGCGGCGCCGGTGCGGCGCCGGCAGCAGCAGCAGCAGCGTCAGCAGCGGGGGAGGAAGCACCGGCGCCACCCACCCGGTTGCGCGTTGTTGACTACCGTGGTGACGCGCCCGCCGCCCTGGCACCGCTGCCCGTGTTTACGCCGCTGGCGTCCCGCGGCGCGTCGCTGGCGCACTACCTCTCGCTGCCCGCCTTCCCAGACCTGCTACCTCAGCGCCTGCCATTCGTTGTGTCGTTGCGCATGGCGCCGCGCGCCGGCGGCGGGCCGGTGCAGTCCCTCTTTGCCACGCCGCACTACGGCATTGGGGTGCTGCCGACCGACGACGGCGCTAGTTACGCGGTGGTGGCGTGGGTGCGCACCGGCGGCGACGCCCTGCCCACCACACACGCCAAGCTTGCTGCCAAGGCACCTGCCATGCCGCTGCCATGGTGGACCACCGCGCCACCGGCGGCTGCTGCCGCGGCAACCGATGCCGGCGCGGGCGGCGCAGACGCCGTGGACGGCACGCCAGCGGCTGCTGCAGATGGCACAACACCGGCGGATGCGCCCAAGGCGCCGCGTGACCCTTATGTCACTCTGCTGCTGCGTGCCCCCACGGCGCTGTACGCAGACGCGCCGCCGTGGCAGGCGGTGGCACTCGCTATTGACCCCGAGGCGGGCGCCGCGCTGCTGGTGGTGGATGGCGCCGTGGCGGCGGCGGCGGCATTTGACGCCGCGCCGGGCGCCGCACGCGCCAAGAAGAAGGGCGCCGCGGCGGGCGCCACCTTCCCTGACGCGCCCCTGCCTGCCGTGGTGGGCGTGGACCTGGAGTACGACGTGACGCCAGACCCGCTGGCGGCGGGTGCCGCCGGCGACGCCGCGCTGGCACTGCCAGACCTGGCAGCCAGCCCCGCGGCGCGCATGCTGCTGGCGCGCCTCGTGGCTGCCGGCGCGGGGTCGCTGGGCGTGGAGGGTGAGGGCGACGCGGTGCCGCAGGCATGGGCCGGCACTGACGAGCTGGGCCTGTTCCGGCCCGTGCCAGAGCGCGCCTTTGCAGGCATGATTGCCGACGTGCGCCTGCTGGCCGGCGCCCTGGACGTGCCGTTTAGTCGTGTGCCGGCGCCTCCCGCAGCCGCACGCGCTAGCCGGGTTGGGAGCGGCGGCAGCGCCGGCGGCGGTGGCGGCGGTGGTGATGGTGCGGCGGCTGCACCCACTCCTGCACCCGCCCCCGCACCCACCCCAGCGCCAGCGCCTGCCCCTGCGATGGCAGACGAGGAGGTACCCATTATGCTGGATGTGGTGGATGACGCCGGCAGCTGGCAGTGCAGCAGCTGCACATACATCAACGACGTGGACTCAACCAGCTGCCTCATTTGCGAACTGAAGCGCCCCAAGCCCAAGACGCCCAAGAAGCCAAAGGGTGGCGCGCAGCAAAAGGGTGGTGGCGGCGGCGGCGGCGGCGGCGGCGGCAAGAAGGGTGGTGGCGGTGGCAAGGGTGGCAACAAGAAGGGTGGCGGTGGCGGTGGTGGCGGTGGCGGCGGCGGCGGCGGTGGCGGTGGTCGGGGTGCCGCTGCCAGCGGCGATGG
>Ga0066256_1004042_pt1 | contig 13438 bp, 5 predicted proteins | sample ThiBio_1000_biof_FD_87107 | JGI IMG/M metagenome (GOLD analysis project Ga0066256, IMG submission 87107) | Wastewater bioreactor microbial communities from Cape Town, South Africa - Thiocy_expt_1000_biof (version 2) | ecosystem: Engineered > Bioreactor > Thiocyanate-remediating >...
GGAGAGGAGAGGAGGAGAGGAGAGGAGAGGGAGAGATTTTCCAACCTTGGTACAACACACCAAGGCAGCTGCTGGCCTGCTGCTGCAAAGGGGGCGGCAATTCCGATACGGCACGGTGGCAAGGCGGACGCACACGCGGGGTGTGTGCACAGTACCATGGAGGCACGCATTCTGGCGTGGCGGCACTCGGTGCGGTCGACACTCGGGTTACGCACCATCGCACCGGTGCGTACCCTACTACCCGTTCGCTGCTGCAGCAACGGCAGCAGAGCAGCTGCTGCAGCGACAGTGGGCAGCAGCTGACAGACTACCCAGTGACAATCCAACCTGTGGGTTGTGGCACTCATGGCGCATAGCCGGTGCTGCCTTCCTAGCTCTGCTACGGGCCACGTCCTCGCTGCGCCTGACTTTCCCGCGTCGCCACGCACCCACACTCGCACACGCCCCACCCAACCCTACCCACCCTCCCCACCCCCAACCCCAGTGGTGGCAACGACGCGCGGCGGGGCAGAAACGCGTGCAAATGATTGTGGCATTCAACTTGGCGGTGGTGGCGGTGGGGCTGCCGTTCTTCTGGAACCGGGAGGTGGACCGCCGCGCCGCCGCGCGGGCCAAGGCGCGTGCCGACCGTGTCGCCGCCCTGCCCACCTCCGACGCCGCCGCCGAGCGGCTGGCCATTCAGGTGCGTGGTGGTGGGGGTGGGGAGGAGGGGGGAAGGGTGGGGTGTACAATGACAACGTCCACGACACCACGCGTTTGTACATACATACCGTTGCGCAGCTGCTGGTTAACGAGCGGCGCGCGGCGCGCGGGCTGCCGCCGTACCCGTACGCGCCGGAGGTGGCGCACACGGAGGAGGTGCGCGACCTGTTTGCCGCCGCAGAGCGGCTGCATCGGGAGCAGCAGGCAGCGGAGCGGCTGGTGGCGGCGGTGCACGACCACTACCGCTCCGTGTACGGCGGCAGCGCGGCGCCGCTGGCATGATGTCGCGGAGCGCCAGCGGGGCCAGCAGGCTGAGGATGATTTGTATGTGCCACTACCTCTACTGTATGATGCGCGACTGGCGGCGGCGTCACGCCCCACCTGGGGTATGGCGGCCCGTTGCCGACTATTAATTAGTTTGTGACCGTGATTGTGCCGCGTGGTTGTGTAACATGTGTGTGCGCGTGTGCTGCGTTGCGGTAGTTTACCGATGAAATGATGTATCGTACCGGTAACAACGATGTAACACTCCCCTGCCAATTCAAAGCGACCAGCCCCCCTGCCCGCGTGGTGTGGTCACCACGCGCGAAGGGGGTGGGGAGCGGATTGCAACACGCCGCGCCGCGCCGGTGATGACACGGCATCATCAGCACGACGCGACGCGGCGCAACGAGGCAAAGACAGCGCGGTGGGGGCGCTTTACTCCTCGTCGGCGGCCAGCTTGGCCTTGAGCGCTGCCAGGCGCTTCGCCTTCTTGGTGGCGACGGCGGCCTTGCGCGCCTCCAGGGTGCGGCGCGCGGGGTGCGCGTACTTCTTGGTGACGGCGTACGCCTTGCGCGTGGGCGCGGGCGTGGGGTCCTTGCGGATGGCAGCGTGCGCCGCCTTGTACATGGCCTCCACCTTGTCCTTCGTCACGCCGGCCGCCAGGTACTTGGCAAAGTGCTCCGAGTACTTCTTGGCGTCCTCGCCCTCCATGTGCTTCATGTACGCCGCCACGTGCAGGCCAAAGATGCGCTCCTTGTGCGCCGCCGGCTTGTACTCCTTCGCCTCACGGTTGTAGCCGGGGAAGCGCTTGGCGGAGTGCGGGATGTCCATGCCGCCGTCCGCCGCGCCCTTCAGCACGCCAAACACGCGGGAGCCGGTGGTGGTGGGGCGCAGGCCCACATCCAGCACGGCGTGGAAGGGCTTCTTCTCGCCCATCGCCGCCACCCAGAAGTCGCGCGCGCGGCCGGCATCGTTGGTGTGCGTCGTCTTCACCACCTCGCCCGTCACCTTCTCGTTGCCCTTGTACGCCGCGTCCAGGCCGTACTTCGTCAGCGTGCGGCGCGCCACCAGCAGGCCCACCGCGTACGCCGCCGCGTAGTTCTTCAGGCCCACCTTCACGCCGTAGCGCGGCAGCTCCGACGAGTACGCCGACGCCACCACCACGTCGTGGTCCAGCTCCGACCGCATCACCTGCGCAATGACGTAGCGGTTCGTCAGGCGCGCCACCAGCCGGAAGCGCGGCGCCGAGTACAGGTTCTTGTCCTGCACGACCAGCCGCTTGCGCGCGCGGTAGTCCGTCTTGCCCTCATTTCTGCGACGGTACTTGGTCTGGTACCGCGAGAAGTACGACTTGGTCTTCTGGACCTTCACGAACGGCTGCAGGTTGGGGTGTGAGGGGTTGGGATTTGAGTGGGGGTATGCCATGGTGGCTGGTTGGTTAGGGTGGTGTGTGTGTACCTCCTCTCGCCAGGAATCCAAAAAATAAACCGATCCCGCCAGCAGCCCACCACCACAATCAACCACCGCAAGCCACCAATCAGCACCAATATCAGCACCAACAGCCAATAGCACCAGCAGCAGCAGCGTTGTCGTCGTCAATCAAACATGGCAGTACCAGTAGCAGCATGGGAAACCGGTCCCCCACTAAATCTACACGCCACCAGCCGCCTTCTCTCTCGCCTCCTCGCACTCCTGCTACATATCAACACACGCAACCACCGCCGCCGGCGCCCGCCGCTACGCACCATTCTCGCTAACTTCCTGTAAGGTAGGCGTAGCTTAACAATGCCAGTTCTGCGCCCCCGCCGCCGGCGCGCATTTTCGAACTGACGGGTGAGGGGGAGTGGAGAGCAACTTCAACGTGGACGGAAAAAACGAGGCCAAACCCCAAAATGATATTCCAGCAAAAATACTCCACGCCAGCCATGCGGTAGGCGTGGTGGTAAAGTTGTGACGCGCGCCGTGCGCACGCGTAATTCCGCGGCATTCCCTGTGGTGGTCCATACCTGTGCGCGCCACGTTGTCGTCATATTGTAGCAGCGCGCTCATAAAGTTTTATTCGCCGCAACTCGCGTTCGCGCGCGCCCTACCTCTCCTCTCCCTCTCCTCTCCTCTCCCTCCTCGCCGTCCCACATGGACACCGCGGTCGTGCCGCCGGTGGCCGCCGCGGCGCCTCCCCCGCCGCCTGTCCCGGTGCACCGCACCATGTCTGCGCGGATGGCGGTACCCGATTTTGAGGGCGCGGTGCAGGTATGTTGATGTGCTGATGCGTGGCAGCAACGTGGCATTCGACCAATGAACGCACTCTCACTTGTATCCCCACCCCCCCACCCACCCCCACACCACCGGCAGATCATTTCTGTGAACGAGACGGGCGAGGTGTTTGAGCTGCATGACGCGCGGGTGCGGCACATCCTGGCGCGCGTGCCGCCGGACCTGAAGGTGGCGGTGGTGTCGGTGGTGGGCGCGTTCCGCACCGGCAAGAGCTTCCTGCTGGACCTCATGCTGCGCTACCTGCGCTACTATGACGAGAACCCGACCGCGCGCGCGGGGGAGGGCGAGACGGCGTGGATGACGGGCGAGAAGCTGGAGGGCGGGTCAAACTCGGTTGAGCAGCCCGCCCTCCTGTTTTCCACCGTGCCAGAGGCCTCCACCACCGCCAAGACGATTGCCGAGATGCAGGAGCGCGCCACAACGGTGGTGAGCGCCAGCAGCAACGGGGCGGCGGCGGGTAATGAGGGCGTGGCAGCAAGCAGCGGCAGCAGTGGTGGTGCCGCGGGCGCTGCTACCGGCGTTGCGCGTGCTGCCGCCGCGGCGGCGGCAGCGGGTGGTGGAGGTGGCGCGGGTGGCGCTGCAGCCGCCGCGAGTGCTGCACCGGCGTCACGCGCCGGCTTCCTGTGGCGAGCAGGCGATGACCGCGCCACGACCGGCATTTGGATGTGGTCGCGCCCTTTTATTCGCACCACACCCGCTGGCGAGCGCGTGGCGGTGCTGCTGATGGACACGCAGGGTCTGTTTGACCGCAAGACCAGCCAGCGCCTCACCACCTGCATTTTTGGCCTCTCCACCCTCATCTCGTCCTACTCCATCTACAACATCAAGGAGCGCATCCAGGAGGACGCGGTGCAGCACCTGGCGCTGTTTGCAGAGTACAGCCGCAAGGTGCAGCGTGACGAGGCTGCAGAGGCGGAGGAGGGCGCAGCTTCAGCAGCAGCAGCAGCAGCAGGCAGAGCTGCCGCCGCTGCCGTAGTTGCTGCTGCTTTGCCGCCGTCGCCTGTACGCTCGGCGCTGGACACCTTGGCTGCCGTGGCGGTAGTCGAGCGCAGCAGCGGTGGTGGTGGCGGCGGCGGCGGTGGCGGGCGTGCCTCGGTTCGTCGCCTCCCGCCCTTCCAGCGCATTGAGCTGCTGGTGCGGGATGCCGAGCTGGATGATGCGGTTTGGCGGGATGCGGGCGCGCTGGCCGCCGACCAGACGGCCTGCGTGGATTCATTCTTGGCAGACAACTACAACAACGACGTGCGCGTGGTGCGCGAGGTGATCCGGGACTCGTTCCAGCGCATTACCTGCGTCAAGCTGCCGCACCCCGGGCTGGCGGTGCGCAAGCCCACCTTCACTGGCAGCTTGGAGACGGTGGAGGACACGTTCAAGGTGGCGGTGGCGCGGTACATTCACCACCTGTTCAACGACGACCTGTTTGTCAAGGTGGTGAACGGCGTTGACATCACGGCGCCGCAGCTGCAGAGCTACATCCAGACCTACGCCCGCCTTTTCCAGACCGTACGTTATTCGTGTTTGTGTGTTTGTTTGTGGGTGTGTGGGTGTGTGCGTGGGGGGCGACCGAGAACTGCATCATCCAAGAGTTTGCCGCGCGCTTATGCTTCCTCGCGCGGCAGCTCACTATAAACGGTGCAACATGAATGCGGCGGACGGGTGCCTGCGCGCTGCCCTCGTGGCGGCGTGCATGGCACCGCGCTGCAGGGATCTGACTTGGCACGTGTGGCCTGCTTCTTGTTAACCCCATGAGGGAAACCACACGACTGTTGGAGCCGACATCTCTCTGATTAACTTGGCGTTGTTGGCGTGGGATTGGTGTGTGGGTTGTGGCGCGTTGGTATATCGTGTCCACCATATTTCCCACCGCCACCACCACGCTGCAGAATGGCGCGTTCCCAGAGCCACGCCTGCTGGTGGAGGCCACGGCGGAGGCGAGCAACACGAATGCGAAGCTGATGGGCCTGCGGCATTACCGCGAGCACATGGAGCGCGTGCTCGGCGAGGGCTACCAGGCAGACGACGCGCTGGTGGCGCGCAGCGAGGCGCTGCAGGGCGCAGCGCTGGAAATCTTTGGGCGCATCGCCAACTTTGGTTCGGAGCGCCTGATTGCCGCGTCACGCGACGAGCTGGTGGCGGAGCTGCGGACGGCGCACGAGGGGTATGTGGTGCGCAACCGGGACGGCAACCCGCTGCGCAACGTGGAGCTGGTGGTGTTTGCACTCGCCATCGTGCTGGCGTCCTGGATGCTCAAGTTCATCCTGGACTTCTCGTGCGCGCCCTTCTCCAACTTCTGCGCGCGCGGCTCCCAGATGTTTGCCTTCATCGCCAGCGTGACGCTGCTGGTGACGGTGGGCGTGATGGTGTGGGTGGGCAAGAGCGCGCTGGTGCGGTTCAAGGCGGTGGCGGGCGCGTTGGTGAACGCGGCGATGGCGATGGGCGGCAGTGCCGGCCTCGCGTCGCTGACCGCCGCCGTCGCCAACACCGCCGGCGCGCCAGCCGCCGCTGCCGCCGCCGCCTCTGCCACCGCCACTGGCATCGCGCCGCCGCACGAGAGCAGCACCATCCGCCACCGTGCCACCACCGTGCGCCTCGCCTAACAAGGGAATTGAAGCGACAACCTAATGTGTTCAATCATTTAATTATCTATTTAGCGTTGCTGCCGCGCGAGCTAAACACCCACACGATGGCAACCACCGCGACAAGGATGAGCAGCAGGCCGCCGTTGGAGAGCCAGGACACGATGCGCTCCCACAGCGTGTACTGCGGCGGCACGTCCGGCTCCGGGATGTAGGGGTCCTGGTTGGGTGCCGCGCGGCCCAGCCCCACCGGCCGCGTCGTGTAAACGCTCTCTGGCACGAGCGACACCTGCACCCACATGCGCCCCCGCGTGCCGTACTCCCCCGCCGGCGCCATGTTCACCACCTGCACGCCCACCTCCTGCCGCACCGCGCCGTTGCGCGCCGCCGCCGCCAGCAGCGGGTCCAGCTCCAGCACCGCCTCCGACAGCAGGCGGTCGGACGCAAACCAGGGCATGGGGTGCCAGGAGCGCAGACGCAGGCGGGGCGACACGGCGCGGTTGGCGCCGTCCACACGCACGCGGTACCGCAGCCGCCAATTGATCTCCAGGTTGGTGCCGTTCTCGCCCGTGCCGCGCCGGCCCGGGTGCGCCGGCGTACGGTATGCGTGCTCCAGCGGCGCCTCGCGCCGCCGCGGGTCCGCCAGCGCCGCTGCCACGCCGCCTGCGTCACCGCCGCCCAGCCGGCCCGCCAGACCAGCCCACCACGACGTGGCGGGCGGCGCGGCGCCCAGACCCGCCTCCCGCGCCCGGTTGGCGCCGTCGCCCACCGTCAGCAGCTCCGCGGTGGCGTACACCGGCACCTTGGACCCGCGCTCGTTCTGCTGCAGCGTCCACACAATGACGCGCAGCTCCCACGCCGGCAGCGCCAGCCCGCCGCTGCCGTCCTCCACCAGCGGCGGCCGCAGCACCACGCCCTGCGGCGCCATGCCTACCCACAACCGCAGCCGCCCGCACGCCACACCTAGCCTGTCGGTGTCGACATCGCCGTCGCCGTCATCATCCTCAGTGGCGGAGGCGGCGGCGGCGGCGCCGCTGCCGGGCACCAACGCGTCACGCGGTGCAAACAGGCGGCGCATCTCCACCGGGATGTAGGCCGCGCTCAGGCAGCGCCGCCACACCGCGTTGGACCACCGCCGCTCCAGGTTGATGCGCGTCTCACCCACCACCACCACCCCCATACCCAGCGCCTTGGCGTAGCACACCTGCACCACCAGCGTGGTGCGGCCCGGCACGTAGGCGTCCAGGTAGTACTCTCGCATAAAGGCGGGGTTCTTGGACCGCTCCTCGCCCTCCGCGCCCTCCTCGCCGTCATCGCCGCCGCCACTCCGGCCAGTGCCGCCGCCGCTCCCACTACCGCCACCGCCGCCGCCGCCGCTACGCACGGCGCGCGCGCCAGGGCTGCCATTGGCTTCATCCACAAGGAAGCGGCCATCCGCGTCGTCCACGCCGCTGCCGTCCACCCGGATGCGCAGGAACGCAGCCACGCCGTTGCCGTCCGCGTCCGAGATGCGATACGCGCGGTACACCACCAGGCGCACCTTCAGGCGCTGGTACATGGGCGCCTCGCGGTCGGGCACCAGCAGGTTCAACATCATGGCATCAAAGGGGTCCATGTCGGTACCCAGCGCGCCGCCCGCCCTGCCGCCCGCCCCATCGGCGGCTTGCCGACGACGCAGCACTAGCTCGCCGCCGTCCTCCGTGTCGTGCCGGTCCCCATGCAGCATACGACGCACCGACCGCGTAGCCACGCGCCGCGCACCACCCTTGCGTTTGTTGCGTGCGCTAGTCTTGCCACCAGCCGCCGCCGCATGCTCACCGTCAACGCCGCCTACGCCGCCGGCCCCTGCTGCGGGCTCCCCGTCACCACCCTTGCCTGCCGCCGCCCCCGCCGCTGCGTCATCGTCGCCGCCAAAGGCGTCCTCCCCCACCATGATGTCGTCGTCGTCGTCATCATCGGCGGCGTCACCGCCGTCGCCGTCATCAAAATCCAGGAACTCGCCTACCGGCTCGTCAAACGCGTCCTCGCCGCCGCCGGGCGTAATGTGGCTGCTGACGTCCCCCGGCACCTCCTCGCTGACTTCCGCTGCCGGCGCGCCGTCATCGACGTGTGGCGCAGGTAGGGGCGGCGCCGGGATCTGGTATGCGCGCGCCACGGCGCGTGTGTCGTCCCACGCCTCCGCGGGACGCAGCGTGAAAGTACCCACCAACCGCCCCGTGGCCTGCCATAGCAGGCTGGCAGCGGCGTCTGCCGTCACAACCTCACCCGCCGCCGTGGTGTTGAAGCTGGTGACATGGATGTTGAACCCGCTGTCCATCCACACGCCCAGGCTGCCCGTCAGCACGCCCGCCAGCACGGTGGAGACGGGCGGCGCGGCGGGCAAGCGCAGCGTGACGTACTGCAGCGGCGTGGCAGCCAGCCAGTCGGCAGCCTCCAGCTCCTCGCCATACTGCGCAAACACCCACACGGCGGACGGCTTAAGCGCGTACACGCCGCGGCGCAGCGCCTCCATGTCCAGCACCGCCTCCTCCATGGCACGCCGCGCCGCGCCAATGCCGTTCCCGCGCTCGTTGATCCGGATGCGGTTCCGCAGGCGGCCAATGGGCCACTCTGGCCCACTAGCCCGCACCACCACGGCGCCACCGCCGCCGCCGCCGCCGCTACCGGCGTACGACACGTGGATGCCGGCGGCATCCAGCATGCCATCCACGTCCACCGCACGCGCATTCAGCCCCCCAAACCGCCCCTTCTCTGCCGCCTCCAGGCGCATGTCCACCATCAGCATGCTATGCGACGGAATGACACCCGGCGGCACCGCGGCGGCGCCGCCGCCTCCGCCCGCCGCTCCACCGCCGCCGCCGCCGGCCGCCCCTGTGTCGTCGCCACTGTCGGCGTCGCTGCCGTCGCCCGCCAGCGCGTCGCCCGCCACCGCAAACGGCGTGACGCGCACCACCGAGAACGCCAGCATGGCGGCGTTGGCGTTTGGCACCAGGCGCAGCGGCGCGCCGGAGCGCAGGGACATGACTGACATGTTATCGTCGCCGGCGGCGTGGTCACCGCCGGGGCCGTCACTACCGTCGGCACCGCCGCCAACACCAGCAGCAGCAGCAGCACCGCCGTCGCCGTCGCCGTCGCCGCCAGGCGACGCAATGCCAATGGTGGGCGCGGCTACGCCAGCACCGGGCGGTGAGGTGGTCGCGCCCGACGGCAGCGGCTTATTTGCCACCATCGGCTCCAGCGCCGCCCACGTGGCTTCGCCGCGGAAGCCCAGGAACAGGGCCGCGTGGGTGTCCTCCACCTCCGGCAGGTGCGCGGGGGAGGTGAGGCGTGCCAGCGCCTTGGCCACCTCGCGGCTGTCAGGCGCCACCTTGATGCGGCTGCCGTGCGCCGCCGCCACCGACGCGCCGTCCGCGTACGTACTGCGGTTGTCCACCACGCTGGCGTGGTCGCGCCGGTCGGACACCCGCAGGCTGCCGCTGGCAATGATGGTGCGCTCCGCCACCACGCGCACCAGGGGTAGGGCAGGCGGCAGGGTGGCCGCCAACGAGCGCAGCGGCACGCTGGCGACGCCCGCCAACACCCACCCATTGCCGTGCCACCTGACGGGGAACATGGAGTCCCACAGGCTACCCTCGTCGCCGCCGCCGTCCCCGTTGCTATCCTCCCCGCCACCGCCGCCCGCGCCACCGCGGCCGCCGCCACGGGCACCGGGCTCCGCCACCCGCCGCCACACAAACAGGGTGGCGTCGGGGGCGTAGTCGGTGTTGTAGGGGAGCCACAGTGGCTCGCGGCTGGAGTTGGACACCAGTAGCTGTGGGTTGGACAGACACAAGCGCCCCCATGCCGACCGTGGCACGCCGTCAGTCGGCAGCATCACTTTGCCCACCGCCTCCACCGTCATGGCGGTCACGGAGGGCGCCACGACGCGGGCGGCCGTGCGGCTGTATGGCGGCGGTGGGGCGCGGCGCTGAGACGACGATGGTGCCGGTAGAGGAACCCCGGCGGGCGCGGGTGGGGGAGACACCGCATCCAGTTGCCACGGCGCGTACCGCGCCTGCGGCGCGCGCGTGCGGCGGTACAGCGCGTCACTCAGGCTGGACACCGGCAGCTCCGACCGCGGCGCGGCGCTCCCGACCTCCCCCGTCTGCGTGTGTCGATACCACTTGCCCGCCGCCAGCGCCGCGTCACCTGCGTCAGGCACCACAAATTCGACGCGCCAGGTGGTGGCACCACCATCCTCGCCTGACGCTGCCGCCGCAGCAGCATCATCCACCACGCCGGGCGGCAGCACCATGTCGCGCGCACCCACCACAAACATGCGGAAGTCGGTGGGCCGCAGGATGGGCAGCCACGGCTGCATGCGCCGCGCCAGCGCGACACCAACGTCCTTTGGCACGCCGTACCGCTTGGCAACCGCCCAGTGCGCCGACAGCTGGGTGGTGAAGGCGGCGGAAGCTGCGGCGGCACCCGGCACCGGCACCGGCGCCGTCACGCCGTCGTCAATGCTGCCTGTCGGGTTGGTGGACGCCAGCCAGTGGCGCACCACCGCGTCGTCATACGTCATCCACACCAACAGCTCACCCGCTGCGATGCTGGCGTCTTTGGCATCCACTAGGGGCAGCCACACGGGCGCGGAGGTGACGCGCAGGGCGTCCGCCGGCACCACTGCCAGCGGCGCGCCGTCCAGGCACACCGACACGCGCAAGCCCGGTGGCACACTGTCTGCCGCCGCCAGCGTGGCAAAGTGCGGGTTAGAGAGCGCATACTCGTATGCCGCCTCGCCTACCATTTCATCTCCCCCATCACCACCGCCAACGCCACCGCCGTCACCGACGACACTGCCACCGACGACACCGCCGCCGCCATCCACGGCCGCGCCGGCGCCGGCGCCAAAGTGGACGCGGCGGCGGCGGCGGACGGGGGGCAACACCATGCGCAGCGGGAGGGCAAAGGCGTGGTACCACAGCGGGGAGGGGCACACGTCCGCCAGTGGCGGCGTACTATACGGCAGCGTCAGCGCGGTGGCAACCTGCACAGCCAGCCCGACAGGGTGGTCTGATGGTGGTGGGGGCGGAGCCGCTGGCGCAGGCGGTGGCGCGGCGGCGGGCGCAGCTGCACGTGCCGGTGACGGCGACGGCGGCGGCGGCGGTGGGGTGGGCATGCGGCGGCGCAGGGCGCGCTGCAGGAAGATCGTGGGCGGCAGTGGCAGGCCGCGCGCCTGGTACACACAACAAAACAGTTTACGGCGGACCACCACGCCGGGGGCCAGCAGGCCCTCCCGCCGCAGCTGGGCCAGGCGCGGGCCCGACCAGATGGCGCCCGGGGCGGGGGGGGGTGCTCCCCCCCCCCCCCCCCCCCCCCCGCGCGGCCTCCGCTGCCGACTTGCGCGCCCGTCGTCCTCCCGGCCCCACCGCGCCCGGATGCGCGCGCTGGCAGCAGCCGCCTCGCCAACCACCGGCAGCGGCATGGGCGGGTGCCGCATGCCCAGCTCCACTACCTTGCGCCCTCCCAGTGCCATGTCACGCATGGCGGCGGACGTGGTCACACAGCCCGCTGCACCGCCGCCGCGCTCGTCATCGTCGTCATCGTCGCCGCCGTCCTCGTCACCGTCGCTGTAATCGTCGCCGCCCGCCTCCCCGCCGCCCTCAGAGTCGCTGCCGGCGTCACCGGTGGCGCGCAGGAACGGGTTGCCGGTGTCGCTGCCGGCAGGTAGCATGCGTCGCGCGGCTGCGGCAGCTGCTGCAGCGGCCGCCGCCGCCGCCGGGCCCGATGCACTGTTACTAATGGCGGCGCCGGGCACCGCGCCCTGCCGCCGCTGCTGCATGGCGGCCTGCACCAGCACACGCATGCCGGCGGCGCCGGGGGCGACTGCGGTGGGGGTAAACATGCTGGTGGCGGCGCCGGTGGCCATGGCCACCGCCACCTCAGCGGCGTCCGCGGCGGGCGCGTCATCAAAGGCGGGGCGGTAGGCGGGCGCGACGGCGTACCAGGATGCGGCGACGGGGGCGGTGGACGGCGTGCCGCGCCGCCGGTAGATGGCCGCGGCGGGGATGCGCGCCACGCCCACGTGCGACACGCCCGCCAGCGGGCTGTAGGTAAAGACATTAATAAACAGGTCCCACACCTGGCGCTGCAGGTAGTGTGGCGCACCCTCCCGCAGGGACGGCAGCGTGCGGCTTGCCAGCGCGTTGCCAGTGGTGAAGTTCAGGGACGCGACGCCGGCAGCGACGGGCGCCCAGGGCGACACAACGGTGGTGGCGCCAAACGACACGGCGACGCGCAGCTGGCCCAGAAACCCGGCGTCCACGCCCGTCACCTCCAGCAGGCGCGTGGATACCAGCGTGCCGACGGGCGGCGGCTCGGGCGGCGCGTCGCGCAGCAGGCCGACGGAGCGCAGCGGCGGCTCGCGCTGCACGTCCACATGCAGCAGCACGCGGCCCAGGAAGGCGGCGGTGCGAGGGATGCCAGCGGCGGCAGAAAAAGGCAGGACGGACTGCACCGCAGAAATGAGGGCACCCGCCACGCCCGGCCCCGTGGTAGCGTCATCCAGCGCGCCAACGTCCAGCAGTGGACCGTGGAAGTTGACCCAGTGCGGCCGCAACGGCGTCATGGCCAGCGATTTGAGCGACAGAGTGTGCGTGGCGAGCAGCATGGAGGCGTCAACGCCCACGCCGCGCGCGTGGTGCAGCTCAATGTAGATGGCGTCGGCGTGGCCGGTGCGATACGCCGGCAGCGACAGCTCCTCATTCCACACCGGCGCCTGCGTGCCGGTGAGGCGCGAGGTGGCCACCATCTCAGAGCCGTGGCGCACCACGACGTACGGGTTGGCGGCGGCGCCGGCGGGTGCACCGGACACCAGGCGCACAATGTCGTCACCGCGGTACACGCGCACCACAAGGCGGCCGGGCCGGCGATCCACGGTTGGAGACCCCACCGGCAGCAGGGGCGCCGCGTTAGCCAGCACCGCGGTGGCAGCGTCTGGCACGCCGTCGCGCGCGTGCGCGTCGCCCTTCAGCCGCGCCGCCTCCACCGCGCTCGCCGCCGCCGCCGCCATCGCGGCATCTGAAAATGCCAGCGCCGTACCACCCAACCGGTCGCCCGGCCCCAGCACCGTCACCGTGACGCGCAGCTTGGCCGCCACGCGTGCCGGGTTGGCCAGGTCGGGCACCGCCACCCACTGGTCTGACACCTGGAACGGCGTCTCCGCCTGCGTGTGCACGCTCTCCAGGTTGAAGGCGTACACGCCCAGCACGTCGTCCGCCGCCAGCATGTTGGCGGACCGCACGCGGATGCGGATGGTGGCGCGCTTGTACGCCTCCGGCGTCAGCAGCACGCTGTCAAACGTGAACGCCGCATTCCACAGGCACGACGTCGACTCGTAGCTCACCACCGTCCGCCGCGTCCGCCCCGCCACCTCCACCTCCGCATACGGATTTGGCACGCCGCCATCTCTGTGGGTAGGGGGGGGGGGGGGGGGGGGGGGGGGGGGGGGGGCGTTAGTGGCTGGGGGCGTACTGCCCCCCCCCCGCAACGAACCGTGATGCGTTTTACCCCCCCTCCCCCCGCACCACCCTGCCGGGGTTGGGACGCCCCATGGCGGCAACCCCCCCCCCCCACCCCCC
>Ga0066256_1004044_pt1 | contig 13434 bp, 11 predicted proteins | sample ThiBio_1000_biof_FD_87107 | JGI IMG/M metagenome (GOLD analysis project Ga0066256, IMG submission 87107) | Wastewater bioreactor microbial communities from Cape Town, South Africa - Thiocy_expt_1000_biof (version 2) | ecosystem: Engineered > Bioreactor > Thiocyanate-remediating >...
CGTGTGGTTGGGGGCGGGTGGGGGGGCGCGCGCGGGGCCGGGGCGCCCCGCGGGGGCGGCGCGGGGGGCGGCTGCGCGGCGGGCGGCGGCGCTCGGGGGGGTATTGCCGGCCGGGGGCGCCGGCGCCGGGGCGCCGCCGCCGGCGCCGCCGCCCGGGGGGGGCGGCACGGCGGATTGTGTCCCGGCGGGCGAGGCAGGAAGGGCCGCGGCCGCGCCTGCCGCAGGCGTCGCTCCGGGGCCGACCCCGGAGGCGCCAGACGCATCCGGGGGTGTCGACGGACGCGCCGAATCGGGCGCAGCGCTGCGCGCGGCATCGCCCGCAACGGCGCGCGTCGAATCGGACGGAGCTCGCGTCGCATCGCCGGCGCCCGGGCCGGCGCTCGGGCCGGCGCCCGGGCCGGTGCCCGGCGCGAGCGGCACGACGTCGACCGACCGACCCGGCCCGCTGCCGCCGCTGCCCGGTTCGAGCACCCGGCCGAAATCGGCCCCGCGTCCGAAATACATCGCGATGGCGACCACGCCGATCACGCCGAGAATGATCCAGACGATACGGCTGCCCGAGCCGCCGTTGTCGAAGCCCAGCGCGCCGTGCCGGGGCAACGGCGAATCGAGCGACGACGAAGGCTTCAGTTCCGGCGCGCCGTTCGGTGAGCCCAGCGTCGCCAGCAACGGCGCGACGTCGAGCTGCAACGCCTTGCCGTAGGCGCGGATCGCGCCGCGCACGAATGCCGTGCCGGGCAGCGCTTCCCAGCGGCCATGCTCGATCGCATCGATCTGCCGCGGCATCATGCCGAGCTTGGCGGCGACGTCGGATATCGACCAGCCGCGCGCCTCGCGGGCGGCGCAGAGCTGCTCGAGCGATGCGATCTGGGTGATCGACTCCGGAGAGGTAGTCGCTTCGACGTTCATGGATGTCCTGTTCACCCCCCGAAACGGCCCTGCGCGAGCAGCGCCGACTCGGGTGAATCGGGGAAACGGCGTCGCAGCTGCAACGCCAGGCTCTTCTCGGCGTCGCCGTTGCCCAGCGAATGCTCGACGCGCAGCGCGAGCCAGAGCGTCTGCGCCGTCGGCTCGTAGGTGCTGAGCAGTCGCTGCGAATAGAAGCGCGCCCGGCTCGCCTCACCGCGCTTCAGGTACAGCTCGGCGAGGTGATACATCGCGACCGCGTTGGACGGATCGACCTGGAAGGCGCGCTGCAGGTTGCGCTCGGCCGTTTCCTCGTCGCCGATGCGCAATGCGCAGATGCCGGCGTTGTGCAGCGGCTTGGCCGGCGTGCGATACAGCGGATCGTTCAGCGCCCGCGCGAAGCGGTCGAGCGAGGCGCGCTCGCGTCCGGTCTGGCAGAGGAACCAGCCGTAGCTGTTGTTCAGGTCGGCGTCGTTCGGCGCCAGCCGCAAGCCGTGCTGGAAGGCGTCCTCGGCGCGATCGCGATCGCCCAGATCGTTGTACACCAGGCCGAGCACGCCGTAGACGGGCGCGTAGTTCGGATCGATCTCGATGGCCTGGCGAAGCTCGTCGAGCGCAACCGTGAAGTTGCTCTGCTGATAGTAGCTCGCCGCCAGCTCCAGCCGGATGCGCGCGCGGCGCCGCTCTTCGCTCTCTTCGGGCGAGCCGGGCAGCGGCGAGCGCGCGGCGGACGGCGAAGCGATGTTCGCGCCGGACTCGGAAGCCGAGGTTCCGTCGGTGGCGCAGCCGGCGAGCCACAGCAGCGAAGCCAGCGCGGCGGCAACGGCAAGGGGAGCTTTCACGGGCGCAGGTCCGTCAATGGGTTCTTTCCAGGAAGCGCACGCGCTGCTCGCGTTCGCGCAGCCGGGTGCGATCCTGCACTTCGCCGGCGAGCTGCCCGCAGGCCGCATCGATGTCGTCGCCGCGCGTGCGCCGCACCGTGGTGACGATGCCGGCGTCGACCAGCCGCTGCGCGAAGGCCCGGATTCGCGCGTCGGGCGAGCGGCGCAACCCCGAGTTCGGGAACGGATTGAACGGAATCAGGTTGAATTTGCAGGGCAGGTCGCGCACGCAGCGCAGCAGCGCCTCGGCGTGCGCGACGCTGTCGTTCACGCCGTCGAGCATCACGTACTCGAAGGTGATGAAGTCGCGCGGCGCGCGCTCGAGATAGCGGCGGCACGCGGCCATCAGTTCGGCCAGCGGGTACTTGCGGTTCAACGGAACGAGCCGGTCGCGCAGTTCGTCGTCGGGCGCGTGCAGCGAAACGGCGAGCGCCACCGGGCAGTCTTCGCGCAGCCGATCGATCATCGGCACGACACCGGAGGTGGACACGGTGACGCGCCGGCGCGAAAGTCCGTAGGCGTGATCGTCGAGCAGCAGGCGCAGCGCCGTGAGCGTCGCCGAGTAGTTCTGCAAGGGCTCGCCCATGCCCATGAACACGACGTTCGTCACGATGCGGGCGTCGTTCGCCCGTTCGAGCGAGCGCTTCGCGTGCCAGACCTGCGCGACGATCTCGTCGGCGCGCAGGTTGCGCGCGAAGCCCTGCTTGCCGGTGGAGCAGAACAGGCAGTTCACCGCGCAGCCCGCCTGCGTGGAGACGCACAGCGTGCCGCGATCGGTTTCCGGGATGAACACGGTCTCGACCGCATTGCCCGCGCCGACGTCGAGCAGCCACTTGCGCGTGCCGTCGGCCGACTCGTGATCGGCGAGCACCGGCGGCGCCTCTACGCACGCGCGCTCGGCGAGCACGCGACGGAAATCCTGCGCGAGATCGGTCATCGCGTCGAAGTCGGCCGCGCTGCGCTGGTGCACCCAGCGCAGCAGCTGGCGCGCGCGAAAGGTCTTCTGGCCCCAATCGACGCATTGCCGCTCGAGCGCTTCCCGATCCAGGCCGAGCAGCCGGACCTTCTGCGCTTCGTTGCCCGTCGACGCGTTCATGACAGCTCGCAGGACGGCCTTGAACAACCGCGGATCAGCGCGAGTGCAGGTCGAGCGTCGGGAAGAAGAACGCGATCTCGGTTTGCGCGGTGTCGGCGCCGTCCGAGCCGTGCACCGCGTTCGCGTCGATGCTTTCGGCGAAGTCGGCACGGATCGTTCCCGCGGCCGCCTTCTTCGGATCGGTGGCGCCCATCAGGTCGCGGTTCCGGCGGATGGCGTCTTCGCCTTCGAGCACCTGGATCATCACCGGGCCCGAGCTCATGAACGAGACGAGATCGGCATAGAACGGGCGCTCCTTGTGGACCGCATAGAAGCCGCCGGCCTGCTCGCGCGACAGATGCATCATCCGCGCAGCAATGATCTTCACCCCCGCGCCCTCGAAGCGCGCGTAGATCTGCCCGATCACGTTCCTGGCGACGGCATCGGGCTTGATGATGGACAGGGTTCGTTCTACAGCCATGGAAATTCCGGTGAGGCACCGCCGCACGATCGCGGCAGGGCGACCACAACGCGGCAAATGCGGGTTCGTCGGTGAATTATTGAATAGAATGCGCGGAAATCCGCCGTTGCAGGCGAAGGTGTGGCGCATCTTCAACGCCTGGGCGCACGCGCCGAAGACGAGTGCGCGGCGCGCCGGCAAGTTTAACATGCGTCCACCCGCTCACCGGGCCCCGGGCATGCTGCCCGAAGACGCGGGGGCGGCTTGAAACCGGCGACAGGCGCCCCAACATCGGGCACGATGGCAGCTTCACGGCCCTTGGTGATCCTCAGTGACCCTCAGTGGTCCTTGGTGATCATCTCGTGGCCCCCTCGGTGCCCCCTTACCGGAGAAGACATCGCATGGCATTCCAGCAGAACCAACTCGGCACGCCCGTGGCGCGCGGCGGCTACGGCGGCGCGATCGACGCGGCCAGTCGCAACCGCGTGCTGCGCAACACCTACTGGCTGCTCGCGCTTTCGATGGTGCCCACCGTGCTGGGCGCGTGGATCGGCGTGCAGACCGGCTTCTCGTTCTTCGCCGGCAGCCCGTTCACCGGCCTGATCCTCTTCCTGGCGGTGGCCTTCGGCTTCTTCTTCGCGATCGAACGCTTCAAGAACAGCGGAATCGGCGTTGCGCTGCTGCTCGGCTTCACGTTCTTCATGGGCCTGATGCTGTCGCGCCTGATCGGCGCCGTACTCGGCTACTCGAACGGCGCGGGCCTGATCATGACGGCCTTCGGCGGCACGGCCGCCATCTTCGCCGTGATGGCCACGGTGGCCAGCGTCTCGAAGCGCGACTTCAGCGGCATGGGCAAGTGGCTGTTCATGGGCTTCCTGGTCATCTTCGTCGCGGCCATCGCCAACATCTGGCTGCAGATGCCGGCGCTGATGCTTACCGTCTCCACGCTCGCCGTGCTGATCTTCTCGGCGTTCATCCTCTACGACCTGCAGCGCGTGGTGAACGGCGGCGAGACGAACTACGTCACGGCCACGTTGTCGGTGTACCTGAGCATCTACAACGTCTTCTCGAACCTGCTGATGCTGCTCGGCGTCTTCGGCGGCGAGCGCGACTGACGACGGCGCGCAGGCGCCACACCGGCCGGGTTTCACCGGCCGCAGGGCCCCAAGGGCCCGACCGATGCCCGCACTCGTGCGGGCATCGCCTTTTCGCGGGCGCGTCGGCGAAGCCTCAGCGCGGCGGCGCGCACACCGCCCTCGCCTCGACGTGCGACGTGTGGGGGAACAGGTTCCGCGCGCCCGCCGCGCGCAGCACCAACCCGCCCCGGGGCACCGGGATCCCGCCCGCGCCCGCCAGCACCACCTCGAGCGCGCCTTCGCGGGGCGGGTCGACGAGCACGCGGTCGAAGCGGCCGAGCGCGCGCCAGCGATCGTCGTCGATCGCGAACAGGTCGGCTGCGCGGAACTCGCAGCGCTCTTCCAGCCCGTTGAGCGCGGCGTTCCGGGCGGCACGCTCGACGAGCGCCCGATTGCCCTCGACGCCCACCACCTTCGCACCGCGCGCGGCGATCGGCAACGAGAAGTTGCCCAGTCCGCAGAACAGATCGGCGACGCGCTCGCCCGGCTGCGGATCGAGCCAGCGCAGCGTGCGACGCACGAGCACTTCGTTCATCCGCGCGTTGACCTGCGTGAAGTCGGTCGGCCGGAACGGCATGCGCACGCCGAATTCGGCAAGCGCGTAGCCGAGCGACGAGCGCGCGCCCTCGCCGGCGAGCCTGCCGTCGGCGTCGCAGAACAGCTCGATCGAATCCGGCCCTTTCGGCTGCAGCCACCATTCGATGCGCCGCTCTGCGGCGAAGCGACGCAGCCGTTCGAGGTCGTCTGCGCTCGGCGCGTCGAGCACCCGCAGCACCAGCGCAATGCACTCGCCGCCCCGGGCACCAGTGTCGCCCCGGGTACCACTGTCGCCCCGGGCACCACTGTCGCCCCGGGTACCACTGTCGCCCCGGGTACCACTGTCGCCCCGGGTACCACTGTCGCCCCGGGCTCCAGCGTCGCCCGTCACGCCGGCATCGTCCTGCACGATCTCGCCGCCCTCGCCCACCGCGACCTCGATCTGCGGCACGCGCCGGCGGATGCCCAGCGACTCGACCAGCGCGCGCAGCGGCAGCAGCAGGTCGGAGACGCGCGCCGGCAACACGTGGCACTCGCGCATGTCGGCGACGTAGCTCGATGCGCGCTCGTGGAAGCCGACCAGCACCCCGCCCTTCTTCGGCACGTCGCGCACCGACAGGCGCGCGCGGTGCCGGTAGCGCCAGGCGGGCCCCGAGATCGGCGCGAGCCAGGTCTGCGGCGCCACCTTGCCGATGTGCCGGAGCTGGTCCTCGAGCGCGCGCTGCTTGATCGCCATCTGCGCCCCGGCGTCCACGTGCTGCATCGAGCGGCCGCCGCAGACGCCGAAATGCGGGCAGCGCGACGGCACGCGCGCGCTGCTCTCGCGCAGCACGGCGACGGTCTGCGCGACGTCGAATTTCGGCTTGCGCCGGACGGTTTCGGCGGCCACGCGCTCGCCCGGCAGCGCGCCGCGCACGAACACGACCTTTCCTTCGTGACGGGCGACGCCGTTCGCTTCGAGGTCGAGCGATTCGACGTCGAGTTGCAGCTCGCTCAAGAGTCGTCCGCCCGGTCGGCGCCCGCCGCCCGCTCGGGCCAGGCATCGAGGAACTCGCGCCAGTGCGGCGCCTGCGCGCACTGCGCGGCGAGCGTCTCGCGCAGCAGCGCCAGCTCGTTGCGGTAGCGCTCGGGCGTCCACAGGCCGCGCATCGTCTGGAAGCGGCAGAAGACGAGCCAGGTGTTGGCGACGTCGGTCTCGCAGTAGGCGCGGATCTCCTCGATGCGGCCCGCACGGTAGCCGTCCCACACCTGCGAGCCGTCCATCCCGAGCTTACCCGGAAAGCCGCACAGCTTCGCCAGCTCGTCGAGCGGCGCGTTCGCGCGCGGCGTGAACAGCGCGAGCGTGGCCATCAGGTCGAGATGACGCGTGTGATAGCGGTTCAGATAGTTGTTGAAGCGGAAGTCGCGGTCGTCGTCGCCCTGTTCCCAGTAGCGCGCCGCCTGCACGCCGTTGATCAGCGCGCGGTAGTGCAGCACCTGCAGGTCGAAGCCGCCGCCGTTCCACGAGACGAGCTGCGGCGTATGCCGGTCGACGAAGCGGTAGAACGCCTGCACGAGCCGCGCCTCGGCGTCGCCGGGCTGGCCGAGGCAGCGGATCGACAGTCCCTCGTCGTCACGGAACAGGCAGGCGATCGCCACCACGCGCTGCAGGTGCAGCGGCAGGAAGTCGCTGCCGGTCTGCTCGCGCCGCTTCGCGAACGCGAGTTCGGCCACCGCGGCGTCGTCCAGCGAGTCGTCGAGCGACCACAGCGTGCGCAGCCCCGCGACGTCGGGGACCGTTTCGATGTCGAAGCACAGGGTCGGAGTCATCGGCGTGGGGCCGCGCGCATGCGCGGCGTCGTCGCTACCGGACGGGCAGCACCTTGCGCGGATCGATCGGGCGGCCGTCCTTGCGGATCTCGAAATGCAGCTTCGGCGAATCGGTGCCCGAACTGCCCAGCTCGGCGATTCGCTGGCCGCGCTTGACGCTCTGGCCTTCCTTGACGAGCAGCGTGCGGTTGTGCGCGTAGACCGACAGCGTGTCGTCGCCGTGCTTGACGATGACCAGGTTGCCGTACGAACGCGGGCCGGCGCCGCTGAAGATCACGCGTCCGTCGTTCACCGCGACAATCGGGTCGCCGGGCTTGCCGGAGATCGAGATCCCCATGCTGCTCGGCTGGGCGAAGTCCTGCACGACCTGGCCCGAGGCGGGCCAGATCCAGTCGCTGGAGCTTTGGCCCGCCCTTGCGGTGGAGCTTTGGCTCGCGCTTGCGCTCGGGCACGCGCTTGCGCTCGGGCTCGCGCCTGCGCTCGGGCTCGGGGCGCTCCCCGCCGGGGCAGCGCCCGCCGCGGACGCAGCCGAAGCGTCGGACGCCGACGGGCGCGCGGCGGCCGCGCTGGGCGCCGCGCTCGCCATCGGCGGAATCGGCTCGGACGCAGCAGGCGCGTTCGCGCGCATCTGCGCGCGCGCGGCGTCGGAATACGGCCGCCTCCGCGCCCTCCGGCCGGGGTTCCCGGCGACCCGCCGGCGGCCGCAGCGCCCGTCGCAGCGGGCGCTCCCGCGCCGGGGACCGCAGCGGACGGCGCCGGCGCAACGACCGGCGGCGCGGAGACCGGCGGAGGCGGCGCGCGGTGGATGATCGGCGCCGGGTGGGGGCTGGCACAGCCCGCCAGCACGAGGACGGTTGCAACGGCAATCCAGCGGCGCGGCAAGGCCGCAATGGCTTCGCCGCGGGCGAAGCCGGCTCGAACAATGATCATCGGTAATCGCGCCGCGCGGACGCTGTCGCTGGGACGGAACCGGTCCTAGATGGTACCGGTGCGCAATGGAACGAATCGTACCGCATCGAGAATCGTTAGCTGCCATCGATCGCGCTCGACGCGCTCGACGAGGTGCAGCGACTGGCGCGCGGAGCCCACCGGCGCGACGAGGCGCGCGCCGATGCGCATCTGCTCGAGCAGCGCGTCGGGAATCGAATCGCCGGCTGCGGCGACGACGATCGCATCGAAAGGCGCTGCCTGCGGCACGCCGAGATTGCCGTCGCCGAAGACCAGGCGCAGGTTCGGCAGCCGCATCGCGCGCAGATTCGCGCGCGCCTGCTCGTGCAATCCGCGCACGCGCTCGACCGAGACCGCTTCGCCGAACACGCGCGCGAGCACCGCGGCCTGGTATCCGCAGCCGGTGCCCACCTCGAGCGCGCGCGCCGAAGCGCGCCGCGCCGGGTCCAGCGGCTCGGCGGCAAGCTCGATCATGCGCGCGACCGTGCTCGGCTTGGAGATCGTCTGTCCGTGCCCGATCGGAAGCGCGACGTCCTCATAGCCGCGGCTGGCCAGCGCCGCGTCGACGAACAGATGCCGCGGCACCTGCGCCATCGCCTGCAGCACGTGCCCGTCGCGCAGGCCGGCGCGACGCAACGCGTCGATCATCCGCGCGCGCGCGCCGTCGGTAGCCAGCGACGGCGCAGTGCGCTCGCGCTGCACCGGCGCCGCCGTGCCGGCTCGCCTGCGCGCCGCGGCCGGGGGCAGCGGCAGCCAGGAAGGACGGTCACTCATGGCTTTCCTCGACCCACTCGCGCCCGATGCGCAGCGCGCCCGGCGCGGTCAGGTCGATGTCCAGCGGCGTCACCGACGCCCAGCCGCTGTCCACCGCATGGAAATCGGTGCCCGGGCCCGCCTCCTTCGCGCGGCCCGCCGCCCCGATCCAGTAGATCGTGTCGCCGCGCGGACTGGTCGCGCGCACGACCGGCTCGGCCAGGTGCCTGCGCCCGAGCCGCGTGACCATTACGCCGCGCAACTCGGACAGCGGGCGCGCCGGAACGTTCACGTTGAGCAGGATCGGCGCCGGCAGGCGCCGACGCTGGTGCCGCGCGAGAATGCGGCGCGCGACCTCGGCTGCGGTGTCGAGGTGCTCGTGGCCGCGTCGCGCCAGCGAGAACGCGATCGACGGAACGCCGAGCAGGTAGCCTTCCATCGCCGCCGCGACGGTGCCCGAATAGATCGTGTCGTCGCCCATGTTGGCGCCGTCGTTGATCCCCGACAGCACGATGTCGGGCTTGTGCTCGAGCAGCCCGGTGACCGCGATGTGCACGCAGTCGGTGGGCGTGCCGTTCACGTAGAGGAAGCCGTTGTGCGCCACGCGCACCGACAGCGGACGGTCGAGCGTGAGCGAATTGGACGCGCCGCTGCGATCGCGCTCGGGAGCGATCACGGTGACTTCGCCGAAGGCCGAGGCCACTTCGGCGAGCTTTTCGATCCCGGGGGAGAAATAGCCGTCGTCGTTGCTGATCAGGATGCGCATGCGGCCACGGACGTGCGCGCGCGAACGGCGGCGTTCATTTCGGTGTGCTCAACTCTCGGCGGGCGAATTGCGGATGTAGGCCTTGAGCATGCGGTTCTCGAAGCCTTGCTCCTCGAGCACCGCGCGGGCGACGTCGTGGAACGAGATGAGCCGAAGCTCGTTGACGTCGGTCTGCGGGGCGACGACGAGCGGATCGGTCTTCATCACCTGGCGCACGACGATCTCGGCCACCGGCGGCGTGGGGCCCGAACGGTGCTCGAGCTGGCGCCGCGCCAGCACGCGGATGACTTCGCGGAAAGTGAGCATGCCCGCAAGCTGGCCGCGATCCATCACGACCAGCGAACCGACGTCGTGCTCGGCCATCGTGACGATGCAATCCGACAGCATCGAGTCGGGCGTGACGGTGAACAGGGCGGTGCCCTTCACCCGAAGTACTTCGCTGACCTGCATGGCGACTCTCCGGCAGCCCGTCCGCGTTCGCGTCCCCAGGCACGTCGATGCTATCTCAGCAACGAAGGGCGAACAAGCCGGCGCCGCCGCTCAGCGACCGGCGCCACGCGACTGCAGCAGCGCGGTGATGTGCGAGGCGAGCGCGTCTTCGGTGTACGGCTTGGTCAGGAAGACGTCGACGCCGGCGTCGTGCGCCAGCGCGCGGTGCTTTTCCGACGAGCGCGACGTGATCATCACGACCGGGACGTCGCGCGTGGCCTCGTCGGCCCGCAACGCGCGCACGAACTCGACGCCGTTCATCCGCGGCATCTCGAGGTCGACCAGCACGATCGACGGCACGCGGCGCCGCACGCGCTCGAGCGCCTCGACGCCGTCGCCGGCGCTGTCGGGCTCGTAGCCGAGGTCGCGCACGAACTGCTCCATCATCCGGCGAACGCTGACCGAGTCGTCGACGACCAGGCACACCGGAAGAGCCGCCCGCGCGGCACGCAGCGCGGGCGCGGCGCGTCCGCCCTCGCGCTCGGCGAGCAGCCGCGGCAGGTCGTAGACCGGCGCCACCGCGCCGTCGCCGAGCACCGTCGCCCCTTCGAAGCCGGGGATCGGCCCGACGAAGGCGGCGAGCGGACGCAGCACGACGTTGCGTGGCTGGCCCGGCTCGGGCACGCGAACGCCGATCGTCTCGCCTTCGGGCATGCGCACCTGGAGCACGACGTTCACGCGCGGCTCGCCCGCCGTCTCGCCGGCGAAGGCATCCTCGGGCAGGCCGAGCGCGTCCTCCAGCCGGACGACGCGCGATCCGACGTCGGCATCGTCGGCGTCGAACGACACGATGCGCTCGACCTCGCGCACCGAAAGCCCGATCACGTGCGTGGCCGAACGAACGACGACGACGGGCATCGCGGCCAGCCGCACCGGCAGGCGCAGCCGCACGCTGGTGCCGCGACCGCGCTGCGTGTCGATCGCCACCGAGCCGCGCTGCTCGCGGGCGACACGCTCGACGACGTCCAGCCCGATGCCCCGGCCCGACAGCTGCGTCGCGCGCTCGCGGGTCGAGAAGCCCGGCAGGAGCGCGAGGCGAGCGAGCGCGCTGTCGGACAGCGCTTCATCGGGCGCGATCAGGCCGCCGGCGATCGCGCGTGCGCGGATCGCCGGCAGGTCGAGGCCGCGGCCGTCGTCGGCGCACTCGACGACGAGATCGCCGCCGTCGCGGGCGAAGCGCAGCGACACGCGTCCCGCCCGCGGCTTGCCGAGCCGCTCGCGCTCGTCGGGCGGCTCGATGCCGTGATCGACCGCATTGCGCAGCAGGTGGCCGATCGGCTCGACCAGCGCCTGCAGCAGCTGCGCGTCGATCTCCACGTCCGCACCTTCGACCTGCAGCGCCGCCTCGCGCATCGCCATGCGCGCCGCCTGCCGCACCGTCCGCGTCCAGCGCGGCACGACCGTTTCCGCGCGAACCGTTCGCGTCTGCAGCGCCGCTTCGCGCAGGTCCTCCTGCAGTCGCTCGAGCTGCGACAGCGAGCCGCGCAGCGCCGCGACGCTGCGGCCGAGCTGCTGCTCGATCAGCCGGCCGTCGGCGCCCGACTCGGCGATGCGTCGCGACACCATCTGCAGATCGTTGTGCTCGTCGAGCTCGAGCGGATCGAAGTCGTCGCGCTCGCGACGCTCGCCGAGCATCGAGCCGCGCATGTCGACCAGGCGCTCCAGTTCCGACGAGAGGTCCTGCAGCTGGTCGGTGCCGCCGACCAGCGTCGCGCGCACGCGGTCCACCTCGACGGCCTGCTCCTGCGCCTGCGAGAGGAGGATCGACGCCTCGTTGGCGAAGGCGAGCAGCCGTTCGATCAGTGACGCCGGCACGCGCAGCCATTCCTGCGCTGCCGCGTCGGCGGCAGGCTCGGCGGGGCGCTCGTCGTCGAGGCGCGGTTGCGTCGCCTGCGACGGCGCAGGCTCGACTCGCGGCGGCCGGGTTTCGCCGGCCGTCTCGGGCAATGCGGAGGGCGTCGCTTGCGCCGCGAACGGCGTCGCTCGCGTCGCAGCCGCCTCGCCCCCCGCCGGCTGCGCTTCGCCGCCCGATTCTTCGAGCAGGCGCGCGATCCACTCGCCGATCGACCGATGCACTTCGCGCGCGCGCGCCGGCGGCTCGCCCAGGCCCGCGACCGCCTCGCTCATCTCCGCCAGGCAATCGGCGGCATCGGACAGCACGTCGGCGAGGTCCGGCGCGAGCGGCGCGTCGTCGACGCCGTCGAGCAGTTGCAGCAGGTCTTCCAGGCGATGCGTGAGCGAGGCAATGGCCCGCACGCCGACCGTGTTCGCCGAACCCTTCAGCGTGTGCGCGATGCGCTGCGCCTGCGCGAGATCGTCGCGCGAGCCGGCCTGCGCGCGTTCGATCGCCACCGAGAAAGCCGCCGACAGCGCCGGCAGTTCGCGCAGCAGGTTATCGACGACCTCGCGGTCGGCATCGGGCGGGATCTCGAGCGACAACGCCTCGTCGTCGATTTCGGCCTCGGGCGCCGAGACGCGCCGCGTACCCACCTTGACGATCGAGGCGAAGGCGCGGCGCGCGGCGTCGAGCTTCGCCGGCGCCACCGGCGACGGCCAGGCGGCATCGGCAAGCGGCGCGAGCGCGCGACGCGCGCCGTCGGCCGACGGCGCCTCGAACAGCGCGGCCCACAGCGACGGCAGCTTGGCGAGCAGGCTTCGATGCGCCTGGCCGAAGCGCTGCGGCTCGCGCGCGAGACGCTCGAGGTTGCCGTGCCAGGCGAACAGCGCATCGCCGACCAGAACCAGCCCGACGTAGGCGATCGCGCTGGCATAGCGCTCGATCGCGTCGCCGATCTGCGCGAAGGACTCGAAATCGACGCCCCCGGCGAGCGCTTCGCCGAACTCCTCGTCGAGCTGTGCCGCCGCTTCGGCGAGCATCTGGAGTTCGTCGACGCCGATCGGCAGCGCCGCTGCGTCGAGCGGCGGCGCTTCCATCGCCGCAGCATCGAACGGCGGCGTCCCGGTCGCCGTGGCGTCGAGCTGCGGCGCCTGGGTCGCCGCCGGGGCGCCCGGCGCAGCATCGGTCGGCACGGCCACGTGCGGGCCGGCTGGCGGCGCGTCGGCCGCCTGCGCCTGCGCCGGCAGGCTCGCGCGCGTCGCCTGCGCGATCCGCTGCGCGTCGGCGCGCAGGCGCATCGCGAGCGTGCTGGCGCGCTCGGGCGTGAGCTGCGCGTCGATCCCGGGCCAGTCGCGCAGCCGTCCGACCAGGCTCGCCGACTCGTCGCTGCCCAGCTCGCCGCTGCAGAACGCGATCGCGTCGCCCACCCAGCCCTCGGCGAGCGCGAGTTCGAGCGCCGCGTCGCTGTCGCGCAGCACGCCGCTGGCCGCATCGGCGGCCGGCTCGCGCGGGCCGAGCGGCGGCTCGCGCAGGCGCTCGGCCAGCAGCGTCGCGGTCTGCGCGAGCCCGGCCAGCTCGAGTGGCAGCGCTGCCAGGGACAGCCGGTCGAGCGCCTGCGCGAGACGCGCGCGCCAGTCGCCGATGCCGGCGCCGCCTTCTTCGGGCGACGCCTGGGTCGGGGCTCCTTCACCCCCCGGCATCGCGGCGCCGCCTTCGAAAGGCATCGCGACGATCAGCGGCTCGAGCAGGCCGACCGCGGCGGCGTCGAGCGCGTCGAGCCGCTGGTCGGCAGCGCGGTCGGCGTTCGCGTTCATGATCGCGACGGCGTGCGGAACAC
>Ga0066256_1004047_pt1 | contig 13425 bp, 6 predicted proteins | sample ThiBio_1000_biof_FD_87107 | JGI IMG/M metagenome (GOLD analysis project Ga0066256, IMG submission 87107) | Wastewater bioreactor microbial communities from Cape Town, South Africa - Thiocy_expt_1000_biof (version 2) | ecosystem: Engineered > Bioreactor > Thiocyanate-remediating >...
GGGGGGGGGGGGCGGGGGGGGGGGGGGGGGGGGGGGGGGGGGGGGGGGGGGGGGGGGGGGGGGGGGGGGGGGGGGGGGGCGCGGGGGGGGGGGGGGGGGGCCCCCACAAAGAGGGGGGGGAGACGGGGGGGGGGCGGGGCCCGGCTTGTGGGGGGGGGGGGGGGGGGGGGGGGGGGGGGGGGGGGGATGGCGCTACGCTAGTGCAGGTACAGGAGTCGGCGAGTGATGGCAGACGAGTGACGGTTGCAGTACCGGGTGGTAGGAGTGAGAGGAAAGCAGTAGTAGTAGTAGTATTAGTAGCAGGAGTAGTTGGCAGTAGTAGTAGCAGTAGTAGTAGTAAGAGTGAGTAGGAAGTTAGTACCAATAGGAGTAGAGGCAGGGGGAGAGGGGGCTCAGAGTGCTGACACCAGCCGTCAATAAAAGAGTTAAAAACCAATATTAATCACAAACCTGGCACCACAGCCACACTAAACCAGGTCACAACTGCATACTCCACCAGTTATTGCAGTGACTCGCGGCCGCGCAACAACACAACAGTTATAGTAATAGGTGAGGGGGCGTGAAGAGACATGTCTGCGGTACTGTTTTCAACCATAATCGAGGGGTGCCGCAGTACGTCTCAGTACTCACACAGCGTGCCGCACGACGCGGCGCACGTACAAAGTGGCAATTGTTGCGTGTGTGGTCGTACTGCGTGGTTGATCGTGTTAATTTTGCTGTGCGACGTGTGGATTCCCACTTTTGTGTGTCATTTCTACGCCGCTTCTCTCCCCCTCTACTGGCCCTCTCTCTCTACTTGCCTCTCTCTCTCTCTCTCTACTGCTTCTCTCCACTACTACTCCTACTGCTGCTGCTACTGCTGCTGCTCCCTTGCTCCGACTGCTAGGGCCCCTCCACTTGCTGCCTCTCCACTCGTGCTTCTGCTGCCTCTCGCCACTTCCTCTCCAATACTACGGCTCTGCTGCCTCACTCTCAAACACCCTTGCCACTGCCACACTCCACAGCTCGCCCCCTTCCCACCCCCTCCCCCCCCCCCACCCCCCCCCCCCCCCCCCCCCCCAAAAGAAGGCCCGCCCCCCACCCCCCCCCCCCCCGCCCCCGCTGCCGCCCCCCGGGGGCGTCCCCCCCCCCCCCCCCGCCGGGCCCCGCCCGCCTCCCCCGCCCGCCCGCCGCCCCCCTCCCCCCCCCCCGGCGCGCCTCCTGGCCGGCCTTGTCTCCCCAGCTGCGTCCCCCACAACGACGCCTGCCGGCGCTGGGGTACACGCCTTTCCCATTGGGCTGCCGGCACCCACCGCTGCTGCTGCGCCACCACCAGCCGCCACCGCCGCCGTTCCCGACACAACAGCGACGCAGCCACCCACCCTCCCCGCCGCACCCGTGGTGCCGCGTGCAACCATGCCGCCGGGGCTGGCGGCGCCGGGACCCGCTGCCGCCGCTGCCGCGCCGACGGCGGCGGTGGGCACCGGTGCACAGGTGGTGCGGCCGCCGGGCGGCTTCCGATTTGCGTCCACCGCGGCGGAGGTAGAGGCGCTGCTGGGCCCGCGTGTGATGGGCATCATGGTGCAGCGGCAGAAGGAAAACACGATTGCGGCCGCCGCAGCCGCGCACGTGCCGCCCTCGCTGCCGCGGTCGCTGCTTGAAGCCGCGACGCCAGAGGCGCTGGTGGCGGCGGCACGGCGCGACCTGCCGCCGGCAGTGTGGCATAACTGGCTGGCGGCGTCGGAAGACAACGTGGCGCGGCACGTGATGGGATGCACCGCCGACCCCTGTAACGCCCTGCCGACTGGCCTGTGCGCTCGCCTGCGTGCCGTGGTGAGCCGGACGGCAGCGGCAGCGCCACCGGCGGCGGCCGCGACGGCAGCGGTGGCGGCGGCGCCGCCCCTGCCGCCCACGCCCGTCACCAAGGAGCACATCACGCGCCTGTCGCAGCTGCTGCACGCCGCCATTGTGCGTGAGACCAAGGCGCCGGCGGAGGGCTGCCCGCACTGCCCCCTGCCCCCGCGCCACTGCGCCAACCTGCGCCGGCACTATGACCACATACTGGCGTGCGCCGCGCCGGCGTACGACGGCGCGCCGCCCTGCCCTGTGGGCGGTGCCGAGTGCAACCTGAGCAAGATGCTGTGGCACCACCTGCACACGCACTGGTCGCAGAACATGGTGCCACGGTGCGACCTGTGCTCCACCTCGCTGCGCAGCGCCACGGACAAGGACAAGACGCTGGTGTCCACCGCGCTGCAGGCGGTGCCGCATGGCAAGCTGCAGCTGGAGGTGTTTGTGCGCGGCGACCGCGCACCGCCCGCGCTCGCCATGCCGCCACCGCGGCCCTACGTCAGCGTCAGCGGCGGCGTGGGCACGGTGGCGGGCGTGGCGACGGGCAGCGAGGTGGGCGGCGTGCGGCCGCCCAAGGGCGAGCTGGTGGGCGGCGGCGTGGCGGCGGAGCTGGTGGAGGTGGCGCGCCGCCCGCTGCCGCGCAACGTGGCGGCGGCGGCGCGCGGCGCCTACGCGCACACCGGCGTGCACCTGCACGTGCTGGCAGACGCCGGCCTGGACGCTGTGGGAGACGGCCTGGCCGCCAGCCTCACACGCGTGGACGGCACGTCCCGCCTGGCGCCGTATGGCGCGCCGGCGGCCGGCGAGCTGGCGCGTGCGGTGCGCGTGGAGCTGGAGGCCAAGGACCGCGGGCGGCGCAGCGTGGCAAGCCTTGCGATGGCGGGTGAGGTTGGTGCGCGGCGGTCTGAGGCGGTGACGGCGGCGGCAGAGGCGGAGGTGGCACTGCTGGTAGGCGCACGGTCCCTGCTGGCAGGGTACGCGCGATTCCGCGGCGGTGGTGGTGGCGGCGGCGGCGGTAGTGGGCGTGGTGGCGCGCCGCCGCTGCCGGCAGAGGGCGAGTTCCGCGTAGCGCACGGCACTGACCTGGCCGTATTTGACGCCCTGTTTGCGCGCGCACGCAGCACGGTGGCAGACGTGGCCACCCTGCATGCTGCCGTGCCGCTACCGTGGCAGGATGTGGGCGTGTGCGGCCCCTCCGGCGCTGGCCTGCTGCGCCGCATGCGCGTTGCCGCCCTGCGTGCCGGCGCCGTGCTGACGGACGCCGACCCCGCCGCCGCACGCGGCGTGGATCTCACCGCCGCTGCCTCCGTTGCCGCTGCCTCGCCGCCGCCGCGGGAGCTGCTTGCCGCCTTCAACCGCCGCCTACCCGACCTGCGCGACCTGCTAGACGTGCGCGCAGCGTCGCGCCTCGCAGCCGCCACGCTGGCGCCCACCGCGTCTGCCGCCGAGCGCGCCGACACCGACGCCTTTGTGGCGCGCACGTACGGCGGCGCGGTGGGTGACGAGGAGGCGGCGGCAGCGGCGGCGGCGTCTCGCGTGCTGGTGCCCACCACGTCCCCGCCCTCATCTGCATCCGCACCTGCGCCTGCCGCACCGTACTCTGCCGTGTCGCTGCTGGCGGACGCCAGCACTGCCTTCACCCTCACCCTCCTGTCGCACCTCCTGCTGGCGGCGCGCAACGGGCAGCGGTCACGTGCCACCGCGCTGCTGCAGCTGGCGCGTGTGGGTGTGCCGGGCGCCGACGCTGCGCCGGCAGCAGGTGCCCCCACACCCACTGCCGCCACCACCGCCACCGTCACCGCCACCGCCGCGCTACAGCGTGACGGCATCACGCAGCCGGCGGAGGTGGTGGAGGCGGGCGAGGCGGTGGCGGGTGCGCTGTGGGGGCGTGTGGTGACGGCATGGAAGGCGTGGTACGTGGCAACCAAGGAGGAGCTGCTGGAGCACGCGCAGCGGGCGGGCGGCGTGGAGGGTGCGCGGAAGGGCGGCGAGGCACGCCCTATGGTGGTGGCGACGCTGCGCAACCCGCTGACCGACTTCATGGCTCGCACAGGCGGCGCGGCGCCCGGCCGACTGCCGCCAGCATCCATGGAGGCGGCGTACCTGGAGGGGTTGGAGGGCGCCAGCCACCGCCACTGCCGCTCCGCGTTCGTCCCGCCGCTGGAGCAGCTGGCAGAGTATTACACCAGTCGGGCGCCGCCCGTGACGCAGGCGCCGCCTTTCGTGTCTGCCATCTCTGCCGCCTTTACACGCCCGCCCCCGCCGCCTGGCGACGCGGCACGCGAAGCGAGCAGCTGCATTGCGCTGGCTGCCCACCCGGCCAGCAGCGACGGCGCGCCCCTTGTCAGTGTGGCTGCCCCGCTTGCCGCCGCCGTCGCTGCCGCCAGCACCCGCGCCGTGACGCTGGACGTGCCGCACGTCGCTGCACTCATTGACGCGCTGGCGTCGCGCCCCACCGCCCTGCCCGCCGACACCCCCTCCGACCGCGCGCGCGCCGACCTTGCCGGCGCTGTGTTTGGCGAGCGCCGCCTGGCTGCCGCTGCCGCCGCTGCTGCCGCTGCCCCCGCACCCACACCTGGCGCCGAGCCGGCTGCCACTGCCGGCATGAAGCGCAGCCGTGAAAATGGCGCCAGCGCTGCTGGCGACGGCCTTGGCGTGGCAGGTGCCCCCCCCGCCAAGCGCGAGCGCAGCGCCAGCACCGCCAGCAACTCGAGCAGCAGCAGTAGTGACAGTGGCGGCGGCGGCGGCGGCGGTGGCGGCGGCGGCGACGACAGCAGTAGCAGCAGTAGCAGTAGTGGTAGCAGCGATGGTGACGGTGTGCCATCGACGGCGCGTGGGCCTGCACCTGCGACGTTGGCGGTGAGCGATTTGTGGAAGGTGGTGGCTGCGCTGCGGCTGAACGCCACGCCGCTGCCGCTGCATCCGCAGGTGCAAGGGCTGTTGCAGTGGGCGAAGGCGCGCGCTCTGTACCGGCGCCTGCAGCAACAGCAACTGGCGCAGTCCACCGTGTCGCTGGCGCCGGCAAAGTAATATACATTAGGCCCAATCCATCACAATTGAAGCGCGCCGTATTGACAGTGTGAATAGCATAACATATTAACAACACAGTAGGTTGGTAGCGTAAGGGGCTCTACTTGGCAGGTGCCGCGCCACCACGAACGACGCGGTGGTAGGTGCCCGCCAGCACAAACGGCCCAGGCGCAGTGGCTGCAAGTGACGGCGGGGTGGCACGCGCAACCGGGAAGGCAGCAGGCGCACGGTGTGCCGCGCGCGCCACCGCAGCAGAGGTGCGCGTGGTGCTCGGGTCCCGGCGTGCCGCGGTGGCGGGGCGGGTGGTGTAAAAGGCGCCGGCACGAGAGTCGTGGGTGGCCGCCATGGCAGCCACGCCGGGTGGTGCACGTACGTATGGTGCCACGCTGCCACGCACGGCGGGCGCCGCCGCGGCTGGTGGTGGCGGGGTGCCGGTGGTGGCGGCAGCAAGCAGCGACTCCAGCGGGCGCACCACCGTCATGCCGCCGCCGCGCATGGTGGACGGCGGCGGCGGCGGCCGTGCGGGGCTGGCGTACCAGGCAGGCGATGGCTTGCTGCCGGCACTGCCGCGACTGGGGGGCACGCCTGTGACAGCGCTGGCGCGGGATGCTGGCGTGCGGCCAGCAGCGGTAGCGGGCGTGAGCAGGCCGCTGCTGCGGCGGGGCGGTGCGGGTGCAGCAGCGGCGACGACAGCAGGCGCGACCGCTGCTACAGTGACTGCCGCTGTCGCTGTACCGTGGCCGTCACCCTCGTCCCCGCTACCACCAGCACCGCTGTCGGCACCGTCGTGCAGAAACAACCATGGCGCGCTGCATGCAGGCGGCAACGCATATTGTGACCAGCCCGGCAGCATGGCGCCGTAGTCCGCTTCGGCAGCACGGAACTGCGCCTGCGTGGCAGGCGACAGCAAGAAGGGTGGCGCCAGCTCCAGTGGCGGTGGCGGCGGCGACGACGGGGCACGCTCCGCAGCAGGTGCGGAAGCCACCGGGAGGCGGGGTGACTCGCTGAGTGCCACGGCGGACAGGCGCGCGCTGGTTGGCGACAGGCGCGCCGGCGGCGCGGTGGCTGCCGCAACGTGTGTCAGCGCCGCAGCCGCGTCGTCTGCCACCGCGCTCATTTGTGCCAGCAACGACGACACCTTGTCGTTGCCAGACGCCGCTGCCGGCGCGGCGGTCGCGGCGGCGGCAGCACGCGTGGACGCTGCCGCCTTAAAGTCAGCCAGCGTGATCACCCCCTTGCCACCGCCGCGCTGCCGCATGGCGGCTGCCAGCGCCACCGCCGCATCGCTGCCAGGCGCCGCGGCCGGCGGCGGCGGTGCGTGTGGCAGTTTAGCGGTGAGCACCGGCGCGCCCCAACTGCCCTCCTCATCTGCCTCCCCGTCCGCCGCCGCTGCTAGCGTCATGCGCGTCGGCGGCGGGTGCGCAGGCGGCGCCGCCGCCACCACAGCATCAAATTCTGCCATGGCGGCGTCCTCCACCCCCGCCCCAACCCGGGTAGGCACCCATGCCCGCCCATCCCATTGCATGTTACCCACCACGCTTCCCACCGTAACGCGCCCAGCCCCCGCCGGCTCACGAATGGTGGTAGGCATCGCAGCAGGCGGCGCGGCGGCGGTGGGTGCAGCAGCCGGTGGCGCCACGGCGGGTCCAGGCGCACCGGCTGTTGGCCGGGACAGCGAGCCGGCGCCGGCGGCGCGCGCCACCGCCGCACCCAGCGCGTCGCCTTCCTCATCGTCATTGGATGTCAGGGCGGCACGCGGCGGGGTAGGGACGGGGGATCGTGCAGGCACCGCTTCTGCCGGGGCTGGGGCCGGGGCTGGGGCGGCAGCAGGCGCGGAAGCGGGTGCTGCCGCCGCTGCCCAGTCCTCATCAGCGTCAGACGTGGGCGCCGCGGCGGCCACGCTAGGCAGTACAACAGGGAGCATGGGAGCACGAATGAGCGTCGGCCCGCGGTGCGCAGGCGCTGCGCCAACCGCAGGCGGTGGCACCGCTGCTGTGGGGCGTGCGGCGCCCCAGTCCTCGGCATCCTCGTCAGCAGGCGGCAGCGGCGCCTTGCTGGGCGCTGCCATTTGCGCGGCTGGTATCAGGGTGGGGCCACTGGGGCGTGTCGCTGGCGCGGACGGCAGCGCGTCCCAGTCCTCGGTATCCTCGTCGGCGGGCGGCAGCGGCGGCTTGGCAGCCGCGGGAACGGGAGGGCCTACTCTAGTAGTAGTTGTTGTTGGAAGCGGCAGCGGCGCGTCCCAATCCTCGGCATCGTCAGCATCTGCGGGCGGCAGTGGGGCCTTTGCTGCAGGCGGCACCGGTGCACGTGCTGGAGCAGGCACGGAGGCGGTGGCTGCGCTGGCTGCGCCCAGCGGCGCGTCCCAATCCTCGTCATCATCGGCATCTGCGGGCGGCAGTGGTGCTTTCCTGGGCGGCGGCACGAGCGCACGAGGTGACAGGGTGGCGGGTATCACAGGGGCAGCTGCACCGGCTGCCAGTGGCGCGTCCCAATCCTCCTCATCGTCTGCGTCTGCGGGCGGCAGCGGCGCTTTAGCTGGCGGCGGAGGCGGCACCGGAACGGGGGCAGAGCTGGCGGTACCATTGAGGCGAGGCGCGGGCGCTGCAGGTGCATCCCAGTCATCATCATCATCACCACCGCCCGCCGCCGGCGGTGCGGCAGGGGCCCGCGCCGGGGCCGGCCCGGGCGCCGGCGGGGGAGCGGGCGCGGGGGGCGACCCGGGCGCCGGCCCGGGCGCCGCCGGCGCGGCCCCCCCCCCCCCCCCCCCCCCCCCCCGGCCGCCCAGACCGGCCCCCCCCCTGCGGCGCGCCCCGGCCGGGGCCGGGCCCCCGCGCATATCCACGCCCCTCCCCCTCCGCCGCGGCCGCGGTGCCACACCCGGTGGGAGCGGCAGCGGCGGCGCGCCACCCGCTCGTGGCGACCCCTTCCCGCGCCGCCTCGACGCGCGCCGCTTGCTGCGCCTGTCCATGGCCGCACTGCGCCTTCAGCTGCAGGGAAGTAAGGAGCAAGCAGTAGTAGCCAGTAGTCAGCAAGAGGGGGTAGACAGCAAGTATGCAGCAGTAGCAAGCAGCAACAAGTTGCAGCAAGTAGGCAGCAGCAGTAGCCAGGAGCAAGGAGCAGTAGCAAGCAGTAGACAGCAAGTAGGCACTTAGCAGCTGCAGCAGGAGCAAGAGGGAGTCAACACCAAGCAGTAGTAGACAGCAAGCAGTAGTAGACAGCAAGGTGTAGTCAGCGTCAAGTGGCGGTAGGCAGAGCTGGGAGGAGTAAAACACGATTGTCAAATGGCAATGGCGGGGGTGGCTCAAAACAGAAACAGCACAGTTACCTCCCCCAGTCCCCAAACCGCAGTTTTCTGCAGAGTTTGTGATGTAACACTGCCGTACGCGGTATTTGCGTCACCCGCGGTGCGGCGGTGCACCATTCCCAGTAGCCGTTGGCCGCTTGTTGGTGGTTCTCTTCACGCGCACTCAACTTGCGCGGCACCTTCCTCACATTAATCCCACACCACGCGCGTTGACAATGCCATGGTGTACACATTATAGCACAGATAATCTGTTAGGGCGGTTATTTTGTGCCAATGGTGCGTGTGGCTGGTTGAAACCCGACGGAAAGGAATGATACGAACGGTTTCGTTATTGGCCGCACCACGTCTAGCTGACGCTCCGCTGGCATCAATAATCGGCAGCATTGGCGGCGTCGACACAGCAAAATCAAGGTGCAACACGACACTTTATAGGCTGTCCATTGCGTCTCGGGCCGCCTATCCGTAGCAAGACTGCGCTTTCGTTGTTGCGCCTGCCGCCCAACCTCTGAAGGTGTTCGCACCATCGCAGTACCAGTGCACCAGTGGTTGGACCCGATGCAGTGGTTGGACCCATCGATTGGTCGCTGTAGTGGTCGCTGACACCTTGACGGCCACCTGGTTGGCCCCTTCATGCGCAGTGGTCTGACCCGGCGTAGCAGGTGCGGCGTAAGGAGGTGAGAGTTCCGGCAGCAGCGGAGGCTCTCGTTCTCGTGTGGCAACGCAGCTCCGCGCGCCGTAGACGGCGCCGCAGACGGCGCCGCAGACGATAAGTTAGGATACGATGGCAGCAACAGAAGCATATGCGCGGCTGGTGGACGCGTCCGCGGCGGGTGGCCGCTCCGTGGAGCACACAGGCGCCGGCGCAGGCGCGCCCGCGACAGGGGCGCCGGCAGCGGGGCTGTCGCGTGGTGCGCGCGGCAGCAAGCTAGGCGGCCACGACGCCAGTGCCGTGTTCATAGGGTTGGAGGGGGAGGCAGCGGCGGCGGCAGCGGCGGCGGAGGGCAGTCTGCTGTATGGCGGCATGCACACGACGGGCGCCAGTGACCTGCTGCCGTCCAACACGCAGATCTTCTCCTCCACGGTGCGGTACGGGTACTGCTACTATTGCGCCATGGTGGGCACCATGGTCACCTTCCTGTCCCTCATGATCGCCTCCGGCGCCACGCACGGTGCTGCACACATTGGGTTGTTGGCGGGCGCGTTTGGCGGCCTGGTGGTGGGCGCGGGCTGCACCTTTGCGCTGCGCATGCGGACGCGCCTGGCTTACGCGCGCGCACTGGCGTCGGGCGAGTGGCACGAGGGTATCGTGGTGTTCCCCACCGGTGACGTGGTGGTGCGCTTCCACTCCCTCCTGTATGCGGTGGACCGCACAATCGAGGTGGCGTACCTGTCACGCGCGGAGGTGGAGCGCACCTGCGACTGGCGCTGCCGGCCGTACAACCGCCTCAAGCTGTACTACCTGGGCATCGACGCCAAGCCCGCCACCCTGACCGTGGGGGAGTCGTACCTGCGCGACAGCGTGCCCACCATCGCCGAGTTTATTAACGACGCCAAGATCCGCAACGCCAGCGCCTCCCTCTTCTAACTATGATATGATAAGTTATTGGAGGCCGCATGATGTGCCCCTATTGTCCCCTGTCTCATTTGTCAGGCCCTGTACCCGCGTATCCGCTGCCGTGGCGCCCTGTTGCGTGCGAGTTGAAGGTGAACACACATGTCGGTAATGTCGCCACCATGGTAATGCTTCAATCGTCGGCGGCGGTGGTGGACGGCACGTACAGGGAGCCGGTGCGCAACGAGTTCTCCACAGGGCCGCCGGTGGGGTGGAAGGTGGGCGCTAGGGTGGCGTACGTGGTGTGCAGGCGGTACACCGACACCGGCTTCCACACGCTCTTGACGCACTGCGGGCAGGGCACTGCCAGCACGGACCGGAAGGCATACTGCGTGTGCGAGCAGTTCTCGCACCGGAAGTGGTACTGCTTGCGGCGCTCCGTGGTGATGGTGTGCCCCTCCGCGCGGCACATGGTGGGCTCCCGCAGCGTGGTGCGGTCGCACTGCGCGCAGTGGAAGCAGGTGGCGTCGCGCGACGTCACCTCCGCCATGCGCGCCTCCATCGCCTCCGCCTTCTCACCCTTGTCCATCCGCTCCCGCAGCCGCGCCAGGTCGTCGTCGCGCACCTCGCCCGCATGCGCGCTGCGCATACTCAACGCCGCCTCCAGCGCCGCCGCATCCATGGAAGCGCCCGCGCCAGGTACGCGGGGCTTACCCTTGGCTGCCGCCGCCGCGCCGCCGCCACGCGGCACTGGCACGCCGGGCCGTGCACCCGGCCCGCCACCAGCGCCGCCGCCCGCAGCCCTGCCTGCCCACGCTGCACTTGCCACCGACCGGGTGGCGTCAAGACGAGCGGCGGCGTCGCGTTCCCGCCACGTGCGCGTGTCGGTAGGCGCGCTCATGGCAGCTATGGCGGCGGCCGGCACCGGCCTCCGAGACGAGATGCCGCCTGGGATGGAGGTGGGCGGCAGGGGTGCCAAGATGGCAGCTGAGTCAAAGCCAGGCGCCGGTGGCTCGCCCACAATCTCTAACTCGTCCTCCTCGGCACCGTCACCGCCGTCGCCGTCGCCGCCGCCGCCCGCTCCAGCACCAAGTAAGGCACCCAGCGGGTCCACAGCGCGTGTGAGCGGCGCGGTGGGTGCCAGAGGGCGCGAGACGTCCGGCAGCGCCCACGGGTCGGCGCCGCGCGACGCCAAGGGGGCGTCTACATGACGCAGCGGGGCGGCCGGCGGTTGTGCGGTTCGCGGCGGTGGCGCACCTGCGCCTGCCGCTGGCTTCGGCGGAACAAGAGCGGCAGCAGACCCTGGTGCCGCCAGCGCGCGCAGGAGCACCTCATCACTGGATGCACGCGTACCACGCAAGCGGTACAACGCGGCACTACTCAGTATCTTGTCTTCCGCCGCCTTGGCGGCAGCGACAGCTTCGGCACTGCCCTTGGCAGGTGCCGCGGGCGCCGCTACCTTCCGGCTCCCAAACCCGCCACCCACACCCCCACCCGCTACCACGCCGGCACGCCCCGCGACGGACGCGCCGGCAATCACAAACCCGCCCCCACGGCCACCACCCCCCCCCGCCGCACCACCGCCACCACTCCCGCCCCCGCCGCCCCCACCGCTGCCCCCCACCCGCACCACCGCCGTCGTGTCATACGTGCCGTCACTAATGGAGCGGCCGGTGACAGCTGCCAGCGCGTTGGGCGTCATACCCCCTGTCGCCGCCATGCGCCCAGCCTGCGTCGCAGAATGCGGCCGTGACACCATGCCGCCACGGGTCAGGCCGCCACTAGGGATGCCAGCGGCGGAGAGCGCGGCAGGCGAAATGAGTGGCATACCGCTAGCCGTGCCCGGCACGATGCGTCGCGGCGCGCCCGACGACGTCTCTGTGCGCATCACCTGCGAAAACATGGCCTTTGCAGCATTCGCCATGTGGTACACACAATACGGGCTCACGCTGGTGTCTACCGCCTGCGCACAGGAGGAGGGGGTGGGGGTGACACATGGTAGTGGTGCAGTGCAGTTGGGAGGCTCCGCGTGCCGCTCACATGGCCAACGTACCTTTGTGCACGGGCGGCCGGTGGATTTGACGACGCCCTTGCACACGCCGTACACCGACGACACGCCCAGCTGCACCACCTGGTCTGCGCGATTAACGCTCAACGAGAAGGTGCCGCGCTCCCGCGCTGGCACAAACACAGCGCCCGCAATGAGGTAGATGCCGCCAACCGGCTGCAGGGTGTGGGGGCGAAGGGGGCGCGTGTGATTAGTATAGCTGAAGCGCAGTACCCGCAACAACAGGCGCCATTCCCAACGTATGAAAACATACCGCATGAACGTGGGAGCCATACGCGCCGTCACGCAGGAAGACGGTGAGGTCGCTGTGAAAGTCGGTCAGCGTCCACGACAGCCACTGCCCGCCGGCGGCGCCGGCGCGGGGGTCACTGCGGGATGCCAGTACGCCAATGGTAATCCAGTCTACCACCAGGCGTGGGGCGCGCGTCTCCTCGCCAAAAGCAACCGCCCCCGGCGGCGCGGCTGGCTCAATGTCGCGCCGGTCTGCGCGCGCCAGCTGCGACAGCGTCAGCACGCGCCGACCCGCAAGCAGGTCTGCCACCTCCGTTGCCGGCAACGTGCGGTTCTTGATGGCCAGCCGTGAGAAGCGCTCCACGTGGTCGTCATTGGCCCGCGCTTCCCTATGCGCCAGGTACAGCCCCGCGCGTGACTCTCGCGCCTCGCCGCCATCGCCGCCGCCGCCGCCTCCGTCATCGGTTGGTGGTGGCCGCGGCCGTTTGCTACCGGCGCCACCCGGTCCACCAAGTGCGGGACTGCCGCTGTCCCCATACCGAACCGTTTCCGCTGACGCAACCGCCGTCGGCGGCGCACCTGCACCTGCTGCTGGTGGCGTGTGGTACTTGCGCGGGATGATGGACGGTGTTACGGCCGCCGCTGCTGCGCCGCCGCCGCCTGGGGTCACCGTCACACTACCTGCCCGATGGATGCTGGCCGGCGTCAACGCTAGTCCACTGCTACTTTGCTTGGGGGGCGCGGTGCTTTTCGTCGCCGCCGGGGGCGCGCCGCCCCCGCCCGCCTCTTCCTCCAGCAGCTCGTCGCCCGCCGCTGCCAGCGCCGCCAGCAGGTGCGCCATGGTATTAGATAACCGTGGGTGTTTGATTTGTCTAAATACCCCAACCAATCACACCCTCATATGTAACCCTCTTCATAGAGCACGATGCACGCCCACATAATTTGACTGTCTGCGCTATTTATGTATGTGTAATAGGCCTGTGTGTCAAGGGTATCCAACGTTGCCCGTCGATGCCCGCCAAACACGTGGTATCCACAGACACAAGATGCGGCGCGCACCACGGTGCCACCACCTTTCTTCCAGCAGCCTACTTCAATTGCTCGTCATCCCGCCCGGCAGCGCGTCGTGGCGCTGTGTCGTGGTACTCCACCTCAATGGTGCGCGGTGCGGTGGGTGGTGGTGGCGGCGGGGGCACCGGCGTTCCGCGGCTCGCAGCCATGGGCGGGGCGGGTGGGGGGCGCGCGGGGGCGTCGGGGGGGGGGCCGCGCGGCAGGTCGTCATACCGCACGCCCCCCGGGGCGCGCGTCACATCCACAGCCGGGCCGCCCACCGCGGCAAACATGGCGCGCCCCCCGGCCCACACGTGCGCCGGCTGCAGGCCCCGCGTGCGCGGCCGGTGCGTCCGGTCG
>Ga0066256_1004051_pt1 | contig 13416 bp, 13 predicted proteins | sample ThiBio_1000_biof_FD_87107 | JGI IMG/M metagenome (GOLD analysis project Ga0066256, IMG submission 87107) | Wastewater bioreactor microbial communities from Cape Town, South Africa - Thiocy_expt_1000_biof (version 2) | ecosystem: Engineered > Bioreactor > Thiocyanate-remediating >...
CGGCACGCCCGGCCAGGTGGCCGCCATCGCGCGCGCCTTCCGCGTCTACTTCTCGGAGGTGGACAAGAACGAGGGCGACGAGGACTACTTAGGTACGTGGCGGGGGCGCGGGGCGGGGGGGGGCGCCGATTATCATTTTTATTACTACACGCCACCACCACCACCACTGATGCAGTGGACCACTCCATTGCGCTGTACCTCATGGGCCCCACCGGCGAGTTTGTGGACCTGTACACGCAGCTGATGACCGCGCCCGAGATTGCCGCCAAGATCACAGACACGATTGGCAGCAAGTCGTCGCTGGATAGCGGCTTCCTGAGCTGGCTGGGGTTTGGCAACAAGCGCACAACTTGAAGTCATAGCTTGCTTGCGGACGGGTGGGCACAGCGGCACAAGTGAGTTTAGAAGTCCAGGTCGCCATCCAGGTCGTCGGCGCCGTCGTCATCGTAGCCGGCCTCGTCGTAGCTGCCGAGGCCGGCACCAGCTCCGGCAGCGGTGGCGCCGGCGGCGCCGCTGCCATCAAAGTACACCAGTGCACGGCCTGCTGCATCCGTCTTGACGGCAGCGGCGGCGCCACCAGCCACCCCGCTGCCGCCGCTGCTGCTCCGCACCGTGGAGCCGCCCACCCCAGACGGCGGCCGCGTCGTGCGAACCGCGTCTGCCGCGGGTGCACCCCCTGCCGCCGATGCTGCCGCCGCGCTCGCCGCTGGCGGTGCGGTGTCCACCACCGGCACCGGCGGCAGCGCTGCATACGGCGGCGCCGGGGTTGACGACCCCAGGATCACGCTGCCGTTGGCATGCACGCTGTACCGCTGGCTGTACGACCGCTCCTTGCCGCTCTGCGTGTGATGTTTGTGTGTGTGTGGTTGCGTGTTTGTGTGTGTGAGATGCGACGCAAATGGCAATACCCCCCTTATAGCGTACCTGCAGCAGCTCCGTCACCATCATGTCGCCGCCCAGGAACCCCGCCTCTGACGCGGTGGCGGACGGCGCGGCGTCCAGGCGGATGACGAGGGTGGCCAGCGCCTGCAGCGCCGTCACGGTCGCCACGCCAATAACGCCCGCATCCAGCGCCAGCACGACGGGGCTGGCGATCGCTGCGGGCAGGCGGGCGGGCGGGTGGTGGGAGGGCGCAACAGTGGGACCACGCTACTCAAATACTACCATCACAGCTGCCGCGGTTGGTGCGTACCTTTGCCGGTGGGCGTGGTGGACAGCCGCGACAGGTACGCCGCCACCTCCGCCACCGGGTGCGCCAGCAGCAGGGTGGCAAGGCTCTCAAACAGCACACCCACCTTGATGTCGGGCATGGTGTCAGCGTCATGCGACCCCACCGCCACGCCGCCACGCCGCGCCAGGCAGTCTGCCACACCCGCCGCCACGCATGCCAGCGGCGTGGGCGCGGCAGCAGCGGCAGGTGAGGTGACGCACTCTGCCACCGGCAGGCTGCCCAGCCGCAGCAGCGCCACGCCTGGCGCATCCATGGAGTCGCCCGGCAGCCGGTCAGACACCAGCACCGCGCACTCGCCGTCTTGCCCCGCCTGCGCATGGGGTGGCGGTGGGTGGTAGTTGTGTTTGCGTGTGCGTGTGATGGCTGTTCGCGCCGCCGCCACTGCCAGCAGCCCTTACCTTGGCGGCAATGAACTGCGCCAGCCATGGCGCCGACTGCGCGGCGCGACCATGCACCACCACTACAGCTGGGTCGTCGCCCAGCCGCCGCCGCGTCAGCGCGCCCTTCAGCAGCGCCGGCACCGCCACGGCGCCGCTCCCCACGCCGCCGCGTCCCGCCATTCTGGCTGTCGACGTTTGTGGTCGTAGTGTCCAGCTGGCTCGACCAAGCTGAAGGCTGTCAAACCGAGCAAGCAGCAGGCTATCACGGCCGCAGCAAGCACCAAGTAGCACCAAGCAGTTGGCAGCAGCGCCACGCAGTAGCAGCAGCAGCAGGACGTCAAGAACGAGGACGAGGACGATGGGATGAGGGAGAGTGAGAGGGTGGCGAATAGAGGGTGATATCCAGCTCCAAAACCGGGTACAATCACACCGCAGCCACACTCTAACCACTGCTTCCCACACACCGAACGTGCCAACACGTTCCACCGCCTCCACACATATGCCACACTTTTGCCTCACCCGCCATTATCACCCATTACCTCCACCACTCTCCCTCTCCCCCCTCTGGCAGCCACCAGCCTGACAGTAGCAGACCAGTAGTAGGGGCAAGAGGAGGGGGCAGGTTTTTGTCCGTTGGCGGCGGTTGGCGACCCAATGGCGGCCCACAACGGCATACCCAACACCCAACGGGGGGTGCTCGCGGTCCGTAAACAGCAGTGGCGGCGCAAAGGAACGTGAACGGGGCAGTTGTGGATGTGTTGGGCATGACGGTTGCTACTCGAGTTTCCCATTTCATTGCACCAGCCAAAGGTTTTTACACCTCAAAGTCGCCTCTCCACCCCTCTCCAACACAGCACCATCATGGCGCGTACCACCACCACGGCGGCGGCGGCGGCGGCGGCGGCCCGGTCGCCCTCGCCCGCACCCGCGGCGCGGCCCAAGCGCAGCACGCGGGGGCGTGCGCCGTCGCGCAGTCCCGCGCCCGCGCGCTCCACCGCCGCCGCCAAGAGCCCGGCGCGCGCTGCTGCCAAGAGCCCCGCGCCGCCGCCGCCGCGCGCCAAGTCGCCCGCGCGCGCCAAGACGCCGGCACGCGCCAAGACGCCTGCGCGCGCCAAGAGCCCGGCACGCGCCAAGAGCCCGGCGCCGTCTACCAAGAGCCCGACGCGGGGCAAGAGCCCGGCACCGCGGGCCAAGAGCCCAGCGCCGTCGCGGCGCAACACCAAGGCGGCGGCGGCGGCCGCGCCGGCTGCCACGCCGGTGCGCAGTGCGCCGACCTCACCGCGTGCCTCTGCGCTCACGCCTGCGCCTACCCCTGCGCCGGTGTTCGCGGCCACGCCTGCACGCGCGCCGGCAACCCCGCTGTCCGCCGCGCCCACGCCTGCGGCAAGCCACCATGCACCCGTGCCTGCTGCCGCGCCTGCTGCCGCGCCGGCGGCGGCGCCGGAGGGTGGGCTGGTGACGGATGAGCTGCTGGTAACGGTGGGCCTGCTGGCGGCCATCGGGTGGGCGTCGCACAAGACGGTGTTCAGCGAACTGAGCCTGACGGCCACCTGGACCAACGCCATGAGTGTGCTCCCCGCCGCCGCGGTTGCGCTGCTGACGTACAAGGGCGCCGTGGCAGCGCACCGGTTGGCACCGTACGTTAGCTACTGCCGGCAACTATTGTCGCCACCTCCGTCGCCTCCAACCGCCCCACCCCAACCGCACCACCCACCCACAGATGGAACTACGCATGCTTTGTCATGCTCATCATCCTGGCGACGGTGGTGCAGACGGCGCTGCCCATGGTGTCGGACCTCAGCGGCACCGTGGCGCCGTACCTGTCGCTGGCGGTGGCGGGCGCCCTGGTGGGCGCATGCATCCAGGCGGACGCCGCGCTGGTGGCACCCCGCCTGCCCGCCACCGTGTTTGCTGGCGCTGCGCTGGCGGTGGACTTCTTCCATGGCGCACACCAGGCGGACGGCAGCATCGCGTCGGCGGCGGGGCTGAAGACGCTGACAGACATGTACTGGCCGGTTGGCAACGACGGCAGCTTCCACCTGGGCGGCGTGGTGGCCTCCCTCATCCTCCTCGCTGCCGCCTTTGCCACCGCGCGCGCCATGCGCGCATACGCCGACGCGTCGCCCCACCGCCACGCCTATGGCGCCGCCGCCGTCGGCATGGTCCTCATGACCGGCGTGTTCAAGTGCGTCCCCCCCGCCGTCACACACTGCCTACCATCTGCCTCTGTCACCTGCCCACGCCTCGTCTCCACCCCCTCCCCCAACTGCAGGGCACACGGCGTCGGGTGCTCCATGCACAGCCTGGGCCTCGCCGCGCCCCACATTGAGGTGGCGGAGCAGCTGGTGGCGTGGCTGGCGCTGTTCATGCTGGGCCAGTCGGCGGTGTAAGGGGTTGTTCGGCGCGACGCGGCCGTGCGCGCGCGCGCGTACGGATGGCGGCGCCGCGTGCCATCGTGGGTGCCTCCGGGTGCCCCATCATCCCTCATCCTCCTCCTCCTCACCATCATCATCACGCCCTGTGTGAATGCGTGTGTGTGTTGTTGCGATTGGTGCGTGCACGGTTGGTCGTGAGACTGCAATTGTGTGGCTGTTGACTGTTCCCTTGCAACCCCACTGCCGGGGTGCGACCCTCCCGTGCCGCCTCCCCCTCCCCACACATGGTTGGCCTGCTCATTTTACCATTTAACGACAAGGCCGTGCCACAGAACGCGCCGCTCCCGCACACGCACAATCAAATTCGCGCAAGGGTCACACAATGCACACGGGCACACCCCCTACACGGAAGGCTGGCACAAATCACGTGGGCACGTGCGCACGCGCACTCACACCTACATGCACACCCTAGGGTTGGTAACAACACACAACACTCAATAATCGCTGACGTCAGGGCGCCGTCGTGCCGCTGCTCTCCAGCTGCTGCAACCGCCTGGCCACGCCCGAGGCGGGTGACATGATGAGGGCAGCCGCTGTTGCCGCCTCCCCCGCCAGCGGCGGGGACTCGCCCCGGACGGCGGCGGCTGTGGCGCCGGCGTCAGCCTCGTCAACTGCACCGGCGGCCGCCGCCGCCATCATAGCAGCGCTGTTTCCTGCCGACGCGCCGCGCCCGTGGTGCCCACGAAGTGGCTTGACCACATTGCGCGTGCGGGCGGCGGGTGAGGTGGCAGCGTCGCCGCCATCCACGCTGGCATCGTCCTCCTCCGACTCGCCGGCGGCCGTCACAATCGGCAGCAGGCCACTCGATGACGGCAACACCAGTGCCTCTGGCAGCTCGGCGCCAGACACATGCGACGCGGGGCTGCCGTCGATACCAGTGCCTGTGGTAGGTGCATGCCAACCACCACCGCCGCCGGACAGCAGCGGCGGCGGTGGCGGCAGGCCGCTCATGCTGCGCGCCGTGGCCACCTCGTCGCCCTCCGCCGCCAGCGACATGGCGGAGCCCGCCTTCTTGCGCAGCAGGCTGTTGCGCCGGCGCGCGTGGCCATGCGTCGACATGAGCTCCTTGCGCAGCGCCAGGATCTGCGCGTTGTGCTCCCGCTGCAGCTCCAGAAACTTGGCCTCGTACGTCTCGCGCACCGTGCGCACCGTGGCATTGTGCGTCAGCGCCGCCTTGCCCAGCTCCGCAATGCGCGCGTCGCGCCCCCGCAGCGCCTCTGCCAGCTCGCCGCACTCCACGTCCACCACCGCGTACTTGCGCAGCAGCTGGCGGTGCACGTGAATAAGCGCGCTCAGCTTGCCCTGCAGGTCCGCCATCACGGTCACGTCCACCACCTCCCGCCGCTGCGTCGGCGGCGCGGCAGGCGGCACGGCGGCAGCAGCAGCGGCGGCGGTGGCGGCGGCGGTGGCAGCAGCAGCGGTGGCGGCAGCGGTGGCAGCGGCAACCGCCGCCGCCGCCTCCTCCCGTGACTCGGCAATGAACGTCTTCAGGCTGTCCACCTCCGCTTGTAGCACGGCGGCACGGCTCTCCACGCGTACCCGCGCCGCCTCCGCCTGCTGTGCCGCAAAGCAGGACTGCTCGTGCACCACGCCAGCGCCTCCCACATCCACCACGTCGGCAAAGGGATGGCCAGCACACACGGTGCAAGTGAAGGCATGCAGGGCGGCCAGTGCGGTGGCAGTGGCGGCGCGCGCACCCTCCGCGGTAGCGGCCGCCGACGCCGCCGCGCCCTCACTGCGCAGTCGAGCAACGTCTTCCTCCCGCGCCTTCAGCAACGCCGTCACGGCCGCCACCTCATCTACCCGAGCCGCCAGCTCCTCCGCCTCCGCCTCCCGCGCCTTGCGCAGCGTCGCCACCTCCTCCCGCAGGCTGGCGAGCTCCAGCAGCTGTGCCACGCTGGTTGCCTCTGCCGCCGCGTTGGTCAAGCTGCCACGCCGTGTGGCACGCACCGAGCCGCGCGCGCTGCCAGGCGCGCCACCGGTGGGAGTTGTCGGGGCAGCAGCCGGTGGCGCGGCGGCGGACGCGGATGCAGGGGGTGTGACAGCGGCGGTGGGAGCGGTATGCAGCGGCAGTAGTGGAATGCCGGGCGGGCGAGGTGGCGAGGTGACGGCAGTCCACACCGCAGGGTCGCCCCACACATCCTCAGCGGGAGTGCCAGTGGCTGCTGGTCGTGGCGGTACCCCCGACGGCGCCGGCGTGATGTTGAGCGGCACGGCAGAGTGCGCGGCATCCAACGCCCCCGCGCCGCCGCCCCCGCCGCCGCTGGGACTACCCGCACGGCTACTGCCACCCACCCCGCCCACTGGCGTCAGCGCATACAGCACCGCCGCCACGGCATCATCCCCGCCTAGCGCGGTGGTGAGATCGCCTACCTGCGTTTGCAGCGCCTTGATGAACGCCGATTGTGCGTCAATTGCCATCTCGGCCTGCGCGTGTAATGGGTAGCAGTGGAGGTGGTGTTGGCAGCTTGACGATGGTGTGTACAAAATTAAGTGCCGCCATCACAACGGTACGTACCTTGGACAGCAGCCGCTCCAGCTCCTCCACGCTGCGCACCCGGTTCACGACCGGCTTGTTCTTCATCTGCTTCGCCCGCTGCCCAAACCGCAGCGTGGACAGGCTCTCCGACAGGTTGGAGGAGCAGGGCGAGCAGCACACTACCAGCACCGTCCGCGCATTGCCGCCTAACGAGTCTTGCAGCAGTCGCGTCAGCCTGCACAGCGGCGGTGGGAGTGGTGGGAGGTAGGGCGAACTTGCCAATCAACTGTGCGGTGGTTAGCAGCAGCAGCAGGCATATACGCACTTGCTATCGCGGTATGGGATGTGCGGCGCCGCGCGGCGGTCACCCGCGCCGGCAATCACAGATGCAGCGCCGCCTCCGCCGCCGCCGCCACCGCCGCCACCGCCACCGCCGCCCGTGCCGCCCCTCGCGGCGTCTGGCACGCCCGCCAGCGTGTTAATGCACTTGGCCAGGTTGAACAGCGACTTGTTGATCATGCGCGCCTCGTCCAGCGTGATGCCCTCCGCGCCGGTGCGCGACACGGACTCTGAGCCCGCCAGGTCCACCAGGCTGAGCTTGGATACCTGGATGGAGCGCGTCAGCGTGTCCCGCACCTCCAGCGTGATGGACACCACGCTGTGGCTGCGGCTGCTAATGTCATTCATGCCCGTCATGCCCACCGCACGGTTGGAGTCGCCGATACGCACAATGTGCATCAGCTCCTCCGCGCTCGCCACGTACTCCTCCACCGCGCCCTCCACAAAGATGCCGCGCACCGCGTCCTGCCGGATGGGCAGCGCAGTGGGGTCGGGGCTAAGCAGGTCGCGCACGCGCTCCATGTAGATCTCCAGGTACGATACGCGGATGGTGAACTCGGTGGTGTCGGGCGCCTCCTCAATGCGCGAGAAGATGGCGGCCACGATGCGCGGCGTGATGCCGCTGTCGGTGGGTGTGCCTGCGTGTTTGGGAGGGGGTTGGGTGGGTGGGTGGGCGGGCGGGCACCCAACAACAGCAGCAGCAGCAGCAAGAGCAGCGTGCCACCAACGCACCCGTCATGGTGTACGTCTTGCCGGAGCCGGTCTGGCCGTAGCACATGATGGTGGCGTTCATGCCGTCCATGGCGGCGTCCACCAGCGGCCGGCCGGCGCGCTCAAACAGGTCCTCCTGCACCGCATCCGGCCCAAACACGCTGTCGAAGGTGAAGGTGGTGCCGCGGTCCCGCGACTGCACGCTGCACGTGTCGTACACAAACGCGTCGCCGCCCGCCACCATGTCCGCCTTGGGCACGCGCGGCCGGATGCGGCAGTGCACCATCACCGCCTTGTTGGTCGCCATGGTTGTGGTGGGGGTGGTTGACAGAGGCGGTGTCGGCGGCAGCGTCTAGCGGCAGGCGTGCTCCAGCGGTCCCACAGGCGGACACCACCGTGTCAACAATGGCGACCCAGCGGCAGCCACCCACCCCGGGCCCGCACCACGCTGCGGCGCTGCGGCGGGGCGCACACACGCCCGCAGCTAGCCTGAGTAGTGGTGCCGGCGTGCGGCCGTCGTGGTGTCACGGTTGTGGTGTGCCGAACACAATGGCCGCCAGCAGTGAGGCAGCCGGTAGCTGACACCAAGAAGGAGCCGTAGCTTTGTTGTAGCCGTAGGTATGACGCCAGGGGCAGCCGGGGCGGCAGAAGACGGCAGGCTGCAGTCGCGGTGGCCAGCATCAGTTGCGGCCTGCGCGTGTCCACGCCTGTCCAGCGCACACACGTCCGTGCGCCACTGCCACGCAGCGTAACAACCCGACCCGACGCCACGGAGGGGCTGCCGTCACGACACCGCGTCCCTCGCTTGCCACCACGGACAACGAGTCGATACCGTCAGTCGATGGCAGCGTGCACCACCCTACCGGTAGTGCGGCTTGCCCTCTCGTCCCACCCCTGGGCCCTGACACCCTCCCTCTTTAGCGGCAGCGGGACCACGCGCCCACCAATGAAGCCACTAAATGACAGCTGGGCAGCGCGGGTCTGGGTATGTACTACGGTTCGCCAAATTCTGGTGGCTGGTGGCGGCGGCGTTGCGAAGGTCGGCAGCTGGCAGTTTGGCAGTGCGGCAAGCACAGCCGTTGGCCGCTGCCAGGCTGCTAGCAGTCGCGTCGGATGACAGTAGGAAGGAGAGGGAAATGGCACCATTGATATTATTGGTGCACGAATAAATCGAAAAAGAGTAAAATACACAAATTACGCAGGTATTTGCGACCTAGTTGGTATCATTAGAAGCTGAGCGCATGGCTTGTGCTGTGTAGGTCTGTATTTGGTGCTGCAAATGTCGTCTCCAACTGCTGTCAGTGGCGCCCTACAACGCCACCTTGCTGCTGACGCCACCATGGATGCTGCTTCTGCTGCTGCGGATGTAGCTGCTGTTGCTACGGCTGCAGCTGGCGCCACTGTGGCTGCTATTGCTGGCACCACAGTCACGGCGGCAGCCGCTGTGCCGCCGCCGCCGCACACTATCGCGCCAGCTGCTGCGCCGCCGCCGCCCGCTGACCCGCGGCGGGTGTACTTTGACCTGTTCCAGGCGTACCTGGAGCGGAAGCTGCCGGCGGCGCAGGAGCGTGCGAAATGGTGCGCCCTGAGGTTGCGTCGGTTGCAGCAGGTGAAGCCAAGCTCTGAGGATCAAGTGCCGGCGCTGCGCAGCCGCCTAGCAGAGGTGCAACGGGAGTACGACGCCAAGGCCGGCCGGGTGGAGTGGCTGAACAAGGCGCGCCGCTTGACGGCACCGCAGCCGCGGCTGCCGCTGGCAGTGCGTGTTAGAGACAAGTCAGACATGGCGCGGGACATCGAGCGCGTGGTGTCGCAAATTGCGCCGCTTTGTAATGGTGCCGGCACCAAGGAGCAACGCTTACCCGTGTATGTGTACACCGCGTCACCCGAACGCAATTCAGAGGTGCTGGACACCCTGTTCTCGCGCCCCGACGCCGGCGTGTGCGTGCTGACCGCCACCTACAGCGATGCATTGTGCAAGTATGACAGCGGTGACACGGCAGACGGCGCGCTGCGCGCCGTGCTGTTGCGGCTCCTGGCTTCGCTGGTGTTTGGGGCGGAGGCGTGGCAGGAGTGGTGGGAACACTCGCCGTTTACAGACCCGGAGGAGTCGCCGTTGTGTCTGTTTGAGGACATGATGGGCCTGCGAGGTTGCCCTGACAGTGTGCCGGCGCGGCTGCTGCTGTGCATCGACGGCCTGAGCAACTTGCTGGACTCTGATTCTTGTGCGTGGGCGCGCACGGGGACCGGGGCAAGTAATTACTTGCGCACCCTCAACTCTCTGACGAGTGCGGCGCCGGTGTGGGCGCGGCTGGTGATGACGGGGCAATCAGACTCACCGCTGCTGGCGCTGTCTGATGCGGGTCTGCCGAGCTACGTGTGCCGATAGATGGATAACCCTAGTTGCGTGCTGGAGATCGCGGCGCTGGCGGACGGCAAGCTGTTGCTTTCAATGGCGACGGTCGGACGTTGTGATGCAGCAGAGTGTACCTGCCCTTGGGTCACGTGCTTGCGTTGTCGTATCGCCTGGCATGCCGCCCATACGCATCTTTGTGATTCTGGGCGGAATTGGCGAGAGTGACACACGGCTTTCAGGAGGTGGCACGGTTTGGCTGGGTGTGCTTGTGCACGTTGGGCGCTGGGTGCGCATACTTAGACTTCAATGCCAATGGCCACACACACTGCCATCACTCGCAGCTGCCTGCGCCGGCCGCCGCCGCCGCCGCACCCTCGCTGCGGGCTGCCGCAGTCGCAGCGGCGTACTCAGTCTGCACGAGATAGTAGCGCGCCGCGTCCAGCAGCATCGGCAGGAACGCCTCGCCTGCAAACTCCTTCTTCAGGGTGCCCTCCAGGTCAGGAACGCTTGCCGCCTCCCGTGCCATGCTGGCTGAACCCAGCAGAACACCCCCGGCAGCTTCGCACACGGCAATGACGGCGCGGCCCTCCTGGGTGCTACGCAGCTCCTCCCACGCGGCGTCAAAGCTTGGCACCATATCGTCGTACCCAAAGTTCTGCATCATCACCACGATGCCGTCGTAGTGGGGTAGCAGGAGCGCCGACGCGGGGCTAATGTAGGGCTCCACAAAGCGCCCCAGTGCCGTCAGCGCCGGCGCCACGGCCAAGCTCCACCTCATTGGCGGAGGACCCTCGGCGGGCATGCCGCGCGGCAGCAGTGAAGCAAGTGATGGACACGCAGGTGTCACGGTCTTGGTGGCAGGCGGCGCGGCGTGTTTGTGGTAGTAGTCCGCCGCCGCCAGTAGCACCGGCAGGTACGCGGTGCCTCCGTAGTGCGTATGTAGTTTGTCCTCCAGGCCGGGATCCTTAGCCATCTTCGATATGGCCAGTCGCCCCAGCACAGCGCCGCCGGTCGCGGCGGCCTGGCACACAGCAACGACTGCGCGGCCATCTTGCGACTCACATAGCTCCTCCCACGCGGCTTGGAACCCCGGCACCGCGTCGTCAAACTCCCAGTACCGCAACGCGTCCATCACCGCGTCGTAGGTGGGCGGGATCCGCACCGCCATCACGTCAATAAATATACTCACAATTGCCCCCAGCGCCGTCACCGCTTGCGCCACAGCCCAGTCCCACACGATAGACCGCTCCGGCACCAGCGCCGCCAGCGCGTTGGATGCCAGCGCGTCGGCCACGCGGTCGGGATAGGCGTCGGGGGCGGTGTCAAACAGCGTGGTGTCGGCGGCGGCCTCGCTCTTCAGCCGCTTTGACGGCGGCGCGCCGTCTTCCTCCGTCGGCGGGCAGCCGCCGTCCACCGCGGCCATGGTGTGCAAAAGCGGGTCGCGCGGCACAACAAAAAATGTGCAGCGGCAGTGTAGGTTAGGGCTCAATAAACAACATCAAATTTTGATGCGCCGCGGCCGCTGGCGCAAACCAATTGAGGATGCTTGTTGTTGGAATGCAAGCGACGCTGTGGGACTCGGAGCATCGGACACAACACAATGGCAGCGGCCGCCCGCCGCGCTGCCGCATGCAGCTGAACTAATTAATGCACTTCAATGGACAAGCCAAGCGAGACAACCAATCACAATTGTAGTGGTACCACGGTTATCACTACTTGCAGCTGCCCGCGTCGCCAGCTGCATCCGCCACAACCGCGTCACCCACACCCGCCGCAGCTGCGCCCGCAGTTGAATCAAGGTAGTAACGTGCTGCCGCCAGCAGTGCCGGCAAGAACTCCTCGCCTGCATACAACTCCGTCAGCTGCTCCACCAGGTCAGGTACGTCAGCCACGTGGGGCATGTCGTGCCAGCCCAGCATCGCGCCGCTTCGCCCGGCCGCGGCGCACACGGCAATGACGGCACGGCCTTCCGGGGTGCTGCACAGCGTGGCCCACTTGGCGTCAAAGAGCGGCACCAGGTCGTCGCACTCTGCGTTCTGAAACGTCGTAACAACGCCATCGTAGGTGGGTGGGAACCACACTGCTTTTACGTCAAAGAGGGGATCCACGATGCGCTCCAGTACCGTTATCGCTGGCGCCACCGCCAGGAGCCACTTGTGTGACACACTCGATTCGTCAATCTGACTCTCCCTAAATAACAGCAGAGAATCCAGCGACGGCCACTCAGGTGGCGCGGCTAAGGTGGCAGGTCGCGCAGCATGAATGTGGTAGTAGCGCGCCGCCGCCAGCAGCACCGGCAGGAATGCCGCGCCTCTGTAGTGCGTATGCAGCTTGTCCTCCAGGTCAGGTTCCTCCGCCACCTCCGTCAGGTACAGCCGCCCCAGCAGTGCGCCGCCTGCCGCGGCAGCTTTGCACACGGCAACTACTGCGCGGCCATCCGGTGTGGCGCGCAGCTCCTCCCACGCGGCTTGGAACTCCGGCACCTTGTCACCAAGCCCCCAGGTCCACAACGCGTGTACCACCGCGGCATAGGTGGGCCGGATTCGCACCGCCATCACGTCAATGTAGTGTTTCACTATGGCCCCCAGCGCCGTTACAGCTCGCGCCACCGCGTAGTCCCACACGATAGACGGACGGGGCACCAGCGCCGCCAGCACGTTGGACGCCAGCGCGTCGCCCACGTCGCCCGAGGCAGCGGCGGCGGGATAGGTGTCGGCGGCAGTGTCAAGCAGCGTAGTATCGGCGGCAGCATCGGTCTTCATCCTCTTTGGCGGTGGCGCGCCGCCCTCAGTAGTTGGTGGCAGCGCGCCATCCGCCATCCTCGGTTGCGTTGGTGGCGCGACCTGTAAGTTGTAAGTTGCCACTGTAGCCATAGTCAAGGGAGCGGAGCAGCGTTGCAACACAAGCAGTATATCAGCGACCGCCACCTGCTGCCTAATATTTACAGCGCCGCGGCCGCGGTTGCTATTTTGTTGTTTGGGCACGTGGCGGCAGGGCAGCGCCGCAGCGCAGTTGGTACCACCATCAAGCAGCAGAAGCGGAGGAGGAGGAGGAGAGGGATGTTTGCATTATTCAATATAGATGATCGACGCACGCACCTGCAAATCCCGTGTACAACGCTGCAGCGACTGAATCATTAATCGTACTGGTGCCGGTGTCTTGCTGCCGTCTGGTGTTTCTGATTTTTCATCGCCGATCATATCATTCGCCCACCCTCCCTACTCTCTGGTGCTGCCTCTACGACTGCTGCTGCGGAGACGCAAGACACAAGCAGCAGTAATTAGCAGCAAGTACGAGGCGACAGTGCTGGTGGCCGCAGTGGAGGCGTACGATTGGCCTGGCGGAAGCTTTGAGGCAGCCGGTCACACACGCGGCAGTGGTGGAAGCGGCGGGACGCGGAACGGTTGCTGGCCGCACGTCGATCGTAGGCGGCGGCCGTTCTCGTCCCTATCTCTACCTCCCACCCACCCGTCCATATAAGAAGGATT
>Ga0066256_1004052_pt1 | contig 13415 bp, 13 predicted proteins | sample ThiBio_1000_biof_FD_87107 | JGI IMG/M metagenome (GOLD analysis project Ga0066256, IMG submission 87107) | Wastewater bioreactor microbial communities from Cape Town, South Africa - Thiocy_expt_1000_biof (version 2) | ecosystem: Engineered > Bioreactor > Thiocyanate-remediating >...
TGGCGATCTGCTCCCGCTGCCGGGAAGCCAATTCCACAATCGCAGACACCGGTCCTTCATCCGCCCTCCGATCAGCCGACGACCGCAGAATAGAGAACGCGGGCGAGCAATGCGCCGTTCGCGACAAGGAGGCAAAGCACTGCGAAGGAGCCGAGATCCTTGGCGTGCTTGGCAGTGAGCGACACTTCCGGGGATATCCGGTCGACGATATCTTCGATCGCGGTGTTGATCGCCTCGAATGCAATCAGAACGAGGAAGAGGATCAGCGCCGCCAATGCGGTGCTCATATCGACGCCGACGGCCATATAGATCGCAGCCAGAACAACACCCGCCCCGATCTCCTGGCGAAAGGCTGCCTCTTTCCAGGCCCGCGCGAAGCCCCCGGCCGAGTAGCCGGCGGCGGCGAAGAAATGGGCAAACCCGGTCAGTTTCCGGTTTTCGGGCGCAATCGTCATGACGATGCCCCCGTCTTGCAGGCGGCAAACACATCGAGAGCGGGATTGTAGACGTTCGTCTGGATATTCATCATGTCGAGAACGCTGTGGAACATATTGTCATGGGAGTAATCCTGCGCAGCCTTTTGGTTCAGGCATGCGCGATCCATCTTCATCGAGTTGGCAAAAGCCGCGTCCATCCAGACGATGAACGGAATATGCGTCTGGAATTCAGGTGCCAGGATGTAGGGTGTCCCGTGCAGGTAGAGGCCGTGCTCGCCCAGCGATTCACCGTGGTCCGACATGTAGATCATCCCCGTTTCGAACTTGCTCGATCGCGCCTTGAGTTTGTCGATGACGGTGGAAAGTACATGGTCGGTAAAGAGGATCGAGTTGTCGTAGGCGTTGACGATCTCCGCGTCCGTGCAATCACCGAGTTCAGCGGTCTGGCAGTCGGGCGTAAAGCGGCGGAACGCCTCCGGATAGCGAAGATGATAGGTCGGGCCGTGGCTGCCCATGGTGTGAAGCACGAGAACGCTGTCCTTCTTCACCCCGTCCAGCCAGGCGTCGAGGCGGTCGAAAAAGATGTCGTCCCGGCATTCGCCGTTCGTGCAAAATTGCGGGTCGTCGATTTTTACGAAGTCCGTATGAGGAATGCGGTCGGCGACGCCCTTGCTTCCGGTGTTGTTTTCCCACCATTCGACATTGACGCCGGCATGCGCGAGCACATCGACCAGGTTCTCGTTTTCGAGGCCTTTTCGATGGGAGTACTCCGAGCGGGTGAACATGGAGAACATGCATGGGATCGAGGTAGCAGTCGCGGTTCCGCAACTGGTCGTGTTGGGGAAATAGACGATATCTTGCTGCGCCAGTCCCGGGTTCGTCATGCGGCCGTATCCGCCGAGCGAGAAGTTCGCCGCCCGCGCCGTCTCCCCCGCCACAATAATCGTCACCCGCGGCTTGCCTGTTCCCGCTGATGTTCTGACGATCTTCGCATCCATTCCCAGTGGCTGCACCACCACATTCGCATCTTCGGTTGCCTGCATCAGGAACTTGATCGTCCCCGCCAGCGGCGTGACCGGATTCAGGCTCTTGACGATATCCTTGTGCTGGCGGATTGCCGTGACATAGGGTTTGGAAAAGGCAAAGCCGCTCCCCGCGAAGACGACAAGGCAAGCAAGCACGACTGCGGTATTGCGTGCCACCGTCTGAAAGATGGGCCGATGATCGACACGCACCCACAGTAGTAGGGCGACAGGTAGCATGGCGAAGACGAACATATGAACGATGAAGCCGGGGGTGATGAGATGCTGTGCCTCGGCCGGCGTCGTCTGAAATGCGTTGCGGACCATATCGCTGTCGATGATGACCCCGAACGTATCCGTGAACCACGAACCGATCGCCGCCGCGACGATCAGCAGGACGAAGAACGGCTTTGCAACATATTTCACCGAGAATGCCGTAAGGAAGGCGACGAACAGGACGCCCATCGCCAGATAAAGTGTCCAGATCGCCGCCGGGTAGTCCGCAAGATACGTATGGATCTTCGACCAGAAGGTCCGGTTGGTCAGGGCGACCAGATATACCGACACCAGAACGCTAAGGGTGATACTGCCGATCCGGGGCCGGAAGAAGCCGCGCGCATTGTTCATTCGAGAATTTCCATGATATTTCCGGCAGCGTCACGATCCGATAAGGATGCAGGCGCCCCGCGCCCGTTTGGGCGAGTTCTTCAACGAGAAGACAGCGCCGCCCTGCTGGCAGACCCGCCTTTTCGTCGCAGATGCCTTTGATTTCTGACATGAACCTGAAGAACCGGCTGGAAGCCCCGCGCGCAAAGCCGCAACCAGCCTGATCGGTGTCTGGCACTGGCATGCGCCGCTGGCGCGTCACGCCAGATCAAACACGACCTTACAAAACGGTATGATCAGAGCCATGTGCCGGTAAATTCAGTGTTCAAAGCTCCGGTTGCGCTTTCCATGCGCTAGAGAAGGAGATCATCTTGAAAAGACAGCTTTTTGCCGCTGGGCTGATGGCCCTGCTACCAGCCCTCGCCCCAGCGATCGTCTCACCCTGCGCCTACGCTGCGACGCAGAGTGCGCTCGGCGACCTTTCCCGCTTCAAGGCAATCACCCAGGATGCACTCAAGCTGGTCGAGAAGGGCGACCTCGCCGGGGCTGAAATACGCATCACCGACTTCGAGACGGCATGGGACACTGCTCAGCCGACGATGTGGCCGCTCAGCCACGCTGAATGGAGCGTCGTGGACGATGCTGCCGACGCAGCTATCGCTTCGTTACGCGCGAACAAGCCCAATGCAGAGGAAGCCAGAAAGACGCTGCAAGGCCTCATTTCGGCGCTTGATAATCCCTCGGGAGCTTAGGATTGCGAAGGCTCGAAATAGCACGTTGCTCCGGGGCGGCAAAACGCCCTGGAGCAACGAATTGGAGCGTTTGAAGCGGAACCATTGTAAGGTGCAGGGGGCTGACGGATATATACGCCCCGGGCCTATCGGATTGTACAGCGGCTAACGAGGAAGACAAATATCGCCATTACGAGAACGAGCACGGCTATTTGATTCAGGCGCCTTTCTATGAACAGCCCGACCCGTTCACCGAAGCGGCGCAAAAGATAGGCGAGCAGAAAAAATCGAGCACCGCGCGTCACGGTCGCCAGCGCGATGAAAATCGGCAGGCTGAGATGGACGACACCCGACAGGATAGTAACCAGCTTGATCGGCGGGAGATGGGCGATACCCGACGTCGTCATCATCAGCATGATCCACCAGCCGTTGACAGACGCCTTCAGATGCTCGAATTCTGCCAGCTTTCCATAGAAGCCCAGAATGGGCTTGGCGATCGCATCATAGGCAAAATAGCCCAGTGCCCAACCCGCGATGCCGCCGGCAACGGACGCTACAGTGGCAATCAATGCATATCGATAGCTGCGCTCCGGTCGTGCAAGTAACATCGGCAGCAGCAGCGCATCCGCCGGCACGAGAAATATCGAACTCTCCACGAACGCAATGAACGCCAGCCAGGCTGGCGCGGTGGGCCGATTGGCGAGGGAAAGAACCCATTTGTAGAGATTATTCAGCATGGAGGCCTGAATAAGGCTCAGCCTGACAATGACCTGAACAGGCCAAACCAGCCAGCGTCATGCTTCCGTTGCAAAGTTGTCCCTAGACGCAATTAATCGAACCAACTAGCTGACGGAGGATTTTCTGCGTCTCAACAGCGACCTGCGTGCAGCTTTGCGGTTTCTGCTCGGCTCGCGCCCTCCGCAACAGGGACGTCCTCACAAGTGCGAGGTCAGGTGATGACGAAACCAAGCCTGAAAGGCAGCTTTCCTCCAACATCCACTGTTGATGCCATGGAATTCGAACTGGCGGCCCACTCGTGCCTGGTGCTGACCGGGCCATCAGGTGTCGGCAAGACGACCCTTCTCAGGAAAATCGCAGATCTGGATCCGCATGATGGTGTCATTTCGTTGGGGCCGATAAAGCAGGGCGATCTCCCCGCTCCCGAATGGCGGCGCAGGGTAATGTACGTTGCCTCCAATTCCGGATGGTGGGCTGGCCGAGTCAGGGATCATTTTTCGGTCGATGACAATACGCTCGTCCTCATCGACGCTTTCGCTGTCGGCCGCGACAAGCTCGACGCATCGCCGTCTCATCTTTCCACAGGCGAACGCCAGCGAATGGCGCTTGTGCGGGCTCTCTCGCTACAGCCGGACTTCCTGCTTCTGGACGAACCGACATCCGCGCTCGACCACGAAACTGCTCTCAAGGTGAAGGCGGTTCTTGCAGACAGAAAACGGTCCGGCTGCGGACTGCTCGTCGTCACCCATGACAGCGCCCAGGCCGAAAGGCTCTCCGACGGCATGCTGAGGATGAGGGCGCGCTGATGGTCATCGCCCTGACACCCGTCGACCTGGTCACGGCGGTGGCGCTCATGCTGACCAGCGCCGGTCTCTCTCTTTTTCTTTCCCTCGGTTTTCACAAGGGTATGGTCTGGGCCTCGATCCGAATGGTCGTGGAGCTCCTGCTCCTCGGGTCGCTGCTGCGCCTCGTCTTCCGGCAGGACTCCGCCGCTCTGACCGTCCTGATCTTCCTGGCCATGCTGACGGCGGCGGCACACGAGGTCGGCGCGCGGCAGCCACGCCGGTTGCAGGGCGGATGGCGACATTTGATCAACGGCGCGGCTGTATCGATGTCCACGATCTTTGTCTCCGCTTTTGCGCTGGTGACCGTGCTCGGCGCGGACAACTGGCTGGAACCAGCCCACGCTATTCCGATCGGCGGCATTATTCTTGGAACGGCAATGAACTCCGCCAGCATCGCACTCAATGCCCTCCTTTCGAACATCGGCAACGAGCGCGACGCCATCGAGGCCCAGCTTGCGCTGGGTGGATCCCGCTTTAGCGCGTTGTCGCCGCTGATGCGCCGGGCCGTGAATGCCGGCATCATTCCGGTGATGAACCAGATGGTCGGCGCCGGCATCATCACCATGCCCGGAATCATGAGCGGGCAAATTCTCGCCGGGCAGGATCCGCTGAATGCCGCCACCTACCAGGTGTTCCTGATGTTGCTTCTTGCGGCGAGCGGGACGGCGAGCGCCATTTTCGCGGTCTACTTCACCGTGTTCCGCCTAAGCGACGAGCGTCATCGTCTGCGCCTCGACAGGCTTGAGGACGAGCGCAGGCCTAAAGGGTGATCCTTGCCTCGAAACCGGAGGTTCTGCCGGTAGCGGGCGAGCGCAATAGGAGGGTGCCGCCCATCTGCGCGACGATACGCTCGGCGATGGGAAGGCCGAGACCCGACCCGGAAGCCTCCGTCTTTCCTCTATGGAAGCGTTTTTTGATATCCACGATCTCTGCGGGCGGAATGACGGGGCACTCGTTCACGATGCGAATCACACCGTTGTCATCTACCGAGATTTCGACCGGCGTGCCGGGTTCGCGGTGGATCAGCGCATTCTCGATGATGTTGCGTATGACGATGGCGAAGGCGTCCGCATCCACCGCGCGCGTCAACGCTCCGCCGGAGGTGTCATCATACTCTATCTGGCCTCTGGCATTGCCGCTTCGCTCGAAGTCACGCACGATCAGGTCGAGAACGCCGAGAAGATCGACCTCGCTATCCTTTGTGCCGATGCCGGAATCGGCGCGGGAAAGTTGAAGCAGTTTTTCCGCAAGTCGTCCGAGCGCCGAAAGCGCGCTCTCGAGTGTCCGCGCCCGGTTGCGCGCCGGTCCATCGGGAAGCTCGCGGATGAGCACCTGACTATGTGCGAGCGCCCCGGCAATCGGCGTTCGCAATTCGTGCGCGCTGTTGGCCGTGAATTCTCGTTCCACATCCAAGGCCGCCCGCAAACGTCCGAGGAGGAGATTGACCGATCGCACGATCGGCTTCAGTTCCTTCGGCAGATCGGCATCTTTGATGGGAGCGAGGTTGCCGCCATCTTTGGTGGCAATGGCGCCGCGCAATGTGCCTATGGGCTTCGTCGCACGGCCGACGATCAGCCAGATCGTGATGTAGCTGCCCGGCACGAGCAGGAGCAGCGGGATCAGCATCGTGACCGCGCTTTCGCGCACGGCCTCCCGTCTGTGGCTGAAGCGGTCGGCAACCTGAACGAACAAGGTGAAGTCATCTGCCACGGCGGTATAGATGCGATGGCGCTCCGTATCGTGGAAGCCCACTGAAAGCGGCGCATCGAACGGTGTCTCCGGCGCATCATGGGATCTCAGAATGATATTACCGTCCATGCTTCTGGCCTGATAGGTCAGATATTCACCCTGCTTGGCGGCGTTGAAATCGATGGAAAGGCCATGACCGGCGCCGGCGCGCAGTTGCAGATCGGCAGCGACGAGCGACAGCAGTCTTTCGCTCGTTTCCTGCAAGGCGCTATCGAAGACCTCGTCATATTCTTCCCGCATCACCTGGATGCTGATGGCGATCGCGATCAGCCAGAAGGCAATGAGCGCGCCCGTCAGCGAAAGCATCAGGTAGCGGGCAAGGCTGCGTTCGCGTTTCATTTTTCCTCCAGAAGATAGCCGATGCCCCGGATGGTCCTGATCCTTTCCTTGCCGACTTTCTTGCGCAGGCGGCTGACATAGACCTCCACCGTGTTGCTTTCGATTTCCGCGCCGAATTCGTAAAGCGCCTCCTCGATCTGCCCTTTCGGAACAATGATGCCCGGTCGCGCCACGAGGAGATCCAGAACGGCCCATTCGCGACGGGTCAGGAGAACCGTATCTCCAGCGACGGTGAGCGCATGATGCGGCCGGTCGACCTCCATATCGCCGAATTGTAGAATCGGCTGCGGCCGGCCGTCGTATCGCCGCGAAACCGCCGCCACCCTCGCCTCCAGTTCACCAAGATCGAACGGCTTGACGAGATAGTCGTCGGCTCCGGCGTTCAGCCCCTCGATCCGGTCGGTGACCTGGTCCCGCGCTGTCAGGATGATGACAGGCACGGTCATGCGGTTTCGCCGAATGCGCTTGAGGAAAGAGATTCCGTCTCCATCAGGAAGCTGCAAATCCAGCAGGATAAGTCCATAGTCGACGGAGCCGACCGCGGCGTCGGCATCCTCAAGGCGCAAGACCCAATCCACGGCATGGGGCGTCGTTGCGATATGGTCCTTGACCGCCTCTCCGATGAGCCGGCTGTCTTCAACAAGCAGGATTCTCAAACTCGTCCTCTCTTCCACGCCACGGCGGCCATGACGTTCCTTCAGGTCAATGTCAGCCTAGTTTCCGATACGTGCGGCAGCAGTCGTCACACGCCGAAGACGCATCCAGTGGCGGCCCCAGGTCAAAACTGCCCCGAGGCCTCCCGAACCAATACCATCCACCGCAAAGCCATCGGCAAAAAAGATCTAAAAAAAACAGCCCCCGCTCCCTCGATCTGCGCCGACGCGGACGGCGGCTATCTCCGGCTTCTCCTGCACACCCGAAACCTTCACACAGTCATCGCGGGTGAGTTCTACCGATCTGCCCAGCCAACGCCTAAGCAGCTGGAAAAATACGTTGCCGATCACGGCATAAAGACGATCATCAATCTTCGAGGCGCCGATAGCGCGCGGTGGTATCGGGATGAAGTCGCCACGGCAAAGGCCCTCGGCGTGCAGCATATCGATTTCAAGATGTCCTCGTCCGATCCTGTGACGGGCGAGGTCGCGGATCAGTTGATAGCCATCATGAGAAATGCGCCGAAGCCCATACTCATCCATTGTAAGGCTGGCGCTGACCGCAGCGGGATCGTTTCGGCGATCTATAGCCGCGGTATCGCCGGCTGGAACGAGGAAAGTGCCGAACGGCAGCTCTCGGTATATTTCGGTCATATCGGCATACCTTATCTTTCATCGACCTATGCGCTGGATGAGAGCTGGGAAAAGCTCGAGCATCATTTACTTCCCATTTAATAAAATCGAAAGCGCAGACAGCGTCGCTGCTCCTCGGTGAAGAAATGCCAACTAGGGGGCAAGACCAATGTGCTCTTGAGCGGAATCGAACCCGCCACCCGCGAAAGTTCCAAAATCTCATCTCTCTGAAATTCCTGGGCAATCCCAATGTTCGCCTACGGGCTTCCATTCTTGGTAAACAAGCCGGCGAACAGCTTGTCGCCACGGCAATCGAGTGCATTCGCACTCAGCATCCGCTGTCTCGGCATGACCTCGCTCTCCAAGTCTGCGTAATGATCATGCAAAAATAACAGCGTCTTTCGCCTCGCGAACCTTCAAATATCTATCACCGCACGCTTACACAGTTTATTTTGAGGTGTAGTTTGCAGCCATGCTCCGATTAAGGGCATAGCGCGATCGTACCGAGATCGCAAATGGGGGGATATTCATTGGGATACTGGAAGGATTTACCGGCATCTGCCGATAATCTGCGGCTGTTCAACCCAGCCAAGGGCTGGGTCGAGTTCGCCGATCAAGTTGACGGTGATGGCAAAACTACCAGTTTCGGCGCCAACCGCGATATAGATCTTGCGTTGAGCGTCGCTATGAATGCCTCGAACTTGATGGTGCTGACCGGGGCCGGCGCATCATTCTGCGCACGAAATACCGCACAGAACGCTCTCACCGCGCCCGGCATGGGCGACCTTTGGGATGCGGTCAAAACCGCAGCCACCGACGACACATTCCAGGAAGTGATCAAGCTCATCCCCAAAGCCAAGGACATTGGCAAGAACATTGAGAAATTGCTGACCCAATGCAAAATCTATGTCGAGCTCTTCGACAACGCCCAGAGCGCCAAAATCACGAACTTCATTGGAACCGCCGAGGAGGCGATCTCCAAGCGCGTCAGCTTCGTCAACAAGGATACGGACCTCAAGGCGCACGGCACGATCATCCGTAAGATCGCGCGGCGCGGCGTGCGGAAGCCGCGCGCCAGATTTTTCACGACCAACTACGATTTGTGTTTTGAATACGCCGCGCGAACACAGCGCTTCTCCATCATCGATGGCTTTTCCCATTCCATGCCGCAAATCTATGATCGCGGCCATTTCTCGCACGACATCGTCCGCCGCGAGAATGCCAAGGAGGGGCCTGACTATATCGAGAACGTCTTCCATCTCTACAAACTCCACGGCTCGATCGACTGGAAGCGAAGCGGTGCCGATATCGTGCGGACAGAAGGCTCGGAAACGCCTCTCCTGATCTTTCCGCGCGACAGCAAATACCAGGAAGCGTTTGAGCCTCCTTATCTTGATATGATGGGCGCGTTTCAAAGCTCGCTGCGCGAGCCGGATACCGCCCTGATCGTCTCAGGCTTCGGCTTCAACGACGACCACCTGAGCAAGCCAGTGATGGCGGCACTGGAGGCCAATATGAGCCTCAAGCTGATCGTGTGTGACGTGGCCTTTCTCAGAGACGATGTCTTGGAGAAAGGCGATCATACCATCGCCGGGGAAAGCCCGGTGCGCGAGCATATCGGCGACTATTTCGAAAGGTTCAAAAACTTGGCGCGGATTGGCGATCAGCGTATCACACTGCTCAGCGGCCGCTTTGAGGATTTGGCGCTAGCCATCCCTGATCTCGTTGCGCAAACCGAACGCGAACGCCATCTTGACCGTATGCAGGCCGCGAGAGGCTTCGGCGATGGGGTACAGTCGTGATCAAACATAGCCTGGTTGATCCCGATCGCTATGTCGGCACGATTTCCGTCGTGACGGCGTCAACGGTGCAAGTGAACTTGCCTTACGCCACCGCCCGGCCGGAGCGCCGTGCCCTTGCGCGCGGCGCCGTCGGCGACTTCGTATTCGTGGATTGCGAGCTCGTGAAACTTCTCGGCCGACTGGTCGAAGTCAAACTGCCCGACGCCGAGCGATTGACCGTCGAGCCGACGCTGGGCACGCAACCCGATCCTCACCCGGTCGGCAGGGTGCAACTGCTGGCGTCAGTCAATCAACGCCAGAGCAAACTCATGCGAGGCATCCGCCACCATCCCCGCGTCGGCGACGCGGTTTACCTGGCGGATCCGGACATGTTCGGCGAGCTCATGGCAAATTCACTAGGGGCAAGCAGGACGAGCGCGCTGGACATCGGCACGCTTGATGCGGGCAGCGGCGTGCATTTACGCTTGCCACCTGAGAAGCTGTTCGGCCGCCACTGAGCGTCATCTCCATGCCCCAACGTTCGGGCATGGCACGGAGCGCCACGGCGAGCGCAGCCCCCAGCCTTGCCGGGCAGGAAAGCGGCTTGCGCTGTGGGCGATCGGCCGATTAGCCTGCCGGCATCGTCGATTTCAGGAAGGCCCTTGCCGATGCGCCCACGCTTTGCCCTGCTTGCCCTCGCGCTGCTCAGCAGCTCCGCTCTTGCACAGGAGGCCGATGTCGCCCGCATCGCGGAGGAAGGCTTCAATCGCAGCCAGGTGATGCAAACGGCGCAGGAGTTGACCGACGGCATCGGCGGTCGGCTGACCAACTCGCCCGCGATGCGCAAGGCCGAGCAGTGGGCGATGGACAAATTTGCGCGCTGGGGCCTCAGCAACATCCGGCGCGATGGCTACGAATTCGGCCGAGGCTGGTCCTTTGACAATGCGAGCGCGGTGATGATTGCGCCGCGCCGCGTGGTGATGCGGACCATCCCCGTCGCATGGACACCGGGCACGAGCGGCGTGGTGAGGGGCGAGATCATCGTGGCGCCAATGCCGAGGGAGCAGGATTTCGACGCCTGGCGCGGCAAGCTTGCCGGCAAAATCGTGCTGGTCAGCCTGCCAGGCACCGGGAGCGAGCCGGGCGCTGCGCCATTCCGGCGGCTCAGCAAGGATGACATCGCCAAGCTGGACAAGTTCGACATGCCCCATGTCGATCCGGACGCTGTCGACCGTGCGGTGAAGCGGCGCGAATTTGAAGGGAAGCTCGATGCTTTTCTGAAGGCCGAGGGCGCGTTGGCCTGGGCGCGCATTTCCTATCGCGATGCCGGCCTGCTGCATGGCGAGGGCTATCGCTACCAGCGCGGCAAGAGTCCGCAATTGCCGGGCTTCGAGCTGGCAGCCGAGGATTATCGCCGGCTCGCACGCATTGCGAAGGTGGGGCCCGCGCCGACAATCGAGCTTTCAAGCGACGCGCGCTATGACGACAGCGACGTGAATGCCTACAACATCCTTGCCGAGATCCCCGGCAGCGATCCCAAGGCGGGCTATGTGATGGCCGGCGCTCATCTGGATAGCTGGGTGGCCGGCGATGGCGCGGCGGACAATGCCTCGGGCAGCGCCATGATCATGGAGGCGGCGCGGATCCTCAAGACCCTCGGCGTGCGGCCGAAGCGGACGATCCGCTTCGCCCTCTGGGCGGGCGAGGAGCAGGGGCTGACTGGCAGCCTCGCTTATGTGCAGAAATATTTCGCCACCCGGCCCGCGCCGCCGCAGGGTCAGGAAGGGCAGGAGCGGCAGCGCTGGCCCTATCTCTTTCCCGTGACGAAGAAGCCCGGCTATGACGAGCTCTACGCCTATTTCAACATCGACAACGGCTCGGGCAGGTTGCGCGGCCTCTATGCGGAGAACAACATCGCGGCTGTGCCCCTGCTGGAGGAATGGCTGAAGCCGTTCCGCGCCATGGACGCCGGCACGGTGGTGATGACGACGACCAGCGGCACCGACCATGTGTTCATGCAGTCGGTCGGCCTGCCGGGCTTCCAGTTCATTCAGGACCCGCTCGATTATGGCAGCCGCCTGCACCATACCAGCATCGACACGTTCGACCATCTGAAGGCGGACGACATGAAGCAGGGCGCCGTGGTGCTCGCCGGCGTGCTGCTGCAGGCAGCGAACAGCAGCAAGCCACTGCCGAGGGAGCCGATCCCGACCGGCATCTCGCCCAGCGATCCGTTCAAGTATAAGGATCCGCGGGACGAGTGAGGCAGGGCGGCGCGGTCGCGCAGCGTCCGGTGTCTGATCGGGCGCTCAGCCCTGCGCGGCTGGCCGGCGCTTGCGCATCACGGTTGAGACAAGGCTCAGCACTTCCTCGTCATGCTGGTTGAGCAGGCGCGTGCGCCACTTCACGATGCCCATCTCCGGCCGGGAGCGGGATTCGATCTTCTCGATCAGCTCGCTCGTGCCGCGCAGCGTGTCGCCGGGGAAGACCGGATGGCGCCAGCGCAGCTCGTCGATGCCCATGGTGCCCAGCGAGCTTTCCTGCCAGCCCGGCGTCGCCTGCCAGTGCTCGACCATCGCGCCCATCATCATCGCGCAAGTGTGCCAGCCGCTCGCGGCCAGCCGTCCGAAATGGGTCTGCGCGGCGGCTTGTTCGTCGAGGTGGAAGGGCTGGGGATCGTAGCGCCGGGCAAAGGCGAGGACTTCCTCGCGGTCCACGGCGATCGGGCCGAAGGTTTCGGTGAAGCCGAGGTCGATATCTTCCCAATAATAGCTCATGGCCTGCCTTCCAGAATTTTCCGATCGAGATGAGATCAGGCGCCTCCGCTTTTGCAGGAGCGCCCGATCGGCTCAATCGAAAACGAACGGCCGGAGGGGCAGATGCGGCCGGGAGGCCCTCATCCCATCGAGAGCGTGGCGCTCCCGCGCGGCATGGTCATGGTAGCGCGGCGCTTGATCGGCAGGCCGGGCTCGGTGACCTTGTCGAGCACCATGAAATGGGTTTTCCATGCCTCCGGCGTCACTTCGCACAGGCCATAGCCGCGCTGGTCGTTGATGAACTTGAGCTGCAGGTTGTTGGCCAGCATCCTGTCGCTGCCGGGGCGCAGATCCTGCCCGTCGCCGCCGCTGGAGATGGAGGTGATGACGCACTCGACCGCGACCGGCCGGTCCCGATCGAGAAGGAGCCCGGCGAAATTCTGGTGCTCGTCGCCCGTCAGCACGATCGCATTGTCGATCTTGGCAAGGCGGCTCATCAGTCGGCTGCGCGGCGCGTCATAGCCCGCCCAGCTGTCCATGTTGAGGCTCTTCTCCTTCTCGTCGTCGAACCGCCGGCGGTCGAGCGGCATCATCATGACCTGCTGGGCTAGGCAGCTGCAGGTCGCGTCCTTGCGGCCGGGATTGGCATCGAGCCAGGCTTCCTGCGCGGAGCCGAGCACGGAGGCCTTTGGATCGGAAATACCGGGGCAGACGGGTTTGCCGCCGTCGCCACAGGGCTGGTCGGAGCGATAGCCCCGCGTATCGAGCAGGTTCAGCGCGGCGAGATCGCCATAGCGCAGGCGCCGGTTCATGAGGATCGCCCCGCCGCGCGGCAGCAGCGCCGCGCGCACCGGCATATGCTCGTACCAGACCTGCATGGCGGCGGCCTTGCGCAGCGCGAAGATCTCGGGCGGCACGCCGTCCTGATCGATGTCGCTCACCCAGTTGTTGCGCACCTCATGATCGTCGAACGTCGACAGGAAGGCGTGCGAACAGCGCGCCGCCTGCAGGTCCATGTCCGTCAGATACTGGGCATATTGCCGGCGATAATCGTCGAGCGTGTAGAGCTCACGCTCGGCAGGGCGGCGGACGGGGGGGGGGGGGAGGCCGTGCTGCGGGAACGCC
>Ga0066256_1004053_pt1 | contig 13414 bp, 11 predicted proteins | sample ThiBio_1000_biof_FD_87107 | JGI IMG/M metagenome (GOLD analysis project Ga0066256, IMG submission 87107) | Wastewater bioreactor microbial communities from Cape Town, South Africa - Thiocy_expt_1000_biof (version 2) | ecosystem: Engineered > Bioreactor > Thiocyanate-remediating >...
GCCGCCAGGCATCCCCAGCCAGCGCACGCCACCGCGTAGCCGCTAATCGTTAAGCTTCCAGACACCGCGCCCCAGCACGTCACGGGCCCTGGTACGCTCGGCCCCGATGCAGCGCACGTCATGCCGCCGCCTGCAGCCAGCCACCACACGCTGCCATCTGTTGCTAGTGCCGCCGGTGGTGCAGCAGCACCTCGGCTATTTGAACCCCAGCAAGCCACGCTGCCATTCACGCGCACGTAGCACGCATGGTCGGCGCCCGCCGCCACGTGCTCTGCATCCGTGATGGTCCGCCACGTTGTTCCCGCTGCCACCACCGGATTGCTACTGTCACCCCAACACATCACGCTGTGGTTGCGTGCTACGCCACAGGTGTAGTCGGTGCCCGCACTGACGCCCTGAAAGATGACGCCTGACGGAACGTTGATCGCACCAAGCGACGTGGCATTGCCGTAGCAAAGCACGGCGCCATTTGGTGTCAGGCCGCACACGTGGCGCGGCCCAGCGTGCGCGTCAACGAAGAAGGTGGACGCCGGTGGCAGCTGTGCGCTGCCGCCCGGCAGCGCGCCCCAGCATCGCAGACCGCCGCCACCCTGCAAAATACAGATGTGCCCAGCCGCCGCCGCAACGTGCCGCTCAGCAGCGACACTGCGTGACAGCAGGAGCGTACTGGTACTGGTAAGGGCGGCGGCCAAGACACAAACCGCCGGCACGGCAGAGCCAGCTGCTATTCGACGATGGCGCGTATTACCCACGCCTTGTAGACATTGCTTTATAACAGTGGCGGCGGTACCGTCATGCCGCTGCAGCGCAGCCATTCGGCAGCCCAGGGGTTGTACTGGAGTCGCTGGTCGACGTGCCTCCGCAGACACCCACGCTTGCACTCCATGCGGTAACCTGCGCCACCACAATGCGTGCACAAAGGCCGTCACATTTGCTTGACGAGCCGATAAGTCACTGGTTGCTGTAGGTGGTACCAGGGCCGGACACCCCACCGCGATCGACACCGTTAGTCACTTCGTGGCAGCGCGGTGCACGATAGGACGCAAGCAGCAAGATATTGCACTGCCACTGCGCTGAAACAATGACGCCCGTCCACAGGTACCAGCTGTCAACCACACTAACATCATATGACACACTCAGTCATTTGCACGTCGTGTTGTCAATCAAGTTTGGTACCTGACGTCGGAGGACGGTTGGTCACGGCCGGGACAAAATCTGCCGCCCGCAGAAAGAGGCTGCTTCGAGTCGGCGAGTGTCGCCCTTCAACGCTGCCGGCAAGGTGCATGCTGCGTACTGTACATACATGGCCGCAAATTGCAAACGACTACGACGCGTATTTCTACTATTTGATACTAGCTTAGAGATATAGCTACCATGCACAGCTTATCGCACGGCTGCGTCCCAATCTGACGCCGACAGTTGCAACTTGCAAGTCGATGTGCAGCGCGCCCTGCACGCCGTGCACCGGGGCCCGGGGTGCGACTTGGCGGGCTCGCAGTCTCGCACTATCATAAGTCACACTTGTTGGTGTCGGAGACTTGAAGTGGGATATCACCAGCAAGTCTGCCCCGCGGGGTGTGACTTGGGGTCAAAAGAGGGATGGCGCGGGGGCCGGCGGGCCGCGGGTGGCCGCGTCGCCGCGAGTCGAGCGGCCGCGACGCCGCGCACAATGCGGCTCACATTGCAGCCGCAATACAGCGCTACGGCGCAGTACAACGAGTCGCACTCACTGCTGCCGCCGCCCCCGGCGTCCCATCAAAGGCGGCCTTGAGAGCGGCACGGATCGCGTCCATGCGCTTGTCCGCCAAGTTCTGAACGCGCCCTGCAAATGTGCCTGCGCCAGCCGGCCGGACGAAGAAGGTATGTGCGGCGTTGTTCTCCGCGTCACGCAGCGCGGCCAGGTAGTCGGCATAGTTGGTGATGGGTGCCGGCGAGACAACCGCGTCGTCAAAGTCCACCAGGCGTACATCGCCGCCGCCGGCGCCGCGCTTCACCAGCACGTTAGGGCCGCGCACATCGACGTACACCACGCGGTTCAACGCCAGCCACACCAACCCAGCGACAACCGCGGTTTGGATGCGCCCCGCCATCAGCACGTCGTCGTCGATGCACGGCACCGCGCCGGCAAACACATCCATCGTCACAAGCACCTCATGCGCACCGTACGCCGCACGGGCGGTCAGCGCAAGGCGTGCAGCAGGTGGGCACGACCCGTCGTCGTCCGTCAGCGCTGCCGGGTGCCTGTACACAGCATGCATGGCCGCAAACTGCGGGCCGCTGCGACGCGCAGCTGCCACCAGCTTGTAGAAGCGGCCATCGTAAACCTTGCACTGCATGCCGGAGGCCGTCTGCGTCCAATCTGACAAAGACGGCAGGGACCTGGGTGCGCCGTACGTGGGCTTTGGGAGCGCTGCCGCAGCGGCCTTGTGTTCCTCCGTGCCAATGACGAAGGTACCCGACGCCAGCGACACGAACAACTTGCCCGCCCACTCCGCCGCAAGGTAGTGACCCACAAAAGGGTACCCCAGTACCGCGTAGCCAACGGGCGGTGTGTCGTAGAACACGCGCCCGCCAGGCGCGCCGACCTTGGCGGAGGCGGAGAAGAACTTGGTCATCATGCCCTTCACGATGTCCTCCACCGCTTGGTGCTGCCGCTGAAGCCGGGAACCAGCAGCTCTCGCGTGTCCTCCGCCGGGCCAGCCGGGCGGTGCATGTTGTTCACAAGCTTGGTGAAGCGCGACTCGCTCAGCAGGCACTCGTGTGACCCACCTGCCAACTTGAACAGGGCCGCGCCAGCAGCGCGCACCACGTCGGACACGTCCACCGTCACCGGTGCCGCGGTATACTCCACGTAGTCCTCCATGTCAAGAATGCGCGTGTGGACGTGTGTTGGTGCCACCATTGTGGGGCTGGCGTCCACGGCAGGCTTCAGGTTGCACACCACGGGCGCGTCAACGCCACCGCAGATGTCCGCAGGCGGCAGCGCAATGCGCAGGTGCACGTAGTCCATACCGCACACGTTGGAGACCTTGCGGGCCTCCACCTCGCCCACCATCATGTCGTCTGTGCAGGTAAGCTCCACCTCTCCCTCGCCCACGCCGCCGTCCGCACCCGTGTCTTCTGCGCCTGCGCCACCAGCGGCGGCTGCCCTCGCCGTCGCCAGGTACACGCGGCAGTCGCCAAGGTCGTCCACGCCCTCAAACAAGCCACCAAACAGCGTGTCGGCATGGAGGCCCGACAGGATGCCCACCGCGGTCATTTCCAGCACATTCACGTCCCACTCCTCCTCCCCCGCGCCCCCCACCGCCACCAGCGCGTGCACCGTCGCTGGCGCAGCCATCCTACTTTGTGCCACTGCGCGCTGCTCTACATATGCCGGTACTGGCGTGGCACGCGCAACTCTGTTTCGGCAATCAACAATCAACTCCGCGGCAGCAAGACGCTTGGGGCCAGCAGGGCACACGCACACACATGCAATGCGCTCTGTGGGATGGCGCACAGTGCGCAAGTATTACCGGGACGCGCTGCGGCGGACAGCGCGTTCGGCGTTGGGTGTGAAGCCGCTGGAGCGTGGCCGGCCCGAGTCGCTGATGAGCTGGGCCGGCCCGAGTCGACCCCGCCTGGCTGCCGACCCTGTCTACTACCAGTGGTAAAGGTTGCAGCCGCGGCGCAGTGGCATATGGCCACAACAGCTCGCGGCACACGGTGCGCGGCAGGGCGCCAAACCGATTTGCTGACTTTGAGGAGGCTCTCAAGGTCTTACGTGCGTGCGCTCTCCACCGTTGCCACAGTGGCAGCCACACACGCCCGTGGTCATGCAGCAGTGCGTGTGCTGCCCAACTTGCGGTGTTGCCAAGGTGGCATCGCCTTCGAATTGGCAGCAATTGTCCAACTAAACTCGGCAGCTTCAGCAGCTCAGCTGCCACGGTGGCGCCATCGCCGGCACCTCGAGTTTGTCCGTCCGCCTCCGCGTTTCCGCAAGGTTCGCTGCCACCCGCATTTGAACACGTGCCGTGCCACACCCCCACGTGTCTCTAGCCCTCCCACCGCCGCACCGCATAGCAACACATACAACCCACACCCCCCAGTACTTGCGCCGCGAAATACCAGCACCAGTATCAAATAATCGCGCCGCGATTGCGACGGTGATGTCCAGAGCAGCCTGATAAAGTGCTCCCTTCGCGCACACGCACGCACCCGCCTTCGTTCGCACCACACTCGCGCCGCCGCCGACAACTCTTTGCCGCCACCCGCGGCGTGCGCCGAGCCCCACCGCGGCAGCAGGCATTTGTGTCCGTAATCCCCCGCCCGCCACCGGCGACGCCCATCCCCTGCACCGCACACACCTCTGTGTACGTTCAGTTCCGGCGGCATTTCAAACCCGTCTACCGGTACGCATCATCCCACTCTCCGGTCTCCCTTCACCACTCCACGGTTGCCGCTGCTTCGCAAACTCTGCACCCGCCACCTGCTGCGTCATCTCCGACAGCTTCCGTGTCGCCGCGGGGAATCACCGCATTAACAACCCGCGCAGCAGCGTACCACACGGCAGTGACACAGGGGGAGTCGTGCGGCGGCAGCCTGCGGTGCACGCGGCCACACGCACGCGGCAGCCACGCACCCGACAACGGCGGCGGGTGCAGCAGGCCAGCCGCCCCAGGCACCACTTGCGTGAGCCCCCTGCCCCGCCACACGTACGCACCCACACGCGGTGTGCTGATGTGAATACCGGCACGGCGCTGTGCTGCCAGCCATCAGCTGAGTACCGCGCACGAGGGTTCTGGTGCCGCAGCAGCCGGAGGTGTGGACGGCGCGTGCGCTGGTGCCACTTCCAGCACCACCTCCTCCATCACACTGGACACCTGCCCAAGGCAACCGGCCCTGCACACCAGCGCCACCACTGGCGGTCCGGTCCGCCCAACACCCCGCCAGTGGCACCGCTGGTGCATAAGATGGCGTTACGACGGCAGCAGCGGGCGTCCGGCGCGCCCGCCGGTGCAGACGTCACCCGCGGCAGTGGCAGCGCACCGGGCAACCACCGGAGGCGCAAGGCAACGAAGACGGCAACAGCGGCCACACCGCTGCTGTTGCTGCTGCTGCTGACCAGCGCGCGGACGGTGGGTGCCGCGTCGTACTGCTGCTGCGGGCTGGCAGGGAACGGGTGCGGGGTGACGCTGGCGGTGACGCTGCTGACGGGCACGTACGGCAGCATAGCGGGCAGTGTGTCGGGCGCGACGGATTACTTTGGGCAGGCGACGCCCGACCTCATGTATTACATTGACATCCCGGCAAACACGGTGTCGTTTGAGGTGCGCACCTGCTCGCCGTCCACCAGCACGGACACGGTGCTGTGGGTGTTCCCCTCCTGCCTGCGCGGCCGCTCGGACGGCGTGCGCATCGCGGCGGCGGACGCCCTGCACCTCGCCACCAACGACGACATCTCGGCGAGTTCCATGGACAGCGCTGCCGCCACGGACGGCCAGTACACCGCGCCGTGGGCCACCCCCCACCCGCTGCCAACGTGGGCGTACTGCCGCACCGGCGAAGCCGCCACCACGCCACAGTACACCTCGTTCATCCAGCTGCTGTATCCCGCGCCGGGCCGGTACTCCATCGTGGCCGACACGTACTCCGCCTCCACTGGCGTCATTGGCCTCATCTACAACGTGACGGTCGCGTCCGGCGACATGGTTGCTTCCCCCTCCCCTCAACCATCCATTCCCTTGACCACCGGCTCCCCCTGCCCGTCCCAGGTGGCGCCGTCGCTCGCAGCGTCTGCAACCATCACGCGGTCGGTGTCACTGACGCCAACATCCACCCGCACGTCGTCTGCGTCGCGCACGCCGTCCCGCGCGCCGTCCGCGTCGATCACGCCGTCACGTGCGCCGTCGGTGGTGTCGGCGACAGCCACCCCCACGGGTACCGCCACCAGCAGCCGCACGGCGTCAGTGACCCCCACCGGCAGCCGCACTGCGTCAGTGTCCGTCACGGGCACAGTCACGGGCACCGGAACGGGCACCGGTACAGGCACCGGCACCGGTACGGGCACCGGTACCGGCACGGGCACGGCAACGCGGACGGCAAGCGTCACGGTCACGGGCTCTGTCACTGCATCCCTGACGCCCAGCGTGACGGCGTCAGGGACTGCAACGGGAACGGGCACCGGCACGGCCACTGGCAGTGTGACTGCCTCCCTCACCAGCACGCCATCGCAAACTGCCACCGGCACGGGTACGGGCACGCCCACGGGCACCGGAACGGGCACCTCAAGTGGTACCGGTACCGCCAGCGTGTCTGTCACTGCCGCCGTCACCGCCACCGGCACCGGTACGGGCACCGGCACGGGTACTGGCACGGGTACCGCCACCGGGACGGGCACCGCCACCAACACGGGCACCAGCACCGAGTCCGCCACCGCCACTGCCTCCGCCACCAGCAGTGGCACACATACGGGGACGTCGACGTCGTCACCCTCCAAGACCGCCACCGGCAGCGGCACGCCAACGGCAACAGCCAGCGAGTCGCGCGTCGGCAGCTCGTCGCCTACGCCAACGTCTTCGTTGACTGCAACGGGCACCGCCTCTGGCAGTGGCACGTCCTCGGCAACCGCCACCGACACGGCCACGTCATCATGGACTCCAAGCGGGACGCCAACGTCAACGGTGTCGCCCACCGCAACTGCAACGGCAACCTTGACTGCGACTTCTACCGCGTCCGAGACTGCAACCGCCACAACCAGCGCGTCAGCGACCGCGACGGCAACGGTCACGTTGTCGGCATCTGCGACTGCCTCAGAAACCGCGTCATCAACCACGACGCCCACTGTGACGCCGTCCGCGTCCACAACGGCGTCGTCCTCACGGTCTGCAACGGCGACGGCGTCTGCGTCGGAGTCCGCCACCGCAACCGCGTCCCAGACGCAAACGACCACGTCGACGGGGTCGGCAACCCCGACTGCAACACCTACTGCCACCGGGACGGTATCTGCGTCCGGTACTGCATCCGCAACAGCATCGGCATCGGGGACCGCGTCGGCGACAGCGTCAGCATCGGGTACTGCGTCGGCAACGCAGTCTTCATCACAAACCGCGTCGGCGACGACTTCCGCGTCGCATACTGGCACGGCGACGGTATCTGCGTCGGGCACTGCATCGGCAACGGCGTCCTCGTCGGGTACTGCATCCGCAACGGCGTCCGCATCAGTGACTGCGTCGGCAACGCCCACCGCCTCCGTGACTGCGTCCGCCACGTCATCCACGTCGGTGACTGCCACAGCCACGACATCTGCGTCGGAGACCGCCACCGCCACGTCATCTGCGTCGGGCACCGGCACGGCGACGGCTTCCGCGTCAGGAGCAGCGTCAGCGACACCCCCCGCGTCGGTGACGGCGTCGGCCACCCCCACCGCATCAGTAACTGCGTCGGCGACGCCCACCGCCTCGGTGACCGCGTCTGCGACACCCACCGCGTCAGTAACTGCATCGGCGACGGCCACTGCGTCGGAGACTGGTTCCGCCACGCCCACCGCGTCAGTGACACCGACAGCCACAACCACTGCGTCTGAGACCGCGTCGCCAACGGCCACCGCGTCAACCACTGCAACGGCGACGGTGTCGGCGTCGGCAAGTGCGACAGGAACGGTAAGCCCGTCAGAGACGGCCTCCGCAACAACGACGCCCTCCGACACTGCAACGTCAACCGCGTCAGCGTCTGTGTCGACGACGGCGACTGGCTCTGCAACGGCGACGGCGTCCGGGAGTGCCACTGCAACCATGTCGGCAACGGTGTCTGTCACGGCCAGCGTGTCGGGCTCTGCAACCGCTACCGCAACTGTCACGGCCACGCCGCCGTCCACGTCGTCGGCAACGCCAACCGCGTCAGAGACCGCAACGGCAACGTCCTCGGTTGGGACTTCACCGTCAGTGACGAAGTCGCCGTCGGTCACCGGTACCGGTACCGGCACGGGGACCAGTACAGGCACGGCAACGGGGACGCCGTCGGCTACATCAACTGTCAGCACCACCCCCACGGCAACAGCGACTGGCACACCGAGTGGCACGGCAACACCATCATCATCCACCGCCGCTGCCGCCTCGGCGTCTGCAACCCTGACGGCAGCGGCAACCGGCGGCTCGCTGGCGTCGACGGCATCTGTGACTGTCACGGCCAGTGTGTCGACGTCTGCCAGCATTACCGCAACTGGAACAGGCACACCGACGTCAACATCGTCGGTGACGCCCACCGCGACCGAGTCTGCAACAGCAACATCCTCCGTTGGCACCTCACTGTCGGTGACCAGAACGCCATCGGTGACGGCAACCGTGACATCGACTCGCTTACCAACAACAACTGGCACAGCAACACAAACCTCTTCGGCCACATCGACCGGCACGCCGACGTCGACGCCGTCCGTAACGCCCACTGCAACCGAGTCGGCAACGTCCACGTCCTCCGTCGGCACCTCACCGTCCGTGACACACTCGCCCACGGTGACGGCAACGGCAACGGCAACGCACACGCCCACATCAACCGTCACCGCTATAGCAACGGCGTCAGCAACATCCACCGGCACGCCAACATCAACGGCGTCGGTGACACCAACTGCAACCGAGTCTGCAACTACAACGTCCTCTGTCGGCACCTCACCGTCCGTGACCAGGACGCCCTCCATAACGGCGACGGTGACAGGCACCCGTTCGCCAATATCAACAGTCACCGTCACAGCAACGGCGTCAACCACCACAACCGGCACGCCGACGTCGACGCCGTCGGTGACTCCGACTGCAAGTGAGTCGGCAACGCCAACATCCTCCGTCGGCACCTCGCCGTCCGTAACAAGGACGCCGTCGGTGACGACAACGGTGACATCGACTCAATCGCTAACAACTACACTGACCTGCACACCTACATCAACACCATCCGTGACGCCGACTGCAACCGAGTCCGCCACAGCAACGTCCTCCGAAGGCACCTCCCCCTCCGCGACCCGGACGCCGTCGGTAACGGCAACGGTGACATCCACCCGTTTGCCAACAGCAACGGCAACAGGCACGCCGACGTCAACGCCGTCAGTGACGCCGACTGCAACTGAGTCAGCAACGGCAACGTCCTCCGAGGGATCCTCCCCATCCACAACCAGGACGCCGTCGGTGACAGCAACTGGGACAGCTACTGAGTCGGTTGCGGCATCACCAAGCCCCACGACGTCGTTCAATTACACGGCGTCTGCCACGGCATTTGCCACGCCGACTGCCGCCTCATCATCTGCGGTCGCGTCTGATGGCGCGCTACCCACCGGCAGCAGCACCGCGTCGCCGGTCCTGTCGCCAACCACAAACTCCACGGCGGGCCTGGCGCTGTTTGTTGCGCCCGACGCGACCGACTTCATGACGCTGGGCATCGGGTTGGGCGTGTTCATTCTTGCCAGCGCCGTGTGCATTGGCGCCGCCATGGGCTACGCACGCCGTCGGCGTAGCAAGCGGCGCGACAAGTCGCGTGCACGGGTGCAAACCCGCGTCTCCATGCTGAGCAGCATCCCCAGCATGGTTCCCGTCATGCGCCACCCTGATGCCGGCGCTGGTACTGGCGGCAGGCCGCGCTTCGTTACACGCGATGACTCGTGTGACCCGCAAGGGCCCACAACCACCATCGAGGCGGACGACGACGGCGACAGCTATGTGGAGACGATGTACCGCGCCGCCGTCACGCTGGATGAGTCGTTGGTGGATCAGGACGCCGTGGCAACCATGTACACCACGGTTGCGGCGCCCTCCGACCCAAACTCCGCCACCGGCATTTGTGCGAGAGGCAGTGGCGACAGTACCGGTAGCGAGCATACCGGTACGCCGACGCCGCACGGCGGCCGTAGCGAGGAGGGCTGCGAGGAGCAAGAGGAAGGCGTGGTGCAACGCGTGTACACCGTGCCGGCTGGCGACGCCGCAGATGCGCATATAGCAGGCTTGATGGAGTCGTGTGCGCCGCCTGTTGATACCGGTAGCAAAGCCGCCGCCGGCGACCACCGCCTGTTTGTGGACCCAGACATGGCTCAGAGTGCGTATGGCAGCCTGCCGTCCACGCCACATGCCTGGGAATCCGCGACTGCAGCAGATGACGCCGACTGGCATGCCGGCGTGGCGGCAGCAGCGGCAACAGCGGCGGCGGCGGCAGCGGCGGCAGCGGTAGCGGTTGTGGCAGCGCCGTCGGACATGCCGCGAGGCGGCTCACGCGGCAGCATGGGTCCATCGCCACCTACCGGTACTGACCCTGCCGTTGTTGCGGTGGCAGCGCGAGCGTCGCCATCTGTCGTGCCGCTTGCCTCGCCGCATGGCGCCACGCTGTTGTCAGATGCTGGCAGCAGCTCTATGCCGGTAGCCAGCCCGCGGTCGCCGCATCATCGTGGCGCCGCGGCACCAGTGCGACTCGCAAGCCCACACTCATCAGCTGCCGCCCTCGGTGTGCGGCACGCCGCCTCCATTGCAACCTCGAGTGGCGCGGTGGTTGTGGGCGGCGGCCCGGCGCCTGGCGTGCCGCGCGGTGCGTCGCGGCTGGCATCGGCGGCGTCGCGCGGATCGAGCCGGAACGCTGGCCTACCGGTAGACGATGGGACGCATGTGCGGGCGGCTGGCATTGCCTTGGCTGGCCGCCCATCATCCGCCGCCGTTGTGCCGGTACCGGCGGCGGTGCCTGCCGCCACCCATGACGCCGACGAGGAGGATGACGCCACGGCGCAAGCCATTGACCTGGAGGCGACGCCACAAACCTTTGCGCGCTCCCTGGCACCGTCGCCGCCGGTTGTGCCGGCGTCACCAGTGTCATTGCCGGTGCCTGGGCCGGTGCCGCCATCGCCGATGGCAGCACGAATGACTCTGCCCTCAGCTGCCGCCGCCGGCATCATCCGGCGTGGCAGCGCAAGCGGCTTGGTAGCGGCTGGCGCGCCGCCGTCGCCAATGGCAGCAAGGATGACGTTGCCCTCGGCTGCCGCCGCCGGCCTCATACGGCGCGGCAGCGCAAGTGGCCTGGAAGCTGCTGGTACCGGTACGCCGCCTCAGCAGGCAGGAGAGCGGGTGGAACGCCGGCGCTCGTTTGTGGCCGCCGCTGCCGTTGCTAGTTTCAGCGGTGGCAGTAGCGGCACCCTTGCGGTCACTGCGCCGCGTGGTACCGGTGTGTCGTCGCGGCTGCCGGCGGCCGCGCTGCGCGGCTCCAACCGGGCACTCAGTGGCGAGGATGGCACCGGCAGTGGGTTCTTACGCACCGGCGGCGCGGCGTCAGGTGGCCACGTGCCGCCTACCGTCTTCCCGTCCATGCTGCTGCGTGACGTCGATGACGATGACGCTGCCGGCGCACGGCCGATTGACCTGGAGGCGACGCCGCAAACCTTTGCGCGCTCCCTGGCGCCGACGCCACTGTCGTCGTCGCCGCCCACCACTGCGGTGCCGCCTGTGTCAGAGTCACCGCCGGCGCCATTGCCCTCGCCAACGGCATCGCCGCTGCAATCTGCAACGGTGATGCCGTCAGGCATCTCCGGTGGCGGGCTTGCAGGCAGCCGGCGCGGCAGTGCGTTTGGTGGCGGTGAGGGTACCGGTGCCAGCCCACCGATGGCAGGGCCTGGGGAGCGCCGGCGCTCCTTTGCCGCTGCCGCCGCCGTTGCCAGTTACGGCGGCGGCAGCGCTGGCATTGGCGGAACATGGTCGCGTCGCCGCGACTCCCTCACGTCGGCGGGCATGGATGCAATCACTGGCGGCTCGCCAGCGACGCCCGCACCCGCCACGCTCGCTGGCCGCGCTGGCAGCCGCAACCCGTTGCCCCTGGCTGTTCCTGCGCCAGCCGACGGTGCGGGTGCGGTCGCGGGTGCAGGTGTGGCAGCATGGCAAGCGGGGCCCGACCGGTCTTTCCGCCGTGACCGACGGATGTCGTCTTCCGTCGATGACGTGGTGGAGGAGGTGGGAGCACCGCGGAGGTTGGGTGGCGCGCGGCATAGCATTGCAGCACCCAACCCGCTGGGCCGCACGCCGTCTGCGCTTTATGGTCATGCCACCACGCTGGAGGCACTGCTGGCAAGTGCCGTGGCCACAGGGTCTTTTGCGCCACCGCGGAGTCCCGGCGCCGTCGCCGCCCGGAGTCCAGTCGCCGCCGCCGCCGCCGCCCGTCGGCCCAGTCGGGCGCCGGCACTGCCGCCGGGCGCCGGCCACAACGTTTTCTTTGGTGGCATCTAGTATCGGTATACCGTAATACAGTATGTGTTGTTCCGGTGCGTTGCTGCTGCGCGCTTCTTTTTTGTCGGGTGCGCGCGCTGCCTTGTATTCTATCGGTGTTGTAACGCGTCGCTGTGTGCGCGCCTGCATGCCACTGCCGTCTCGGCGGTGGTGCGGCGCCCTCCCAGCGGCGCGTCGTTGACCGCCACACACCTTCTCCCGTCCGTCCCGCGTCCTGCGGTTGGCATGCCGTGGTAGCAATGCCGCCCCCCGCTTGTCCTCTGCTTGTGACGCACCTGTCCGCGTTGAATGTGCACATGTCCATGTCCTGACCAGGCAGGGCGGCAGGGCCGCTAGGGCCGCGCTGTCCAAAGAACCGCCTCCCGCCACGCGCAACTCGCGTCGCGCAAGGGTGCCGGGCACTGCCGGCGCAGTGAGGGCAGTCACCCGGCAGTGCGGCACAGCCCAGGCTCCACTCAACCACGACCCGGGCACGACCGTGGCGGACCTGGCGGGCCGGCGGCCGCGTCACGGCCCGCGTGACCGCCGTGACGCTTTGGCGGCATTGCAGGTTGCCCGCTGTGACTGCGTGACTGCCAACTCGCCGGCAACTCGGTGTCCGGCTCACCCGCGCTCGCGCGCTGACCTCCAGCCAGTGGCAGCCACGCGGTGATCGTGCAGGCCCGCAGTCACTGTCACTGCTCAGTGGCACAGTGGCACTGTGACTGGCACTGCTCAAGTTGCCCGCGGTGGCGCCAACTCGGACGCTCCTCCCTCCACAAGTGACGTCCAACTATCGACCTTGCGCACGGGCCGGCGTCGGGCCGTCATTTTGATGGCGTAGGCGGCTATCACGGTGGCGTAGTGATTGGTGTTTTTGTTTGTGTGCAATACGCTTTCGGCTATTTTATTTTGTTATTGGAGTGGGACCCACGTGGCCTAACCACCTGCCTCGTTTACCCCCTCTTACTACTATACTTACTGCTACTGTCGTACTACGCACACACAGGTGCAATACACGCGCAGCTGCTGCACACGATCGTTGTGTATATATGAATCCATCTAACAGTTGTGTGCAATCGTAGGGCCAACGTTGCCATCTGCGTCATACCGGCACAGCCACACCCTCACCTCCATCACTACCGCCACAAACACCGACACAATGCACCGCGGCCACAAGCGGCCACGGCGCGCTGACGCGCCCGACGCAGGCACCAGCGGCG